>Ga0325401_1004609_pt1 | contig 13021 bp, 11 predicted proteins | sample PopdelMetagenome_FD_205666 | JGI IMG/M metagenome (GOLD analysis project Ga0325401, IMG submission 205666) | Populus deltoides microbial communities from Bellville, Georgia, United States - Xylem-PdKOR-R2 | ecosystem: Host-associated > Plants > Phyllosphere > Stem > Wood/Secondary xylem | place...
GTAAATTGTAGGTGACCTATCTAACGAACTCAACTATTCTTGTCTCTTTAATTAGATTCTTAAACATCATCACTAATTAAGGAATGTTGCCCCTTTAGATTCCTGAAGATCACCACTAATTAAGGACCCCTGAGATTAAGTAGATCCACCCTATTTATACCACCGATAAGAGCTTGGAAAATATTTTTAGCAACACATAAATAGTTATTTGAAAACATATGGACAAGTGTACCTCTTTAATTTCATGGAAAGTGACTTTTTAAAAATAATTTTTTTTTAAATTTTTGTGTGTTTATTTATCTTTAAAAATATCAGTGAATGAAAAATATATTTTACTTCAAAAAAATTTAGTTTGGCTTCAGAATTTTTATTTTATTAATAATTTTTAATACTGACATAATCATCAACAATATATTCCATTAACATTGGAAATAATATTCCATCAGTATTTCTATTAGGTTTTTAATTTTATTTATTTGTTATGATCTTGAATCCAACAATATTTACTCACAATATATCCATAACCACAACAAAAACATTATTTGCATATCTAATTTCACCATTATTGGACATCTAATATAATTCTACTATTGATTTTGCATCAATCTCCGATCAAATTTTATATCCTGCTATTCAACCTAAATTAATACCTTTAATTATTATAAATTTCTTTAATTCTAACACATTTAAGTTATGATATTACAATCAATTTCATTAAATAACAAATTAAATCAATTTCATCCAAATCCCAAACAAATTCTAAAATACAAATAATGCTTTAATACAATAAAATATTATTATAAAACAAATAAAACTTAAATAAACAAACAAATTGCTAATACTACAAACAAATCTTAATAAATTAACTTAAAAAATAAATAAATAAGTTTGTTTACTTAATGAAGTCAATAATAAAAAAAAAAACCAAGAAATAAAGATACTGTGTTGGAGTCGGCAGGTTAGGTGGCTGGAATTGTGAGGGGGCACGCGAAATTAATGAAATGGGAGAGAGGTAGCTGTTAAGAGGAAGAAATGAGGAGATGAGAAGATTGTGTGTTTTAATTTTATCTTAAAACCACTAGCGGAATTTTCATTTGCAATTCCAACATAATTATTAAATTATTTTTTTTCCTAATTTTCTAGCAGCAAAATGACATATTTTGTAAGCTTGAAGTTATCAAAAAGCAAAACCTGTTCATGTAATTCGATTAATTTAACGGGTCATAAAATTAATGATTATATAAACTTTCAATAATTATCATATTAGTAACTATAAGACTTGAACTTGAGATTATAAAAGAAGCAAACCCCTTAATTACAAGTTTTTATCACTAGATCATTTATTAAATGATTATATTTGATAACATTATATATATTCATACAATATCTTGTCGAAAATATTGTATATTTTTTATTTCTTTATGTATTAATATGATTTCAATACATCTATATCGAAATCAAATTATATATATATATATATATATATATATAATCTTCAGGTTCTAATTTCCATTTATAGAGGAAAGCAACCTTATCTCGACCATGTGATGGTGAAAGATAATAAAAAGGTTCGGTGGGTTTGTCAATTTGAGTACATGTGCTGCTCTTCAATCTAGCTAGAGGACCACGGGCAACTGAATCTCAAGTGGTGTTTAATTATGTGCTTATAGTTATTTTTTAAAAAGAATATATTAAAATAATATATTTTTTAATTTTTTAAAATTTATTTTTGATCAAAGCAATCAAATAACATTTTAAAAAAAATTAATGTGAAGAAAAAAAAATTATTTTTCTCCAAAAACATGGTACCACTGTAAAAACAAACACTTTTTTAGTATCATAATTTCTCCTTTTCAAGATTATATCTCTCATCTATTATAGCCTTTTTAAAAATAAAATGGACGGCTAGTTCTTCGATTCTCCTCCTTTTCTGGTGAGTGAGACAAGGGAATGTCATTTTCGCATACAATAAATGAAACATTTACACTATATATATATATATATATTATTTATATTAATATACACATGTGTGTACATTTTATACGGGTCAACGAGGATTTTGGGCACTTGAATAATTGATGTGAACTACAAACTTTATTTCTTATTTTTTTTATTTAAGAAATTCATTTAGCCAGATGAACTTGTGATTTAATTTTGTTATCGATTTTTTTAGAATAATATATTTATGTTTCATTATTTTTTTAAAAAAAAATATTTGAAATCTTGAATTCTAACATAAATGTGAAAGAATCTCTCCAATATTTTAACAAAACCAGGGCAAGAAAAGAACATGACTGAGGCCTCTTACCGACATTATGTGGTAAAAATAAATATTCAAATGGCCAACCTCTTCAAAGCTCTCAAATAATGTTAAAGGATTAAAATTATATAAAAAAATTATTTCAATTTTTACCTTTCATTATGGTGTCTTATATTATAGGATAAAAACTTTAGTAGTTTCATGATATTTATTTATTTATTTTTAAATTGAAGTTCATGATTTTTATCCCGTGATATATATTCAATTCTTTACGATATATACTTCCTAGTAATAAAAAATAGAAAAAATAAAAAAGAAGAATCTCAAGTTTATATTTATCTGTTTAAGAATATAGTAATATAGTTGCGGTTATTTTTTAAAGTTTTTTTCATGTTAAAATAAATTAAAATAATAATTTTTTATTTTTAAGATTAGCATGTTAAAACAATCCAAAATATATAATTTTTTTAATTTTTAATTAAAAAATTAAAATTTTAAAATTACAGGGTAATCAATGTTTCAAACAAGATTTTATTTTAGTAAAACTGAACCCATAAATGGCAGCTTAGAAGTTGAAGTTTCCTTTTCACAAAAGTTTATTCTCATAAACATTTTTAAAGAAAGAAAGAAACTTTATTCTAATAGAAAAAAAAATTCCTATTTTTAGATTCTGATGTAGACTATTAGATTTTGTTTAATTTTATGTTTTAAAAGTATTTTTGAAAATTTTATTTAATTATTATTTTTATTTTTATTTTAGTATTGATTTTAAAAATAAATTTTAAAAAATAAAAAAAATATTATTTCAATATATTTTTAAATAAATATATTTTAAAGATCAACTATTATTACATCACCGAACAATTATAATCCCATTTCAGGGAAATTAATAAATACTGAAAGTGGATTACAAGATTAAATAAAATGAAAAACTAGCAGTAGAGTAGAAGATGGTGGTGTGGTAATTTGGTATAAGAAGAGAGGTAGTTAGGAGGTCTACCATTGCCTGCAAAGCAGAGAAGAGTACTTCTATACTTTCTAGAGAGAGAAAGAACGACAACTACAACAAACTGCAAAGCTTTAGCTGGGAGGATAAAGTAAAGAACAAAAACAAGGACAAGTTAAAAAACCAGACCACCCACTTTGTTCTACTCCTTCTCTCTCACATTTCTTTGCTTCAAATCTTGGACAGAGCTTTCTTTCACAGCTCTGGTACTCCTAGAAGAAATTCTAACTACTTCTTGAGGGAGCTTTCAGTTTCAACTGTCTCTTTGATTTGGTTGCTGTTGTCTGTTTTTCTTGCATATGGGTGTGCTTTTGTTGAGATAGCTTTCAGTTTGTGAAATACAAGGGAAGAATTGGAAATCCCAGATAGAAATAACAAGGAAAAGAAATGTCTTTCAAGAGCAGAGGAGACCAGCAGTCTTCTAAAAATGTTATATCAAAAAAATGGGCCCTGTTCTTTTGCTTAGCTTGCTTTTGTGCTGGAGTGTTCTTCAACAATAGGTATGCTTGTTTTTCTTGTGAATTGCCTACTGTGGCAATCTCTGGAGAGGTTATTTGATTAAGTTTCTCATTTTTATGAAATGGGTACAAGCTGTTTTTTTTTTTTAAGATCTCTGTTTTGTTGATTGTTTTTTTTGTATAGATCGTAGGCATGTTTTGGCTGGTTTAATGGAAAAATATGTTTTGATTTTCATTTTTTTTAAGAATGTTGATTATTCTTTAAATTATCTGAATCTTAATATTTCACCAGTTTTCAAGTTTGTATTTTCCATACAATTTCTGGCTTTATTTTCTAGCTAAAGCGAGGTAGATCTAATTATCCAAACTAGGATTTTGATGCATTGACTTTCTAATGATGCATTGACTTTCTCTTTTTCTTCAATGCTATTACTATCAGAATTTTGTGTTCCCTTTGTGAATTCATTCCTTTTCAAGAATTTTCATGCTCTTCTGCCATTACCTCCATCATCCAATAAATAATTAATTTTTTCTTTGTTATTACTGTTCATGTGATTTTATTTAAGGTCGTGGTTTTAAATGTGGTTTATTTGTTGGAAATCCATGTGCTACCATTAAAAACTACCGCTACTTATTTATGCAACCTGCTCCCACATGGTTGTGCACCAGGGGAAGGAAGGCTACCGACATCTGCTGTCATTGCCATAAATCCTTCTTTAGTATCTGGTAGTAGTGACTGCTCTTTTTTGTTGGAGATAGTTGACTAGAAACTCTTCATGACATTGTAGTGATCATTTCAATGATCTCCCAGGAAAACTCTTTAACTGTAAATTCTCTTTCTCTTTCAAATCTAAACATAGATTATTTTCTTCAGTCTAGATATGTCTCCAGAAGTAATTTCATAGCAATGAAATCATCGAAGTTTCTGTTATATGTTCGATAGTTGTCTGCACATTTGTGGTTCTGCAAGTAAATTCTATTTTTGTTAGCATCATTATCTTTATTTATCGGTTAAAGAAATTGCAAAAATCTTCAACAAGGTGACTTCTTGTTGGCACTTAATCTGTGATGGAATGTTAACGAGGAAAAATGGTGGCAGGATGTGGACAGTTCCCGAGCCTAAAGGCATCACTCGTACAACTACAATGGAGGCTGAAAGTCTAAAGTTAGTTTCAGAGGGTTGTGGTGATGAAATTGTGGGTATCTTTATTTATGACATGATAAATTCTTTGTCCTTTCATGTTTTTAATTGGTGGCTAGACTCAGGCATTTCAAGTTGTTTTCGTCATTCTTTTATGTTACTCATCTGAATTATTGTTGTTCGAAATCTGATTCGAGTCCCTTTAGTTGCATCAGAAAGAAGTGAAGCGTGACTCTAAGGATATTATTGGGGAAGTTTATAAAACTCACAATGCCATTCAGTAAGTATAGCTTATGCCCAGTAATTGTTCTACATTCTGCCTACATAGTTGATTTGTATGAAGGCATCCTGAACAGCAAGCTTACTATTGTAAATTGAATATAGGACATTAGACAAAACTATTTCAAATTTAGAGATGGAATTAGCTGCTGCAAGGGCAGCACAGGAGTCCATACTCAGTGGCTCTCCTTTGTCAGAGGACTTAAAGAGGACTGGGTCATCTGGGAAAAGAAGATATTTGATGGTTGTTGGAATTAATACAGCTTTTAGCAGCCGCAAAAGAAGAGATTCAGTTCGCGCTACATGGTTCCCACAAGGTTCATTGAATTGTGTCCATACTTATTCTTATGCTGTTTTAATTGTTGTGTGAGATTTCATTGCTGACTAAGTTTTTTTTTCCCCTTAATGAAAAATAGGTGAAAAAAGGAAGAAACTGGAAGACGAGAAGGGTATCATTGTTCGCTTTGTCATTGGTCATAGGTGAGTCAGGCTTCTTTTCTCTTTAATGATATGGATAAGGGTGTGTGTAATTTGCAATGGAGTATGTGTATGTTAGTCCGAGTTGTTGAGTGTATGTTTTTGGCCTTAATTTTGAATCTTTGCTCACCCCTCATGTGTTCGATGATTAGGGCTACCCATGCACCTATTAGAGAGGAATATAAAATTATTCTTGGGACCTCACCTAATAGCTTAACCTTTTAGATTGTGATGATTCTTTGATATGCACCAATTCAAAATTTTGTCAATATTTTAAGGCTGCATAACTCTTCCATTTGTTTTCTGTGATCAAATTAATGTCATCTCTCTTGAGAATCCATATTATCCTGATGTCAGCTATAGGCACTGAAAGAATCTCGAAGAGTAAGCTACAACATTGCAATAATTGCAAAGGGTTTTGGGTGCATTTGGATTCCCATAGAAATAAAATTTCAGTAGTAACTTGTACTCCCATTGTTTTAACATAAGTCGAAATGCTCAGTCTATGGTATCATATAGCATAATTTATTTTCTGGGAGTCACTCTACTATGTCAATCTCTCCGAGTCAATGTTCACAAGTTAATGAAATTATTCAGAGGTAGTTATGTAGGCTGGGCATATGGTTTCAGCTCTCAAATATACATTTATGGTGATGAAAACAATCAAAACTTCTGAATTAAACCTGTGCTCTCTGAATGTATTCATGACAGCCAATAGCTTTGAAAATGCTTGATCATGAATTTAATTTAACTTAAAATTATTTTATATTGTCTAGTGCCACATCAGGAGGCATTTTGGACAGAGCCATTGAAGCAGAGGACAGAAAGCATGGAGATTTCTTGAGACTGGTAAGGCTTTTGTCTCCAATTCTATTGCGCTGTCCTATTTAATGAAACACTTGCTCACTTCTGAAGAAAAAGTACATGCCTACTCAGGAAAAGAAAAATCTATGAACTCACATGTTTGCTCTGCTACAATATGAGCAGGACCATGTTGAAGGGTATCTTGAATTGTCAGCCAAGACAAAGATATATTTTGCAACTGCTGTTGCTTTGTGGGATGCAGATTTCTATGTCAAAGTTGATGATGATGTCCATGTAAATATAGGTAGGTCAACATATAATGTGCAGTGACTCCATTCTTAGTGGTATATAATTATCTGAAGATGTTTAATGACGTATTCTTTTCCCTCTTTCCAAATAAAAAATCAATTGGAAAAGATTTCGGATTATTATAATCGTATAAAAATTTATATATTCCACCATCTGAAGAATTTATGTTCTTTCATATCCTCTAGGATCAATGCGACAATTAACATGAATTATCTCATCAGTTTTATCCATGCGAGAAAATTGCTGTTCATAGCTTCTACTTTCTTATAAATTTGTGTTAAGTCCATTTTCTTGCTACTTGGTGCAGCAACACTTGGAGAAACTCTAGTCAGACACCGAAAGAAACCACGAGTATATATTGGATGCATGAAATCTGGTCCTGTCCTTAATCAAAAGTAAGTGAAATTGTCCTGGATTCATTCTGTCAGAAAAGTTTTAGGAAAGGAATCATCTTGGACATTCTTAACTTGTCACTTTGTTGAGTTGAACAGGGGTGTGAGGTACCATGAACCCGAGTACTGGAAATTCGGTGAGGCAGGGAATAAGTACTTCCGGCATGCTACTGGGCAGCTGTATGCCATTTCAAAAGATTTGGCTACGTATATATCAATAAACCAGTAAGTTCCTCTTTATTTGTAACATGAGATGATGGAGTATTGTGCCTGGATCTAAATTTCAAGCTTTTTCCCATAGTTTCCTTGCATTAATGATGGTTCTGGTTCTTGTGCAAATAATTATCTCAGACATGTTCTGCACAAGTTTGCCAACGAGGATGTTTCGCTGGGGTCGTGGTTTATTGGACTGGATGTGGATCACATTGATGATCGGAGGCTATGTTGTGGCACTCCACCTGGTAAAGCTATATTTTACTTGAAATATGGGAAAACTTTAGTTAAAAAAGAAGAAGAGGAGATTTTCTTGGACTGAATTAGACTTTAATACAATTTATAAAACCCACCAATTACTGTCTTGCTGAAGATACTGGGTTTTCCCTTGTTATGATTAGTGGGGGTTGAGCCTCTGTCACATCAATATTTACACCCTGAAGGAATACACTACGCACCAGAATGAATTGACTAAATATTGGATTGATGTGATTATTTGTTACCATTTCTTGTAAAGTTTGGAGAAATTATCATGTACAGCATGGTGTTTTTGAAAGTTGATATAGAAATAATAGGATTTTCCCAGAAAAATCAATAATTTCATGATGGAAAATCCTATGCAGCTTTTTGATGCTTCTGATTTACAATTTGGAATTCTCAATATGATAGTGACAATTATCATACTGCCACGATCACTATTCAAATGAAAGTGCAGTAGCCTTGTATGGCTATTCTCGAACACATTTATTTCTGTTTCCTCCTGTCAGTTGCTATTTGCAAATTTATAACAAATAAGATTTCCACATGGGTTATCCTCGAGCACATGTGCTCTAAACCTTAGTCTCTGCCAGGACCAAAGCAGAATGGAATTGTGCGAGTACTGAGATACCATTTTTCAAATTCTGACTATTTTTCACTTCTTGTTTCCTCAGATTGCGAGTGGAAGGCACAGGCTGGCAACATCTGCGTTGCGTCATTTGATTGGAGCTGCAGTGGGATTTGCAGATCTGCTGATAGGATTAAGGAGGTCCATCGGCGGTGTGGGGAGGGTGAGAAGGCTTTGTGGAGAGCAACATTCTAGGTGATAGTGCTCTTCCAACCTCAGGAAGATGATGCACTGAAGAATCAGGTGTTTCGAGTCTTTTCTGTATTTTTTTGTGAGTATAGAAACCATGTCATATTACGCCTAATAGAGAGGGAGAGAAAATGCATGTACATTCACGTCCTTGCTCACACGTGTGTGAGGGAGCAGATGCCCTACATCGTGGACTTCTCCATTTTAGCTAAGGAGAGAGACCGCAAAAGCGGCCAGAAGAGGCAAGACCACTAAACAATTCTTTGATACACAGGAAAGCCGATTTGCAAGTTTACAACTCGACGGGCAATGAAGCTAACAATAAACACAAGTCCTGGCAGTGGCTTTTCCAGCTCTCATTCGATTTTGAAATGTTCTATACTCTGTTACCCAGAATCCATTGTAGAAACTCTGCTGTGTCTCGATTAGCAATGCCAAAAGTTGGTGGATTTGATTAGGAGCTTTTAAGCCATGCAGCAATAATGATTCCTATTCTTTCATTTTGTGGTTGATGCAAATCCTAACGAAAAAAAGTAGCAGATGGGCTTATGAAACTGGAAGACATGGGAGGTGTTCGGCGAGAGTTTCAGGGATTCATGGCGGTTTTTTAAAATATTTTTTTATATGAAAATTAATTAAAATAATATTTTTTTATTTTTATAAAATTATTTTTAATATTAATATATTAAAAATAATAATTTTAAATATTATTTTTAAATTCAACGGTAATCCTTGTAACAATTCTTAAAAGTTAATGGTGTATTCGTGGGATTAAAATTTAATTTTTTTATTTAAAATTATTTTTTATATATTTTTAAATAAAATACACCGCAATCACGCTTTTAAATACAATCACAGAAGAAAAAAATATCTTTTCAAAATATCTTAGTAGCGCAGCTTCCATAGACCACAAGTTACTGTAAATACTAGCAACTACCAATTTATTTCAGATCCAGGCCGTAAATAAATAGATAATTATAAACGACACCGTCTATCTTTAATTCACGTGGGGTCCACACAAAGGACTGTAGAGAATAGACAACAATAATAATAAGAGCGAAGAAGTATCCCTTGCTTGCAGCCTGTTATTATTACTATTATTTCCCCTTCTTTTTCTCTCCCTTGCTTCCTTCCGTTCGGATCCGAATTCTGAATTCTTCTTCTCGATCTCGGTACGTTACGTTATAATCTTACTCTGCTTTTCTTCTTTAAACAATTTATTTTTAAAATTGACCGGAATAAGTTTTTTCATCTTCAAAAGAAAAGAAATTGCAGATCATCGCGATGGCTAAAAGCTCGTTCAAGATGGAACATCCTCTCGGTTTGTATTCAAATATTTCTCTGATAAACCCTAACTTTTGTTTTTTTTGTTGTGATCTGTTTCAATCCTGAATAGTCGATTCATCTAGGGTTTAGATTTTGATTTCGGTGTGGAATTATTTAAAGATTGTGTTGTGTTGGATGGATGGATGACAGAAAGGAGGCAGGCAGAAGCTGCTCGCATCAGAGAAAAATATCCTGATAGAATTCCTGTATGTTTGTTTTTAACCCCATTATTGTGTGTTCATGTGTGTTCGGACGGCAAGTCCTTTAGTTTGAAGTTAATATAAGTGATTGATTTTTGTAGGTGATTGTGGAAAGGGCTGAGAAGAGTGATGTCCCTGACATTGACAAGAAAAAGTTAGCCCTCCAAACTTTTTATTACCATGAATTATAGCTGTTAGTATTTTTTTTTTTTGTAGAGCTATTTTACTGTTAAGTGAGTAATCGTGTTTGTATGCTTACATATCATGTATATTAGTCATATGCAGAGTCTGATTTTCTGTTCTGAAGGATCAGAATGGTGTAGTTTCTACATGTTACTCCTTCACCCTTACTTTTATTGACCCTGAAATTGACTTTGTTAGATTTGGGGCTTTATATCCTTTGGCTCCTATTTTGTTGCTGTGTGTTCTAGATCATGCTTAGGTTACATAAATGGCACGTGATTTATGTGAGATCAAAGCTTATGTGCTCATGTATTAACATCCTAGCTGAATGGTAATGAGAAACATAAATCTCACTCTAGGTATTGCTACATGGTTGGAGGGTGCTTAGTAGATGTATTGATGTGTGCTAACTAGTATATTTCACATTTTTTCGCAACCTTTTTTTCTTTGTCATAATGGAAATTAATTTGTAACTTTGGGATGAGTAGATATTTGGTTCCTGCTGATCTCACTGTTGGCCAATTCGTGTACGTGGTCCGAAAAAGGATCAAGCTCAGTCCAGAGAAGGCTATTTTCATCTTCGTGAAGAACATTCTACCACCAACTGGTGAGATAACATTTAGTGTATTTTGATTCAAAAATTTATGAACATTGCCTGTGTTACGGATCTTGTGACGTGAAAATTGGTTGCATTGCTGCAGCTGCCATGATGTCAGCAATATATGAGGAAAACAAGGATGAAGATGGGTTCCTTTACATGAGCTACAGTGGTGAGAACACATTTGGGGTCTATTGAAATGCTACAACGGCACATCTGTGTGTTCGAGCCATGCAAAAAAAAAAAGAAAAAGAAAGAAGGAAGAATCTAGATTACTTGTAAATTCTTTACTGCCTCGGTTGTTTGCTGCTGTCTCCAAGTAACACTGGTCTCTGACTTTCCCTTTTATCTTTGGATAATTTGCTGTCTATATTAAGTAAATCACTTTTCTCCAATTTGCGTTCATGGCTGTTTATGTCAATTCTGCGCTGAGTGCATGGCTTGCAGTTCTCCCTGTGTTCTGGTTGATTTTGGATTATTTGCCTGACTGGTTATTTTACATTGATGCATGAACAAGGTCTCTTTAGAAAAAGAACGAATAAATTAATAAACGAGGCCGGGAATTGTTGGTTCAGATGATTTTCTTGTACAGTTTTTACTCTGTCAAATCAACCCAAACGACGTTGCTTTGTGCTGTTTCTGCAGAAAACTGCAACCAACTGGCCCCAAGACATGGAAGTTTGGTTGGCTAGTCCAAGAAATCAAATTAAAAGGATGGCATGTGACCAAATAATTCGAGATCGGCTTAATTGAATTTTGAAGAGTTCGAAAGGGATCTTTCGCATAATGATTAAAAAAAAAACATTTTTAACTATTTCATTGTAACAAAGAAAAAAGAAAGGAATATCGTAAATAAATGTATCTCCATGGATTTGTAGATCATCCTGTCTAGGTCTCTTTTTAACCCCTCCGTTACCATCCAGCCTATTCCAGTATGCCATTTTTCAGAGCTCTACAAATTATTTTGAAGTCTTTTTCTGGTACTGGTTCTTGACCCATTTGATACCCACCGAAGTTCCACTCTTTACCTTCTGAGCAGCTGTCTTGGCCTTGTCGAGTCCTGTTGAAGCTGCTGCCTTGACCCCCGCCATCTTCTTGCTGGCGTTACCATTGTTATGCCCTATTTTCGCCATGAATTTCTCATCGTCTTCCTTGCTGAAACTTCCTGAACCCCACTGATCAGCCCAGCCTGGCGCCTTGCTTCCCATGATTGTATTTTCTGCAGTTGTATCATAAAAAAAAACTGGAGTTAATTCCAAGAAGAAGAAAAAAAAAGAATGAACTGGAACTGTAGTAACGTAAATTGCATAACACTGCACATCATGCTCTCGGTATCATTTCATTTAGAATTGACATGGATCGTATGCATCCAGACCCATAACATTATGAACACAACGAAACTCCAAATCTACCAGTCAATACAGAAGTCATCTCCAGCCTAAATCTATGTTTTGGCAAAGCCCAATTCCCTTTACGAACAGAACCAATATCCCATCTCTCAATTTTTATTTTTTTTTTAATATTAACAGATCTGATCCAAAAACCTTAAATATATAATCTTGAACCAACTATAGAATTCAGTAATTCATCAAAATGATCAAAAAAAGGAGAAGAAGAAGAAGAAAGAACAGCGATTTAGTTCTCTATTTTGCGTAGATCGTGTAAACATGAAATTACGTGCGTGTCAATAGAGAACAACAATATTGAGAAGTATTTGTAACAATTTTAATCACAATTCAAGGATAAGAATTCAATTTTTAAGAGAGATGCAGTTACAAATATATTCAAGAATCTTATAGGCATCATGAATCTAGACGAACAAACTATTAATTCGACAGCATAAAAAAGGAAATGAGTAATTTAAACAATTTGTATAATTAACAAGAGTTCATCCAAACAGCATGACTGACAGACACTCTGTGATTACAAAGTTCATATATATATACATATATGTGAAAAATGAAACGTCGATCACATGAAGAACAGAAAAGATTGAGAAATAAAGGGCATAAACCATAAAATGAAACTCTAACCCTTGAAACACACAGAAGAATCTCAGAGAGAGTACCTTGAGGAAAGAGTTTGTGAGGAGTGAAATCAGCTGAACGTGATGCGAGGGTTTTTTATGGGTTTGGATAAAAATATCAAATTGGTTCTTGGGAAGGTTGAGAGAAAGTGCGAGCGTTTATGAAAATGTTTTGGGCGATCGCACGTTTTTATTCGTTGGCTTCTTAGCTGTATTACACGCATTCCATGTCTTGCACCGAGAGCTTGCTTTATAATGCGGCAATATTTTTTTT
>Ga0325401_1004610_pt1 | contig 13021 bp, 6 predicted proteins | sample PopdelMetagenome_FD_205666 | JGI IMG/M metagenome (GOLD analysis project Ga0325401, IMG submission 205666) | Populus deltoides microbial communities from Bellville, Georgia, United States - Xylem-PdKOR-R2 | ecosystem: Host-associated > Plants > Phyllosphere > Stem > Wood/Secondary xylem | place...
AAAAATATGATTAATTTCAAACAATGCATCACAGCTATATAAGAATATTCTAAACCAAAAACAGCTTTAATTAGAAAGCAACAAGTACTCAACACCAAGATTATTATTATTATTATTATTATTATTATTATTATTATTATTAATTTTAAAGAGAGATGGATAGGGAGAATTACACTAGCTAGGATTCAAAACATATAATCTTATTCTTCCGACTTAAGTCTAAGAATAACAAATATAATAAATATATATATATAGGAATCATAACTATTTAATTTTTTTTATTATTATTTATATAAAGGAAAGGGGCGAAATTACATCTTCTAAAAATAGGAGAGGAGTGTCATTCGACCCTACAACTTGCACGAATCTCTCCCGTCAATGCATCAAGTTGGCTCATCTTCAGAATTGCATCAGCAAATTTGCTCTTCCAAAGCATAGGGTTTCTCACATTAACATTCACTTGATTTTCTGTTGCTGCATCTGTCAAGAGTGTTTAGTCGGATGCGAACAAGCCTCGATTTGCTAAGACATCAAGATATATAAGAAGGAGCCACTCCATCTGGAGTCCAATCTTTTCAAAGCTTTAATTTCCACGTAATGTTTATACCTTAAAAAGATTACAGGAGATTTAACCATTGGATTGTAATTAAATTTTTTTAATTGATTTTAGAGGTAGTTTTCTAATAAAAAGTGCCTTCATTGCTTATCAAACTTATGGATTTCTCTGAATTAGGCTCAAAAGTTATTGTGTTGAAGTAATTTTGTTAATTTTTTTTTAGATTTTTTGGATTTATTGTTCGGACTAGTTATTGTTTGGACTAAATTGGATCTCTCATAAGTTTAGCCAATTACTAGATTCAATTTTCCAACAATAATTTAGATGACTTGTGCTTCACAATTCAAAATGTTTTTGAAAAATTGTTATGGAGTGTTTAAGTTTGATCAAATAAAGTTTTATTTTTTACAGATTTCATATATAAATAAAGAAAACTTAAGAGCTTTTGAAAAGGTTTTTTTTACTTGAAAAGTTTTCCTTAGTTTAAAAATCTTGTATTGAGGAAGATATTTTTGGCTCAACTACTACAAAATCATATACTAAATAAAATAAAGCTTCTTTGATTAAAAAAAAAAAAGAAGAAGAAGATAAAAGCAAAGCTTCAAATCATGACAAAGTAAAGTATATGCTATTATTAAATAGCCCACTGAATTCGAGATTCAAATAAGTTATTCAACAATTCAGCTAGCTCATAATTAATTTTATTAGATATTTTTAGATAAAAATAAGTTTGAAAATAAATTTTTAGTTTGAAAAAAAAATCCTTTATTTTTCAGCTATGGTTATCGGAATCGAGGTAGGACAACGTGTTGCTTGTCAAATAGACAACTCATGTTTTTTTTTTAGAAAAATAGGTGGAGGATGCATCATCCGCCTAGCTCGAGAAAAAAATTTAAAAGTTCAAGGTGTGCAGGCCTGAGATGGCAGATTCACACGCATATGGCTTAATTTAAAGACCAAAGCTCTCGACCACAAAGGCTAGCACACTTAACCTCTTATTTTTTTTCTTATTTCTTTTCTCAATAAGTTAGATATCATTTTTTTTTAAAAAATAATAATTTATTAAAAATGTATTTTTGTATATTATTTTATTAAATTTTTAGACTAATTAACAATATATTTAGATATTATTTTATTAAATACCATTCAATTTATACTATGTTCGTTTAATAAGATTGTAAGGAGAAATCTTTTTTTTTTAATTTCAAAGTGCTATTTTTGTATAACCCATCATAATTTTCTTTTTAGTTTCTTTGTAACAAGTGTCAACTTTTTCTATCATAGGATTAAATAAAAAATAAATTTGAAAAAAACTTATTGAACCAGTTTCCTTGATAGATTAAAAAAAAAACAGTTTCCTTGGTTGATTAATTCCAAACAATGCATCACAGCTAAACATTCTCAACCAAAAACATTTTTAATTTTGTACAATTTGCACGGATCTCTCCCGTCAATACATCCATTTGGATCATCTTCAGAATGGCATCAGCAAATTTGCTCTTCCAAAGCATAGGGTTTCTCACATTAACATTCACTTGATTTTCTGTTGCTGCATCTGTCAAGAGAATTTAGTCGGATGTGAACAAGCCTCGATTTGCTAAGACATCAAGATATATAAGAAGGAGCCACTCCATCTGGAGTCCAATCTTTTCAAAGCTTTTCGTGCTTTATCAAGAGGGAAAACAGATCCAGTAAGCGGGTGTTACCAGTCAGCTGAAGAAACATCAGATCTAGTGAAAGAGAAAGTTTGCCACTATGGACTCCAACTGACCTTCATCCTCTAACAGTCCCGATTAATGATGTCCCGATTTTGCCCAGAAATCACAGCCCCAATCACACCTATTCATGATGTCCCCAAAAAAAATCTAACTAGCCCACGAGCAGTACTTATTTATTTATTGGATAATCATTTAATTTTTTGATTTTAACAATTTAATTTATTTTTCAAACTCAAGATAGCTAGTAGTTTATATTTGATGTTTGATAAACTAAGATGACTAGTATTTATAAAAGATTTTTTTTATGAATTTGAGGACAATTAGATGTTTAAATAATAATTTTTTTAGAAAACAAAATACAATAATATTTTTAAAAAATAAACTTTGAAAACATATATAGGTTAAAAATATTAAAAATCAATTAGGAACTTGAATTGCCGTCTTTGTGTTTCAGAATCAGCAATCTAGCTTGACGCTCTTGACATGGGAGAGTCCTGGTTGGTTACATTTGCCTTTGTGCTTTTTTTTAAGGATGAGGCTTTTTATTTATAGAGGTTTGTAGGGATTCTGAAGTTTTTTTTTAATGCTACATAGCATGATTTTATTGGTTAATCTTTATTGATGAGATCTTGTATTTATAATAAGATATCTTGAATATCTGATCTCAAGTTTCAATCTTTTATTGACCAAGAAATATATGAAGGCTCATTTATTTTTCATATCATTTATTTCAATGTTATTTATTTCAATGTTATTTTATTTTTTCATGTAAAAATAAAATAAAAATAACACATGGTGAAATTTGATTGGTAGAATTTTTTTTGTTTCTACAGAGACCCCTCGAGACAAGTTCATTTACAATTAAAAATAAGTGGGCATATCTCGAAAATATAGTTGAGAGGGTTTTATAATTTGAACATATTTTTAAACTAAAATTTGATTTGATCACACTAAATTTTCACAATACTTGTATAATTATCAAAATTAGAAATTTATGAATCAATCTTGATTAAAATTTATCAAACCAAATAATAGAATGTCCAATTTGAAACAAAAACATATTTTAAAGACGACCAAATTAGATTTGTCTTCGTACATGAATAGTAACCAACAACTTTGACTGACTCATAAGATTAATTTCTTCCTTTCAATGAAAGTGGTTACCATGACATCTTGTTTTGAAGGTCTCGTTGTCCTAAATTCAACGGCAGTGAATGAATTATCACATATTAAAGATTTTGATTCATGTTCTCTTTTTTCTCTTGATATGCGTGCACACTCATATTCTTTGATGAATTATTTTCTTCATTCCCGTTCAAATGTTATTTCCTATATAATTCCTTGTGTTGTCAACCGATTGAGAGCAAAGACTAATTAAAATAGGAATCCTGCTAGAAGCAACAAATCGTGCGTACAGGTTAGGAAAGATTGTTTGCCTTTTTAACAGCATTGGAAATTTGTTGTTTCCTTTTCTTTTGGCGTTACCATATGCATCCTTTGTTTCTTGAATGAATTGCCGATTGAGGGTAAACAAATAAGTGCAGAACCGAACAGGAATTATTGCTTTTTTTTTTTTATGACTTGAACAGGAAAGATTTTTACTTCATATGTACTTGTTTCGGAAGAGGAAAAGCAGCTTGCACAGCCGACCTTTCTATCACAGAATAGGAATATTCTGTAACAATGGTTTGAACAGGAATTTTAACTCTCCTTTTTCCTTTTGTAATCAGGAAGTGTGAGTATAAAAGCACATTACCTTGCCCTTCTGTTTTAAATAGCATAGGTTCTTCTTGTTTCTTTATCATCAGTACAGTCTCTACCAGACAACACATCCCTGGTAGCTGACCACGCTGCAACAGGTAATTGCGTCTCTATTCATTATTTGTTTTTACAACTGCAAGTTATATATATATAACTTCCGAAAAATGTTTTTCATCCAAAATAAAAAGAAAATACTTTTCTAAAACTAAATCAAATTTTTCTTTGACTTAAAAATATTTTCCGTTGACCAACTTTTTTAATAACAAACAAATATAAGAAAGTTTGAAAAGTGGTTTTCAGGAAACCACTTTCCGCCAAATAAACAATGCCTAAGATGAAAGATCATTTCTTAACATTACTTGATACTTATAGAGTTATGATTGCAAAGGTAACTATGATAAAAAAAAAACATAATATTTTTACTAAACATGGAGACAAATGTGTCTAAATGCTTAAATGCATGTGTGAAGGATGTGATTTGGTTTTGGCATATGAGACTTAGGTATGTGAACTTTAATATCCTAAAGATGATGACACAAAAAGAAATGTTAAAGGGTCTACCATCAATTATACATTCAAATCAATTGTGTGAATGATGTTTAGTGGGCAAACAATTCCACAAGAGCTTTCCAAAGAAGTCTACATCTAGAGCAAGTCAACTCTTACAAGAGATACATGTAGACATATGTGGTCCTATTAAACTATACTCATTTAGTAAAAATCTATATTTTCTATTTGTTATTGATGATTATAGTAGATACTTCTTAAAAGAAAGGTCTAGTGTATTTAATTGTTTTAAAAATTTTAAGGCATTAATTGAAAAAGAAAGTAGTTATTTTATAAAAATAAAATCACTTATGATAGACTGGGAAAGGGGGTGAATTTCATTTTAATGAGTTTAATGTGTTTTGTGAAGATCATGGTATAAAGGGACTTCTAATAATACCTAGATCACCACAACAAAATGATGTGATGAAGAGAAAGAATAGAAGCATCATCGACATGTTGAGAAATATGCTCAAAACCTAGAAGAAACTAAATGAGTTTTGGGCTAAAGCTGTAGATTGTGTTGTTTTGTAACAACCCCAATTGTTAACTTAGTTCTTCCATTAAACTTCCATATAAAACGTAATTGGAGCATAATTTTTTTTTTCATTGAGTTCGCCGAAATTTCTAACGAAATTTCGGCAATCTGTTATAAACTAGGAGGTCCCAAGTTATCGATAATTTACCCTACACACATTTTTAATCACATCCCAACCATAATCACATCCATAATTGGTACACATTAACCATTTAATTCATTCAAGAATGTATTCTGGACAAATCTTTATACTTAATTTCCATCTCATATCACATGAATAAGTTAGTAATTAGGAGAACCATCCAAGCACTGAAATTTCATATATAAGCACAACATGACTTAACATTCTAAACATAAGCTAGTACATTATAATTTTCCAAGCATAGGTTGATAAATTTAATATTTCAAAAACAAAATAATACAAGGAGTATACTATTCTATTTAGATTACATGTTTACTACATAACAAAATTACATGAATAATCCCTAGGTTCCTAACTTATACAAAAAGGGATCAAGGAACCTAAATTCTACTCATGACGTGAATGGGAGGGACCTGCAAAACATAAATTTTCCATATAATTAAAAATAACTAAAATACAAACAATTCACGGAATAAAATTATACAACACATCTACCTACTTAAGTAATATGCAATTTAACACACGACCACCAACCCCTTTTAAGGATTATCAAATTTGTTTCCTTTAACTACTTCTCCCTATATCGGGAAGACTACTGTCGACACTAATGGCCTCCATTAGTGTCTTTAGTTGCCCATCCTGGGATCAACTAATCAAATTCATGAAAATATCGACACTAACATGACCGTTGGTGTCATTAACTATTTTTGAACCGAAATAGTTAATCAATGCTCCATGTTACCTTGGGAGGTCCTCGGGTATGCCGATGTCAAGGATTCTTGACATCAATAGCTTTCACTTCAGAAAGCTAATCAAGTCCCATAAATTTTGCCGATATCGACGCTACCCGTCGAATATCATTAACTATTCTGAACCCGAATAGTTAATCAAGTTTTATATTTCTCCACCCACGTACCAGTAATACTGATGTTAACCAACTTGGTTAACATCATTAGCCTTCCGTATTTGGGACCGACTAATCAAATTCGAGAAACAATCATTCCTACAATTCATTGTTACTGTACACTTCCTCCAAAAGAACCCATAAATTAAATCTAGTTCTCCATTTCTATTTTCCAGTCATTTAACCTTTCCTTTCTCCTTTTCTTTTCCTTATCAATAAGCACCAATTTTTTTTTTTTTATATATATAGTTCAATAGTTAGTTAAAACAATTATTATGATATTTTCTTCTCATTCCTTGATAAAAGCTACACCAAAATGTTAACCTAGAGTGGTTAAAAAGAGTCAATAAGTGATAAAAGAGAGATATTTGGGTGGTTTAGAGAGTTTAGAGAGAGGTTGGAGAGAAGACATATTGATGGCAGAAACTCCGATAGCTATAACTCCACCTTCCACTGTTGGATCTAAATGATATTTAAATATGTTGTTCTCCTCCATGTCTTGTACATTCTCGCCAGATGGATCTTCTATATCAGTCTCCATTTCATAGATATCACGGAAGGAACATTTATAGGAAAATACACTTCTGGACAATCTCAGTTGCCTATCATTTTCTCCTCCATTTATCATTGGATCGGGCTATGATTTGGATATGTTGTGCGTCCAGATGCTATCTAGAGTCTGAACAGTGGAGATAAAAAAACACTCCAAACAGACATTATGCTTCTTGCCATATCTATAAGTTTTAGGTCAATTCGGTTAAACCCAAGTTTCTGGAAATTTCATTGTTGGATGAAGTTTATATTTGGATATGTTATACTTATAATAATGAGTTACAACTTGACTTCATGGATTGTCTATAATATTATTCATTTGTTATTTATGGTTGTTTGAAACTGTTGTAAACTTTTGGTAGAAAAGGGGGGGTGTAAGTTCAAAGTTTAGACAATAATAGTTCAAGGTTTAGACAATAACTGTAAGAAAGTAACAATTCAAGATTTAGACAGTAATCGTTAGACAGTAACAATTCAATGTTTAGACAATAGCAGTTCAAGATTAGACAGTAACCGTAAGATAGTAGCAGTTCAAGACTTAAAACAGTATCAGTTCAAATTTTGATAAACTTTCATATGAATACCATATAAAAAGAAAATTTAATCACTTTGTTTTCCAGTTGACATGAGATTGTTATTTTATCCCGGTTGTGGGGGCGTTGCATTAGAGATCAAAAGTGTCTCCAAGAAACTAAAGCGAGGTTGTTGTGACAACCCTACTAATAGGTGTTGACAACCCCAAGAACAAAAATTGATGGGAAATTAGAGTCTCATATAAAGTGATTAAGGTAAGATAAGTTTGGGTTAAGAAATTACCTTAGATAAGTTTGCACGGTTCGGGTTAACGAGTAGCTATGTGAACATGAAATAATGATCTAATTTAGATATGGGAATCTTGCATGAAATCATATAATGATGCTTGCTAGTTGATAAGAAAACATTGGAAAAGGGAATGAATGATATTAAATAATGGTCTTGTGTGGAGCAGGAGAGACCTCGACTACAAGAGCCCAAGCCAGCAGAATGGGACTACAGAGAGGAACAGGTAAGTGTTTACCACCTCATCTCTTTATATTTTGAAGAGTTTAGTATATTCTAAAATTTTATTTGTTTATGCTGTATATTGATTTACAATAATAAAAGATGAGAAATTTGGGAGTGGAAACAAGATTAAACATGACGGCTTGTTTCATGAATGTTGCCTGAGAAAAAAAAAAGAATTGTATAAGGTTACTGTACATGTTGTCATAATTTTTAAAGGCAACTTGAATTGATATAAAAGCCGACCACTTGAGTGGGGGCAAGGAAAGTTAGCCAGCCATATGAAAAGCAAAAAGAAAAAAAAGGGGAAATTGTGGTTTTCTTTATTAAATCTATTATAATAGGTTGTTTTTTTTATGTGAATGTGTGTGTGAATTGAATGAAATTAGCATGAAAGGAATAAGGGAACTCTTAGTTCCTTAAGGCCATGCTTTTGGCCAATTATGCATCAAAGGGGGAGGATGTTTAATTCAACATATTTAGTTTGATAACGTGTGTTTAATTGTTTTTAAATGAGGAAAAATGCATGTTGAAATAGCAAGGATTGTGTTTAGAATAATATTGTTCGAAAAGTTAGTAAAATCAATAAAAATATTATATTTTGACGTTAAGAGGGAAGATTGAAATAAATAGAATAAATTGGCTCTTAAAAAGATATTTTTGACACTCTTATATGGTAGGTGATCTACATCTATGATGTCTAGTTAAATTTCATGATTTAATATATTATTGATATGAAATGTGAATTAGCGAATGTCACACGTCCCCCGCGTGGCATCTGATGGTGATTTTTTGTTCGTTTGCTTGTTGTTTGGAATTCGCCACCTAGTATTTAGTTGAAGGCTACTAGGAAACCTGGATATACTTGTCTTATCAAAGATTCAAGGGTAAGAGACTGGTTGTGGCTAGGAAAGGTATTAGCACTCATAGCGCACCCTACCTGAGGTAAGTTGCTTCGTTATTTGATGTGATTTAAAAAATAAAATATTGACCAAATTCTAAGGCTTTAATAAATCAGTTATTAAATCCCAGAATATATGTAGAAACATGTTCTTATGTTTTCAAGGAAAATACAATATGATTTTATTTGTCTTTAAGATATTTAACCATATTCAAATTCAACACTTAATTCTTTTTGTCTTTTTTATTTTTATAATTGAATAACAAAAATAAAAAAAATACAAACGCACCCGCATCCTTTTTTATTATGTTTATAACATAACAAAAAAAATTCAAATAAATCAAAACACAACAGTATCTAAATATACATATCATCTGGAAATTACAAAAAAACAAAGAAATCCTTGGAATAGTGCTGGAACAGTGGCGACGAGTCTTCTCCACGCGCCACCACCACTGGCGGGGTGTGGGTTCACGTGTCGCCGCAAGAAAAATCTAGGCACTCAGGGGGTCTGTAACGGCTTCATCCCTTTTTCCTTTTCCTGCCGACGGTGAGGAATCCTACCACCTGCAACAAAAAAAAAAAGCACAAACAGCAATGGGTTTTAATTGTTTCCTTCCTTTAGATCGGACCATCCTCTATCTTTTTTCTTCCTCCCGGTTCGTTTCCCTCTGCTGGTGGCAGATCCGACTGTTGGCTCGGGGTCCAGATCTGCTACGTGGGGTTGAACTGATGAAGAAGAGTCGGTTGATGAGGAAGGGGATGATCTGTGAGTTCACCCGTGTGTGGGTTGCCGTTGTGTTCGGGCTGCTCCGAGTTGGTTTCAGTCGAGATCGTTCTGCACTGATGATGGATTGTGGGCAACGGTAGAGCTAACTGGAGGAAGTGAGCTGGGTCTGCTGGATCTTTGGATGACGCTGCTGCGAAGACAATGCTGGTTTGCCCAAATGGTGGGCGGTTGGAGTGAAGGTAGATCTGTGGAAGATGGGGGAGCTCCACTGGCCTTCAATTTTGGCGAGAGAGAAGAGACGGGGAGGCGGCGTTGTGATGGGGTTGTTCGGGTGGTTGGGTTCTGTAGGGGAAGAAGAGGAAATGGGGACGATCTCGGTCTGTGGGGAAAATAGAGAGGGCTCAGTCGTTTAAGTTTGGCCAAGGGAAGGGAAAAGATTTCGTTGGCTAGAGGGGAGAAGGCCTGTATGGCTTTTTGGGAAAGTCCCCGCAGGGAAAGGAGAGCTCTATGGTTTTTTCACAGGGAGGGGCGATCGACTAGTTTCGAGAGCAAAAACAATAAAAAAAGATGGGGGTAGCGGCTCCTTGTAGATGAGTTCAGTTTAGGGTTTATTTGTGTTTCCTCCCTTTTCAATCCCCCCCCAATGTAGCCTGTTATTTATAGGATAAGTGTTGCTAGGTTTCCAAACTGGTCCCTCAACTTTTCTTTATCTTTTCTTTTCTTTTCTTTCTGTTTTTGTAAATTTTGATTTTTCTTGTATTTTTTAAAGCGAGCAATATCAACGTCGACTTAACAAGAAAAATCAGTGATTGTAAAATTAACGAGTTAAAAGTTGAACGGGTTCAAAATACCTTTGAAAATTTAAATTATTCTGAGATGACGTTGAAAATGCTAAAAATGATGCAAATATATCAAAATGCATTTTTTTTGGGTTTTCATTGTTTTTTGCTATTTTTGGTTTTTTTCTGAAAATTTATAAAAAACATGGGTAAAAAATTAGGTAGCAACAACGAATATTAGATATTATATGAAGGAATGAAAGTTTGCGTGAAAATATTGTGATTTCGGATAATATCCCGAATGTATATGTGTTCAAGGTGAATGGTCTTTCGTGTGAATTGCCAAGTGATGGAAGTATCGTTGACATAGAAAGTAAGATAAGTGCGATATATGGCATGGATTAGTGTACATTTAGTGTATGTTAGGATCTCGGGTAAGGGGATCACCATGCATCGATGCCTATGGAGCATGGACTAGCATACATTTAATGTATGTTAGGATCCTAGGTAAGGGGATCATCATGTATCGACTGGCATATATTTAGTGTATGTTAGGATCCCGGGTAAGGGGATCATCATGTATCGGCTAGTAGACATTTAGTGTATGCTAGGATCCCGGGTAAGGGGATCACCATGTATCAGCTAATATACATTTAGTGTATGCTAGAATCTCAGGTAAGGGGATCACCATGTATCGACTAACATATATTTAATGTATGTTAAGATCCCAGGTAAGGGGATTATCATGTATTGGCTAGCATATATTTAGTGTATGCTAGGATCCCGGGTAAGGGGATCGCTATGCATCGACACCTACGAGGTGATGATGATACCGGTTAAACTGGTATCGATAATATGTTAGGCGAAATAGTTGTGGTTGGTCTTGTGGAATCTTGAATGGAAGTTGAAAATGGAAGATGAAATTATTCTAGTAGTTGAATGAGAAAGAGTTCCAAACAAAACAAAAAGGAAGAAGTGAATAGAATATGAATACATGTTTGTCTTTTTAAATTTTTGGATATTTGTGTTACTATACTTATGATGTTCATGTTTCAATAATATGTATTTTGTTTTAGGACCATCACATGCATGACATAAGTAGATCCTAGCTTTTGTTCACTTTTTGTTATCTAGTTCTAGGGAGTATATCCTTGTATTTTGAGATATTAAAACATTCATATAACTTAATTTGTATGATTGATGATTAAACTTGAATAGATGAACTTAACTCTGAAATTCAGATAATCATGCTCCATGTATGCGTGTTTATCTCATTTATTTCTCTATAATGATATTTGTTATTCAATGTATATTATAAATATTGTGGTTGTGATGAAGATGGTGTTTGTGAGATTGAGACCTAGGACGATTGGGTTGTAATTGAGTTATGAGATGTGAGATATTAGAAGTGTAAACAGGTTATATGTCGATAACTTGGGACCTCCCGGTATAGGGGAGACTCTGCCAAAATTTTAGGGAAAATTTTGGTAGACTTTTACATAAGAATTGTATAAAAAAAATTACCCGTATTTTTGCATACCAAATCATAGGAAAGTAACTATAAATGCATATGAAAGTGTGGGGCATTACAAAAAATATATTCTTAACATCTTTACTTGGGCTGATATGACTTCCTGAAAACCTGTTGATACTCCAGTCTCTACCTTGAAAGTTACCATACTACGAGATGTTTTATTTTCTAACCCTATACAGTTTCGTCAAATCATGGGTGCTCTTCAATATCTTACCTTCACTCAACCAAATATTTGTTTTGCTATTAACAGAGTTTGTCAGTTTATGCATGCTCCCATAGATTCTCATTGGGTCGCCATTAAACGTATTCTACACTACCTTAAAGGTATGATATCCTATGGTTTCCATATCACTTGTAGTTCTTCCTTTGCTCTACATGGTTCTATGGATGCATATTGGGCAGGTAGTATTGATGATCGCAAATAGACAGGTGGTTACCTTGTCTTCTTTGGTCAGACGTTGATCTCATGGAAGTTAGGCAAGCAACGCACCGTTGCTCGCTTTTGTACTAAGACTGAATATAAAGCCTTAGTAGATGGTACTGCTGAAGTTATCTGGCTTCAATATTTATTAATAGATCTACAGGTTTTGCTTGCCTCTGCTCCTACCATTTGGTGTGATAATCTTGGAGCCACTTATCTCTCAGCAAATCCTATCTTTCATGCTCATACGAAACATGTTGAAGTTGATTATTATTTTTTACGAGACTGGGTTGCGAAGAAAGAGATTCATATTCATTTTATCTTCTCTTAGGATCAACTTGCAGATATCTTTACTAAGCCGCTTTCCGCTGCTTCATTTAATGTTTTTCGTAACCAACTTCGGGTTGATCCTCCACCATCGGCTTGAGGGAGCAGATTATAGAATGCGTGTGTGTGTGTCTGTATACATACATACATACATACATATACATGAATAATTGTATGATTATTTCAATAATGTGATTCCTATAGTTACTATTATGTACTGTCTCATACATATAAGTAAAAAAGATCGACTAAAAAATAAGTTAATTCTTTCTATTATTTTCAACTAGGATATTAACATATAGGACAAGAATCACTTGATGAATGAATTATCATGTAATTATTGTACTTCAATTATTTTTTATTTATCGGTTCATATTTATGTACTTTGGAAAGTTCATTTTAGAATATGGTGATAGTTCTAAATAATTATATATATAAAGAATGAAAAAGGATTGATATCTAAAAAACAAATTCATCACATTTTATTTAGGAAACCTCTTACAACAATCCGTTGTTGACCCAACTTCTTGAAAATCACATAGTAAATAAGACAAATCTTCAAATGACAATT
>Ga0325401_1004612_pt1 | contig 13017 bp, 8 predicted proteins | sample PopdelMetagenome_FD_205666 | JGI IMG/M metagenome (GOLD analysis project Ga0325401, IMG submission 205666) | Populus deltoides microbial communities from Bellville, Georgia, United States - Xylem-PdKOR-R2 | ecosystem: Host-associated > Plants > Phyllosphere > Stem > Wood/Secondary xylem | place...
TTTCTCATTACATCCATTAATGTTGTCATCCTTTATCCAACCATAGTTATCATTCCTTCAGGCCGATATTACAGAGAATCCATATTCATCCATTACTCATATGTTACTTTCTATGCATGTTCATTTCTTCATAATAACATACATACATATATAATGTATATTTTCAGAGTTAGTATCTTAGTGTGCAAGTATTCGTATGACTCAATTCTTTTATATTCTTACATATGGTATTCACATAAAAGTCTATTGTTACTGTCTAACTTTGAATTATTACTGTTCAACCGTTACTGTCTAAATATTGAACTGTTACTGTCTAGATATTGAACTGTTACTGTTCAACCGTTACTGTTTAGACATTGAATTGTTACTGTCCAAGCGTTACTATCTAGACATCGAACTATTACTGTCCAACCATTACTGTCTAAATATTGAACTGTTATTGTCTAGACATTGAACTGTTACTGTCCAACCATTACTGTCTAAATATTGAACTGTTATTGTCTAGACATTGAACTGTTACTGTCCAATGGTTACTGTCTAGACATTGAACTGTTACTGTTTGAACACTCATCAAATTTTTAACTATATCTAGATTTATAAAGCTCTATTTCAAACAAAATTAGTCTCGTTAGAAAGTTAATACACGAGGCTACAAGTTCTCTGGAGGAAAGAGAACTCAGTTTTGCCTCTGAGATAGTCAAAATTTCTCATCAACACACTACCCTACAAGGTTTGTCCGGACCCAATCTCGGTTGATGACCCATAGCTGGAGTTTTACAACTTCATATTGAGCAAGACCAATTTCCTTAGTTAGCTAACATCCAAAACTACAATTACTATGATAAACTTGATCCTAATTCTCTCATCCTCTTACTCGAATTCTCTTCAAAAGTCAGGAGACGAATCTGTCCAGATTCATCAACATTTCCATTTACACACAACATCCACAATTTAACTTTTTTTCTTTTATCTCAATCCTTGACCATATCACATATCATTTAAGAGTGTAAAAAAAAATACCTTTATAAGAGCAAATTTATCTTATTTATTTAAATCTTCCCTCTGAACGTCAAAATAAAACATTCTTATCGATTTTACAAACTTTCCGAACAATATTCTTCTAAACACAATCCTTGACAATAGTTTCAATCAACCATAAATAACAAATGAATAATATTCAAAACAATCCATACTGTCAAGTTATAATGCATTATTATGAATATAACATATCCAAATATTAACTTCATCGAATGGTGAAATTTCTAGAAATATGGGTTTCACCGAACTGACCTCAAATTTGCAAACCTACTGTGCGAGAAGCACAACTTCTATAGATAATGTGTGTTTATGATCTCCACCATTCAGAATCTAGATAGAATCAGGCAAAACAACATATCCAAATTATAGCCTAATCCAACGGTGGTTGAAGGAGACAACAGATAGCAAAGAAGATTGTCCAGAAGTTTATTTTCCCAGATATTTTCCTCCCTCGATACCTCTCAAACGGGGACTGATATAGAAAATCCCTCTGGTGAAAATGTACACGACATGGATGAGAATAACATATCCAAATATCGTTCTGATCCAACGGTGGAAGGTGGAGTTATAGCTCTTGGATGTTCTGCCATCAATATGTCTTCTCTCCAGCCTCTCTCTAAACTCTCTCTTACTCTTGCCAGTCCCTCCAAGAGAGAAAATAGAATGATATTTATAGTTCTAACATCTTGTTAATTGCACATTTATCCCCATCTCTTTTTATCATTTGTACATAAACTCCCAACCTTCTATTATTTGAATATGGACCTTTCTTGATCTTATGTATTCATTTTGTCATCACAAATGTTTTTCTTTTCAATAATTTAGTACTATATTCACTTTTCATTTCATTAATTTTACTATTTTTATCTTGATTTAGGTTTCTTTAATTTAATTTAACCCATTTTACTATTGGTTAAATTTCTCATCTTTTAATAACCCAGAAAAATTATAACCGGGGGTTTACAGACATCCTAGTCTCTTATAGAAAGATTTAAGGCATATATTTTTTTAGATATAAAGGTTACTTTATGAGATTGAGACATTTTGATTCTAAGTAAATATTTCAAAAGACCTAGATCTTTCATTTCAAATTTTCTAGCCAAGTAATCTTCAAGATCATTTTATATAACCACTATATCATCAATATATATAATGAGTATTGTATATTACCCCCATTATTTTTTCAAGAATAATATGTGATTTGAATTACTCTGATGGTAAGCTATGGATCTTATGAACCTTCAAAACCATGCTTTCAAAGAATGTTTCAATCCATGCAATGATTTCTTCAACTTGTATACCTTCTGATTGTGCATTTCAGGAATCATATAACCTATTAAGAGATCCATGTAGACTTCTTTAGATAATTCACCAAAAAAGTATTTTTCACATTGAATTATTATAATAGCTAGTCTAAGTTCTTAGCTAAATTTAATAAGACTCATATTGTGTTAATTTTGGCTATAAATGTAAATGTCTCTTTGTAATTGATCATGAGTGTAACCTTTCACTACTACTCCCTGCTTTAAAGCATTCAATTATGCCATCAAATTATACTTTAGCATGTAAATCATAGTTGGTTTATTTTTTGGTGGAGGACCATGAGTTCTCAAGTTCTATTTTTGCAGGGATTTCATCTCTTTATTCACAATTATTTTTCAACTCGGGTCAACTAAAGCTTCCTACATATTGTTAGGTATAGATACAAAAGATAATTAATTTCTAAATGATATATTTAATTTTGATAAATGATGGTTAGATATATAATAACTCATATGATATTTAATTTAACTAGAAAGTTTAAGTCAGATGTTGGTTTAGGAATACTTCTAATGTGTTGATAAGGTAATTTTCTGACTAACTTAGATATTAAGTTAGGAACATCATTAACTATTGGTTTGGTATATCATTTGCGATGGATTCTAACTCTAACGAAGCATTTTTTAGAGTCACATCTTCATCTTTTAAGTGTTTATCATCTTTTCATTTAAGACTACAACACTTAAACTCAATTCACCTTTTTCTTGATTGTCTAATCTAGCTTGTTAATTGTCACTTCTATAATCCAAATTTATATCTAGAAAATTATAATTTATAATCTGAATTTCATTTTGATATTCCCTCTAGAGTTTTGTGAAAAACAACATCCATTGTGATAAAATATTTGTTAAGTTGGAGGATGATAACAATGGTACCCATTTTAATGATTGAAATACCCAAGAAAAACACATCACAATTCTTAAATAGTCAACTTGTTACACTGACGTGTATGGAGGTATATTAACTATAAAACCCACAAAATTAATAGCAATGTAGGCTTTTATTTTCAATTTTATCCTTAAATGAATTAATTTAACCCTTTAATTTTGTTGATTGTTTTCAGTTTAATCCTTGGTTTCAAAAATTATGTATTTTTGGTCAATTTTGCCATAATTGTTTTTTTCAATTTCATTCTTGATTGAATTAATTGAACCCTTAGATTTGGCTACTTGTTATAGATTCATCCCTGATCCTTTAATTCTTTTAATTTAATCCAAATCAAACCATTTTTTTTCAAACCATTTATCCTTAACTTGATACAAAAAAATTAAATAAACACAAGTGATGAAAATAATGATTTTTATTATTATTTTTGGATTTGTTTTATATTTTTATATAAAAAAATATAGTTAAAGTTGGGTTATCATAACTGCCTCTTCTTTAAAATTCTTATGGTACATAGTCATTAAAAACTCCATTTCATATACTTTGACTTTGGTGTATATGAATTTTGCTTTAAGAAAGGAATTTAACAAAAATGATTTCCACCTTTAATAATGTAGGATATAGTTTATCAAAGCCTAAGAAGATTTTTTTATTTGATTTGATATGGGTTTTTAATGCGATTAGAATGTTTTTTTTTTTGGTGTGTGTGGGGATATAAACAAAGTTGTAAAGGTTTATGAGGTTTTTTCATGTTTTTGGATTAAAAATTGTTGGAATTTGAGGTTTTGAATTCAAAAATTTGAACCATAATTTTCTAGTCATTAGAACAACTTTATGTGATAAAAAAAGATGACAAATGAATAATTAAAAAAATAGTGTGGATGATGTATCTTCCATCATTTAAGAATAAAAATTTAAAATTAAGTGTATTTAGTTTATCATGTTAACCAGGTGTACAGACCAAATCTTTTAACTTAAAAGCGTCTAATCCTTCACCTTTTTTATCTTATTTTTTTTCTCTTTCCGTATTTATAATTAAATTATTTTTAAATATATTTATTTAAATGATATCTAAATAAGTATCTAATTATATCATTATTTTCAAATAATATTAGCATCTTTTATGGTAAGATTAACATTTGCTTTGTTAATTATATATGAAACTATTATGCATAATTTTTTTAAATATGATTGAAATATGTATTTTGTTTTTAATATTATATCTTAAATGTTTATATACTTTTTCTCAAGTTTATTATTATTATTATTATGTTTTAATACACTCGAGTCCAAATTATTAATTTATTAATTTTTTATTTTTTATTAAACTCACTTTTAAGATTATGATAAGTTTTTTTTTATATATATATATATATATATATATATATATATATATATATATATATATATATATATATATATATATATATATGCGCGCATTAATAACAAAAACATCATATCATATTAAGAATGCATTATATTTTTTTCTACATAATTAAAAATTTTATATTTCTTATGAAAATCTATTTTTTATTTTATTTTATTTTATTAAGGGTATGCTTCAACTTTTCAATTCTCAATTAATATTCTTCATGATACTAGAAAACATGTTCATAATATCATGTTCATACTAGAAAACATAAACATGTTCATAATTTCATCACATTCTTCTCTTATATTATAAATTAATTTAGAATCATACTTACGTAATGCAAGTACTTGGGTAGCTAATGCTAAAGATAATTAAATGACGTGGTAGTTCCCTGATAATATTGGCATTGTGCTGTACACATTGTTGCGGGTAAATATATAAAATTTATTTAAATATTTTAATTAATTTAAAAAATTACATTAATGAGATTAAAATAATATTATTAATTGTGAAAGATTTTTTTAAATTTAATATGCATTTTTAGTATTTAATACCATGTGTGTATTTTAAATTTGAGTTTAAATATATCCTATGAATATGTTAAATTTTGGTCAATAAAAAAAACACTCAACTAATTATTTATTTCACAAAAATCTAATTAACATAGTCAATAATAAAAATAAAAATAAAAATAAAATAAATTAATACTAAAAGGGACGTTTGATTTTAGTTAACGAATCCATATAAAAATCATAATATAGACGTTTCTCATTGAGACAATAAATAAATAAATAAATTGTGAAGCTGAGATTATTTGATAAAGGAGCAAAATTCAAGATATAATTTATTATTAGAAAACTTAGAGGTGATTATTTTTTGTTCGGTTCGGTTTTTATTAAAAAGTAACCAAACCGGTTTTTTTCAAAAAAACCGAACCGACCGGTTTCGGTTTGATTCGGTTATTTTATAACAAAAACCGGTTTTTTCAGTTTGGCTCGGTTCTTTCTAGTTTAGCTTGTTTTTTTCGGTTCGGTTTTTTCAATTTCAAGCTTATAAAACCAAAATTAAACCTAACCGATTGATTTTTTTAAAATTTTCATCGGTTTAATTGGGTTTTTTCACAGTTAAGTTTTTTTTATTATTTTTTTCCGGTTTTCTCAATTTAATTGGTTTTTTGGTTTTTTTACTCACCCCTAAAAAAACCTATCTATTTAAAATAAAAAAAAAAATACTATACTATCCTATATTTAAACACTAAATAAAAAAAAAATCTAAAATTTTCCGCAAGGTCGCGGCCTTGCTTGCCTCCCTCTAATTCCGGCCCCCTATGTAGACGAGATTAAGGCAACAAAGATCTTATGTTTGAGCTAGATTTACATGACTCGAATATTAAAAAGACATAGATAAGCAATGTGTCGCCTATTACTTTCGATGATTTATTGATTTTGACATCTCAAACTTAATTTTAACTCTATTTACCCCAAAACATTTTAAAACTCTTTTTTAATCTCTAGGCATATTTTAATCAACTCAATAAACTCAAAAAACTAATTCTTTTTTATCTTTTCTCTCTCGTTCATTTTTTTTAATTTAATGTGGGTATTCGGGCAAGTTTACGTACACTTCGACTAATCCCACGGGCCCTGAAGTTAATAATTATATAAGCCTCCAGTGGTTATCATATGAACAACCACAAGAATCGAGTCTAAAATCACAGAAAAAACAAACCTTTTAATCCCAAATTTTTACTATTATACCATGTTATTTCTTTTCTTCTCTTTACATCCAAGGACCTCGTTTAAATACACCAAAAACCAAATCACTTTTTTTAGGGTTGAGTTAAGAGCTGTGAGGAGGGAACGAGAGATCGATCAGATGGCGAAGTTCAACGTAGTGCAGAAGAGAAGAAGAGCACAAATAGCAGAGAGCAAGAGAGCAATACACGGAGACCCATTAACTAAAAAGCTTAAGAACAAAACCCAGCCCCTCATTCTCTCTGGCAAGCGCAAGCGCAAGCTCTTTAAAAAATGGCGCAGAGTATGCTTCATTTTCTTTTCGATTACTTTTAACAACTCCTATATATTGTAATTTTTTTTCTCTGTCTTGTCTTGTCTTGTGACTGCTTTGCAGGAGCAGAAGGAAGCTGTAGATAAGGGTTTGGTCACTATGCAAGACGTCGAGATGGCTTTTGCTCCAGGTTTCTCTTCTTGATTGATGTCTGTCGGCTACCTGGGAAAAGAAATCTAGATATTCCAAAGAATTTTTGTTGCTGTGGGGGTGGAATTGGCTTAACTCACACCATGCTAGAAATTATTGTCAAGATTTTCAAAGTCAATGCTTGTCCGTATTTACCTTTTTCGGAAATATGCAAGTTTCTGTCTGGCCCTCCAGAGCATATTTGTTAAATAACCCTTGACAGTTGTTTTACTTATTGCAGGAGAGGTTACAACCAAAGATGCCAAAAGAACACCTACTAGATTTCACATGAACAAAGGCAAGAAGCTTAAGCGATTGAAGCGCATATGCAAGTTTATGTTCGAGTAGAAGTTGCATTCTGCCGATGCCAAGTTCTGTACCTTTATGATTTATCTATTTCTTTACCCTCTTTCACTTTGATTCTGTGCAATTCTGTGACACCTGTGTACATTTGCTTCTCAATACAGAGGTAAGAACAAGACAAAGCCTGAAGTTTTGGTGGATGTCATGGTAGATGACACATATGAGGCAGGGCGTGGTATGGCAATAACTGATCTGTTTCCTGGAGGACACAACTGTACAGACTAATTTGCATGATAATGTAGGAGGCAAGGTTTGCACTTTCACTTTACGAGAGAAAAATCATGGATCCCAACGAGTTAGCTACAAGTAATGAAGAGGACTAATGGAATTTGTGCCTCTGAAATGAAAGAATGTGATATGATGTTACAGATTCCTTATTAGGGCACTTCCATGCGCTAAGGATATTTACGTAGCTATAATCTTTTTCAACAAGCATTGAAATGAATTTTGTTGCTATATGAAACTCTGCTGCCATTGCTCCTCCTTTTTTTTTTCAAGGAAAAACGAGTTGATACATAATTTGTATTATTGTTCTGCCTCTTGTTGAATCTGTTTGGTTCTGAAAAACAGGGGGGAAAACACGATGCTCTTTCACAGTGCCACACCTATATTTCTTCATTCAATTCCATGAACTTGGGCTTCTGCTGCTGCTGACATAAAAACATCCCTTTTTATTTCTTGAGATGCAACCCACAAGGGTTTGTCTATTCTTTATACATGAACCCTTGTGAGGATTTCACACAATTTTAGTAGTTCTTCCACTTCCAGCATAAATTTTTTTATTTGTGCTTCATAAAAAGTAACAAAATATTGATGAATCATTATCTTGATGATACAAGATAATAGAAGGTTACTTTATCTCATATAAAAAGATAACACGAAGGGATAAAAAAAATAAAAGAAAAGATAGAATTGAATAATTATACAAGCAGTGCTTGCATATTGCATACAACTTCAAAAGAGAATTCACTTTTACTAAAGAAAAATAGAGAGTTTATAAAGCCTAAGTCGATAAATGATACAATGACCACACTTTCTTTAGAAGGAATTAAGAAAAACAAAATATTATGGTGGCTTCGTTGCTTTATTTCATCGGTAATTTAACAATCCCAAAGGTTTTTTTTTAAACTTACATGTGTTACAAACAAAATAAAAACAAACCCAAAAAAATAAAAGATGTGAAATGTGAAATGGGGATTTATGTTCTAAACTCTTTTTTTGAATGATGTAATCTTATTGAATTGGAAAAAAGAGTGTGATAAAGATAAGTCCTAGTAAAGTATAAAAAAATCAAATATTCTACTAAATTCACTTTTTTTTAGAGTTTTTTTTTTTAGCATAAACCTTTTAAAAAAATTATCAATTCCCTCACTCTCTTTGTAAGAGAGGCAGGTCCTTATTTAATTTTTATTTTATTAATATACTTTTTACTTGATTGAATTAGGAATGAGATTTATAGAAATAACCATAGAAAGGTTCTATTTATTTATCCATTTCTATTTACTACTTAATTACTAATTTTTATTTACTATATTTTTCTTTGATACCTAGTACCAATAAAATTTCTTATTTCAAGGCAAAATGCTTATTAAAACTATTGTATTGCTTTTTTTTTACCCAACATTCTACTTCTATTATTAACCACATCTCACAAACCATGTCTAAAAAGTGAAAGTTAAGATACTCTTATTTTTGTGACCCTAGCAAGAAGAAGAAAATTTTTCATGTTGGGTCCTTATATCCATGGACGGATCCAGCATGTGGGCACTTATCCACGTTGCCTAAAAAAAAATGAATTATATATCATATTGAAATCGATAACTAGTGTCGACAGATAGAAAACTTAGGAAAAAAAATTAAAATAGATGTGTTTGGAGAAAGAGAAAATAATTCTGATGAATTATAATGAAAATAAAAAATAAAAGTTAAGAAAGAACTGCAAAAAAAAAAAAAATGTTGGTTTAAACCTCAATTAAAAATTGATAACGTTATTGTGAAACTATGGTAAGCTTATAAATAAAACGAATGATGAAATGGAAAAAAAATATATTTTGGAATTAGAAAATGGTCTTTGAGTACTTAGTAAAATAACTGATATGGTTCTAGAAATGATTGAATAAGAAAATTCAAATTTTGACATAAAATTACCTACCGACCAGTTTTATACTATTGAATATAACTTTCAATTCGATAGTCGGATTGGATTAAAACTTTATGAGAATTTTTTTGACACATTGCTCTATCTTGAGTTAAACTTTTGGGGTAATCTAAGTTTGGAAATATAATGCGAGAATATCATTAATCGAACAAAAAATAACATATAGGCAAAAAATAACATATAAACATATTAATGGTATTTTTATAAATAAGCTGGGAAAATTGAAAATTCATCTTCTTTTCCCCCTTTACACTACCAGCTAGTGTTGAAAAAAATTAAAAGAGAAAAAACAATTTAGGGCTTCCTTACTAAAATTTTAGAGAGAAACCAAGACTTTAAGACAAAATAGATGATGAAGTAAGTATTGAACACATCTAACTTGAGAATTGAGAGGAAAATCAAGTAAGAAAAAGAGAGTAGACATATAATAAGAGGAAAAATGAGAAGGAACAGAAAACTTCAACTAATTAATATTCAGAATTCATATCATTATTATGTAAGATGTTATAAACTCAATTGTATAATTTTAAGAAAATATTAACAAAGTTTTTATAAAATTTTTAAATTTTGAATTAAGGTTCTTAAATGTTAAATTAAAAAAAGGTGAAATTGTAAAAATATAATGTTCTTGGGATGAAATAAGATGTAAATGACTCTAAATAAAATATAATTGAAAAAGAAAAATTGGATGTTCATGGAGAAAATAAAACCCGTTATTTAAGGAGAGATGAGAACTTTTAGGATCAAAATAAATGTTTGTTAGCTATGTGTATTTAGAATGTATTGTTGTGTTGATATATATTGAAATGGATTTAATTATATTATATTATTTAGTTGTAGTTGGATTTTTAATGTTAATTTGAAAAATAATTGAGAAAATTTAATAAAATAAATAATTTATAGTTATATGTTGATTGATTGAAATAAATAATTTATGATTAATTATTGGTTAAATAATTATTTAATTATTTATATCGAAAAAAGAAACCTGAAAGTGTTTGAAAGTATTGATAAGAGAAGATTAGTTTAACATCTTGTTAGAGCCCTTGAACTCTAAAAACTAGTTGACAAACACACCGGTTGCTGCTACAAATCTGATTCCTCCTGTTTTAACTGGTGTAGTTTGGCGATTCTTGCTCCAAAAGAAATCCAGACTCCTCTTCTTTGAGAAGGTTGAAAGCTTGAGGGAAGGAATAACTCTAGGAAACTGGCAGCAGCAATTAAACCAAGTAAAAATGGGTAACAAAGGGGATGAAGTTTGGCTGATTCCTAGGGTTTTCTTGTTGCTTTTTCTCGCCCATTTCGGGTAGGGTTTTATAGGAGAAATGGGATGGTAGGAAAGCCATCCATATTTTCGATTGAAGCTAAGGACGTCCTCTTGTCTGGTTTTGAGAGCCGGCAATGGGAGGACGCCACAACTTGCAATCTTGGCTCGTATTTTGCAGGGAGCCTTGGAGATCAAGACAGGAGAAGATCATGCTAGAGTTGTAATACACAATCCATGCTGCAAGGTAGGCGGGCTCTTTGTCTTGTTTGATGGAGAGGTAAGGGAGAATCAAGCTTGCAATGTTGGTGCTCTCTCAGACTCTTCTTCGTAAAAATGGTTGGGAAGAAGGGAGAAGACAATTAATAGTGACGTGAAACGACATCGTCTTCTTCTTTGTTAATTATTTCTTATTTTTCTCCTGTTGTGCTCAAAGTGATGCCGTTTAATATGAAACCCAAAGTTTCAATTAAAACGCGCGGCGTCGTTTCATCAGCCTTATTTCCTTTAGGGTTTCAATTTGGTCCCTCGATCTTTTTTCGGTTTTAGTCTTTGATTTGTGAGAATTCTCAGTTGAGTCCCAAATCAAATCAAATTTTAAGAATATTTTTAATTTCACCCCTAGTTATCCTTAATTAGACTTTTAGACTTCAAAGTACATTACAAAATGGTCTTGATCTCGTAATCATTTAATTTGTTCTTTAATTGGATCTTTAAACTTCAAATTGCTTTCACTTTTACCACTAATTGAGTCAATTTCACCCCTCAAATTGCCATGTCCATTACGCTTCAATCGCTGGACATTTAATTCTTTTAATTTTGACCACATCAACTCTTGATCTTGATTTTTTTTCTCAATTAAGCTTCTAATTGAATCAATTAAGCCATTTTAATTCTCCATCTCTTTCATTTAGGTTATTGGCTGTTCAATTTATGTAATTTCATCTTGATATTCAGTTTTATTTTGAGACCCTCAACCAGACTCCTGAAATTTACTAGCCTGTTCGTTTTTATTCTCAATCATTCAATTTGTACAATCTTGACCAATCTCAGTTTATTTTTCAATTTTTCTTCGGCAAGACTTCAAAATTGCTTGTGCTCATGATGTTGTAACAAGGTGTAACTTAAACCGTTGCCTGTTTTTGATACCTGCTGAAAGAGAAGAAGAAGAAGAATAAGGTCATCTTATAAATTCAAACTGAATTAGCCGTTGCAGATCCATACGCACCGTTTTAATTATAGCCAAATGCACCGTTTTAGTTTTGTTAAATAAGTATCACTTTTAGTTGTACGCACCGTTTTAGTTTTCCTTCTAAAGGCTCCTGAAACCCTACAGAAAGAAGAAAGCTATATATACATGCATTGTAACAGACTGAAGGATATAGCGAATGAAACTGAAAGACTTGTGGTCTCTTAGATTTCGGGAACCAAACAAACTTTTCCCACCTCTTCATGCCAGTTTCAATGGCGGAACATTAAGGAGTTTCCCTAGCCCATTCCTCTCATCTAACCACCAATGTCATCACTAGATTTTTAACCCAAATACATATTTAAGAAAATGATTTAAATGGTTTTTTCTTGGGGTTTTTCTAAAAGAAAAAAAATTAAAAAAGAAAAAAAAAAAAAAGGGGGATCCAACACATGGTGTCATTATACATGGTAGTGATAGTGGCAAAAGTAGTTGTATTAGGGGGACTTATTTTTGACAAGGTAGGTTTTCATAGACATGACTTCAATCCCTCACTAAACAACTAATAAAGGTGAAACAATTATTTGCAGAGAGATTTTGTAGAGATATACATGGATGGATGGATATGGATGAATTCATATACAAAAGGGGTGGTCCAGTGATGCTGCTTTATATCAAGTCTCAGTCATCTTCTTTCGGCACCTCGAGCTCTGGCAGTAGCTCAGCTCGTAAATGAAATTCGTGGCCGTGGTGGACCCTCAAAAGTTCAAAAAAACATTAAATAAATTAAATTAAAAAAAAAAGAGGAGGAAAGAAACGAGCTTGAGATTCCATTCCTTGAGCACAAAATCATGGTTCTTGGTGTTCCATATTCTTCTACTCCACTTGGGAAATATGCAGGGAAGAGTGGACTTTAAACTTTCATGTTCTCTCTATAATATGCACTACTGCTGGCTTCAAAACTTCTCCTTGAGCCAATAATAGTTTGATAGGAAGCAAGACAGAGGCATTCAACTGAGGACTCTTTCCTTCTCAACTTTCTGCACTGAAATAATTCCTGTGGTTACTGAAACACCAGAGACTTACCAGCACTAGACAATCCAATCTAGGGCCTTCACTCCATTCCAACTGATCCGCCCGACTTCCTATTGGTTATAGTTCTCAACTAGTTTGATTTCCCGTGCTACGTCGCACGTGGAGTGAAACAATTTTTTTATTATCGCAAAAAAAAA
>Ga0325401_1004614_pt1 | contig 13015 bp, 6 predicted proteins | sample PopdelMetagenome_FD_205666 | JGI IMG/M metagenome (GOLD analysis project Ga0325401, IMG submission 205666) | Populus deltoides microbial communities from Bellville, Georgia, United States - Xylem-PdKOR-R2 | ecosystem: Host-associated > Plants > Phyllosphere > Stem > Wood/Secondary xylem | place...
ACAATCAAAAACTACTGATAAAACCTATTGAGCACACCCAATCTACTTTGTACAGTAAAATTGGTTTCGAGTTAGAACCACCTCCCAAAACAGATGGAAACAATAACATCCTTTATCAATGCACTGGTATCTGGTATCAAGAAATCGATGCTAACTCTAATGACAACAACTTGGTTGCCAAGGAAATACAAAGTCATCACTGATGCTACTGCACCTACAGTTTGGAGATGAAATGATATTTCCTTCTTTTCCAGGGAATCTAATGTTTTCCTTCTTCTTTATGGAATCATTCTTGTAGCTTCTAATATTTTAAGAGAAAAATAAAGGACGAGTTTATTTTCTTTGTTCCGGGTACAGTGAAAGAGATTTTCGAGAAATCCATCAATGCCAGCCTTTTGGTGTTCTATGGCTCAGTAAGTAGGAGGGTTAGTGTTTGAACTTGAAGTGGAAGGGGTTTCTGTACACCAGTAGTTGTTGGCAGCTTGAATCTCTGATTCCGACTACTGGATTCTCTGGCAGCGAGAATCAAATATCTTAAATTCTAACGTTGAATGGTAGGAAGGACAAGGATTAAGCTTATAAAGATAATGTTTACGAACATAGTACAAGAGAAGAGCACAGAGTTATTAGTGTTGCAAATGAGGGGGGGAAAGTGCATCAAAGAGAGAGAAACACAGCACACATGCTTTCACATACTCGTAGTAGCTCTATTATTAAAAAGAAATGCATAAAGAACCATGAATAGAGAAACAATCCACATATTTTGTCTAACTTAAAAGAACAAATGGCATCACATATTTACCAACTACTTCAACACTTCCTCTCATTTTTTTTCTCACCCCCTCTCAATTTTCATAGGATCTGTAAATGAATTGAAACCTTAAAGCAGACAACTTCCATAAAGAATAAAACTTGATACTTCACCTAAAACACCAAGCACAAACACCGGACCTTTTACATACATAAACAACAATAAAAAATCCTTACCATGCCGATTACTGACACTATTACCTGAATCGAAAACTCTCACTGAAATGAATCATACACAAACTTCCATTGATCCAATCCTTCTCTCTTTTAATAACTTTCTTCACCAAACCCTAAAAGATTAATCCTACTTTTACCTAACATTCTTCCCCAGATATCACAAACATTGATTGAATGATTGGGTCCCGCAAATTCAACGGCTGGGATTTTCCAGGGTGGTGTTTCTCATTACTGAACCTAACAAACACTAGTTAATTTGCAATTACCACTACAACTTAAAAAAAATTATTAAATTAATAATCCTTGATTAATAAAACAAGATTTTAAAGTAATTAAGAAAAAAATTAAGAGGAGAGAGTGGTGACCTTAGCATTGGTGATGTGAGAGTTCTTGCGGATCTGAGAGGAGATAGCGGAGCGAAGCTGAGACTTATTAACGACGTCGTCGAGATTGTAAATATCCATGACAGCTGGGAGTGATCTACAAGCCAATTTGAAGAAATCGAAGACTCGAGCTCTTGCTTCTTCTACACTTCTCGAGTTTCCTGATACCTTCATGACCCTCAATGCCTGCGCCGTCGCCGTCGCCATTGATTCAGCTCAGTAACTCCACCGCGCTAAAGATTGCAACTTTCTTTTCTTTTCCTTTTTTTTTTTTTTATTTGCTGTTTCAGCGTAGAAAATGAAAGACACGAAGCCAGGTATAGAAGATGATTGCGATTGGGTGGTGATGGAGCTTATACGACCCCGTTTTGTTTTCTTCAAAACTACGTGTCGTTCGAAGATTAGATGCCGCTTCCCTTTATCTTATCGTCCAGGTACAATGACGTCGTTTCAATACCATTTTTTTTTCCATTCCCCTCCCTGGGCAATTTTTATGATATTTTTAGCTGAAAATGCAAAAGCTTTTTGCAATGGCTTTTGTTGTTGTTATAGTTGTAAAAAATGTTTGATATTTTACGATGCTAAGAAAATATTTTAATGTTATATACGACATAGAAGCTCAAAAAATTTATTACAAGATTTTATCAAACACATTTTTCAAAGAAATTTGGAGGAAAAAATTCAAAAGTTACTAATTACCGAACGAGCACTAATTGTTTTGATACTTTTTTTTCTTTTCACATTAGTACTTGTATATCAATTAAAATTAAATCATTTTTCATATGATTTCAATGATTGATTACTAAAAAACAGATCAAGAGAGGAAGCCCTTCATAATCCTTTATCCTTTAGACAAGGATAACAATGGAGTCACTGCACAGAGAAAAATCAGCACAGGCAGAGAGAGATCAGCAACTGATCTAACAAACTATACATGCGAATTGGCAACATTAGGGTAGAACAAATCTATCATCAATCATGTAAATATCATTAAAAGCTCCCATACCATGTTCAGAAATTGTCATATACAACAAGTTATAACTCCACAAGGCTGCTGCATTCAGGGAGTCCCTCTCCAACACCATTTTGAGAAATGTGTAGGTCAAAGGTCAGTGAATTAAGATGATATTGTTCCTACAGGGATTACAGAAATGTTTGTAATTAATCATCGTCAGGGCTGTTCTTGAACTCAACCCCTACATTTCTCCGCATTCTGCAATAATACATGGTAGTTTTGGTCGGTTGTTGGGTCCCGTGGCAACATTCTCAATCTTTCGGACAACCAAAAGACCATCTCCAAGTACCCTCTACATAAGAACAGAAAATGAAATTGAAGTTGACGAGGTGGAGTAAAATGAACTTTCTTAGAGGGAAATACTAGCACATATTAGAAAAAGAGCACATCTACATGTATAATCTTGTGCACAAAACTTAAATCAACCTGATCCAATCCAAGCTGAATACAGACCTATAATCATGTCAATTTGATTGCAGGGCTAAGTCAGTTCAGGTTGGATTTACATTAGAATTTTATATCAGATATAGCCCGCCTGAACTGATTTCCAAACACACAGATTGCAATATTTTCAACTGATCAATTACAAGGGCAAAGAGAAGCATAACAAAATCTTATATAAGAATTTGAAGACATACCCCGAATACAACATGCTTATTGTCGAGCCAGTCACATTTTGCACAAGTCATGAAAAACTGCAAAGGAAGAAGGTTCAAATCAATATAATCATATTGTGTTCTGTGTGTGTGTGTGTGTTGACTCATGGCTAAAACAGCAGAAAATAGAGAAAGTTCTCCAGAACTCTCATTCAAAGCAATGCTGCTGAATCCCAAGGCATGTTTGGTTTGTCTGGCATTAGGAATAGTGAGGGGTCGTTTCCATTCTGTGTGCAATGTTGTTTGATTTGCCAATAACACATAAGGATTCTGTAAGAAATGAGAAATTTTGTTTTATGCAGAAAAAGTTACTCTTTCTTTTGTAAAATTAGAATTGCATAACAAGAAGTTTTGATTTCACATAAAATTATATTGTGAAATATATTCACAATGGTATAGGAATCCTATTCCCTTTCTGTACCCAATTCTTGAGTAAACCAAACATGTCTTAGTGGAACTAGAAGGAGGGATTAAAACATTGAAACTGTATGCTTGAGTTTTCAATTGTAATAATAATTGTATCTGGGAGTAAATGTAGGGCAAAGGGGAAACAACTAAGTGCAACTTTAAAGATATGGCTCGAGCAAGCAGCAAGCTTAATGGAGCATTATAAGGTTAAATATCCACCACCGCTAATTCAAATTTCTATTTCCACCAAACTGGAAACCTTGAACTACCAGAAAAAAGGTCCTTTCAAGGCTTGACACCTCTTTGCGCACACCAATTTATTTCGTACTTTTGAACATCTAACAGCAGAGAGATTACCTGACAACCATTGGTATTTGGCCCACTATTTGCCTGCAAATGGAATGATAAGGCCTTCAGTATTTGTGATATAGCACAGTCTTAAAACTCAAATAGTAAGGATATTTGATGATAAATCTAGGTAGGCTAGCATTTAAATATTTTGAGAGCTAGCGTTTATAGAAACTAGGGTTTTCATTTACAGTCATTTTAGTGACTCTGGATGCTAATTAAGATGAAATCCTCATTGCCCCCAAAATTCTGAGGTTACCCCACCCAAATTAGAATTTCTACCCTTGTTGTTCTCCAAATAACCATAATATGAAAAGCATACATGTAGAAATTTGAGATTTCTGAATGTTTTACAATCAGACATCTCAGAGGAATTCTTCGCTGTTGCACTTTCACTCATATTGGCCTCAAAGATTCACAACAATTAGGTTAGGCACATGGGTACTTTCCATACTAAGTTTTTCCCTTATGGTTAGACTTAAAGCAAAGCCATTCCATATATTCTTTTATCAGTAAAACATAAATACGTTAAACAAGGTCCCCATCGAGGAACACCACCTCCTCAAGAATTATCATAGGAAGTCGGAAAAAAAAAAGTCCTAATTCCAAAAAGAATGAGCCATAAATCTTGTCTATCCTGGCAACAAAATTTCAAAGTTGATCAAACTAAGTTTCCAATACAGAATTTGTAGTTGTTATACACCACAGGATCCCACAAGATATTAACGCATAAAATTATTCATGACAATTAGCAGAGAACTATCTAAGAGGAGAGTCAAGGAAATGATACAAGGCATATAAATGCAGCGGTAGAAAGCGAGAAATAGCACGATTCACCCAATACAAAATAAGAGCAACACGGGGCACATTTATATACAAAGAAAAGCACAGACCATTGAAAGTAGACCAGGGCCGGTATGTTTAGCAACAAAATTTTCATCCTCAAACTTAAGCCCATAAATAGAAACACAACCACTACCATCACCCTGCAAACCAAAAATTCCATTAATAACTAATAAGGTAAGCTGAAAACATTAAATTATAGAAAATAGAAAATTAAGAAGAAGAAAAAAACAAACAAACAAACAAACCTTAAGAAAATCACCAGCTTGAATCATAAAATCTTTAATCACTCTATGAAATTGACATCCTTTGTAACCAACTGGTAATCCAGCTTTTCTGCCATTTTTTTTTTAAATAAAATTAATTAATTACATGATCAGTGATTAATCAATCTAATTAACCATAAAAATGGGGAAAACATCGATAAAAGAATTTCTTTTACCTGTACTCGCCTGTGCAAAACTGCCTGCAAGATTTAAAGAAAAATAAAAAGAAATTAATTTAAAATAAATAATAAAAAAAAGAAACAAGTTTGATGCAGAGAAGAGGGAAGGAGGAGTAGCAGGACCTGAAATTTTCGGCGGTTCTAGGGGCAATATCAGCGAAGAGCTCCATTTTGATACGACCAGCAGGGATGGTACCGATGGTAACATCGAAGAAGACGATCGGGTTTTTTGGGTTTGGTGGTCTCAAGTGCCACTCCACGCTGCCTCCTCCTGACGCCATTGAAGCACTGAGTCTCTAGCCCTCTCGCTCTCTCTCTCTCTCTCAATCTGGAGTGTGCGTTTTGATGAAGGTTTTGGGGGTTTATGTGAGTGAACGTGTTCTACGCTGATTGGTCGGTTTGGGAAATAAGAATTGACTTGTTTTTAGAACTTACTATTTTTGTCGTGGCATGGGGTGTTTAGTATAGTTTATAAATATATTAAAATAATACATTTTTATTTTTTAAAATTTACTTTGGATAAAAAAACCAAAAAAGAAATTAATTTAAAATAAAAAAAATTAAGATTTTTGAAAACTCCATTGAAACACCCCAAGCTCACGTTTGATTCATATAGTATTGAAAGCCTATACAATCGAGTCCTCTACCTTATTTTTTAATCAAGTTTACTGGAAAATAAATTCAAGAAGAATAAAAAATAAAATATTACTTTTCAATGTTTAATTACATCATAATAATTATTTTTGATTAAGCTAAAAAATAACATTTATAAGTTGTAAATTTATTAATGATTGAGTGCCTTAATCCACTTTTAACAGACATAATTATCAATACTAGAAAAGATTATACATGATTTGTATTTGTTTTTCTTCTACGAGGGGGAAGGAAAAAAGCTTCGATTCAGGGCCAAGTAGCTGGTTGATCAATCAACACCTTCATTGATTGATCAACCTAGACTTATTCCAAAATAATGTAATTTTTAATTAAATGATGTTGTTTGGACAAAAAAATTAAAATTAAATGATGCTGTTTTAGATAAAAAAAAAATAATAAACAAAATCTTGGTCAGCTCAACAAGACATTTCGCTAGGTCAACTCAAGTCAGCGAGTTCGCCTATTAGCCTATAAAGCCGTGGATTTGAGAAGAAAGCAGAGGGATTAAAAAAATAATAAGAACAAGAAAAGAAAGAGAGCGGATTAATTATTGCAAATTTGTCTTTACAAAAAATAAACACGAGAGGTAAGATACAGAATTTGTAAAAGCACCACAAAAACTAGTGAAGAAAATAACTTAAAGAGAGAATCGGTTGGTTGAGGAAAAGAATGGAAATGAAATGATACAAATACACAGTTGCCTGTCATCACCTACACGGGCACTCTCCTAGACTGAAGATTTGGGTATCTTGAACTGCTTCTTGAGAAACTGGGAGGCCTCTGAATCACTCCGGTGACATAATATCCTCAACAATGTTGGGGTATCAGCGCCTAGTCTGCTTCCACCGCGCTGCCTTTCCACCCCGCTTACAGATTTCAGGTCCTCGATTAATTCTCTAGTCTGCAATTCAATTCAAAGGGAAAAAGTTAATCCAATCCTCTGGACAAAATGCCAAAGAAAAAGGTATAGTTTTTGTCTGGAGAAGTCTCAAAGCAATGTTGATCCGTCTAGAGCACAGTACCACCAATGGAGTACAGTTAATTATCGGATCAACTAAGAATAGCTATTGTTCCCAGTGATTCAGATGGATAGATTGCTGTTTCTCGAAATAATGTTACCCTTAATCTTATTCAGCACCACACTAACTAAATTGTGAGGTGGAAAATCAGCTGATAGTAGACTGAGTTATCAGCACATCGCTCACAGACATGTTACCATTCTCCTTTTCAGCTTCTCCCTGGTGTGATAATAACAACACAAATTTATGAACAACTCCCACCTTCTCTTTTCATCTGGAGTGAATCACCACGGTGATCACCCTGTATCAGTATCATGCAAACTGAGGAGGAACTGAAGCGGGTTCATAAAAATCAACTTCAATTATCACAGTAGATTTTTGCAGTCAAAAACCTCCATAAGAACTAATTGAATAACTTAAAACATGCTATAAATTGGCCGCGTCAATTTCCTTTCGAAACTGAGCTACAAAAACTAACCTCATAGCTGTGCAACTTGATTACATGTCGAGCCCGTGCTACATGGTTTTCAACTACTCCTCTGGGAAGCCCATCTCCTCCAGAGATAAAAAATTCCTAAAAGAAAAGGATACATGAATCAGCAGAAACAATAAACAATAATTGGGTGCAGATATTTAAGAACAGGAAGTTGCTCATTTCAGACCATGTAGTTCACCAATCACCAGCATTTATAATGAATAGGCAACAAAAATTTATAGCACATTTCACAAAGTTTAAGCATCCATCAGATTGTGAGAATTAAACCACAAAGCAGCTTTAAATGCTTCCAGTCCAGTAATTTCATCGTTCAGATGCAAGAATAGCAAAAATCATTCATGGAGCCTATCCATGGTTTATCTCCTTTTCTTTTTCTTGCCAATCAAATTCAAAGTACAGTAGACAAATACCTTCAAAACTTCTACATCATCTTCCAATATTTTTGCATCACCTGGGCAGAAATATCGTGATGGTCCTCCATCCAATATAACTCGGAGAAAGCCATCCTGACAAAAGAAACCATTTCAGTAAGCAACAAAACCAAGCACTTCGTTAAGTTTTGTTTAAAAAAAGAGGCACAGACCAGTGAAGCTTGTAGAAGACTCGTCACAATGCGATCTCTGAGGGGCTCCACAATGATACCACAGAGTTCATTTAGTTCCTGCAGCAGTCACCAGCGATGAGGCTTCTTATCAGGAAATAGAAAAATGCAAAATCAAAAGGGATAACCTTCCTAAAACAGCACAGCACTTGACCAGTGTAATTAATAGGCTAAATATACAAGTTTATCATGAATGTTAGCTTTTTTCCTAATAAACCTAAATCCTTTTAATCAGTATTATTATACATTTATCATTAACAGTGTGCACCTTAATTCACTTAGCATCTTATGACTCGGCTTTAAAAAGCCTTTAGCAAGAAGTTTTTAATAACATGGTCAATAACACCAGTATCTGATTCTTCTTATAAAGGAAATGCAAGAAAATCTTGCTTCTTAGAAGGAAAAATCTTACTATGTCAAGCGGTTCAATTATTGCTTCCAGCCTAGATTGAGGAACAGCGGGTTTATACAGATTTTCAATGAATGGTTCCTTCAAGTCGTAGAAGATGATCTTAGTTCCTGCATAAGTTAAATCACATCAATCAATATCAAGTTTACTTCTCAAGATAATCAATTTTGCAGAGCGAGACCAAAACTCTTACCAGTAAACTCACAGATGCGATCCATAGCAGCATTTATATCTTTTCTACTGCCATCAAATGTTCCCTTCTGCTTGAAACTTGCTGAATTCTCATCTATGGATTTCTCTATTAAGGAAAAGATTTATATGCCAATCATTAATTAAGAAATGATCACTTCAAAGCAAGTATACTATTGTATTCTCACTTTCGTAGTCTCCACTGTACAAGTAATTAGGCAAACTATAAACTTCTGCAAATAACATCCATATACATGCAACACACAGAATATGCATAAAAGAAAGAGCTGTTCATTTTAAGAATCCAAAAGATTACGTCAATAGAAGAACTTCAATATTAAATGAGAAGGTCCGACAAGAGTGGTGGCAAAACCAGTCATCAAGATCAAGCGCTGCCTACTGGTGCAATGGTTTTATATTGCAGCCAGGGTGTTGTGGAAGCAGCTGTAGAGGGCAATTTATAACATCATGCTTGTTGAGGGTTTGAATTACAAAACTATAAAATTGTAAAACTGGAATGGATGCAACCTAATCTAAGTGATTCCAACAGTATTGTGCCAAAAGTAGATTAACTAAAGCAATTACGATTTTCCAAGAATAATAGTCAAGCAGTTTTGCCATTAAAGCCGTGAAAGAAATGTGAACATAAGTGGTATGAGAAAAAATATACCTTATAACCAAATGAAGTGAAATGTAACAGCCCATTAAAGATCCATTACATATGGCCATGTGTTTTAAACATCCATTATCTAAATCCTTGATTTACATGCTTTATGAAATGGAATCTGAAAACAATTACTTGTTTTTTTTAGCTTGGGAGAGACAGATTATCAAATTTTAAATTGCAAAGTAAATATTTAAAAGAGTGTCATTTCATTCAGGCAAGTCAACCAGTGGATGGAGTGTATCATTCAATAATAACTTAAGACTAGTAGCTTAAATACTTACTGATAAATTGCTCACGAGGCTTTCTCCTATTCCATCGTTCCCAAATGCTATCTTCCAACTTATTCAGTTGACTAATTGCATACTGTCCATAGAAGAAATCATGTGTCATGCATATTACATTATAAAGACAGCCAAAAATTAGTAACTCTGCAGATGCAGAAAACTAGAAAACCATCACTACAGTAATTTGACCCTGCCATGGATTTTTAGGAGATGTTTGTGATACAGTGATTGCTGTCATATGCATAATTAAGCCATTCTGATGATAATTCAAATTTTACTGGGAAAAAAAAATCACCACTGAAAATTGCATACTTTTAGAAGTTTTCTTTGTTTTAGTGTCATTTGTTACATTTCCAGTCTTTATGAAAAAAAAATTACTGTTTTGATATCATCACATTACTCTCCGGAGGGAGAATTAGAGAGTAGCACTACAGTTGGCTAAGCCAAAATGAAATCAATTATTGAATCATGCTCTTTTTTCAATAACCTGCTTACTATGTAGCCCGGAATATCCATTTTGAAAACGTGATGGAGGAAATCAAGAAACTATCACCAAGCAAGCTATGAAACTCCACAACATTGCTAGCCTTGTTGAAAAAGGATTGTCACATTAATATTCATGACAACAAACTTTAGAACAGTCTTGATAAGGATCAATGTGCATATGAAAATAGTGAAGTAGAAAGTCAAAACTCTTCTATTCATTTCTAAAAGGACCATGCTAATGTAGTTGAACTTACATATAGAGTATTTAACTGAACACAAAGTGTTGCTGTCGCTGGAACATTAATTTCATTGGATTTTATCTCTTCAGGCATCCTCGAGTCAAACAGTTCCTTCTTTACGAAGGCCTTTATTCCAGCTTCCTTCCTGTATCGTGTCAGAATAGGAACTGGTGGAATTAGGTCTTCCTTTGCAGCTGCATGGCAAGAATTGCATATTAAGGTCCCTAATCATAGGAAGGGGGAGGGAACGCAAGATAAAAAAAAAATGCACAGAAGGTGCAGAGAAGAATGTAAACTGGGCAATAAAGAAGATGGAAGAACAGGTTAAGCATACGGACATGCTAAAAAATGGTGATAAATTCAATTTTAACAAAATAAGCAAACAAGTGCAGCATCTGAGACAGAAAGTTAGATACAAGAATAAGGTAAAGAAAGGAAAGAGATAGACATCTATCCATTTCGTAAAAGCAGTTTCTAACTAAGAACATACATGTAAGATATACTCACCCAACTTGTCAGTGACATGATTTGCATAAACTTGGAATGCATTGTCAACACCCCGAAACAAGCCATTCAACTCTTTGGAACTCATTGGAACTTTAAGAGAAAAGAACTGATCAACAGTCTGCGTAAAAAGGAATATTGATTATGCAAGACATTATTAATCAATGTCATCCAGATGCAGATAAAACATTAGCAAAATTACACACAACGTGCAAAATCCTATTCTGGTCACAAGTTCAGAAACTATGTCATGATAACCCTCCAAGGGAATTCCATTTCTTACTATAATCAAAATAGCTGGGTAACTAGCATAGACATCTTTGTTTTTAAGCCTTAATTACAGTGATGCATTCCATGGTGAATGAAGAAAGATTAGATTCTAGATGTTTCCACAATCGTGCAATCAGAACACCAAAAGAAAAGGGTAGCCGGAAAAAAACACCTGACTTACACAAAAATTTAATTACCCACAACTAAAATTCTCTTCAGTTCCTCAAGTTTTCTTATGTGCTTTTGCAGCATTAAGGTTTTTTTTTTATTTGCATAACACCTTATGATAGTACCAGAATTAATACTATTGTTACATGAGCATTCTTACCTCTTCAACGATCCTATAAACCTCAACAATTGAGCTCCCATGCCGCTGTTGAGGTGATATTGGTTCCCACCGCTGAAAGAATGATTCAGAGAAAATATTAAAATAAATGTTAAGTACATTAGACCGTTAACTAAGACAAGGGAGTGAAAATAATCCTGTCATCTAATTGAATTGGAGTACATTGACTAAATTCAAAAAATTGATTTTAAAGGAGTAAAATGAAACAAAATTTAGCACTTACCTCCTGTTGAATGGCACGCTCAACCCAACCCAAAATTCGTCCAAGCTGAGAATTGACCCATCGCATGACCAATGTTCCAGATATAGATTCAATCTTGAGAAAGAAACAGGGGAAAAAAATAAGAGGTGTTGGATATAGGAGAGAGCCTAATAAAGTTAAAAGCTCCATGTGTGCCGATGTGAACATGCTTCAGGATTACACATAACTCATTGTTGATTTTTATCATCTGGATAAATATAAAGGGTTGTAAGGCTGGGGGGATTTGAGTCTGGGGTGAGGGGCTTTGGTGATCTAAATATTGATACCAATCTTCATCAATGATGATTCCTCACTAGTATTTTATTATAATATGATTTGAACCTAGGTTCCATCAGACATTAACACCAAGCGGTTATTTTGTAAGACTTACAGATGCTCCAAGGGAAGCACTTGTTTCTTAATCATGATTGTGCCAGCACACTCAATGTGCGTGTAGAGAGAAAGAGAGAGATTCCAATCTGGACAGTTGCCGAACAAACTTCAACTAAGGTCAAATAAAAGATGATGCTCGTTCATGAGTCAAGCCAAAAGCCCTCTAACTCAATATATTTGAGGGTTTTATAAACCCCGAATACCAAGACAACCTCTTCCACTTTGAGAAACTTCAAATAGTATAGCTATTTTCTGAAATTTCTAGAAATTAAACCATCTGATTCATATGATCTGCTTCAATAGCACAGCTCGAGGCAGTATTTTGTCAATTGTTATCAGTCCTGCTTATGTCTATTTTAACTAAATTTGTTTAGAGAGAGAGAGAGAAAGAACAATGAAAATTAAGAACAAAAGAGCCTCAAAACATGGAACCAAATAATCTCACCTGATATGGAGTTAGTTTGCGGAATTTGACTTCCATATTCCCCTCTCCACATGCAGAAGTGATGAGTGCCATTATATACTGCTCAAGGCTATCAGCAGCAGGAAACACAGAGACAACATCCTCGGTCAGATGTTCGGAGCCATCAAGGAATGGTTTCTGAAAATAAGAAGTACAATTAGGCCTTAACAGTGTAAAGAAAGCACTCTGGAGTCTGGACTTTAAGCCAAGTGAACATCCTTACCAACTTGTTCCCATAGAGCTTGTGAACAAGTGATGCTGAAACAACAATTGCTTGTGGATTCCTCTGTGACAAAATTGGTGTGAATATGGTTGACTCTTTTTTTAGAAGTTTCTTGATCTCTTCTGCAAGCAATGCCAAAGGATGCTCGTCCATTGCATCTAGCTTATCAACAACCACTAATATCTGCAATAAGAAGAAACAAAGATGATGGGAGGTATTAAAGAAAATTTAATGTCATATGCTAAAGTTCGAGGGGAAAAATTTCAATAGTCTCAAGAATTTACAACTATAGGACAATGCACATACTACATGGGCATTAAGCAAATCTCTCAGTGTTTTCCAATGCTCTAGGGGATAAAACACTGTTTTAGAAAACCGTAGCACAATGCACATACTAGATGGGCATTGTGCAAATCTCTCAGTGTTTCCAATGCTCTAGGAGATAA
>Ga0325401_1004615_pt1 | contig 13015 bp, 9 predicted proteins | sample PopdelMetagenome_FD_205666 | JGI IMG/M metagenome (GOLD analysis project Ga0325401, IMG submission 205666) | Populus deltoides microbial communities from Bellville, Georgia, United States - Xylem-PdKOR-R2 | ecosystem: Host-associated > Plants > Phyllosphere > Stem > Wood/Secondary xylem | place...
GGTCTTGTCCAGCAGCAGCGTGCCGACGTCGCCGGCGGCCTCCACGGCCCGCCCGCTCATGGCCAGCACGTTGCGCTGCACCAGCCGGTCCATGCCGGCGATGCCGATCGCGCTCAGCAGCGCGCCGATGGTCGTGGGGATCAGGCAGACCACCAGCGCGATGAGCACGGTGGTCGACTGCCCGGCGCCCGAGTAGACCGCCACCGGCTGCAGCGTCACCACGGCCAGGACGAACACGATCGTCAGCGAGCTGAGCAGGATGTTCAGCGCCACCTCGTTCGGCGTCTTCTGCCGCGAGGCGCCCTCCACCAGCGCGATCATCCGGTCGACGAAGGTCTCGCCGGGCTTGCTGGTGATCTGCACGACGATGCGGTCCGAGAGCACCGTCGTCCCGCCGGTCACCGCGCAGCGGTCGCCGCCGGACTCGCGGATCACCGGCGCGGACTCACCGGTGATCGCCGACTCGTCGACGCTGGCGATGCCCTCGACGACGTCGCCGTCGCCGGGGATCTGCTGCCCGGCCACGACGACCACCCGGTCACCGGGGCGCAGGTCGGCGGCCGGCCGCTCGCTGCCGTCCTCCATCACGGCGACCGCGGTGGTCTTGGCCTTGCGCAGCGACGCGGCCTGCGCCTTGCCGCGGCCCTCGGCGACGGCCTCGGCGACGTTGGCGAACAGCACGGTCAGCCACAGCCACACGGCGATCGACCAGCCGAACACCGAGGGGTGCAGCACGGCCAGCACGGTGGAGAACACCGAGCCGATCCACACCGTGAAGACGACCGGCTGGCGCACCAGCCCGCGGGGGTCCAGCTTGCGGACGGCGCCGGTCAGCGCCGGCCCCCACTCGATGGTCGGCCGGGCCTGCTCGGGAGCAGGGTCCCGATCGGGGGTCCGGTCCAGGACGGCGGTCATGAGAGTCCTTCGGCGAGAGGCCCGAGTGCGAGCACCGGGAAGTAGGTGAGCCCGACGACCACGAGGACGACGGCGGTGAGCAGCCCGGCGAACAGCGGGCGGTGGGTGGGCAGCGTGCCGGCGGTGACCGGCACCTTCCCCTGGCCGGCCAACCGGCCGGCGAGGGCGAGCACCAGCACGATGGGCACGAAGCGGCCCAGCAGCATGGCCAGCCCGAGCGCGGTGTTGTAGAAGGTCGTGTTCGCGCTCAGCCCGGCGAACGCCGAGCCGTTGTTGTTGCCGGCCGAGGTGAACGCGTAGAGCACCTCGGAGAGGCCGTGCGGGCCGGTGTTGAGCATCCCGGCCTGCCCGGCGGGCACCGCGATGGCGATCGCCGTGCCGACCAGCACGATGGCCGGCGTGGTGAGGATGTAGAGGCTGGCCAGGGTCATCTCGCGCCGGCCGAGCTTCTTGCCCAGGTACTCCGGCGTGCGCCCGACCATCAGGCCGGCGACGAAGACGGCGACGACGGCGAGCACGAGCATCCCGTAGAGGCCCGAGCCCACACCGCCGGGCGCGACCTCGCCCAGCATCATGTTGAACAGCGTCACCATGCCGCCGAGCGGGCTGTAGCTGTCGTGCAGCGAGTTGACCGCGCCGGTCGACGTGAGCGTCGTGGCGGCGGCGAACAGCGCCGAGAGCGGGCCGCCGAAGCGGGTCTCCTGCCCCTCGGGCAGCGCCCCGGCCTGGAACCCGCTGACCAGCGCGACCGAGATCGCGGCCAGCAGGCCCATCACACCGAGGATCGCCAGCCCCTGCCGGCGGTCGCCGACCATCTTCCCGAACGTGCGCGGCAGCGAGAACGGGATGAGCAGCATGAGGAAGACCTGGAACAGCGACACCCAGGCGGTCGGCCCCTCGAAGGGGTGCGCCGAGTTGGCGTTGAAGAACCCGCCGCCGTTGGTGCCGAGCTCCTTGATCGCCTCCTGCGAGGCGACCGGCCCGCCGGGCAGCCACTGCGTGCCGCCGGCCAGCGTGCTGGCGTCGGTGCCGGCCGAGAGGTTCTGCACGACCCCGCCGAGCACCATCACGACCGTCGCCAGCACGGCCAGCGGCAGCAGCAGCCGGACGACGGCCCGCGTGATGTCCACCCAGGCGTTGCCCAGCCGGTCGGTGCCCCGGCGCACGAACCCGCGCACCAGCGCCACCAGGACGGCGAGGCCCACCGCGGCGGACACGAAGTTCTGCACCGCGAGCCCGGCCATCTGCACGAGGTGGCCCATCGTCGACTCGCCCGAGTAGCCCTGCCAGTTCGTGTTGGTCACGAAGCTGACCGCGGTGTTCCAGGCACTGGACGGCTCGACCGCCGCCATGCCGTTGTCCAGGGGGAGCACTGCTTGCAGTCGCTGCAACCCGTAGAGCAGCAGGACGCCGACCAGCGAGAACGCCAGCACGCTGCGCAGGTAGGTGGGCCAGCGCTGCTCGGCGTCGGCGTCGACCCCGACCACCCGGTAGGCCAGCTTCTCGACCCGCCAGTGCGTCGGGGAGGTGAAGGTGCGGGCCATCCAGTCGCCCAGCGGCTTGTACGCCAGGCCCAGGGCCAGCACCAGGACGCCGACCTGCAGCCACCCGGCTGCGGCCGAGCCCATCAGAACCGGTCCGGGAAGAGGAGGGAGGCCAGCAGGTAGCCGACGAGGCCGACCGCGACGGCCAGCCCGATCCAGCTCTCGATCACAGCTTCTCCACCCCGCGCACGGCCAGCGCCAGGAGCCCGAAGACCCCCAGCGTCAGGAGCAGGAAGACCACGTCGGTCACGGTGAGCACCCTCGATCTGCGTGCGGGGCCGCGACCCGGTGCCGGGCCCTCGCGCTGGGCGACGGTAGGAGCGGTCGGGGGCCGTGGACCCGGCCTTGACGCGTCCTTGACGCCGCACTGCGCCGCCCTTGACGCCGTCCTGACGAGCCGTGACCGCCGCCACCGGCCCGCCCCGCCCCCTCCCCCGTCCGCCGTCCGCCGTCCCCCACCCGACGATCACGGACCCCGGGACACCCGGCCACGGCGTGGCGCGCCCCCAGCTCCGTGATCAACTGCGGGAGGGGCTGCGGGAGGGGCTGCGGCGGGCACCCGGGCGGGGGATCCTGACGGGACCTTGACGTCCACCGGCCCCGATCCCGGGTTCCACGGGTGATCATGGAGGGCATGGGTCGGGGAACGCTGCGCGTCTACCTGGGCGCCGCACCGGGCGTCGGGAAGACCTTCGCCGCCCTCGGCGAGGCCCGCCGCCGGGCCGAGCGCGGCGCCGACGTCGTCGTCGGGGTGGTCGAGACCCACGGCCGCGACCGCACGGCCGCCCAGCTCGAGGGCCTCGAGGTGCTGCCCCGCGCCACCTGGACCCACCGCGGCGTCGAGCTGGCCGAGCTCGACGTCGACGGCGTGCTGGCCCGCCACCCCGAGGTGGTGGTCGTCGACGAGCTGGCGCACACCAACGCGCCGGGGTCGCGCAACGCCTACCGCTGGCAGGACGTCCAGGAGTTCGTCGCCGCCGGCATCTGCGTGGTCACCACCGTCAACGTCCAGCACCTGGCGAGCCTCACCGACGTCGTCGCCCAGATCACCGGCGTCACCCAGGGCGAGACGGTGCCCGACGAGGTGGTGCGCCGGGCCGACCAGATCGAGCTGGTCGACATGAGCCCCGAGGCGCTGCGCCGGCGCCTCGCCCACGGCAACGTCTACCCCGCCGACCGGGTCGACGCCGCCATGGGCAACTGGTTCCGCATCGGCAACCTCACCGCGCTGCGCGAGCTGGCCCTGCTGTGGCTGGCCGACCGGGTCGACGAGGGCCTGCGGCGCTACAAGGCCGAGCACGACATCGACCACGTCTGGGAGACCCGCGAGCGCGTCGTCGTCGCGCTCACCGGGGGCCCCGAGGGCGAGACGCTGATCCGGCGGGCCTCCCGGGTGGCCCGCCGGCAGGGCGAGGGCGACCTGCTGGCCGTGCACGTGCTGCGCTCCGACGGGCTCACCGGCGCCTCCCCCGCCGCGCTGCGCGCCCAGCGGGCGCTGATCGAGTCCCTGGGCGGCAGCTACCACCAGGTGGTGGGCGACGACGTCGCCGCCGCCCTGCTCGAGTTCGCCCGCGGCGCCGACGCCACCCAGCTCGTCGTCGGCACCTCGCGGCGCAGCCGGTGGGCCCGGGCGTTCCGCGGCGGGGTCGGCGGCGCGGTGGTCGCCGGGTCCGGCGAGATCGACGTGCACATCGTCACCCACTCGGCCGCCGGCTCCCGGGGGCTGGCGCTGCCCCCGCTCACGGGCGCGCTCACCGCCCGCCGCCGCTGGGCCGGCCTGGTGCTCGCGCTGCTCGGCGTGCCCGCCGTGACCGTCGCCTGCCTGGCCGCCGGCACCGCGCTGTCGCTGGCCAGCGTGCTGCTGGTCTTCCTGCTGCTGGTCATCGCCGTCGCCCTCGTCGGCGGGCTGTACCCGGCGCTGGTGGCCGGGGTGGTCGCCGCACTGGCCGAGAACTGGTTCTTCACCCAGCCCACCGGGCGGTTCACCGTGTACCGGCTCGACGACCTGGTCGCCCTGGGCGGTTACCTCGTGGTGGCCGTCGCGGTGGCCACCGTGGTCGACCGGTCGGCGCAGCGGGCCACGGCCGCCGCCCGGTCGCGCGCCGAGACCGCCCTGCTGGCCTCGCTGTCCCGCTCGGTGCTGGCCGGCAACGGCGGGGTGCAGAGCCTGCTGGAGAAGGTGCGCGAGGCGTTCGCCCTGCACTCGGTGGCGCTGGTCGAGTCCGGCACGGTCGTGGGCTCGTGCGGTGAGCCGGTGGGCGACGTCGACGTCGTGCCGGTCACCGACGCCCTCGAGCTGCAGCTCAGCGGCCGCGCGCTGGCCCCCGGCGAGCGGCGGGTGCTGGTGGCCTTCGCCGAGCAGGCCGCCGTCGCCGTGCAGCAGGGCCGGCTGGCCGCCACCGCGGCCGAGGCCGACCGGCTGGCCGCCGGCAACAGCATGCGCACCGCCCTGCTGGCGGCGGTGAGCCACGACCTGCGCACCCCGCTGGCCGGCATCAAGGCGGCGTCCTCCGCGCTGCGCTCGAGCCAGCTCGAGCTCACCGAGGCCGACCGCGTCGAGCTGGTCGAGACCGTCGACGAGTCCGCCGACCGCCTCACCGGCCTGGTCGACAACCTGCTGGACATGAGCCGTCTGCAGGCCGGCGCCGTCACCCCGGTCACCGCCCCGGCCGACCTCGTGGGGGTCGTGCACCGCGCGCTCACCTGGCTCGAGGACCCCGCGCGGGTCAGCGTCACGGCCCCCGACGACCTGCCGCCGGTGCTCGCCGACCCCGGCCTGCTCGAGCGCGTCGTGGCCAACCTGGTCGACAACGCCGCCAAGCACGCCCCGACCGGCCCGCTGGCGGTCACCGCCGGTGCCGTCACGGGGCGGGTCGAGCTGCGCGTCGTCGACCGCGGCCCCGGCGTCGCGGCCGCCGACCGCGAGCGGGTCTTCGCCCCGTTCCAGCGGCTGGGCGACGCGCCCGCCGGGCACGGGGTCGGGCTGGGCCTGGCCGTCGCCCGCGGGCTCACCGAGGCCATGGGCGGCACCCTCGACGCCGAGGACACCCCCGGCGGCGGGCTCACGATGGTGCTCTCGCTGCAGGTGGCCGCGTGACCCGCGTGCTGGTCGTCGACGACGACGTGCAGCTGCTGCGCGCCCTGCGGATCACCCTGCGGGCCGCCGGCCACGAGGTGGTCACCGCCCCCGACGGGACGACGGCGCTGCGCGAGGCCGCCACCAGCCACCCCGACGTCGTCGTCCTGGACCTCGGGCTGCCCGACCTCGACGGCACCGAGGTGCTCGCCGGGCTGCGACCGTGGTTCACCGGCCCCGTGCTGGTGCTCTCGGCGCGGGCCGACAGCCGCGAGAAGGTGGCCGCCCTCGACGCCGGCGCCGACGACTACGTGACCAAGCCCTTCGACATGGACGAGCTGCTGGCCCGCCTGCGCGCCGCCCTGCGCCGCCGCGTGCCCGAGGGCGCCGACCCGGTCGTCGTCACCGACCACTTCACCGTCGACCTCGCCGCCCGGCAGGTCACGGTCGACGGCGCACCCGTGCGGCTGACCCCCACCGAGTGGGCCCTGCTCAGCGAGCTCGTGCGCGCCCCCGGGCGGCTGGTCGGGCAGAAGCAGCTGCTGCAGTCGGTGTGGGGCCCGACCTACGCGACCGAGACCAACTACCTGCGGGTCTACCTGGCCCAGCTGCGCCGCAAGCTCGAACCCGACCCGGCCACCCCGCGCTACCTGCACACCGAACCCGGCATGGGCTACCGGTTCACGCCCTAGAGGTCGACGCCGCGGTCGGCCAGCCACTCGACCGGGTCGACCGGCGTGCCGTCGAGGCCACCCTGGTGCACCTCGAAGTGCAGGTGCGGGCCGGTGGACTGGCCGCGGCTGCCCAGCAGCGCGATCGTCTGCCCGGCCTCGACCGTGTCGCCGGCGGAGACCTCGATCTCCTCCATGTGCCCGTAGACGGTCACGTCGCCGCTCACGCCCAGGATGTAGACGGCCTGGCCGTAGCCGCTGGCCGCACCGGCCCGCAGCACCACGCCGTCCTCGGCCGCGTACTCGGGGGTGAGCATCGGGGCGGCGAGGTCCACGCCCCAGTGCATGGTGCCCCAGCGCATGCAGAAGCAGGTGGTCATCCGGGCGCCGTCGACCGGGGCGACCACGCGCGGGCGCGCCGCCTCGGCGGCCGCGGCGGCCTCGGCCTCGCGGGCCGCGCGGGAGGCGGCGACCTCGGCCAGCCGCTCCTGGGCCTGCGCCTCGGTGATCGCCATCTGCGGCAGCGCCTCGGCCTCCTCGGCGAACGAGGCGTTCTCCGAGGCCTGGAGGGCCTCGACCACCTCGGTGCCGGAGCTGGCCCCGGCCGGCGTGGGCGAGGGCAGGCCGAGCGCACCGGCCAGGACGCCGCCGAGTGCCAGGGCCACCAGCAGGGCCGCCGGCCGGCGCCGGTCCCCGGACAGGACCCCGTGCCCGCTGCGCCGTCCCGCCATGCTGCGTCCCCCGTCGTCCGGCCGTCCCCGTCGCCCACAACGTAACGAGCCGTGACCCTGCTGTGACCCCCTGTCCGGCGCGTCGCGCGGGACACGCCGCGGATCGAATGACACGGATGTCATTCGGGCCCCGGCGGGCCCTCCCGGGTCAGTGGTGCGGCGGGGGCGCAGGAGCCGGTGCGGGCACCGCCAGCGGCACCCCGGTGGCGTCGCGGGCGGCCGTGCGCCGGGCCAGCACGGCCACCCCGGCCACCAGCCCCACGACCCCGACGACCTGTCCGGTGGTCGCCAGGAACCCCGGCGCCAGGCGCTCGCCGTAGACGGGTGCGGCCAGGCCCACGGCGACCAGCGGCTCGAGCACCGCCATCACCGGCAGGCACTCGATGAGCGCGCCGGACTGGTAGGCCCACTGCGCGAAGGTGATCGACGCCGCGCCCGAGAGCAGCAGCACGTAGGTGGTCCAGCTGGTGAGCAGCTCGCCCGGGGGGTGCGCCACGACGTCCTTGAGCAGCAGGCCGGTCATGCCGAACCCGAACCCGGCCCCCAGGCCCAGGGCCAGGGCCTTGTGCGGGGCGGCCGGCCGCAGCGCCCACAGCGCGGCCAGCAGCATCACCGCGGCGGCCGCCCCGAGGCAGACCAGCAGCGGCGCCGGGCGGGCGAAGGCCCCGCCGTGGTCGGGCCGCGCCGAGACGACGAACAGGCCCAGCGCCACGGCGACCACGCCGGCGGCGATCCACTGACCCCGCTCGGGCAGCAGCCGGTCGGGGTGCCGGCGGTCGACGAGGGCACCCAGCGCCAGCGAGATGACCAGCCCGCCCGACAGCAGCGGCTGAACCACCACGACCGGCCCGAACTTCAGCGCCGCCGCGTGCAGCAGGAACCCGCTCAGCGCCGCGGCCTGCCCGCCGATCCAGGCCCGGTTGCGCACCAGCTTGCCCACCAGCCGCAGCACTGCGCCCTCGGGGAGGTCCTGCCCGGCGACGGTGGCGGCCCGGTGCTGCACCACGGTGGACACCGCGAAGGCGCACGCCGACAGCAGCGCCAGCACGACCGCCAACGTCAGGTTCGGGGCACCGGCGGGCGGGCGGCCCTCGGCGGCGAGCAGCACGACCCCGTTCACGGCCGCGAGCCTGCCATGCGGACGGGGCCGGTGCGCACCACGTGGCTCACGCCGCCACCGCCGCCGCACCCCGGTCGCGCGAGCGCCGCGCGGCCAGCGCACCGCCCACGACCAGCCCGGCGCCACCGGCCAGCAGGACGGCGACCGCGGCGCGACCCAGCAGCGCGGGTCCGCTGGTCAGCACGTGCGCGGTCCACAGCACGTCGACGTCGGGCAGGCCCTGCACCAGCAGCAGCCAGCCGGCCACCACCGCCAGCACGCCGGTCAGCCCGCCGCGCCCGCGGCGCGCGGCGCGCACGCCCAGCACGGCGACGCCGGTGACCAGCAGCGCGGGCAGCAGCGCCGAGAGCACCGCGCCCAGGTGCCCGCCCTGGGTGACCGCCGGCGCGGGGGTGGCCAGGGCGTGCCAGAGCGAGGCCGCCGCCCCCAGCCCGAGCGCGCCGCCCAGCGGCCGGGCCCCGCGCAGGCCGGCGAGCACCACCAGCAGCGCGACCGCCGCGTAGGCCGGCCACACCAGCCAGGCCGGCGGCGGGGGCGACCAGGTCAGCTCGCCGGCGACGGCGACGTCCTGGTCGCCGTAGGTCATCGGCACGGTCCACTCGAGCACCGTGTGGTCGACGGTGGGGTCGGCGGCGACGGCGGGGGGCAGCAGGCCCTCGCTCATCCAGTGCGTGCGGTGGTCGTGCCAGGTGTACTGCGGCTGGGTCGACACCTGCACCCAGTCCGGCGCGGCCAGCGGGTCGGCGTCGGCGGGCAGCGGGGTGCGCCCGTAGCGGTCCAGGTTGATGGTGGTGGCCGGGCTCAGCCGGTTGCGCCACACGCCGTCGGGGCCGATCCGCAGGTAGGGCTCGCCGGAGTAGCCGGGCACCTCGAGCTCGGTGCCGGTCGGGTTGACCACCTCGAGCTCGTCGCCGAACTGCAGCACCCGCACCGAGACCCCGGGCAGCGCCGGGGTCACCGCCAGCACCGCACCGTCGTAGTCGCTGCCGGCGCGCCCGTCGCCCACGTGCGCCGACGCCGGCCCGGCCAGCGCCAGGAGGCCCACCATCCCCAGCAGGACGGCGAGCACCCGGGCGCCGGCCGCGCTCACTCCGCGGCGACGATCGCCAGGTCGTGGGCGATGTCGCGGCTGGTGTTGCCGGCGTCGAAGGCCACGCTGGCCTGCCCGTCGGTGCCGTAGAGCAGCAGCAGCGACGAGTGCTGCTGCCCCATGTCCTCGGCGAGCGGCACGCCGGCGGCCAGCTGCGCGGCGTCGATCTGCGACTGGTCACCGGTGAGCCCGACGATCGCCGGGGCCCGGCCGGTGCCGAAGCGGGCCAGGTACTCCCCGAGCACCGGCGCCGAGTCGCGGGTGGGGTCGGTGGTCACGAACACCACGTGGGTCTTCTCCGCGACCGCCGGGTCGACCGACTGCAGCGCGATGGCGACGTCGGCCATGGTGGTCGGGCAGATGTCGGGGCAGTTCGTGTACCCGAAGAACAGCAGGGTCGGGCCGTCGGCGGTCTGCGCCGCGAAGTCGTACGGGGCGCCGGCCTGGTCGGTGAGGGTGAACTCCGGCTTCTGGTACGGGCTCTGCAGGTACAGCCCGTCGTAGGGGTTGTCCGGGCCCGACACGGTGGCCGGGGCCTCCCCCGCGGAGTGGTCGTGGCCCCCGGTGGCGCCGTCGGCCTCGGCGGTGCCGCCGCAGCCGGCCAGCAGGAGTCCGGCGGCCAGCAGGGCCGCGGCCAGGGGGCCCGTGGGCCGTCGTCGCGTGCTCACCCGCCCACCGTACGACGGTGCGCGCGCAGCCCGAGGGCGAGACCCGCCACGCCGGCGACCAGGCCGAGCCCGCCCAGCACCAGGGCGGTCACGGCCAGCCCGTCGCCGCCGTCGCCGCCCGAGGCCGGGTCGGCGGTGGCGGTGTCGGCGTCGGTGGTCCCGGAACCACCCGAGCCCGAGCCGTGCGCGTCGGCCGCACCGGCGTCGCCATCGGTGAGCGAGAGCTCGGGGGCCGGGTACTGCGGCTCGGCCTGGCCCTCGACGGTCGGCTCGATCCAGGCCGCCTCCGTGCCGTCGCTGTAGGTCTGCACGACCGGCAGCGTCAGGTCGCCGGACTCGGGGAAGGGCCCGCCGAGCAGCCGGAACTGCTGGAACTGCCCCGGGGCGATGCCGCCCCCGGCGTCGGCGGCGAACTGCACGACGCTGACCGTCTGGCTGATGGTGTCGCCGTCGGACTCCACCGGCGGGTCGAGCTGGGTGGTGGTCTCGGTGATCGTCCAGCCGGCCACCGGCTCGGCCTGCACGAAGGTCAGCGGGGTGTCGGTGGGCAGCTGGATGCGGATCGACACCGTGCTGGCGGTGTCGCTCTCGTTGGGCACCCGGAAGGTCATCACCCCGTAGCCGCCGGGGGCGGCGTCGTCGGAGGACACCCGGACGTGCGCCGAGGCGGCGCCGGCCCCGCCGACGACGGCGACGGCGGTGGCGATGACGAAGGCCGGGCCCAGGACGGCGGCGCGGCGGGTGGTGCGGGACATGCTTCTCCTCGGGGTGGGGGCGTCCGGCTCAGCGGACGGGGAACGTGGTGTCGGCCGTGAGGGCCGTGAACTCGTCGAGCCGCACGGTGACGGTGACCGTCCAGGTGCCGGCCGTGGGGACGGCGGCGTCGCCGATCGAGTGGCCGGGGCCGGCCGGCTGCAGGTCCACCGGCAGCGGGCCGATCTGCTGCTGGGCCTCGGTGAGGGTCACCCGCAGCTGCTGCGGCTGGGTCAGCTGGCCCTCGGCGTCGAACAGGTAGACGTGCAGGGTGTTCGGGCCCGGGCTCGCCGGGTCCAGCGACAGCTGCACGCTGCCGTCGGTGCCGGTGGCGCTGCGCAGCGGCAGGGTGACGTCGACCGGCTCGGCCAGCGACGCCTTCGCCGGGGGCGTGCCCACCAGCACCGCCGACAGCGCCAGCACCGCGGCGCCGACCGCCAGCTCCAGCAGCACCGAGCGGCGGAACGGGCCCACCTCGGCGACCGCGGCCCGGCTGCGCGCGGCGGCGGCGTCGTCCCGGTCGGGGTCGGCACCGTCGGCGGCGGCCTCGGCCTCGGCCGCGCTGAAGGCGTGCGCCACCACGCGCCGCGAGGGCCGCGGTGCACCCAGGCGCTGCTGCACCCACACGCGGCTGACCCCGGCGACGGCCAGCATCGCCAGGACCAGCGCCAGCTTGGCCACCAGCACCCAGCCGTAGGTGGTGGACACCAGCGCCTCGGGAGAGCCGACCTCGCGCACGCTCTGCACCACCCCGCTCACCACCAGCGCGGCCACCGAGCCCGCGGCCAGCCGGCTGTAGCGCGGCAGGGCGGTGGCCAGCTCGTCGCCGGGCACGCCGGGGCGCAGCACGGCGGCCAGCAGCACGGCCAGCCCGCCCAGCCACACGGTCATCGCCGCGACGTGCACGGCGGTCACCGCGACCGCCAGGCCCGGCAGCGCGCCGGCGACCGGGTGCCCGGTCGCGGCGGTGCTGAGCACCAGCGCGACGCCCAGGGCGCCGCCGGCCGCCAGCCAGGGGGTGCCGGCCGCGCCGCGGCGGAACGGCCCGCGCAGCAGCACCAGGGCCAGCGCGGCGGCCAGCAGCACCCGGGCCAGCAGGGTCATCCCGAAGGCCGAGGACGCGGTGGTGCCCAGCAGCTGGGGGTCGACGGCGTCGAGGACGCCGGTCGCGGCGGCGTAGGGGCCCTGCAGCAGGAACGACAGCACCGCCCCGCCGGCGACCGCGCCCAGCCCGGCGACGGCGAGCCGGCGGGCCCGGGACGACGTCCAGCCCGCCGGCCAGCACAGCGCCAGGAAGACCGGCACGCCCAGACCCAGCGCCAGCCCGCCGAAGCCGAGCCAGCGGGCCACCGGCAGCAGCGTGCCGACCACCGGGTCGACGTCGCTGCCGGCCTCCACCGCCGTGGTGGGCACGAGCTCGCCGTCGCCGACGACGAAGGCGTAGGCGCCCGAGACCGGGTGCGAGTCGGCCGAGACGACCCGCCAGGTGACCACGTAGCTGGCCGCGGGCAGGTCGGTGCGCAGCGGGATGGTGAGGGTGTCGTCGGTGACGGAGGCCGCACCGGTGTCCACCCGGGCGCCGTCGGCGCCCAGCACCCGGGCGTAGCCGGCGCCGAGCGAGACGCCCTCGTCGAACTCCACGGTCACCTGGTCGGGCGCGGTCGCCAGCCGGGCGCCGTCGGAGGGCGAGGAGGTGACCACGGTGGCGTGCGCGCTGGCCGGCCCGGCCGTGCCCAGCAGCACCGCCACCCCGGCCAGCACGACCAGCAGCAGGCGGACGGGGGCCGAGCGCCTCACGCGAGCACCCGCACCCCGGCCGCGGCACCCGCCGAGCGCGAGCGGCGCCCGCGCCAGGCCTGGGTCGCGGTGAGCAGCAGGCCGACCACCAGCAGCAGGTGGCCCACCGCCCGGTCGGCGTGCACGTGCCCGGCGTCCAGGTCGGCCACCGTGGTCACGGTGAGCACGACGGTGAAGGTGACCAGGAACGGCAGCGCCCCGGCGGCCAGCCGGGGGGCGGCGGCGCAGGCGAGGAAGGCCACGGCCAGGCCCAGGTTCCAGGCGCCGGTCTCGTGCGCCATGTGCACCGGGGCGCTCATCGCCCCGGCGCCGTCGAGCAGCGAGGGCGTGGCCAGGCCGATCTGCGCGACGCCGACGGCCAGCAGCGCCAGCCGCACGGCGGTGGAGACCAGCCGGGCGCGCGCGGCGACGGCCGCCCCGGGCAGCCGGTCGGGCAGCGCGGCGAGCACCGCGGCGGTGAGGTCGGGCACCTGCGGTGCCGGCGCCAGCCGGGCGCGACGGGTGACCGTGGCGGCGGCGGACTCCCAGGACGCGCAGGCCGGGCAGCCGGCCAGGTGCTCGGCGAGCGCGGCGGCCGGGACCGGCGAGCCCTCGCCGTCCAGCCGGGCCGACGCCGCCTCGCGGAAACGGTCGCAGTGCATGGTGTGGTG
>Ga0325401_1004617_pt1 | contig 13011 bp, 4 predicted proteins | sample PopdelMetagenome_FD_205666 | JGI IMG/M metagenome (GOLD analysis project Ga0325401, IMG submission 205666) | Populus deltoides microbial communities from Bellville, Georgia, United States - Xylem-PdKOR-R2 | ecosystem: Host-associated > Plants > Phyllosphere > Stem > Wood/Secondary xylem | place...
CTGATGTTGGTAAATTTTAGGTTAATATTCCTAACTCTAGTGTCAGTAAATATTGGAATCGATATTTTTTACTCTAACATCAGTAAATACCGAGATTGATGTTTCTGACTCTAGTGTTAGTAAATACTGGAGTTGATATTTTTTACTATAATGTTAGTACATACTGAAAGTCTGCTCGTCGACAATCCACTTACATCAAACAATCTTGGGTTGAATTTTAAAATGGGCATTGGATATGAAAACGACAAAAATAAATATTGGACTCACATGAAAAAGATTTAACTCTTTTATTCGAAGATCTTATCATTGTTTATTTAAAAAGGGTTTTTTATATGTATGTTGCCCAATGAACCATTTTATTTGGGTTAAATTTTTAATGGGCTTAATAAACTTGTTATGAAGCTTAAAAATACATGCAAATACAAAACATAGTTTTTTTTTTATTCAAATGACAAAAACACAAATATATATATATATATATATATATATATATATATATATATATATATATATATTGTGTGTGTGTGTGTGTTAAAACACACAGAATGATTTTTTTATGCTAAACATAATATTTAACAAAAAAAATTAAATTATGCAAAAGACATAGTTTTTAGGCTTTTTTTTTTTGCTTGGCCATAATTTTTCTTGTATTTTTTCATTCTTTATTTTAAGACTTGTAAAAATAAAACCATGCACCACACGAACACACACCCCATCATTTTCACTAATTCACTCATACACACTTACAATTACCCATTTACAATTTGCACAATAACAAATGTAAAATCATCCAAAATTTAAATAACACCTTCTAGAAAGGTCTGAATGGTCAAGATGAGCTATTAGAATTTAGTGAGACTGTTGAACACTACTAGTGTATGGAGATCACGCGCCACCATAGCTGGGGGCGCGTGAACTGAACTCCAGCAGGTAGAAAAGATAAATGGTTGGCTAGATTGGGTTGCTCTCCTTCCCAATTTCATTATTCAACACTAGGTTAGTTGGGAATTGAGTTTTATAATCTGTTTTGATTTGCTTTTTATTGGGATATATGGTCTCATGATTAAGATCGCTGTTTTTGGCATTTTAACCACGGTTAAATTGGGTCTTTTTTTATCTTATCTCTAAAAGGTTATCTTGGATTCATGACCCAAGTCATAGGTCCTTCAAAATTAGATTTTTTTTTATTGGATTGTCCCCCGTCTCATAACTCAGGTCACGAGTTAACCCAATTGACTCAATTCTTTTAATTGATTTTTTTCTCCAATTTCATCATTTAATATTATGTTTCATTGAGCTTTATGTTTCATGATTTTTTTATTTGCTTTTTTTAGGTTATCTCAGCCTTATGACTCTGGAATAGTGCTTAACGGGTTAACCCGGGTTCACTTGGCTCATTTTTTGTGTCATTTTTATAATTAAGATTTTTAAAATTTTCATCATTTAACATTAGATTCGACAGGAATGATTGGGTATTGGGCTTTATAATTTGTTTTCATTTGCTCTCTATGGAGTTATCTCTCAATCTCGTAATCAAAATTTAAGAGGTTAACCCGGGTTAAATTTGATCATTTTTTTTCCTATGAAATTATCTCGATCTAATGACCTGGGTCATGAGTTTTTTTATTAATTTTTTTAATCGATTTTCTTTTCATGGGTTATCTTGGTTTTATTACTTGAAGTCTTTTTTTATTGATTGTTTTTTTCAATTTCATCATTCAATATTGGTTTTACTGAGAATTAGACTTCATAATTTATTTTGATTTGCTTTTTATGGGGTTATCATAGTCTCATAACCCGAGTCGCGGATATGACATGTTAACCCGGGTTGACCCAAGTCAATCCAATATGTTGTTATTTTAATATTAAAAAAAAGATGTCATCTTGAATTTTTTTTAGTCAAATTATATTTATGAGTTGTATGGATTGTTTTTAGACCTGTATATTCAACTAGGTTGCATCGGGTCAACTTTCACATTATTAAAACAAAAATTCCACTAGAATAAAAACATTACCAACATCCGAACATTTCTTTTACATCCAAGAAAACACCACAGGTGAATAATCTAATGTGTGTGCATATATATATAAGAACACTAGTATGTACTGTTGTTTTCTAGCTCAAATGATAATATTAATGTCCTCAATTAATTCCTTCTATGAAAAAAAAATTCAAATTTGAGCATTTTCCATGTAACAAAACAAATAAACAAAAGGTCTAAGGGGAGTTGAGCTACCTAATGAAGTTAAGTTTTTGGTCAAATCTATCTATCCTGAAATAATTAGAGATGGAAAATATAAATTCAATCGGAAGTCGTATGCATTTTTAACCTAAAATCTCTAACATAAATCAAAGTTGAAATATATGTGGATTAGGAAACGCTATATTCAATTTGAAGTTTAAAAAACCCTAAAGCTATTAGTGTAATAAATAAAAGTGTTACTTTTAAGTCTTTCTATCCCTTCTCAGTTATTATTGATGAAATTAATAAGTAACTGAATGTTTATTTCTCTTCGTTTGCATTCTGAGTATGGATGGCTTCCTGTGATCTCAAGTTCGAGCTCTATGGTTGCTAATATGATGGCCACTGGAGGCTTACATGGTCATTAATTTCAGGGTCCGTGGGATTAATCGAGGTGCGTGTAAGCTGACCCGGACACCAATGTTAATAAAAAAAATATCTTTTTTTCAATTTCAATTTGATAAATTAATTATACTCAATTAATATTGAAATTAACCACAATAAGGATTAATCAATTCAATTGATAGCATAAGACTTGTTTTGATGAATTGGTGAAAATATAGAGTTTGTTCCGAGACAAATAATTAATATTTTCCCATAACGATCATCTAATCCCTTATTATTATGAGAAGGTTTATGTATATAATTAAAGAGCTTATTCCATGTAAAAAATCCGATGTAATCTTTTTTTTTTTCTCAAGAGAATCACATTGTTCTTTAAAACTAATTTATCTCATATCCAAGCACATAAAATAATCTCCAAGAGAAGTTTTCTTCTTCTACGGCTGGTGCGTGTGTATATATATTCCTTGAACCCTACAACATACCTCAATAATTCACTCGAGATATTTTCTTGGAGCTCTTCCAAATTATATAGAGGCAAATGAAAGCAGGTGGATAATTAGGGCCATGCATGCATGACATTTAAAAGTTTTTTTGGGGGAGATTTTTATGGATTAACCAATAACGTGCAATTTGTCTACATAAAGCTAGGAGAAAAATAGGGCAATGTCCGTGGAGAAGCAAGCAACAACTTGGAATTCTGTAAAAGTAATGTAAGATTCTAGCACCCAATTCAACCAACAAAATGAAAGATGATTCATATAATGTAGGGCTTTTTAAGACAAATCCTTTCTTTATCAAGCACCTTGGTCGTAAGCATGTCCTAATTCGCAACCTCCTCCTCGTGGCAAATGGTCCTTCAGACGGAGACCTAACATCAACAAAGCCAACACTTCCCTTCTCTTGAAAAGGATTTCTGCTAGCTAGCTTGGATAAATTATTTATCTTCTTCACTGTTATTCCCCTCCATATACTGGACCAATTAATCTTGGTTTCTTCCAAGCATCTGTCCCTTTTCTACTGGTCTTCAAATTATGATCTTGAAGCTAGCTAGCTAGGGTGCTCGAAGATGATATCGTTGTTTTTTTTAGGAGAATGACTCGTACAGCTTGCAGAACCTTAGAGAATAGGATCCTGTAGACACTCAGATTCCAAGATTATAATTAAAACTATATGTTAATTTAAGACGAAGCTTGAATGCCTGTATATGAATCCAAATTCCCATGAATCGCATATTTTTTTGAGATTGAATGATGGGAACTCAATCTTTTTCTTAATGTCTTTGGAGAGCATGATTTAGGTGATAGTGAGACGGCATCAAGGAATACTTTCCACCCCATATGCCATTGAGTCCACCTAGGATAACGATGATTCGTCAAACCCACCAAAACCTACTATGAGGTTCGTCGACATGCCAAATCACAAATTCTAGCAATTTTTTGAGACTCTTTGTATTTCTTGCTATAAAGCTAATAAAGCAACATTTTGTACCCCCAAATCCCAAAACATACTCAATATGCTTTGCTTTAATCCCATATAAGAATCATATATTCTAGGCTCCACATGATTGAGAGCTCCATTGATCTCACACTCATAATCAATAATACTACAAGCCCATGTGAACATTGTCCCTTAGAAAGGCCAAATTTTAAGTTCTATAAGGTACTTGTTTACTTGTACCCTATTATCTTAAGGGTACGTGCCTTTCCATCTTAACCTCTTCTTTTTTGAAGAAAAGCAACGACCCATCTTAATCACTAAAGCAAATTGTTGGGTTCCTCTTGAGATTTATGGTAAGCTTTAGTTAGGGTTTGTGCCATGGCGTGATCGATTCTCTAGTTTTTAACCATAAATATATAATGTTCTCGTGATATACGTACGTGAATGCTAAGGATTTTGAATCAACAATATGGAGCATCGTTTGCCTTTCACAAGAAAATATTAGAATGTATGTGGAGAATTTTTCTAAAGCACGAATACAATTTATAATCACTTCGTGCAAGATTACTGTACGAGTATGGATATTTCCTGGATTCCCATGTCACATATTATAACAATTCTCGAAAGATGTATATATATACATCACAAGAGAGTGGTTATTAATTTAAATATTTGATAGAATTGTTTTTTTTTTTTTTAATATCATGATGCACTCTTGAATTCTTGAATATGATTCACGGATAAAAAATCACTTTCAAAAACCAATTCACAAAAAAAATAACCTGTCAATTTAAAATGTATAATTGATCGTAAATTAAAAAATAAAAATAATAAGATTTGAACTAGAAATCTTTTCTAGATTTTATAATCATTGTAACGAAGTTATTCATAATAATATTATTTTTTAATTCTTTATCATTGAGATGAGACTCCAATACTTAGGTCTTCGTTAAGGTTCATTGGACAAGTTTGTTAATTAGTTTTCTTAATTCTGCTCAGCAGAATCTTTTATTTTCTTTGAATGGACTTAGGGGATTTATTAATTAATTAAAGTGGCTAACATTTTAACTTATCTAAACTATTCCCATATTCATGAAGACGATATATGAAAAATATAAATATTGTGCAATTAAGACTATTGGCAACTAGGCTATCCTTCAAGATAAATGATGCACTCAAACACTCCCAAGTCCATAAGTCTACTTTGGTCCTCAAGTATTGTAATTATGAAAATAAGTCCTCAAATGGAGAAGAAATGTTACCATCTTCTTATTACGTTTTTTTTCCATGCAACCTACAAAAACTACATAAATACACTTTGATCTTTTAATTTTAAAAAAGTAAAATTACATCATTTTTTTATATATAAAACTAATCACACAACGCACAATAAAATACTTTGCATGCTAAAGAAGAAAAGGAGAATTTAGTGCCTTTAATTTCCCGTACAACTTCAAATATTTGAGGACTATTTAGAAATTATAAATTAGATCATGATTAGTTTGCATTGGACACAAATTTTAGAGAGGTTGTTTTAAAGTATAGAGTTTAGGGCTACAGTGGTAAAGAAAAAAAACAACCGCAATTACATTGCCAAACATATTTTTAGTATAGAGTTTAGGGCTAAAGTTGCAAAGAATATATATATAAAAGAAAGCTTGAATAAAGATAGAATAAGATGAGAGGGCAAAAACAAGATTCCAATCATGTGGTTAAAATCTAAGGTGTTAGGAGATTGGATGACAAAATTGTGTTATACTAATCACATGAGAGTTGAGTAATTCTTTTTTCAATGGGAACTTCTAGAAATTAAAAAGAAAGGGGGAATTGATTAATTGTTGGCTATAAAGGGAATAAATTTAAAGGTAAAGAAGAATTATTAGCTTATCTGATTTTATGTAATAAATGGGCTAATTTATGCCTAACTTTGATTAAAGGAGAAAGAATGAGGCCATTCACAATGATATGGAGAATAAAGTACTAAGAAAATAAAAATATGGAGAATGTAGGATCAATTCAATTCCTGCTTAAGAACAAATTAGGGGGGGGCTGCTTTGTTTCCTGTTTATATTCCATAATCCCTTGATAATGACAGGATTATTGTATTTTAATCAAAGCTAGCTAAAGGTACGTCCACAGAAGAAGAAGAAGAGAATTGGCTTTGACAAGCTTACAGGCCTGAAGCCATCCATGATTTCCACACTATCATATGGATATGGATGGCTTACCCTTCCGTGTCCTTTGTGTGACAATTATGAATATGGATTCAAGGAATTCCATCTTTAGAGTTCTTCATGGACATCCGGCACTGACCTTATATAAGATCTCATGAAGAAGATACACCGCTGCCTATAAATAAAAAAGCCAGCACAAGTTGGAGTTTGAATCCATGGGTTTGCTATGAAGGGATAGCTCAACTGAACTGGTCAAGTTTTAAATTTACTTTTCAATGATCACGAGTTCAAGTCCTTTCAGGATCACTGGAGGCTTACATGATCGTTAACTTTAGGACCTGTAAAATTAATCGAGTTATGCAGAAACTAACTCGAACACCTAAAAAAAACAATCCAAACATCTGCTTTGGAAACACACAACACCAAGAGGGATCTGGCCTTGATGGGCTTGGTAAACAATGTACATTTAGACCTTATCTCAGCTAGCAGCGCCCAGCGCATCTAGTTTAGTGGTATCAGAGTACCCTCCCACGGCACTGTTCCATTTCCCTGGTGCGCAAACAAGAATGTTTCACCTTTTTAATCTCTTCGGTGCCTGCAGCAGCCAGCATCAATTAGTAAAGAGCTCACTAATTGAGACTCCTCTTTACTCAGGCATGGATCCTTCATGTTGACCGGGTTCATGGTAGAGAGCTACTTGCAGCAGGCACCCTGATGCTTAGTAATGGATAATCAATCAAGCCCCGAAACATATTTCATCTCAATTAAGTGAATGGATCCAGCAGCATTCAGATTTGATTCCTATTTTCGTGAGCTCTACAGTAGACAGGAATTATGCGTGGACTGGACATGAGGCTGGCATATCAAATGGTGGCTTAAGAATATAACCTTACAATTGCTGGAACTCGTAAAATGGTTGGTCATTCGTATTCTCATTGCAAGAGAAACGTCAATAATATTCTAGCAATGAACCGTAGTGCAAGCTTCTGAAAAATTGAATTTCATTGCCACACGTCCATGCACCCTCTTCTGCAGTGCAGCATTTGTTGCAGCAAAGCACATATTTACTTATCTCCAACCAAATACCAAATGTTTTGGTCTAGCCTCGACTAAATTCTAGCAATGAGGCCTGAATCAAAAGTTTGAAGGAGAGATCAAATCAACAAGACAGATAATACCCTCGATAAGGACTTGTTTGCTTTCAGATAGAATATGAGGCAATTATAATGAAAACAAAATATAAGAGATGTAACTGGAAATACACGGCAGTATTCTGAAGTAGAAAAGTTGTGTGGCAGTCTGACGATATTCAAAATTCTAAATTAAAGAGACCATATAGAGATAAAGTTCTAAATTAAAGTGGCCATAAAGAGATGGAGCATGTAACTAAGGTAGCATCAGAACAAAAGCACAATTTGAACTCATTGATGGGTTTATCAGACTGGATACATAGCAAAATATAGTCTGTAAGTATTCCAACTTCTAACTAGAAGTTACTATGTAAAGAATGACATGTGACAGAGAGAACTCCATAACCAAACCTCTGAAATCAATTTCAACTATTTGGAGTCCTACCAGACTGCATACAGAACGTCACTAAGGCCAGTACATGCATGTGGTCAAAACAGTAAAACACACACACACACACCCACATACACTTTTAAGACACCAGATACAAAACATTACTGATGAACTTAAACAGCTACAGAGCAGCATGCCAAAGGTCAAAACAGTAACACACACCCACATACACTTTAAGACACCAGATACAAAACATTACTGATGAACTTAAACAGCTACAGAGCAGCATGCCAAAGGTCAAAACAGTCACACACACACACACACACACACACACACACACACACACACTTTAAAACACCAGATACAAAACATTACTAATGAACTTAAACAACTACAGAGCAGCATGCCAAAGGTGCTGTCGGTAAAGAAAAAATTGAACATTGCCATGGAGCAGGCCACTCCACAAGTAACCGCCTTGTTTGGAGAGTGGAGAAGCACTCCAGTTTTTATTGGGAAATGAAGGAGAAGATGTAAACTGTGTTTAGAACTATCTTATCTAAATCTAATATGGCATGTTAAAGTATAATATAAATCATGTTTTGAGTCTTACCTTACAACTTAAGCTTTTAAGTCAAGATGTCATTGTATCATAGCCCGGAGATCACCTAACAAAGTAATCTTTTGGATTGAAATGTTCTTTTACATGACATAGTTTAAAATTGTTAATAGCATACAATAATTTTTTTTACTAAGAAACGATAGTATACATATATCAAAACAATTTCACTTAATGACGTATGTGTCAAAATAGTATGTATCACATAATCTAACCATGGTGTATGACAAAATAAGTTTCCAAGTCAATATGATGTTCAGGCAATAAATTGATCTTTAACTCAATCTATAATACAGTTTAGAATTCTAGTAAATCAGTATGAATAAGGAAAGCATAAAAGATCATGCATAATCTCAAATTATGAGAATATACACAAGTGGTCCATTCATTTTCCTTGATCACATTGTCAAATTGCATGCTGCACAGTCATTCACTACCCTACTGGCCACTTGATCATTTGCATTCCTAAATGCTCAACAATCACCACCAATTGCTGTTCACAAACCGTTAGTTATAGTTTCTGTAACCCCAGCAGCCAGAAAACAGAACAACACTGCTGGATGAGGTACATTAGCAAAATAGGAGGAAATCGATATGCAAGAAACAAACACAATTGAAGCTGTAGTACATACTAACATATCATCAGCATTCCAATGCAATCTACTTTCCATGAGCCCAACACAAAAATGAAACAAATAATATCTTTTCATTGATCAAAATTAAATTCACTCAATCATTTATTTGTAAAGCCAGAGAAACAATCTCAAATATCAATAACTTGTTAGTGCGGCATGATTAGTGCACATAAGCACCTATCCTGCAGAAAAAAACAAGCATATATACCAATTAAAGAAGAATACAATCCAGCACAGCCTAAGCATTCTACAAAGCCTTTTGTAAAAGCATAACAACTAGCCATTCCAATTTGCATCCCATACAAATCCAGCCACACAAATATGGAAGGAGATGATCTTGTGCAGCAAATGTTCATTACAGTCCAAATAATTGAACTAAGGACTTCATTGCTCACATTCGTTGATCATGAAAATCATCTAATCACCTGCCTTGAGGATATAAAATTGAGCTTATGCTATCTAACTCAGAAAAGGAACAGCTCAACGTAGAAATACACTCATTAAAATTAGCATAAAGACAAAACCCACGAAAGAAAAACTTTAATTTCATTAACATTCGCAAACAAAATAACAGCAAGAAACCTCGTAATAATCCAAATTAAACAAGTTCTAACTTAAATCACTCCCATAATTATCTTAAACCAACACCAAGAACAGCAGCAGCAGCAGCAGCCTATAATCCCAAAAGGCTGTAAAATGATTCTCAAAGATCATCTTCATCTCTCAAATACTCACCAATATCAGAGTAGTGATGCACAACAATCCCATTAGGATCACACTTCCTACAATCCTGTGTCGACCTGGCGGCGGTTCCAAACCCCAAAGGCACATCACTCATAGAAAACACGACAACCCCATCATTTTGATTGATACTATCAGTAATCTTCCCTAACCCGCCTTTTAACACATGATTCCCATACAAAAAAGACATCTCTGAAGTGGGCTTCAACCAAACTTTATTTTTAGCATTTGCAGCCAATAAATTCAGTGACTGTGTAGTCAATCTAAAATCACCCCTATGAGTGAATTTCCCAATACAAGTACCTAAAGATACCAAATTTTTGCGGCCAATGTTTGTCGCTCGCTTCACTATTGATTCACTGATGTAAAACACCTTGTTTTTGTGGAGCCTGAAGCAGTACCGACCTGGGTTCGGGTCTGGTCCTTCATGTGATGGGCTTTCGATGATGTTTTTGAGGTTGTTTCCTGTGAACAACATCAGTTTCTTGAAAACTTCGCCCATCTCTTTCTCGTCCAAAGGCCTCATCTTTTCTGGTTTCTTGATTTGTCGAAAGAAGGATAAGGGATAAAGATTGAGAATTCAAGGCTGCAACAAAAAAAGGAGGGGTTTTCTACTAGGGTTTTAGACTTTAGCGATGATATATGCTCGCTCCTTCCCAAATTTTAATTATTTTTAACCTAAACAACAAGCTGGGCCTGATTTTCTTTTATTTTGACATAAAAGAGCCTCGCCCACTCAAATGAATCTGCTCAAACACCTAGTCCAATTCGGTGGTTTCAGTTTTTATTTATTTATTTATTAGTATTATTATTGTATGATAAATATTTCCTCCTACCCTTGCCGACTAAAAATATCAAATCAATAGGATTTATCCAAGCTAAATCTTCTAATTGATAATTAGAAAAAAAAAAATTTTTAATTTAATTAATTTATTTTTATATCTATCAATACTATCAATACTTTGCTTTTATCTATTTTTTATGTTATATTTTTCATATTCTTCATAAAAATCGTATTCATATTATATATCCTCTAATACAGTACTAACATGGCAAGTTGGTCTTTTTATCAGATATCTTCATCTTCAAGCCTGAGGTTTAATTTTTTTTTCATAGTAGAACTTTCGTTGATTTCGACTTTGTTAATAACTAAACTAGCTTCGATCAAACTCATATTGTGACTAGTATTTGCTGTTACAAAATAACCCAATTTAAAAATGGGATAACATGCTCAATAAGGCATGAGTTTGAAGTAGAAGAAGTGTTTCCTCGTATAAGCATCATTAATCTCATTCCTTTTTTTAATATACACTAATTTATTTTTTTATTTTTTTTCACTCTCTTTTTTTTTCTCACCTTTTCTTTCTTTTTCCTTTTCTTCTCTCCCGATGGAAACATTATTTTTCTCTACCTTGGTCAAATTTGTTCTCTCAATGCTCCCATTATTTTCATTCTTCCTCATATCCTTACATGGTTGTTTTGTACTTTGAACTTCACCTTTCTTTCTTCTTTTTTCCAGTTTTAATTGATCTTCATTGTAATATTTTGTATTAAAGGGATAGAAAAATACAATAAAGCCCTTGGAGGCTTAAAAGTTGGAATAAATGAATAAGGGGTATAGAGGTAATTCAACAAAACTTGATAAATATAAATAGGAAGTAAAAAAAACGAGAGAGAGAGAGAGAGAGATCTGAAATTAAGAGAGCAAACCGGCAGGAGAGAAAAGGAGGAAGAAGAAGAAGAAGAGAAAAGGGAAATTGGAAGGGAAATAGAAAGGAATTGAAGGAAATAAGTAAAAAGGTAAGATTATGTATAAATATGTGTTAGTTAAGCTTTAATTATGATTTTGATAAATGTTAGGGTTATGAAATTTGTGTTTTGAGTTTGATTGATGAGTTAATTTGGATGTTGTAGGGTTAATTGTTGTGGGTATTTGATGATTTAGTTGATTATGGAAGATTGTGATGATTTTGAGTTATAGTTTTGTTTGAATGGTGAATTTTGAGTTAAAAATCAGGGGAGAACAGTAGGTTTCTGTTAAAATTCTGGATTGGAGGTTGAAGATGATGAAAATTCAATTTGGTCCCTCAATTTGCAAAAATTACAGTTTAGTCCCCGAACTTTGGAAAATTACAAATTGGTCCCTGGAGAATATTCCGAGACTCTGAACAGAATAACATATGAATTATGGACAGAATTAATGTATAGATAAGAGAATTTAACACTTTCAATTTAGTCCTTCAATTTGACAAAATTACAATTTGACCCTAAAAATTTGGTAAAATTCCAGAATGGTCCTTGGAGTATAATGAGATGATCTGGACATAAATGAGGACTAATTATGGTCAGAAATTCATTATAGTAATGGATTTATGATAGTTTCAGTTTGGTCCTCAATTTGATAAAAGTTGCAATTTGACCCTTAAAAATATGATAAATTACAGATTAGTCCCTAGCTGTAATATTAGCTTTTTCAGATTGGTTTGATGAATAATTGAGGGTTGTTTAGTGAATTATTACCAATTTTATTATTTGTTTTATTATGGATTAGATTTCGGGAAAACCATTAAATGTTGGGTTTTTAGAAAAAATAACTAGTTAGTTCAAAAATATATAGGGTTATGGAATACACCCTTAGATAAGTTTATTAAATAGGTTATATATTTTTTTGAGTCATTCTTGAACATGTCTCCTTTATATTCAGATAATCCTGATATTCTACCGGCGGGAAGTCAGTAGGATTTCCTTCGATATCAGCTTTGAGTTTTGTTGCTTTTGAGTCAGGTGAGTGGATAATTTTCTATATGCATAAGAAATAGTATAAATATTTGATTTGTTATTATGAATTGAATCATGCTTCTTGATAATATATATATGTTGATTATTATCCTTATTTTGATAAAGCATGATCAATTGTTGAATCTGAATTCTTGATATGAACCAGTATATATTCTGAATTGAATTCTGAATTGATAGCTCCTCATTTGATTGATGTCATGAGTTGAGCCTTGAGATATAAATATGTTTGTCTGATTATGATTATGAACCTATGGTATGTCAGTCAGAATACCTATGCTAACAGGGTAGTGTTAGTCTTTGTGCACATCGTATCTGAACCCTAGTTGGTCGAGGGAGTCACCAACCTGTGTGGACTGATCATCCCACAGTACGAAGCCTCATGCTCATTGCATTTTGATTTTCTGACGAGCTTTACCATATGATATTCTTGTTATGGCCTATTTGAGAAACCTTTCTATAAGAACCTAGAGCCAAACTTGTATATATATTTCTTATTGCTG
>Ga0325401_1004618_pt1 | contig 13011 bp, 9 predicted proteins | sample PopdelMetagenome_FD_205666 | JGI IMG/M metagenome (GOLD analysis project Ga0325401, IMG submission 205666) | Populus deltoides microbial communities from Bellville, Georgia, United States - Xylem-PdKOR-R2 | ecosystem: Host-associated > Plants > Phyllosphere > Stem > Wood/Secondary xylem | place...
TTTTCGAGTGGTTTACACTCAATCGTGTTCTCATTGCACCCATCAAATCCCAGGTGCATGGAATCACTCATGCAACCTTGCTGTCCCTACTCATGATTATCACATCACAAGCATCAGAAGCATAAAAATAAAAAAGGGAAGGGTCCACACAAAATCTTGAGGACTGTTGTAGACCAATAGACCCGTTAATCAATTGCTAACAATGTACTACACCGTACAATACTGTGGGCCCTAATACGTTCTTTTCCTTTCTTTAAAGTTTAAACCCTAACCACATATAGAAAGTTAGAAACTGTAAACGTGCCATAGAAATTAAATAATACTCTTCACACACATAATAAATCTTAATAAATCAAAATATTAAATGCCAACAAACCAGACCACTTTTATAGACGGAGAGAGAGATTAGTTTTGTTGCTTGGAGAGAAAGAATAGGAAGAATTTACCGAGTGAGGCTGAGGCTTGAGGGTTGAGACTTGAGAGAGTAAGCAAGCCCAAGGCAACCATATAAAAGCTCTCTGCCTTTTCAAGGACCCTTCTCTCATCTGTGACGGCCTTCCCAAAAAAAAAAAACTTTCAAATTAAGTCTTTACTTTCCATCAAAATTTTGTTTCAATGGCACTGGACTTGGAGAAACAACAATCTGTGAGAACGAGGAAACGCAAAAGAAACGAAATAAAGCTTTCTGTTAATGAGAAAGTAGAGGTAAAATAATAACTCCTTTTTTGAAGGTTTTTTAGCGGGGTTTTGACACCCTTTAGCCTGGTTTTGATTGACTATTTTTTTTTATGGTTTTTCTTGTATTGTTTATTGATTCTTGAATTTAATGTCAAGTTTTAAGGTGGATTTCGCTTTGATGGGTTCTGCATTGGGTTTTTTATTGGTTTATGTCGGTGTTATTGTTCATCAATGTTTGCAATATGTTTTGTTTTTCCAGACATGCAAGGGTTGATTATGGGTTCTTTAGAGACTACCAAATTTTTAGTCAAATGGGATACCGTAAATGTAACGGTTTTTTCTTAGTTTTCTTCTCAAGTTATTACCCTGTTATTATATGGAAATTTTCTCTAATGGTGTTTTTTTTTTTATTTGTAAATTTTGGTAATGACTTATTGAGCAGCTTTTACTTATTTTTGACAATTTAATGTTTTTCATATCTGTATTTTTTTTTCACTTTGGATAATGTATTTGTATGTTTAATTTTGAGATTTTATAGGTAAGGAGTGAGGAAGATGGATTTCAGGGCTCATGGCACCCGGGAATTGTCAATGCATGTCGTAGGCAAGGCCTGGACTTAAAATATGAAGTTAAATACGATCATATTCTTAATGATGACGAGTCTGACTATCTTGTTGATCAAGTTTGCGTCTCACTTCCCGTTGATGACACTGATTGTGCCAATGAAGACCGGTGTAACAATCGTGGCCTCATCAGGCCAGCACCACCACCGTTTCAGTTTGGCAAATATGGTCTTCCATACGGTATGTGTGTGGATGTGCATTACCAGGAGGCTTGGTGGGAAGGTGTGATTTTTGATCACGACGATGGTTCAGAGGAGAGGAGGATATTTTTCCCTGATTTGGGCGACGAAATTATGGCAAGTGTCAATAAACTAAGGGTTACTCAGGATTGGAATGAAGTTGATGAGACTTGGCGGCAACGTGGGACATGGTTGTTTCTTGTGTTGATTGAGGAATACGAACAAAAACAATATATTCCCGTTTCCATAAAACAACTTTGGTATGACTTGCGAGAGAAAGAGAGTTTTGAGAAGCTTGGAGGGTGGACTTCTACCGTGAAAGCTTTGTGGAGAGAGTTGGTTTTAGGGGCAATTGATGATAATCTTAAAGTCGTGGTGAATCATCTCTTCCAGGTGATAGGCATTCCAGACGCTACACAGCAGCCGTTGCAGATCGCTAAACCTGTTAATGATGTTAACATGAATCGGAAAGAAGATCTGGTTAAGACTCACGCCATGATACCAGTCGAGAACTCGCTAAATGATTGTCTGCTGTTGTATCCTAGTTGTCCTACTGTTGAATCAACTCTTGACAGGGTCGTGCCAAAATTTTCTTGTGAAGATGATGCAGTTGTGTGTATGAAGCCTCGGGCTTTGTTTGCCTTACCTTCTAACCTGAATGGAATTCCTGCTGTCAGTTCTATAACCAGTGATGAAGGTTTTTCTAACTTCAATTCCAATAAAATCAATGGGTCATCTTCGGGTTCAGCATGCATTCAAAGCAGTTGGCTATGTGCTGGCTCAGACATAGTTCCTGGACCTGAATTTTGCCCAGATGCCATTATCAAATACGCAAAGATGGGTAACAAAAAGCCCACGGGTACTCTAATCAAAGATGTGAGGAAGCATCTTTTACATCAGAGGTGGAAAATTGAATCCATGAAAGATAAAGGCACAAGTAGACTGCGTTACACCTCACCTGACGGGAAGCTGTACCATTCTCTTCGGCAGGTTTGTCTAGATTTTTGTGGAACTGACAGAGGGATCCTTTCTCCAACCCCTGAAGGTAAGCAGAACAGTTTGCATACTTCTCATGGTGATTCATCTTCTCTTATTGAGCAACAAGAGGATCGGGATCCTTATTGTTGCTCTCAAGTGGTGAGTTCTTCTAATTCTGAAGCAGTTGTTTATAAACCTGAATATTGTCCCGAAGCAATTGTGGAATGGTGTAATCTCTGGTCTAAACATGGATCCGGGACGAGATTCAGGGGAAAGATTAAGAAAGCTGATATGTCACTAAGAGCTAGGAAGCACCTCGCAGCCCTAGGATGGGTGTTTGGCTATAAAACATTTAATGGGAGGCGTGAATTTTACCATCGATCTCCTATGGGGAGGAAATACTGGTCACTAAGACAAGCCATAGAACACATCTTAGATGGAACATGCACTGATACTTCTAGAGATATGGAAATGGAAAATGACAGTAAAACAGTCGAGGGACAGTTTTCTTGTGAAAAAATATCTTCTGCAATTTGTAAAACGGAGTTTCAGAAGCAAAAAAACTGTTCTAAAGAGTCTTCTTGCTTTTCACTGTCCAAAAAACATCATGACCTTCACGAAATAAATGTTCTAACCACTAGAAAGGCTCGAAGGAAAAGAAAGGATAGTTTACATGTTGAAACCCATTCAGATGCTCAAAACACAAGCCGCCCAAAGTCAAGAAGCGGGATAACATCTAGAGGTTTGATTGGATCACGAAATGATAAGAAACATACCAAGTGGGTCCGTGTGCTACGATCAAGCAAAAGAGTGCAGCATGTGGTAGCTGCTGACCCATCACATCATAATCCTCGAACTGTGTTGTCTTTGTTGATAGACAATGATATCGTGTTGCCAAGGACAAAAGTACATTACGGTAGCCAAAAGGATAGAAATCGAACAGTGGAAGGGCGCATAGCTCGTGATGGGATCAAGTGCAGCTGTTGTGGGAAGGTTTACACCCTTAGTGGCTTTGAACTTCATGCTGGCATCAAATCTTGCAGGTCAGGTGCTAGCAAATACTGCAAGCCAGCTGCCAGCATCTATCTGGATGATGGGAGGTCTCTGCTAGAATGCCAGATACAAATGATGCGTGACAAGGAGATGAGTAATCACAAGGCAGAAACACCTGATAGTTTGAAGGGAAGCTGGGATCGAGATGGTAATGATCATGTATGCTCTGTTTGTCACTATGGTGGTGAATTAATTTTATGTGATCACTGTCCCTCCTCATTCCATAAAAGATGTCTGGGCATGAAGGTGAGTTATGTGTTTGCTCTTCAGTTCATTTAGAAATTCTATTATCATTTTATTATTCAGATATTTGACTTCTCATGCGAGTCTAAACTTTAGTGCCGTTTTTTATCTTCTCTTTCATGCTTCTATAGGATGTTCCGGATGGAGACTGGTTCTGCCCATCATGCTGTTGTAAAATTTGTGGCCAAAACAAATTGAAAAAAGACACCAAGGATTTTATTGATGGCGTTCTTAATTGCACTCAATGCGAGCACCAATGTAGGTTAATTTTATCTGCTTGCAGCAAAAGCTGATAACAAATGGAGGGGCGTGTTTGAAATGTCTCTAATATGCCCTCTCTCTACCTGATGCAGATCATATTATGTGTCTGAGTAACAGATGGACAGATAAATGGAAGGATCATCCTAAAGAAAATTGGTTTTGCAGCAAAAAGTGTGAAGTGGTACTTCAAACTCACTTTCTCTTCCTATTCTTGTTGTGCACAATCAAGCTAAATTTGCATGTATTTGGCTATTAATGATGAGCTCTTGAAAAACACAATCAGAATTATTTGCTTAACTTGTTCTCATCCATTCAACATGTCATATTATTGTTGCACTTGCATCGTAGCCTTGTTATTGGTTTTCTTGAAACTCACAAGGCAGAATTAATGCTAATGGCTTCTGAATCCATGTATCTCATTCCTTTTCCTTGGCATGCTTGCTTGCATTTATGTTTAATACCGTTGCTATAAATACCGGCAAATCAATCGTATATGCTTTGCATATTAGCTGGTTTTGATTCCATTTTAGATGAAGCTGAAGATTCAGTGGATTACCTACACCTGCCCTATCAACTAAGATCATTTTAGGTGCTAAATCCTTGGATGATAGGCCTGAAGTAAAAACGTGAAAAAAATGGTTATATTGCTGCTTGGGGAAGGATGACACTGCACAGTCAGAAGCTTTAGAGCCTTAGGCATAACCAGCACTTGATCAAATTCCCCACATTCTACCCCCAATAGAAACATAACAGAACTTGTAATAGATATAATGCGATTTACTTTACACTCATTCCTCCCTTCCCTTGTTTTCTTAGCTTGGCTACACCTCCTTCACCTCTTTGATTGAGTAGAGACCATATGCACAAGTTTTAAGGGGGGTGGCTTTTTTTTCAGATTCTTAGAGACCTTATGATGTGATTTATATGATCCAAGTGAAACTACAAGTTCTTTTCTATTAAGAGATTCAATGTTGTGCTATTATATAATTTAGTCAGCTTGATTGGTTACACTGTTGTTTTTTTTATGTATATGAGGATCAATTGACTGACAATATTCATTTAGTATATGAGTTGCAAAGATAAGTAAGAATTAAATCTTCGTAGGCTATTACCCCCCCCCCCCCCAAATAAATAAATAAATAAATAAAATTTCATTGTAGACCATCTTATAATGCATGGTGCAAATATATCTTCAATGAATATTCTTCTTGGAATGTCATGGAGGTTGCCGCACTTTGATTTTACTGTTATGATGGTGTCCCTGTTGTAGATATTTTTGGGCCTTCAAAAGCTTCTAGGAAAACCAGTTCCAGTGGGCGTGGACAATCTTACTTGGACGTTATTCAAGTATATGCAGTCTGATCAGCATAAACTTGATGCTTTTGATGATGAGACCCTGGTTGAGACCTACAGCAAGCTAAAAATAGCACTTGATGTGGTGCATGAATGTTTCGAGCCCATTGAGGAACCTCGCACCGGGAGGGATCTTATGAAAGATGTTATTTTTAGTAATGGGTGAGAATTTATTATTTAAGACAAATTATCGTAACCACACTGTTTTTTCTGTTACATGTTATTTGGTATATTTTATTCATAGAGCATACTTAAAGTGGTATTTTAAAATTTGCACAACCAAACTCTAACTATTCTGGATCTTATATTAGTACTGAACCAAGAGGCTCCTGATTTTGTCTTTGTTTTTTGTATCTCGAGTCACAAACAAAATCCATATTGAGCATATTTTAATTGGCTGCCAATGCGTTTTTCTATAACAAGTGCAGAAAAGGTGGAAGTTTTCAGAAACAAGCAAGCGCAGAGGCAAAAGATGGTTTCAAAAAGAATGTTTAGAAAAATGTTTGGATTCGCACTATTTCCACCTCACTAAAAATGATGCAGCCATAGCAGTCTGAAACAATCCCCACTCCCATAATAATTTGCTCTTCATACTATTCCTAATTATTTTCAGTTCTCTACTTATTTAGTTACTTTATCTTTCATCATGTTTTATGAAATGTGTTGATTAGTCGCTGGACTTTCTTGGTACATTCTAATTTATAGATTATTGAGTTATAATTGCCTTGTAACAATAAGGATGAGTTATTATTATTATTAGTGGCAGGCAGGTTATCATCTTTGGACTGTCTTCTTGTAAGGTGTCAGTTGTTATGACTATGGGGATTGACAATTATTCTTGATTTTGACATAATTTTGTGTTCTTAGTTTGAATTTGATTCTCTCCATACTAGATGTCAGGCATGGTTAATGTTTCTGTATTTGACTTTGCAGTTCAGAACTTAACCGTTTGAACTTTCAAGGGTTCTACACCATACTTTTGGAGAAGAATGACGAGTTAGTTAGTGTGGCTACTGTAAGGTGACTTCATAGAATCTCTTTATTCACACAATGGTAGTCTGTATGGGATTAGAAATAGTTGCTGAGCAGCCTTGCCTTTATGTTTTGTGAGATAATGGTTATCTCACAATGATAGTTTCTTGTTCAAGGATTCATGGAGACAAAGTAGCAGAAATACCACTTGTTGGCACAAGATTCCAATTTCGGCAACTTGGAATGTGTCGCATACTAATGGATGTGCTCGAAAAGGTAATCCACCATGCCTGTCTGTAATCCGGCTTTCTTTTTTTATGTTCATTTATCCCAATTTCCTTGTGGTTTTTAAAGATTTGGCTTGCAACCCCTGTAATGCTTTCCTTCACTCGAAACTTAGGAATAGCTTTCTGAAAAGAGAGTTTTTTTTTTCCTTACACGTTGATGTCATTTCTTGACTTGAGAGAGGAATGCATTTATTTATCAAGGATGACACAAGTCCTAAGCATAGCGATCTCTTTTCTACTATGCTGCTACAAGTGGATATATTTTGGCCAAATTTGTCAGTGCTGTTCTGTTTTTTTCCCCTTCAGAAGCTCATGGAATTAGGAGTCCAGAGACTGATTTTGCCTGCTGTTCCTGGTGTCTTAAACACGTGGACTGGTTCGTTTGGATTTTCAAAGATGACAGACTCTGAGAGATTGCAGTTTGTAGATTGCACTTTCCTAGATTTTCAGGATACCATCATATGCCAGAAACTATTAATGAAGTTGCCTTCTGCACAATCAAGCCCATTGAAAGGTTTGTTGAATATCGCCCGCTTACTCTGTTTGAGGACTAGTGAAAAAGAATATTTGTTTATCAATCATCACACATGTTCTTGTATTCTGTAATGCAGAAATCCAACCTACACTTCTTGATGATGTTTATGGAAGTGGTGAATGCATTGATGCCAATGACTCTAGTCCTGTCCCTGAAGTACTTGAAACAGATCAAAATGAGGATGGTGGAACCATGGAACAAGGACCAGTGGAGTATGTCCAGTCTCTTACTTCCTCTATTAAAAAATGGAAAAAGAAAGGAAATAATCAAGGAAACAGCAAAACGCAAGGGCTTAAAATGCTTTATTCTGGGGGAAAAGTAACCTTTTTAGTTACCAGATACGGGGCTAGGTTGGAAAAGTGCCGTCCAGGAAGTTGCCTTTATTTGAGAATCTGAGTAATTAATTTGTATAAAATTTGCTTAGAATTATCGGAGGGTGATAATTAAAATGGTCGGATAAAATTTGTTTTGTAGATTTCCAGTTACTTTATGTTCGCTTTTATGCTTGTAGAAAGGACAAGGCGCTGGCAAATGAATCCTTAGAGACTTCCTTCTACTTGGCAGTATCACGCTAGCTGCTTAAAAGATCAGTTTGAGAGTTATGTAGGATGGCACGTGTTTCTTTTGCAAGATATCTAGTGTTCATCTGCCCTGTAGACCTGATTAGAACAAGGTAGAGGGAGGATTAAGGAAAAAGAAAATAACTCAAGGTGAAGTACTGGTAATGCTGGGCTGATGTTTCTATGTTTCTATCTCGTGTTCCAAATGTCCTTCTCCACTATATATGGTATGCACTTGATCTAGTAAGCACCATACCACCTATCAAGTTCAAGTGGAATGGCAGAATTTCTGTTAGATTAAATTATGAAGAATAGGAGGGAGACAACAGCTGATACACACCATCAGACCCTTCTTAAGTAGGAACATCTGAGAGCTCTTACATGTTCTAGTCACTAAGTCCTATGTATTAAATCCTTGTTTCTAGCAGGGTTCTAGTTTAATGGGTCTGTCTGCTTGCACACATTTTATGTGTAATTGCTTTAATTATTAGCAGCAAACCTAGGGGGTTTATGTCATGTCAAGCAGCAAGAAGGAATCTACCATGTAATTAGCAGCCACGGAAAGCAATGAATCATTCATGAGGAGGAAAGAGAGGACTGCGGGGTGCGCATGCTGAGGGGAGATGGCTATTGCTTATTTCTAAAGGTTATAAATAAGATGGAATTCACATTTTGATCACCACATAAAGGCACCTCCTGTTTTGTCTGAGTAGAGTATGCAATACCCCATATTTAATTGGCTTAAAAAATTCACATGATTTTTTTTTTTTTCATTTTGTGCTTAGAATTTCTATATCCGTTTTTGCTTGTTATGTTGCTGAGTGCTGACTGTCGCTATTGTCAACAGTGTTGCTGCAAGCAAAAACAGTGATGTAATCACAAGGCCTGTTCATCAAGTAGTTGTGGTAAGTTATGGTACTTGAAACGGAGAGCCATGTCATCTTCTATCATGTCTTAATTTGTGGAACGTAACCTTCACTTTTTATACATTTTATACAAGATTCCTTAGCATGTTTCTTGTCAGGTTAACCAGCCATATCATCTTGAATGTGAACCCTGCAATGGCAAAATCAACGAGTCCTTGGTTGAGGATTCCGCTTTTAAGAAGGAAAGCATGGTCGGTGATAATGGTTCGAGCATTCTTAATCGCGGAAGATGGTTCGGTAATGAGGGCGACTTAAAGTGCTACCAAAGAAGAAATACAGTAGCCCGTCAGAACTGAGTTTCGTTTTACTTGAATGATCAGATCCCTATCCTGGTCTAACGAGATAAATTCTATCTCACCGTGGCATAAGTGGAGCCTTCCATTTTGATTGGTTCGGCACTAAAATTTTTGCTCTGCGCAAAAAATTTCCATGTGCGGAAATATTAAGGGGAAAGGAGGCTCTCATTGTTGGCATGCTTTTTATGTATAGCAGCTATAGATACAAAGATGAGCTCATTTTGTGTTCTCTATTTTGGACAGGAGCTCAGGGTAGGAATGTAACGACGAACGAGGCCAGATGCATTAAATAATCAGCTATTCAAGTGATTAGGGAAATTGGAGTGTAAACTGTGTAGTTCCTGCCTTATTTTCCTTAGCACCTTCTGCTAGCTAGCTAGCTAGCTAGCTTCTTGGTAAAGTAGGTAAACAACCAAGAGCTCCCCATTGTTCCTATAAACACATGTTCATGTTATTGGTGTTGTCACCTTACCGTGTCTCCAAACGATTCTAATGCAAACCATGCTGTCTATTATTCTCTGGGTCTCATCTTTTTGTTTCCTGCTTCCTTCCATGGAGTCTCTCTCGCCAACCCACTTCGGCATGCGAGTACACTCCGACTTCCATGAACTTCTGTTGGTCCAATAGACATTGCTTTTGATTCTGCTGGTCTTGGTCCATACACCGGTTTCCGACGGTAGAGTCCTCAAGGATGTCAACCGTTGCTTCATAGATTTTGCCATACCAAACAGGTACTCCATCAATTGTCAGGAGAATATTTGCTAAAAGGATGATAATCTTTTAACATACAAAGAACCATGTCAGCTATGTGTGAAAATGTATATTTGGAAAACCAGTTAAATAATTAATGTTGCAACATTTGCTGCCTATGGCGAAAAAACTGTGTGATGGCACAAGTGATCCTGCATTAGAATCCATCTGCTGTCGGCCAGTAAGATATGTTTTTCTTACTTAAATTTACTAGGGCCAGTAACTCGATAAATAATTATAGATAACAAGTAGAACTTAAATACTGGGAATGGACCAATTTTGATGTGGGGAGGAAAAAATTCTTAATTTGAAGATGATGTTAAGTTGATTATCCATTAAAAAAAAGAATCAGTTTTTAGTTTCAATGGCTATGAATGAAAATGGGTTATAAAAGAAAGAGAGAGAGAGAGAGAATGTGGAGAAATGGGCAAGTTTTTAGTTGGTTATCCAGAATTGAAACACTGGTGGCTTGGACTTTTGGGACAGGGAAGAGGAAAGGGTGTAGAAGTCGACGATGTTTGGGTCTAAGCAAATTTTAATTTAAGACAACAAATGCAGAGCAGACCAAAGTCTTTGAACAATACAAAGACTGTCCCTCTCTTTACACAGAGACAATAGCGTTTGGTATTTGTGGCAGCGGCAAGGTGCTTCCTCTCCTTGACCTTTCACGTGGTTTTTTTTGTCCTTAAAGTTGGAAGCTTTGATTTTCACTATGCTCATGCTGTGCTTCCCTTCTCCTTTAATTTACTAGTTACCACTACTTTGGATTTTTGCTTTATCAAAACAAATTAACATTTTATAATGGAAATCCCATCAAGCATACGGTCCATTGAGGTTGTAAATCAAAAGGTCAAGAGAAGAAAAGTCCTTCATATATATAATTATTTACACCTAAACAACACACACACACACACACTATAAGGAATCTAAAACATACGGTCCATTGAGGTCGTAAACATATGTAAACTTACAAATGAATTGGAGGGAGGGAGGGAGGGAGGTCAGTTCCATCAATCTCATGGTTCATTGTCATTTTCAAAGAAACGGTGCCGGTCCTCTTTTGTCTCCGCCAAAGAAATGCTTCATTAATTCTCAACAAAAGAGAAGACATTAACAAACTCAAAAGGAGTTTGGACTAAATTACTTGCGTGCATATAGCCAACACATCAAATGCTTCTGTTAAATTGATCTCCATAATAAAAGCCCCCCCCCCCCCCCCCCCTCTCACATCCTACACTCTTTTCCAGATTGATCTTCTCCCAAAGGTATCCAGCTTCTGCACCTGGAGCCATGATCACATCCATGCCAACAATCCCAAATATGTTCTTCATTTTCTCATATTTGTTAATTGTATTTTATAATAAAAATTGTATTTATTTCAAGGCTCATATTTACGCAATAAAGCTCATACTTTCAAGGCATATCCATGAATAAAAAATATAAAAGAATTATTTTAAAAGATTCTCATTCACCTTGAAACCAACTCCGGGTGGAAGGCACAAAAGCTTTTGTATAAAGCTCACGCTTACGCAATTGGATTTGTATTGTGATAAGAGATTGTTTGAAGGTAGAAGGGAACAGAATGATGTTCTTGTGTATGTGCACGAAGGAAAGCAAAGAACATTATACATTCAAAAGATTGATTCTTTGATAGGAAGGAAAATATCTGCTCTTTATCCATGTTAGCTGCAATGCTTCTCTTTTCTATTCAATGCAGATTGGATCTCAAACTCTTAGGCGCCACCATGATTTTAACATACAAAAATAACAGACAATACACATAGGTGAAGATGACCTCACTGTCCTATGTGTCTGTCTCAAATAACAAAAAGCGTATGAAAAAAAAAAAAAAAAACAATGTTTCCAAACCCTCTTGGCCCCTCCTCAGTCTTCGTCGGTCATGCTTCTCTCCTTTTTTGCCTTCTAATATTTTCTCATTGCCTCTTTACACTTTTCGAGGTAAGTGTTAGCAATTAATATCTAGAGTTTCACATAAATACGAGTGGATCCAAGAGCACCCCATGATTTGTGGACAAAAACTGAACTTGCAGATGAATCAATAGCCTCTAAAGGAATTGAAGAACTCTGTTCAAAAGTCTAAAATCAAAACCTTCAACAATCCAATATGCAACTCATGTGAATCCATCTCGGCTACCTTCACATGCACACAACAAAACAAAAACCCCACCATTCTTTTATAAGACTACACAATCCTCCTAAGCCCTATCCCCTCTCTTTTTTCATAGCAATCTCTCTTAGCTTTTTTACTAGCTTTTTAGCACTACTTCCTTTTGCTTTTCTCACCCTTCCCTCCTCTAAAAAATGTCTCTTGCTTGTATCCGGTCCTCTTGCAATCTATTAGCATCATGTTTTGCGATTGTTTTCTTGGTTTTGCTTCAAACCAAGGTTGCAACTTCAGCTTTGATAATGAGCATGAGAAACCACCACAACCACCACCAGCATAGATTGCCAAGGCTGCAAGCTAATCAAAGTACTTGTGCATTGTTTGTCGGCACTTGGGTTCGTGATGAATCATACCCATTGTATCAATCTTCTAATTGCCCAACCATTATTGACGCTGAATTCAACTGCCAAATGTATGGCAGGCCTGACTCTGATTATCTCAAGTACAGATGGCAGCCTCTCAATTGTGAGCTCCCAAGGTAACAGAGAACATCATCCAGTGTTAAATCCTTTTGGGTCCTCCTTCTGTTTTAAATTTCTAGTGCTGTGAATGCAATTGTTGGACTTATGTTTAATTTTTATATGGTTTAGATTCAATGGGCTTGAATTTTTGCTAAATATGAGAGGGAAAAGAATGATGTTTGTGGGGGACTCCCTTGGACGGAATCAATGGGAGTCTTTGATTTGCTTGATTTCATCGTCGGTGCCTCGAACCTCAACACAAATGAGTAGAGGAGATCCCTTTTCCATCTTCAAGTTCTTGGTAAGTTCCCCTGTTTCAAATAGCCACTACGGCCACAGTACTTTACTTGAGATGCGAATTGATAAGATTCATGTGCTTGCTGCTAGTGGCCTACAAGGCTGCAATTTGAACACTAAAAAATGTTGTACCTGCCGGAGTCTTTTCATTATCTTGAGCCCAGCAATATATGGACGAACATGAAAGAAGTCGTGGTTTTTTTTCCAGGACTCGTCTTTTTTTCTTGGCATTCGAACTTCAATTGTGAACTTGGTCAAATAGTGTCATTTTTGTCATTTTCTTAACATCATGGTGTCAGGAAGAGAATAAATTTTCAAAACATGATTGCACTGCTATACCAAAAAACACACCTGAGTTTACCGTGTTGTTTTCT
>Ga0325401_1004621_pt1 | contig 13008 bp, 7 predicted proteins | sample PopdelMetagenome_FD_205666 | JGI IMG/M metagenome (GOLD analysis project Ga0325401, IMG submission 205666) | Populus deltoides microbial communities from Bellville, Georgia, United States - Xylem-PdKOR-R2 | ecosystem: Host-associated > Plants > Phyllosphere > Stem > Wood/Secondary xylem | place...
AATATTATTTTTATTTTTATCATATGAAATAAAATATTAATTTACATAGAAAAATGAAAATATTAATTAAGAAACATGATCAATTTTGAACCAATACATAATTCACCAAAAATAATAAAAACTTGAAATGATAAATTATCAACAAATAAATCCTTATTATTCTGAATATTAATCTAAAGTCAATGTTGAATTTATTAAGAGAAAAAAATAGTTATCACATTAACTCTATAGTATTATATATTATCTATCGTCAAGCCTCAATTATTATAGAAAAAATTGATTAATATCGTTAATTTTAGCATAATGATTATTTTTCTACACTGATTTTTAATAAATAAAAAAGCTAAAATCATGAAAAATAATCATTAAGTAATGTAATAATATTGATATTAAAAAACAATAAATCATTGAAAAGGAAAGGTATTAAGAAAAATTGGGTTGGACGCAAACTAAGTCCGTATAAAAACAAGCTTGTGCTGGAAAAACATGGCCCAATAATATTAAAAAAAAAAAGAAGAAATATCAGTTAGGTGGTTTTACCTCCAAAGCCCATTTTGAGCCAATTTCAAGGAGGAAAATAATATAAAAAGCCTAAAACACCCAACAATCCTCAATTACCTCTTTTCCAGCCCCAAAACAACAAAAAACCAAGAATTAAACTGGATATTAAAAGGCTCTCCAAGTATAAATGTAATTTTTCTGGAATTATCAATGGAAAAAACCACCAGAACTTTTTTTTGGGACTAAAAAAACTTTTTTTGTTTGTTTAAAGTCATTATTGGCTCTTTGGTTTTTCCATGTTTTGAACTTTAATCATCTAACTTAGAACTTTGACTCTTAATTGTAAATTATAAGAAATTGATTATTAATTTATTTATAAAAAATACAATTGAAAAGAATAATAAAACAGTGAATGAGTGGTGAAATGTCTCTCAATGCACAACAAATAAACATGAATTTCCTGTTTTTTAGGCTATTTTAAGATTAAATTTAGATAATTCAAAATTTTTATACGATATATAAATATTAATTAGCTTATAATTATTGATTCCGTACCAGATCTCAAATCACCGCTTATGTCATGGTTCTCAACGCCCACCATTGCCCTGGTAAGCCAATTTTTTTTATGCTTTATTTTTTATCCCGGAACCTACCGGCCGAGTTCGCTTGCTTATTCAATCGCAATGCATGAGATATTTTGGGAATCGATTTTGGAAAAAGAAATCATTACCTTCCAGAAATCACTTTTTGGATGGTTTGCTATGGAGATTTGATGGGATTGAATTGTAACAGGAGGGGTCATGTTTTTGTTTCGCGAGGAGTTTGGATGCTTGATATTCGATATGAAGTTGATAGCGAGAGGGCAAAGGGGCTACTTAATGTTCTCAAGAATGAGACGGTTGACGTTTTTTACTTGGATAATACATATTGTAATCCGTCTTATGATTTTCCCACTCGAGAAGTTGCTGCTCAGCAGATAGGATTTACATATTTCTTGTTCACATAACAGTTCTTTCTTTGAGTGTTTTTTGGTAGGTGCTGACGATTAATGTGCATTGCAGAGAATGAGTACCGGTTAATAGGGATGAAGGATGGATAAAGAGCTAAATATTGTTGGTGCTGAAAATGAGAAAATATAGTGAGCAATTGATTAGTATTCGTGTCTTAGGAATGATCATGAAAGTAAGTAGATTTATTTTGAGTTTATGGGCTTGGCGGAGATTATAGTGCTTCAATAGGAAACAGATCAGTTATACAACTTTTCTTACTGGTTTAATTACTTGGTAATGACATGTTGTTGATATCATTGCTTCTCATTCGGAGCATGACATCGTTATTGGGATTGATACTTTGGGGAAAGAAGAGCTTCTAATTCAGATTTCACGCGTGCTTAACATAAAGTTACGATCATCGTTGATGTTGATGGAAAATTCCAATCTTCTATATGCGTGGATTATGAAGGATGAGTTTCAGTAAGATGACTTTGGTTTGACTGCAAAGTCACTACTTCTTACGGTCGACAGGCGGCCATAACTCAACACACGGTCCACCTTTGAAACGATGCCAAGAAAAATGGCCTCCTAAGTTTGAATTAGTGGTGTTTTGTGTCATGTTGCAGAAACCTCTGAGAAATTCATGGAATTCTACGTAATTTTCTTAGGAAAACTCAAAACTTCTGCTACTTTTTTGAAATGCCTTTGCAAGAACCACCTTTTTGGTCATGTTGAGCTGATGGTATCTTAGTTGTTTTCTGTCAATGCTGGCTCTAACTATTTGAATGTGGTTGCTGTGCAAGCTAGTGAACTTACTCATGTGTGATCCTCTGTTGTTTGCACTTGTTCATGTTGCTGATTCCCTAGTTTCTTTGCTCAACTTTTGTCCTCTCAGTTGCTGTTTTGACACTAAAAAACCTTAGATGCTAAAGGATGCAAATGCAACCACATACCCAGAACCACCGTTTTTACTCTTACATGTCCATGGTAATCCATGTAGCCATGACACTCTGCCATATATGGTGGTGTAACATAGCTGATCTTTACACCATGAAATGGTAAAAAATTCGAGAAAAATCATAGATTAGGAAATATAATGCCAAAGAAAATAAGAAAATTGTACAACTAACTAGGACTTTAGGCCTAACTAAGAGTTTCCTGCAAAGTCTACCATACTAAAACATTGAAGTATACTCACGTGGAGTGTTCATTGGGCACTATTATATATTATTCATCAAAATCAAAGCGACTGCCTTGTTCGAGACGTGTTGATGCTACTGACTAGCCTCCTCAGTTTCTAGAGAATCAAGTCATACTTTTCTTTCTTGTTTGTTATATGTGACTGAGACATCAAGACTACAAACTGTTGTTAAACAACTTGCATAATGTTCACGTGGATAAACATTTCACACCCATTTTCTGCAGGAGAAATGCCATCAATGAAGCCGAGGAGTATGACAGAAAATTATGTAACTAACAACGTTCAGAGTTTAGGTTTTTAAAAATCACTTTTCCATACTCCCCTCTTCCTAGCATTTACTTTTGAGCATGTGCTGGTGCGTGCATACACTTTCCAAGCATGCATATAATAATAAGTAGAGTTAGGATATTCAGGTGTTGAATAATTTCTCGAGTGAATTTAGAATCTTCTATTGTCTGTATTTTTTTCATGTCCTGTTCAAGCATCTTGTATCTGTTGTTCAAAAGAAAACAACCATCATGAATATCAGGTTTGGTGTTTCAGTATAATTTTTGCATCTGTGGATAAACATTTCAGATCCGTTTTCTGCAAGCATAATGCTATGCATCTAGAGGAAAGAAGAAAAAGAAGGCGATATACCAGATCATGAGTGGCTTGTTTCACACTGTTAATTATACCACTTTTATAAGTGGCTTGTTTCAGGCAAGGAGAGTTTTGGAAGCAAAAGAGCTTTTCGAGGATATACGTGCCCAAAGCCATTTCCCAGATTTAATGACCTACTCAACTTAATTTGCTTGATGGCTTAAGAAAACAAGGGTATCTTGATCAAATGTTAGGACTATCTCGTGACATGCAAAAAAATTACTTGAAGCCTCATGATTTGGTGATCTATGATATCATCATAATCATTGCCATGTGCAGATCTAGGAAGCTTAAAGATGCATTGGAGTTGTTTTTTGGAAATCAGTCAAAGGGCTGCAACCTGATGCTCGGGTTTGGACTTTAGTAATCAATGACCTTTGCAGAGAGGGATTGCTAGATGAAGCATACAAAGCTTTCAGACTAATGGAAGAGGATGGCCGCCCACCATATAATTGTTCTTATCATGTTTTTATCCGAGGATTTCTCCAGCACAAGGATCCAAGGGCAGTGCAACTTCTCAGTGAGATGAAAAGCCAAGGATTCTCAGCAGATGTGCAAACAACAAAGTTGGTGGTAGATGATGATCAAGCCATCAATCACTTGCTTTTCTTTTGCGTGTTTGTTAGTTACGTGTTTGGGGACTGGCATTTGATTCTTGTGGGTTATAAATTGATACATGCGGATTTATGAGTCTGTCAACATGTGTTATGATAGATTTAATTTATGAAAGCTATTCTAGTTTTCTCTTCATCATCCTAATCAAGACGCCGCTTCTTCAACCAAATAAGAATATTGGTAGATTATTATTGAATCATTTCTTCATTCCATGGTTATTTGTCATGGTGCATTTCTGCATGGAATGCTACCCCTTCAACCTTTTCTTCCTGGTTTTTGGATCTTTTGTTCTGTTCATTTGGAAGTCAAGATGATGTAGTTGTTCGAAAGAAATGTTAATATAATTGCTTGTTATATATATTTACACTAAACTGAATTATATCAGAATTTTATATAGAAAAATAACTTATGTTTATAGAAAGGCTCACATAACGGTTGTTTAAAATTCTTAGATTTGAGATCACTAAATCATCTTATATAAAAAATGTTATGCTATGATCCTGTTACATGTTACCTTAATCTAGGTAATGAAAGGGAAGACATGAGGTATAACATGAACCATATGAAATGTGGTCATGTCTTACCAACTGCTCGTATTATGTTTATTTTGGCCCTAAACAAATTCTGGATTTATGGATGTTTTTATAGAAATCTGCCTTTATCAAAGTTTTTAAAGAAATGACCACATTTCTCATTTACATAGATGATTTTTCATTAAGAGTATTCATTTATACTCTACTTGGTATACCAATATATAAAAATAAATAAGAGCACAATTCACTATTTTATCACACCACAGCTAGCACCTATTTCATCTTAGAAATAAACAGGAAAGAACAATTTTTTAATGCTACAAAAAATGTTATATGACTTAGTTTTCTATTTGAATCTGGATTTTGAGAACTCTAATCAACTAGTTGTGGTCACCATTATTATACTCTTTTATCTTTAAAGCTTTTAAACATTTTCCCTTCGATGAATTACATAAGATCTATTAATAAATCTTTGGTCAATGGATTTGCAATATTTTACTTTGGATTTCCATAGTCAATGAAAATAATTTCATTTGAGAATAAGTATTTAATGATATTATATCTATGATGTATATGTCTAGATTGAGCATTATATATTGCTTTCAACTTAAGACTAACTGGTCACTACGAACCCTAACTGGTCTTTCAGAGATTCTAAGGCAAGAGACTGGTTGCGTAAATGGAAGGTATTAGCACCCCTAGTATGTCCTGCCTAAGGTAAGCTGCTTGGTGTTTGGTTTGCTTTATAATTGCTATGATGTTGGTGTTTTCTAATCCCATCAGTTTTCCTAGGTTTGATTCAAACTAAATTGATTAAGATAGAAATCCAAGAAGGTTCCATGTGCTTTAAAAGCTCATTTTTCCCTTAGCATTTCAAGAGTTTGTGACTCGTAAATCGCAAGGAGGAGGGATAAAAAATTAGAAATCTAGGGCGCTTTAAAAACCTATTTTTACCTTTGTGTTTTATACTCTCACGGCTTGTAAACCATTGAGTAAAAAATTGAAATGTCCTTGATTATAATCAAGGCTTCTTTTAAGGATGTGTGATGACTTATTATTCCTAGAAAATTATTTTGGATATTTACCACTTAGGGTTTCTTTATCCAAATATTAACAGTGAATAATAACAAGTTATTCCTAATAATATTTTGGATATTCATCCCTTTGGGATTTCTTTATCCAAACATTAATGGTGAATAATCGATGAATTTCCCCAAAATAAGATTTTTTATTTTTTTAGAATATTGGCCAATACCCTTTGGAGTTTTACAAACATGTTGTAAAATCCAGAAATGCAAAAGAATAATTTTTGTTGTGTTTAAGAAATTCATGTGAAAACACATTTTCAAAACTTCCAATATTTTTTTGCATAAAATAAAAAAAAAAGCGTTCTAAACATGTTAGGGTATTGGTCGTATGCAACACACAAGAAAACATTTTTTGATATATATATATATAAATTTGTCACATTGCGTCAAAAACCGGGTATTCTAAACACAAGATTGATATTTTTTACAACATAAAAAATTCAAACCTTAAAATAAATATGTTAGAAAATCATAAATCTCTTTTTATATATATATATATATATATTTTTTTTTTGAAAGAAAAGAAGAAAAAAAAAAAGGTCCGGCCGGGTCACTTGCTTGGGCAAGTGACCCGGTTGGGCACAATTCCTCTTTTGTGTATGGAGAGCTACTGTTCAAGTGAATTAATTCACTTGTACAGTACAGACACAAAACAACACAAATGCAAAGAGACCACGCTAACAGTGCAAACGAAGAAAAACAAAGCATGCAAGAGGTGAAGAGAAAACAGACCTGGAGACGAAGAAACTGCAGTGGCGTTGAAAGCGTGATGGTTGCTCGGTCTGTGTTCGTCCTTCTTCTTCTGTTCTATTTTTGCGTCTGCTTCTTGCCTCTTTCTTTCCTCTGTGTCTCCGTCACTCTCTCTACTGATTCCTGCACTTTCTTCTCCCGTTTCTGCAGATTTTATTTGCAGAAAAATAGAGCAAAGACGCGTTTTTCTTGTCTACCGGCTAGCTGTGCAGGAAAAAACGTGGTTTCTTCCACTTCTTCCTTTGGCAAAATTCCTTCTAATTTTTATCTTCAATCATCTTCCTTATTTTAGCACCTTTTCCATTTGGTCCTTGGTCCAAAAAAGGGCTTCAAATTCGCATGCAATTGGTCTTCAAACTTTAAGCATCTTGCAATTGTGTCCCTGCAAACTCGGGCAAAAAAAATCTTTTTTGCAGCAAGAATCCCTGCTTTCACACTAGATATTAAAACGAGAATATCTTGAGTTTTTGATATCGAAATCAAGTGATTCAAAAGCCCAAATTTATCTACGCGTCCAGGACTACAACTTTGATGAAGAAGTCAAAATGAGATAAAATCGTTTTAAAGAACAAAATCTGGCAGTAATTTTTTAGTGCAAATTCTGAGGGATTTATCCAACCTTAAAAACCAAATAAAAAAGGAATGAATTTAGCATTATGAAGAATCATAATCAGTCTAGGAAACCTGACGTTTTCGGTAGCAAATGGGGAGGATAAAGAGAGTAGAAAACAGCTTAAACAACATTCGAAAAACATTTCTTTCTTCTTCGCTTTTTTCAATTTTCCAGCAAACATTAGCTATACTACTGCACTTGGTTCGAAAGAGATATACATTATCTCTAGCAGGTGGGGTCCAAAAATGAGTAACAACATAATTACTCCACTATGTGTGAAGACATATCCGTTAATGGATTTTGAATTCTTAGTGTTAGATATCTAATATGCATCACTATTGTTGTTACCCATTTTTGAGTTCCCACACAAAAATTAAAATAAAAAAATACAAATATATATATATATATATAAAATAAATAAGTAAATAATAATAATTCGGAAGAAATCCAAAAAATTATAGGAGCGAGAAAAAGGATATTGGAATGCCTAAAATGGCTAAAAATTGATTGAGAATGTTCAAAAATGCAAAAAGGTTGAAGTTTGACAGTATATTGTTGACTGATGAGAGTCATGTTGACAAAGAAAATTCAATTTTTGAAAAAATATATTCAAAATAAGATGTTTATGGACTCAATTAAATTTTATGAAAGGTTTAATTGAATTTATGGAGGGTTTGATTCCAAGAAAAATTGATTTTTAAATCAATTCATTGGAAGAAATTAAAATTCTGGGGTCCAATTATAATTTTGAAAAGTTAATTTGGTCAAATCAAGGGCTTAATTGCATAATTATTAAAGTTTGATAACCAATTAAGAACTTAATTGACAGAATCCGAAACCAAGGACCAAACCAGAAAAGGCTCCAAAATTAAGGGATCCAATTACAATTTTATCGGGGGTTTGATTACAAAATTGCGAAAACTTCAATGACCAAATCAGAAGAAACCAAACGGCGCTGTTTCCATTGAAGCGCTATTCATTGTCTTCAACAGCTGTGAATCTGTGACAATAAAGGCAGGAGACATTAGCAGCGATAATGGAGCCATTTTTCAAATCAAGGGGTGAGTATCGCGACTGACATCCCTTGCCACCGTGATGCACGCCGGCTTACCAAAAACGCCTGCGTCCTTTGGCTATAAAAGCCAGAGGAGGAGCCGAATAGAAGGGACAGAAAAAAGAGGAAGAGAGAGAGAGAGAGAGAGAGAGAGAGAGAGAGAGACAGCTTAGGAGAGCATTAAAAAGAAACTGAGAGAGTTTGAGAAATAGTGAGAAAGCATAAGGGAGAGAAGAGGAAGGAGATAAAGAAGCAAACCGAACGGAAACAGAGGACAAGGTGGAGCAGAGAACACAACACCACCATCATCTTCAACTTCTCAAAACTAGGTATGCTCGCTACCTTTCTCAGTTCCTGTAAATGAAATGATACATGTTAGTATGTAAAAAAAATAAAGAAAACATAAGGAAGCCAACACCTGAAATCATCGGTTGCAACACTCTGTTTTTTTCTTTCTCGCACTGCAAGAAAGATGATGAACAGTGAGAAGGTAATTTAATTACCTTTGCACAGTTCATGCACACGTAAAATAGGCGGCTGGGGGCTAGTCACTGGCATGGGCCAGTGACCAGGCTGGGCTGGCTCAGCCTCGCCCAGCTACGCAGGCTGGTTGGGTCCAGCCCAGCCATATGGGTCTGGCTGGGCCCAGCCCGAAAAAAAGAAGAAGAAATTTTTCTCCAAAAATTATTTCAAATATATATATATATATATATATATATATATTATTTTTCGTAAATTTTTTACTTCATTTTGATTAATATCGGTTTGTATTTTTATACTGTAAAGATACAAATTTGGTATTAAAATACTCGGTTTCATCAAAACATAATAATAATAATAATAATAATAATAATAATATATTTTGTTTTTATGAATACAACCAAGTCTCTCAAAAATAATAATAAAAAAAATCATATAGTAAAGAAAATTTCAAAAATATGTATTATCATACATTTTGGCTTTAATAACCAGTTTATTAAAGTCACAAGAACTAGGCTAATATTTCAAAAATTTCAAAAAAATTATTTTGTTTTCTTTTAATATCTAGGGTTATGATCTTATACGTAAGATGTATCCCGAATATTAAATTCTTTTGTCAACGTTAGAACGGTTAGGTTTTACTCGATAAGATAAGGATCTCTTTACCGAAGAGGACTTTTCTTAAACCATAGACGGACCAATAACTAGAAAACACGACAAGACCTTAGATTTTATCAGATAATAAAACAATGCAGCTTACCTTAGGTAGGGTGTATTTGGGGTGCTAATACCTTTCCTATTACACAACCAATCCCCGTATCCGATCTCTGAGACCAGTTAGGGTTCCTAGTGACCAAAATATTAGGTGGCGCCTCCCATTCCAATTTTCCATGAATAAGAGACAAGAATTCCTTGTCTCCTAACATTTGCCACATTAGATACATTTTGAGGGTGGATGTTTTCGCTGTGACGCCACACACGTGCGACAACTATACCCTTCTAATAATGTTGTGTAACCAACATAATATCTTTCATAGTCCAATGTGTACCTGAAATATTTAAGTACCTTTTTTATTACTTTCAAATGATCCATAATTAGATTATTGGTAAATTTTCTTAAAAAAGAGTCATAAGTTGGTTGCTCGTTGCTGTGTTATATCTGTCATTAGTGAAAATATCGATAATTAAATACCAGAAAATAACCATTAGCTAGAAAAGTGGTGTTCAGAGTAGATAAATGTTGTTACCCATTTTTGGGTCCCCACACAAAAATGAGAAAAAAGAAAAAATGAATAAAAATTATTGTATGAGCAAGCAAGGGGTCGATCCTATGAGGAAGGTTTACTTCAGATTTTTATGCTAGACGATATGTAATTTGAGGGGAGTTTGGTGATTATCTAGGCTACAATAGAATAAAATATTCAAGCTAAATTAAATAAATTAGAAAATAATCAAGAGAACAAACATTAGTTTCAAGTAGACGTCCACTTACGGAAATCAAAACCAATCAATGAAATGATACATCATTTTATATTCTAAATATTTAACTTTTCTTTAATGTTAGTTAGTTAACCGATCCGCAGTGTAACTAACCTTAACCATCAAATAAGCACAATGTCCGCACTAGTAAATTTAATTGAATGACAGCCTTAAGAACTAGATAAGTTGATTAATCTAGTCATATAACTGTCTGCAGTACATGTTTGATTTGATCGAATGTTTTTCATAAGATTAATAACATATATCCACTACGATTATTAAACTTAGTTATTTCACAAGTTTATATACCACAACCACGATTTTGATAGCAAACTTAACAATACATTGTTTATAATAATAGCTTAGAGTCTGCTTTAGCAATTAAAATAAACAATCACAGGAAAAAAGCATAGGAAAACAAACATATTCATCATATAAATTGAAAAGAAAAGGTAAAATAAATCTCACAGTTCTTGAAATCCAAAGGTTTCTATGTTCCTGCAACCAAGAAAAAGAGTTTAACCTTGTATCTCTATTGAACAACTAATCAAAAGAAAAGAAGAACGCATGATTTTGGGTTTTTGGAGTAAAGGGTGCGTTTTCTCTTCTTTTTCTGGCCAACCCTCTCTTTCCTTTCTCTCTTACTTTTTATTTGATAGGATACCCTAATTTGTCTTTTCTATAAAATAGTCTTTTCTTAAGTAAACAATTTATATTTAAGTAGTGCAATAACTATTTTTCTAAAAATGGAGAAATAGCCTTGCATAAAATCTCCAAGCTTTGACTTTGGACTTAGAGGAGCTAAATTGCCGAAATAAAGACTTGGATATCGGTTTGGATGCTTTGGGAAGTATTTTGGAGTTGTTTCTTCACAAAACCTGTTTGCTTGTAGAATTAATATGTCATCTTAGAAAACTCATCTCTCTCATATGAGATCTTTTCTGGTGAACTTTAGTAGGTGGATAGGTCTTCGAGTCAGGAATCCACCAAAATTGAGTTTGCATCAAATGAACTTCTCTAGCTCAAGATATTCAAGTCGGAATAGCCGAAGGTCAATATTGACAGAATGCGAGATTTGTCTTTGAAGTCTGCGATTTCTATTCTCTTTCTCTTTTTATTTTTCTTTCCATATATGTATAGAAAGGTATGGATGCTATCTTTTTAATGCCACTGGAATCACTTTATTTCGACCACTAGAGCTCAAGTTTTGCACAAAACATCAATTGGAGGTCAAATCTACCACTTATCTCCAATTTACTTCTTTTTAAGTCTTACATCCAAAAGTACCTTCAAAACATAAAATAAAAAATATCAAGGCATTTTATATATAAAACATAGGAAGAATACTAGGTAAATATGGGTAAAACTATTGAATAATATGGTTATATCAGAGGGTTTGATTAAACAAATCAAAAATTAAGGACTGATTTGGAAACATAATTTTTTGGCGCTGTTTTTTTAAAATGAAATGGCATATTTTGTTCAAAATGATGCTTTGACAGACTGAAGTTACTTGGTTTTGTTGGTGCCAAACCCAAATTCCTTGGGTATGACATCCTTTGCTTGATCCGATTATCATGGGTCTGGCGCCCCTATCAAACCCATGACATTCCAGACCCAAGGCGCTAGGATCTGATAGTCATGCCCGACCTGAGCATCTGTGGTGTGATTGCTTTGCCAAACCCAAGCGCTTAGGGACTAACAGATATGTCTAACCCCAATACCAGATGTCTGGCAGCCATGTCATTCTCTAGTACCTAAGGTGTGACAACCATGTTTATTTTTCTTGAGAAGGCAAAAGAAGCCCCCAACCCTAATGTTAAAATTTTATGCCCCGAAAGCAAATCAGTATCTATATTGCACCAAAAAAAACCCGAACGAACTATTCTTTCAATTCCAAATGTATTCCATAGAAAAGACAACCCCATCCACAACTGCATGCTTAGTCAGTTTTATTGGCAAGGACAATTATATCATTACACTGCTTTAATCTATAATGATTTATGCCTTTATGAACAGTAAAAGGATAAACAGCGAAACAATTCTATTGTATAATGATGTGATTCTTAGTAAAAACACAATTTCTTTTGTGTTTTTAGTTAATAAATATACTCTCTCTAATCTCTCGCACTGAAATTCTACCTTTGCAGTCTCTTTTATCTACAAAGAATTTTGATGAAAAGAATGAGGTACCGTGGAAAATCACACAATAATATGGATCAATACATCCCTTTTTGTGTTTATTTGTCAAGCTATGGTTAAAAATACCATTTTAGTATAAAATATATAAAAAGAACTCTTCTGGCCAAATACTGTAGGTGGGTGAATAAAAGTTGTCAATCCTGTGATTTATTGCTATTCATGGCCAAGTTGGGATATAATGACATTTTTACCCTATTAGAATTGTAATATATATTCACAACGTGTTTGTTATTACGGCAATAATTATATTTTAAAATATTTTTAAATTTATTCTTAATGCATATTCAAACAATACAAAAATACTATAAAAAAATTTAAAGTAAAAAAAGGTTAAATTAAAAACTTGACAAACAATATTTTAACTGCAATACAAAACACATACTAAAACATCAACTATCAATTTGATAAATGATCAATCTTGCACTTGAATTATCATGTTTTTAACAAATACTAACTATTTGTTTGATTTGATTATTAGTATTCACCAAAAATCTCTTTTAAAAATTTGAAATATAGTTTTTTTAACTGAAATTCTTCATAGATGCCAACGAAAATTTAATTCACTTTTGCAAATCGTTTTAAATTTTTTTGAAGTAAAAATGTAGGTTTTTTATCTTAAGAATACAAATTCAATAAATTATATATATAAAAAATAAGTTGAAATTCTTTTGGTGTTTTTTTTTTATTATGTTAGGTTTGTTTATTTTAAAGATATATCTCTCACATTGATCCTAGTATATTTAGAAAAATTTAATAAAATCTTCCAAGTATTGCCTTGAACAACCAAATCTCCTTAACCATCTGATATTCAACTATTTATAATTATAAATTTAATGTAATTAGATTAGCTTTCACATA
>Ga0325401_1004622_pt1 | contig 13006 bp, 5 predicted proteins | sample PopdelMetagenome_FD_205666 | JGI IMG/M metagenome (GOLD analysis project Ga0325401, IMG submission 205666) | Populus deltoides microbial communities from Bellville, Georgia, United States - Xylem-PdKOR-R2 | ecosystem: Host-associated > Plants > Phyllosphere > Stem > Wood/Secondary xylem | place...
ACCTCAACTGATAGAAGCTCAAATAATTTTTGAATGGAACAAATAGCGGACCTGCCCTGATCATTTTATCTATCCAGTATTCACATAATGATTGATTAGGTTTGATGTCAAAGCTTGGAAGTTGAATCTCTGCTTTTGAAAGGATGCTCAAGGTTCATCCAGGGGGGAAATTAGTAGCTGTCGTTTAAAATGTCATCCTACAACGTGGCACTCTTTTGTCTTTTTATTTTTTTAGTAATTGTTATCTTTTCATTAACCATGATGAAGAGTTATATTTGACATCTATCATGAACTGTTATATCAGTCTACTATAAGATGTGGGTTCTATATGATCTAATAAAATATGCTCATAATGGTAGTTATTCCTTTTTCTTTCCTAGTTTCTTTGATCATCTTGCTAATCAAACTCTTTTGAATTTAATTATCTACTTGGTGGAATCGCATATAGTATATTGTTTTGCCAAAAGCTTCATTTGAGTTAAATAATCATTTGCAGGCCTTGATCTCAATAGATCCTGTTCGTGCCAGGGACGATCCTATTGTTGTGAAAAATGTCCCATACTACAAAGCCAAGAAGGCATTGGAGGTAGAGGTCATGAAATTTGATCCACCACCTCGGCCACAAAATTGGGGTGTGAGTGTTCATTGTCTTCACCCTATGGTTGCATTCTTTGATGCTCGTGCACTTTTTAATAACTCATTTCAATAGGGAGAAAACACGAGTCATTTAGTATCTAAAACATTGACAATGACATATACAATCCTCTAATAAGTTTCTTTTTTCACTAGTTGATGGTTATTAGAGAATAACATAAATTATATCTTAAGATCTCACCTAATAAATTAAGCTTTTGAGTTGAGATGATTCTTTAACATTGTATCAAAGTCTTGTTGATCAAATAGTTACGAGTTTAAATTTCATCACGCCTATTCTTTCTTATAATTAAAATTAATTAATAGCACAAGTGTAGGCTTGCATAAGTTTTAAGCTTGAAAAACTTTCACTTAAGGAGATGTATTAGAGAATAATATATAGTATATCTTGAGGTTCACTTAATAGCTTAAGCTTTTAGGTTGAGATGATTCTTTAACAAGAACACCTTAATAGTCATCCATGAAAAAAATGTCTAATTTAAATCTTACTAATCAAATCAACTCAACTCAACTCAACTTATTCCCAAACTAGTTGGGGTTGGTTAGACCTTTATTTCAACTAGCTTTTTGTAATCAGATTCCTTTATAAACTTCAACCTGTCATTTTTTTTGTCTCACTATCCTACTCCTTTTATCCCTTCCACTCAAGTGTAGTCATGTTCAACCCAAGTAATTTCTGGTCTATCTTTTACCTCTTTCACCTTTTCCTTAAATGACTCTCTTTCCTTGGCACAACTAAAGGTTTGCATGGAACGTGGCTGAATCACCTTAATTGACCTTCACTGGATCTATACCTTTTGTAGAATGTGATTGTTCTAGCTTTTCTTATATTACCATTCATCTATATCGATGTTCTCATTTTAACATAGCATAATTGCCCTTACTGATTTTATAGTTATCAAACCTGGCCTGGCCTGATAGGTTGACCTGGAACCTGGGTAATCAGGGCCCTGGCTGGGTCTGAAGAGTTAAAAATTGGGCTTGCAACTGGCCCAGTGAATGCTGTCTGACTTGCCGGGTCAACCCTTGACCCGGATGACTTGGCAAAACCCGGCAGAAATCTTTTTTTTTTTTTTGCCAACATTTTTGCAACAAACTGAAAATCTAATCTTTGATTCATCTAGCATTTGTTTTTAATTTTTTTATAGCATATTTATTCTACTGCTAGTGCTAGAAGAAGAGATGGAGTTGGAGTGGTTGGTAGACAAGGGTGATGAAGTGGTTGGAGATAGAAGAATCATACCCATTATTTTCATTTGGCATCGCTGAATAAAAAAGGCTTCAGAACCTCAACGTCTGTACTTTTCCTTCTCCTTGTGGTCTGATTTTTTGTTGACCAAAACGAAAGATACACTTTGTAACAAATCTGGAATTAGGTGAAGCAGTAGCGTCTCTCTCTCTCACACACAAGGAAAACAGAAGTTTCAGGAAGATAAGCGGGTGGGAATGAACAGTTGGGGTCATGCTCAGGGAAGTGGGTGCATGGATTTCCATGGCAAAGGAGATGATGACACGTGTGGGAAATGCTGGTGTTTTGCAGAAGAAGAAACAACAAATTTACAGCTAGTACAATCAAGTCCGAATTTGCTTTTGATTTTTAAATCGCATCCATTTGCAACATTTTTTTAAGATTTTCCCGGGTTGACCCGTGTGACCCGGGACCTGGCCCTTTGGCTGGGTCAACCCTGGGCCGGGTTTGATAACTATGACTGATTTCATATAAAGTATCCCCTTGAACTTAATAGTTGTCATATTATCTTACCATAGACCAATACACTCGTTTTTATTCAGCTTGCTCTATTTCCAGATAAAATTCCTGGATATTTCTAATGCTAAGTATCGTGCTCCCATCTCAACTTCAAGCATTAAGTCATTTTGCAAGTTAACACATCTTTTGAATTTGTCAATGTATATGGAAGTTAATCCAATGTGTACTCTTTGAATATGAATTTTTATTGAAAAGGGAAAAGTAAATGCTGGTTTGGCAGGCAATACCCATGCATGCTTTGGAGATGTGATGCATGTGGAGTGTCTTGTTTTACTTTGAAGGGTGATTTAGCTAACCATGATTCCTTGGCAGGAGCTGGATCTTCCACTAAATGTATCATCATGGAGCGAGGAGGATCTTAAAAAACCAGAAAAGTTCTATGAGATGACTATTCTTCTTAATGCACAAAGAGAAATTGCTGATAAAATTTTGGATGCACAATGGGAAACTAAATGGCGTCAAGAAAAGGTTGGTAAAGCTGCCTCTACTTCTACCATTTAACTTGACTCATATCTCTCCAAACCTGTGTATATTGCATGCAACATTTGTAAGTATGGAATGGTAAAGCTGCCTCTACACATAATAAACACGCGCGCGTGTGCGCACACATGCATGCACGTACACACATTTGACACACTACATATGTAATGTTCTGCTTGTTTTTTCTTAACAAACATGCAAGGTGGATGACAGCTATATAACATGTGTGAAGCTTAATAAGCATTAAGAAGTTAAACCATTTTGAACTGCTGCGGTTTTAGGTGGGATCTGTTGACTGAAATAACTAGAAAGATAAAAGAAATCCCTTAAATTTTCGTGAGAAAATTATGAAAAATATATTTTGGATAAAACCCCTCTAATCATGGCTGGGGGTATTCTCTCCAGTAAAGCTGCTATCCTGTCACTCTTGAATTAATATATCTACGAAGCCAGTCAGGCATCAAGTTTGTAAGATGATTTTTGCTACCATGAAATAGCTATCATTAGCACCAGTGACTTCTCAACAAAACATGATAAAGAAATATGTGGGCTTGTAGTCTCATCTTCGATAAAAATACTCCTCTAAAAATCTCAGTGTACTTGAGGAAGAATGCAAATTTATATGTCAACTGATGCTTTGCATCCATATTTGACCAATGGAAATAACTTGGAAGCGTACTTGAAAGGAGGGAGAAACTGTGAACTTTTTGCGTGGATGTATGAGAAACTCTCTTAATGCTTTTCTGCTATTCCTTTAAGAAACAAATGTGCAGGTGTCTCTCCGTGCATGTAGATACCCTCTGAGAATATTCGTACAACATTCCATCACTATTTGTCAGATGCCATCGTTGTTTACATGTTTGTAATCTCATAAATACCATGATCCATCAATATCGTACACAATTTGATTTGCAGTTGAACGAACTGTTGGAAGACAAGGTGCGGCCATACATTCAGAACATCAACAGTGGTGCCCTTCCCCGTCCTATCATAATACAACCACAGAATCAGGATAAAAAGGTTTCACCCTCCTTTCCCTCATTGCTTTGACTTTATTTGTAACTTCTATCAATAAGCTCTGAAGCGAAGTGTTACCTCTTCAATTTCTTTTCTGTTGGTGAAAGGACTGGATCTATGTTTTACACAAAACATGCCTTGTATGCGCATGCATTCGTGGTGGAAAGATGGATAACCAAAGCTATTTCTTAATACAATCGACACACTCAAAGTGGTAATAGAGTAGGGTTTCAAATAATAAGATTGTGATGCCTACAATGCTTTGGTAATGGAGATTCAGTTAGCTGACCACTCTTGAGTATAGTCGAATACTGTCAATAGGTTAAATATATAATTGATGATTCTACCTAGGTCTTTTGCTGTATTTTTCAAGGTTTAGTTCTATGCTATCTTTATGTATAATTGCCTTCTAGAGATCCAAGTGGAAACTAGACATTCGGGAATCGCACACATATTAATCATAAGCACATTTCCACTTCTTAAAAGCGCCAGATGCCAAACTTTAAATTCTGTGCTGTAGTTGCACCTAAAGTCATTATTGGTTTAGATATAATCATGTGAGGCTTTTGCTAGGCACTGTCAATACTTATCATGGTGCCCCGGTAACATTTGCAGCTTTTGGTTTATTTATTTGTTGCAGAGGAGGCAGAGGAGATGGTGGTTTTTCTGAAGAAGTTTTAACCAGCATTCCCATGTAGGTGGGTGGCACATTTCATAAGTTGTATTTGCCAAGGTTTTTCTTTCAAAATTGTACATTTTTCCCTCCTACCCTACCTAAGTTTCTCTGAGAATTTTGTAGCTCTATCCTTGGATCAGTCTTAACTTCTACCCTTATCCTAGATATTCTGTAGCTACCATATGCTACTCTATGTCTGTTTTTGTTCTCTTAGAGTCGGTCTTGATTGAATGCAATATATCTCAATATTTTAGCTGTCAAACAAGTGCTGTAATTTCACCTGAATGCTTTAACCAATCAAATAAAAGGAAACGCTATTTTTTCTTTTGCTTTTTGGAAGTGGAAGTACTTGATTATAAAACGGAAAAAAAATGATACTGGAAATTTGACTTCTGATAAGCATAAACAGGTTGAGATAGAGAACTGAAAAAAAAACAAGAAACTCGAGATATGTTGTTATTTTCGATTTGCCGGCTAACAAAAATTTTAAAATGAACAAAGAAACTGTCATTGTCCTTGCAATTATTGAGAAAAATCTCTTTGCCTGAATGTTGTACACTCAATATTGTATTTTTGTACTTGTGGTTTGAGAAAAATGATTTAGAAAGAAATATTTTTTTGTGGCTGCTGAAGATAAAATATATGTTTGGTAAAAATTATGATTGAAATTATTCTTTTTATTAAAAATATATTAGTGTTTGGTTAAAATTATAGTTGGACATAAAATGACTAAAGAGATAAATTTTTTTCATACATGACATTGAATATTTAATGCATATGTAAGATCAACTATCTATAACATAAAAACTTTTATAATTCTTCTATTAAACTTGAAGCAATTCTATCACGAATATAATCCATATGTAAAGGCTTGTTGCCTTCATATGTTTGTGAATGTGGAACAATATCACAAAAAAAATCCCGAGGCATAAAATTAGAAAGATGGATGAACTCAGTAAACGTAACATTTTATTCGGACTTTCTTTTTATATGTTTTAGATGAAAAACTGATATGTTCTACAAAATTCTTCATCTTTTTTTCTACACCCAAAAAGTTCATTCTATTACACATTAAATTGAAGAATGAAACCGATTGAATAAATCCTCCTGACTTCTAGGTTGGCCTCAACAATGAAATTTTGAAAGATAATATCCTTCATTTCTATATGGACCAGAAATTAATATTCATTTGGAGAACTTGAGTCAACAACATAATACTTCCCTGTATTCACAAAAAAAAAAAAAAATATTCAATCACATGACAAGAAATTAATTAAATCTAATTTTTTACAAGTCATACATTTCAATCTAAAATACCTTCTGATGGCTTAGAAAAATTGATATTTGAGTTATTTATGGCCTCAAGAAAAATTCTTGTATTATATGCATTACCATATTATCTAGCCTAAACAAATGTAAATTGTATGTCAAAGCTATATAGTGCTATAATGTTCTATGTTAGTACTCGTTTTGTTTTAATAAATAGTATTTGATTTTCTAATGATACACAAGCATACACATGTGTTCCATTGATTGCTCCTATACAATTCTTAAAAAAAAACTTATATTGGAAATGAACTACCATATGCATTATTTTATGTTTTTTGAACCACATATATACAATCACAGATCATCTTTAATGTTACCTTAAGATATGACATATATCTTAGGTCCATTGTGATTTCTCGTGGTGTAGTAAAAAAAATCTAAATCAACTGGTTTGATTATTTCAACTGCTAGCAAACACCACTTAGAACTTTGTTGAAATACTTACTCATGGTTTCACCAGAATGTTGAAATCTCTCCTAGACCTCCCTATTAGAAGCACCTGATGCTAAAGTATAAAGAAACATGTCAACCTTCTCTATAACACTCATACTCATTGCTGGTTTCAATCTATATTGTGTTTCTAATTCAAAACAAGACTCTGAAATGTTGTTATATCAATCTTAAACATATTTACACAACATATCCAATGCTCATTTAAAATTGTGTTGTATGAAATCATACATGGTTCCTTATAAATATAGTTATTGTAATAGATTACAAGTGTGCCTGCTGTGCACAAGACTAGTTTACGATGATCAAATTCTCTAAGTCAAAATGAATTGCCATCATCATCATCATCATCATTGTCTTTATTATTGTCGTCAACAACACCATTACTACAACCAAATTAACTACCATTATTCCTACCACCATAGCCATGTGAGACATATTGAACAACATTGTTCATGATATTTTCATATTCCTCATCAAAAAGGTCATTAAACCAATCCACGTTTATATCTACAATGTCAATTAAATATTTACAAGAAACGAACTGTAAATTAATTGTTATATAAATGCAGAGGTGTTACAAGCTTTACTTTCACACTTCAATAAATCACATTACTTGTATAGCAAATATAATTTTAATTTTTGATAAATCCCTATTAAATTAAAAATTATTTACACTTTTTACATTATGGTAGTCAATTTCATTGATCTATCCAAAGATATCATCACATTAAAACTCATTCCATTCTTCAACCATTAACAATTTATATGTCTTCAAACCAATATGTAGTTAGGAAATATTTTTATTATTATTAGGGTTGAAATAAAAAGTATTGTTATTAATATATTTCAGGTACAGAAAACAAGAATATAAAATGAAGGAAGACAACTTACTGGAATAAAAAATGCAAGCTAGTATACTATAATTGGAATTCCTCGAGAGAGTGAAAGTAGTTGAGTTATTTCATAAATGATATTGAAAATGATGTGTTAAACTTAATTGAAATGGTGAATTATATAGGGAGGAATGCAAACACACATGAGCATATAATACAAGCACACTCTACCAAACATTCAAAGCAATTTGTTTCCACCTAATAGTCTGATGTTCAATAAGATACAATACAACACAACATAAAGATATCCTCAACATTTGCAATAAAAGTTAACATTATGTTTGTTATAGGGTACATATTACAAGTGTTTAACAACCTACACATAAACATCTAACATAAAGAGCATACACTATATGATAAACACATGGTAGGTCTTTTCAAATACAACAAAGAAAATATGGTAAGAAGAAGCACAAACCTAATTCCACAACAACAAGATTTCTTTAACACAATGGAAAAAACATTATAAAAGACAACAATACTGATAATTCCACATTTATAATGACAATGATGTGTTAATCCATCTCTTACAAACATTCAACAGAACCACAAAGATTGAGTCTTACCTCATGGTTTGAGGGTTTATCTCCTCTCAAACATTAGTTTTAACCATTCAAATTCTCTTTCATTCTAATTACTGCTCATATTTCCCTCCTACTTCTAATCATGAAAAATTCAGTAGCAAAACTATACAACTCACTCCTAAAAACAACTTCATCAATGGAGTAAAACTCCATCATCACCTCTTCAATGCTTTACCCTTTCATAAAGATGTAATGCTAATAAATTAAAGTTCATATTGTTTATGACAGCTACTAAAGCTCAAATTTAGTTATAGTAAACACATAAGAACTTTGTAATGAAGTTTTATGTTTTATGAGTACATTATAATTAGCAAAATATAGTGATGAAAACATAGTGATGGCAGGGAAAGGTTAAGGATAGTAGGGTATGACTATGTTTAATGAAGCTGTAATTAATTACTATTTGTAATAAAACAATGTTCTACTTCATATAAAATTTTATTGAATAAAAAGTTCTCAAATTAATTAATAGACAAGTGGAAGCAATGTTGTATTTCATTTCTAACATTTGTTGACTAGGCATTTTAGCTTTCTTATTTTGTATGTCAAACATATGTGTTTTTGTAAGTTTTTCCTTACATGTGTTGCATAAATATCAATTCTTTATCTTAATAGGTCAAATGATGGTTTAAGTGTTATGTCTCTATTTTTTTTTTTTCATAACAAGAATAAGTAAAGATCTTTCATGCTTTATGATAAATAGTTTCCACCTCTAACATTTACATTCCTTTCACTGTATGAACATAAAACATGAAATAAAAACTACAAATACATAATCATGCATCAAAATTTAAACAAGGTTCATTAGTTTTTTTCTTTCTTTATGCAACATAATTGTCTGTTTTCCATACATAAAAATATTTGTAATGATAGTTACATAGTTGAATAGTTAAATTACAAATTAAGGATTAAATGAGATACATTTAATATAAGAAAAAAAAAAATTAAAAACTAACCTAATCTAATTTAATTATAAATAGCTTCTTTGTTGTGGCAACATGGTTAACCCAGTATTTTTGTTGGTATTGCTTAGGAATTAGAGGATTAAATCAGAAAAACAATGACAAGTTCAATGGGTATTAAATATTGTTAGCATGCTGTATGAAGTTGATAATAAAAAAGGCCTAATTTTTTAATCAATACTAAATTAAAATTCATAAAAAATCAAATTAATAGGACATACTATAACCGACTTTTAATTTCATAAGTAATGCAATTGAGAAACAAAATGATGAGAACTATGAATGCTTACCGAGGTTGTAAAGACCAAATTAATAGTTCTTGCAACAACAAATAGGGATATAGTTACAAGAGTGAAGAAGATCTGGTTAGTTTCATGAATTTAACAAACAAAGCATAATTTTTTAATCAATACTAAATTAAAATTCATAGAAAATCAAATTAATAGGACATACTATAACCGACTTTCAATTTCATAAGTAATGCAATTGAGAAACAAGATGATTAGAATTATGAATGCTTACCGAGGTTGTAAAGACCAAATTAATAGTTCTTGCAACAACAAATAGGGATATAGTTACAAGAGTGAAGAAGATCTGGTTAGTTTCATGAATTTAACAAACATGCACAGTAGACAATGAACAATCATTGAAATTGAAATTTACCTAGATTTTGATACAGATAGCACTGGTTGTACACGAAGACGAGATTAGAGGATAGAAGGAAAACAAATTTGGTGGTGGTTTATGTAGATCTTGTATAGGGATGGTGGTTATTGTTGAAATGTTATTTCATGGGTTTTGTAATTGTTTGTAGCCGGAAAAAGAAGAAGAAAGAAACACGATGTCTATAACAAATGTTTCAAGAAGGGAAAATGTTAATGGAAAAAACTATGAACTACTAATGGAAATAAAGGGACGATAAGAAGCAGGCCAGGGACAACATGAAGGAACAAATGAGAGGAGGGATTTTTGGTCAAGAGATAATGGGATTTTTGGTCAAGAGATAATTAAACAATCTTCAACGTTCAATAACTTTGCATAAGAATCGTATGAAGCAAGTAAGACATGCTTTTGATGAACCTATGATTGGACCACAATTATTATATGGGTCCTATATTCCTTAACCAATAGTTTAATGTTTTCCAAACAGTCATTAATTATGGTCACACCATACTACACTTTCTACCACAAAAACAAATACCCTCTCATTCAATCACTAGGCTAGTGAATGAACATTTTATCTTTGTAGCTAGTCTCCATTCCATGGCTAGTTTTTATCATGTCGACAACATCAGTGGGGTGTAAATGATTGCCTATTTAAAACTTAAATGAAGTAATTTATTTTTGATGGTTTGCTTAAGCTCAAGACCTAATCAGAGCAACTTATTCTTGATGCAAAAGCTGGCTAAGGATAAAAAAAAAAAATTCTTAAAGAGAGAGTAATAACAAATTAAGCACCACACAAATGCAATTCCTTGTTCACTAGTTAGTAATCATGTAAATCTCAAAGCTCTTTTCAGTTTGATAACATATGTAAATAGACTAAATATTCAAGTGTTGTCCTATACACCGATGATCCACGTTTTGTTCACAACAATAAAAGAAAATGAGAAATGTAAAATGCTTGAAGGAAAAAAGTGGTTAGTTTACATCAGAAAGAGACTGGACAATAATTAAAGTTATTTGTCATCAAATGGAATATGACACAACCTTACATATCACTATTTATTTAATTTTAATAGTGCTTTTTTTATTCTATATATATATATATATATTCTAATTTCAATTTGTCTTTTAACATTTGGTTTCTTGAAGGTTAAACTTCATAGTTTGTTTTGGTTTTTTTTTTGAGATTATCTCAAAAAAAAAGGCAAAACTTGAATCGCAACATTTACACATTATTACTCATTCATTTTAAAAGTGCTTTACTTTTTTTCTATACAATATTTTTTTAATTTTAATTTTATTTTTCACCATTTGATTTGTTGAGGATTAGAGTTCATAATTTATTTTTTATGGGATTATCTCAACTTCACACATTTCATTCATTTCAATAGTGTTTTGCCTTTTTTTCTGAGTTTTTTTTTTCAATTTCAATTTCATCCTTTAACATTTAATTTGTTGAGGATTAAACTTCATGGTTTATCTTAATTTGCTTTCTATGATATTATCTCAATTGTATGACCCAGGTCACTGGTTTAATAGGTTAATTAACCCGGTTGACTAAGGTTTTCCCCCTATTTTAAATTGATCTTTTTTCCAATTCCATTCGTTAACATTTTATTGACGGGAATTAGATTTTATAATTCGTTTTAGCTTACTTTTTATGAGGTTATCTTGGTCTTGAGACTTGAGTCACAAATTTGACGGGTTAACCAAATACATTAAAACAATTAAAATTCGTTTCTTTGTTCATATGAATAATTAAGTTGCCCCACCCTTTTTTTTTCATCCCTTTTGTTTTTCAAATTTCATTCTTAATTTTTTTTGCCTTTTTTAATTTGATTCTTGTTTGGCCTAATTTCATGAGATATAGTTTTCAAATAAATTAGAAAGATAAAATCTAAAGTGAGAAGACCACAATGTAAAACACGTATGAAATGCATGACCAATCTCAAAGTTTTTGGAATTTTCATTCTCATCTGGAAGTTCATTTTGTTTAATTTTTAGTCTTTAAGTTTGAGAAATGAGAGAGAAACTTGTTGAAAAACAAGGTTGTTATTTAGCCACAATTTGACCACCAAAATAGAGGATCTTTGTGTCAATGAATTCCTTTTAAAGTGATTTTCCCTCTAAACATTGCGAGGAAGGCAAATCATGTTTAGTTTTGATTTTTAAAATTCGGTTAATTATGGTTTTTTGAAAGATTTTAAAGTGTTTTGGGGTTGTTGGGTAGTTTATATAGGTTTTTATGGTGTTTTTAAGTGAAAAGAGGTTAAAAAGATATTTTTAAGGCAAACCCCCCTCTGATTTTCTGACCACCATAGTTATGGTGGTTGGATTATAGGCAGTGGCTAATACGCGACTTGTTTCCTGCTCAATAAAAAAAGAAGTAAATGATGTGTCGTCCGCTTTTAAGGAAAAAATAACGCAGGTGCGCTTGAGCTTTTTAATTCAGGCCAGACTTGCACTCCTAATCTATTATTGTTTTTTTCTTTAATTTAAATTTACATTTTTAAAATTAAGTAATTAAAATTTTAAATTAATTAAAAATATATTATTTTATTGAATATCAGTCGATTTTTACTTTGCTTTCGAATAAAATATAGTAGTCAATTTATATATAGTTATCCCATATCGAAAAGTTAACAAACATTCCATATGAATGTAAACTATAAATAAATATAAAGCTAAATATTCATAAATTAATTTTATATTTTTTAAATGTATTAAAAAATATAAAAAAAAACCATATCTCACCCGATTTATACTGAGTCTCACCCCTACTTTGACCGAGCTAATTGCAAGAGCAGGTTTTTGCCTATTTGAAACCCAAAAGGAGATATATTAAGGTAATAAATTGATGGACAAAATCGGAAAAAGAGAGAAATTAAAGTATTGATAGAGCTCATCTAAAAAAAACAAAAGGGAAAGTCTTGGGAATATGAGATGGAACCAACCAAAATCTATGGTCCCTTAAATAGCAATATTCCGCAACCTCACTTAGTTAGAGGAATCACTGAGTTAATGCATTGATTAGCAAGGATTTTCAGCAGATAAAATATCGGAGAACATCTCTAATATTCCAATATATCACTAATTAAGAGATTTTGAATGTTTTATTCTAATTAATATTTCAAGAATCTAATCTTATATTTTTTTCTCATCTCGGTATATATTACTGTTTTATTTTCTTCTTTCATCAACCCATTATACATTATGTGTATTTAATTTATCTTTTCTTTTCTGAATAGTTGTTTTTTAAAATATTTTTTATTTAAAAATATATTAAAAAAATATTACTTTTACATTAAAATAATTCAAAAATATAAATGTTTTCAGGAATATAGTTTAACTGCACTCGAGAAAAGATGCATGTAATAACACTGCACGTAAAATCCAACAAACAATTCAATTTGATTCTGCAAATTAATAAAAATATCAGTATTATAAAATCTTCGATACAGGACATGTACGGAGAATTTTATAAACAAAAGAAAATAGTTTCTAATAAAGTTCAGCAATAACAA
>Ga0325401_1004623_pt1 | contig 13006 bp, 9 predicted proteins | sample PopdelMetagenome_FD_205666 | JGI IMG/M metagenome (GOLD analysis project Ga0325401, IMG submission 205666) | Populus deltoides microbial communities from Bellville, Georgia, United States - Xylem-PdKOR-R2 | ecosystem: Host-associated > Plants > Phyllosphere > Stem > Wood/Secondary xylem | place...
CAGTACGAGGCGCCGCTCGGCATCACGCTGCGCGAGCTGATCGACCTCGCCGGCGGCATCCGCGAGGGACACGAGCTGAAGTTCTGGACCCCGGGCGGCTCGAGCACCCCGCTGCTCACCGCCGAGCACCTCGACGTGCCCCTCGACTTCGAGGGCGTCGCCGCGGTGAAGTCGATGCTCGGCACCCGCGCGCTGCAGCTGTTCGACGAGACCACCTGCGTGGTCCGGGCGGTGCTGCGCTGGACCGAGTTCTACAAGCACGAGTCCTGCGGCAAGTGCACCCCGTGCCGCGAGGGCACGTGGTGGCTGGTGCAGACGCTCTCCAACCTGGAGAAGGGCATCGGCCAGGAGTCCGACCTGGACCTGCTCATCGACCAGTGCGACAACATCCTGGGCCGTTCGTTCTGCGCGCTCGGTGACGGTGCCACCAGCCCGATCACCAGCTCGATCCAGTTCTTCCGCGACGAGTACCTCCGCCACCTCACCGAGGGCGGCTGCCCGTTCGACCCGGCCCGATCCACCCTCTTCGCCGACGAGCTGGAGATGGCCTAGCCATGACCACCACCCCAGAGAAGACCTCCGAGAAGGCACCGACCTCGGGCGACCACACCCCGGTCGCCGTCAAGACGGTCACCCTGACCATCGACGGCGTCCAGGTCGAGGTCCCCGAGAACACCCTGGTGATCCGCGCCGCCGAGCAGATCGGCGTGCAGATCCCGCGCTTCTGCGACCACCCGCTCCTGGCCCCGGTCGGCGCCTGCCGCCAGTGCCTGGTCGACGTGCCCGACGCCGGCAACGGCCGCGGGTTCCCCAAGCCGCAGGCCTCCTGCACGCTCCCGGTCGCCGAGGGCATGGTCGTGAGCACGCAGCTCACGAGCCCGGTCGCCGACAAGGCGCAGCAGGGCGTGATGGAGTTCCTGCTCGTCAACCACCCGCTCGACTGCCCGGTCTGCGACAAGGGCGGCGAGTGCCCCCTGCAGAACCAGGCGCTGTCCAACGGTCGCGGGGAGTCCCGCTTCTCCACCTCCGGCGGGGTCAAGCGCACCTTCCCCAAGCCGATCTCGATCTCCCCGGTCGTGCTGCTCGACCGCGAGCGCTGCATCGTGTGCCAGCGGTGCACCCGCTTCGCCGAGGAGATCCCGGGCGACCCGTTCATCGCGCTGGTCGAGCGCGGCGCGCAGCAGCAGATCGGCATCGCCGAGGGCGAGCCGTTCTACTCCTACTTCTCCGGCAACGTCATCCAGATCTGCCCGGTCGGCGCGCTCACCTCGGCCGACTACCGCTTCCGCTCGCGGCCCTTCGACCTCGTCTCGACCCCCGGGGTCGGCGAGCACGACGCCTGCGGCTCGGCGATCCGCGTCGACCACCGCCGCGGCAAGGTCATGCGGCGCCTGTCGGGCGAGGACGCCGAGGTCAACGAGGAGTGGGTCACCGACAAGGACCGCTTCGGCTTCCACTACCTCACCGCCGAGGACCGGCTGACCTACCCGCAGGTCCGCGACCGGAGCGAGGACGGGGCCGGGACCCTGCGGCCCGCGTCGTGGACCGAGGCTTTCGCGGTCGCGGCCCGCGGCCTGCGCGCCGCCGGTGCGGTCGGCGTGCTGCCCGGCGGACGGCTGACCGTCGAGGATGCCTACGCCTACAGCGCCTTCGCCCGCGTCGCGCTCGGCACCCACGACGTCGACTTCCGCGCCCGTCCGCTCTCGACCGAGGAGACCTCCTTCCTCGGCGCCGAGGTCGTGCTCCGCGGCCCCGGCGGCGGGGGCGTCACCTACGCCGACCTCGAGTCCGCGAGCACCGTCGTGCTGGCGGGCCTCGAGCCCGAGGACGAGGCCGGCGCGATCTTCCTGCGCCTGCGCAAGGCCACCCGGCGCACGCCGGGCACCCGCGTGCTCGCGGTCGCGGCGTACTCCACCCGCGCGCTGCGCAAGCTCCACGGCACCCTGGTCCAGGCCGCTCCCGGCGAGGAGGCCGCAGCGCTCGAGTCGCTCGGCACCCGCGCCGACCACGGCATCGGCAAGGACACCGTGGTGCTCGTCGGCGAGCGGCTCGCCACCAGCCCCGGCGCGCTGAGCGCGGCGGCGGCCCTGGCCGCCCGCACCGGCGCCCGCCTCGCCTGGGTGCCGCGCCGCGCCGGTGACCGCGGGGCGCTCGAGGCCGGCTGCCTGCCGACCCTGCTCCCCGGCGGCCGCCCGGTCGCCGACGCCGGCGCGCGCGTCGACGTCGCCACCGCCTGGGGCCTCGACTCCCTGCCCGAGACGCCCGGTCGCGACGCCGACCAGATCGTCGCGGCAGCCGTCGGTGGCGAGCTCGGCGGCCTGGTCGTCGGTGGCGTCGACCCCGACGACACGGCCGACCCGGAGGCGTTCCGCGAGGCGCTGCGCGCCGCGTCGTTCGTCGTCGCGCTCGACCTGCGCGAGACGGAGGTGACCCAGGCCGCCGACGTGGTCTTCCCGGTCGCCGCCGTCACCGACAAGGCCGGCACCTTCGTCACCTGGGAGGGGCGCCCGCGCCCGTTCGAGGCGGTCTTCACCAACCCGCAGGCCCTGCCCGACAGCCGCGTGCTCGCCGGGATCGCCGAGGAGCTGGGCCGTCCGCTCGGCTTCCGCACGGTCCACGAGGTGCGTCGCCAGCTCGAGCAGCTCGGGCCGTGGGACGGCGAGCGGCTGGTGCACGACACGAGTGGTTTCGAGACGGTCGCCAGCGCGACCTCCTCAACCACCGGGGGCAGCCCGTCGAGCGGCGGCCACGCGCTGTCGACGTGGAAGCAGCTGCTCGACCTCGGCACGATGCAGGACGGCGACGACCACCTGCGCGCGACCGCCCGCCCCGCAGTGGTGCGCGTCAGCGCGGCGACCTTCGCCGAGCACGGCCCGGTGCTGACGCTGACCGGCGACCGCGGCACCGTCACCCTGCCGGCCGAGGTCGCCGCCGACATCGCCGACGACGTGGTCTGGGTCCCGAGCCGCAGCAGCGGCCGCGGCCTGCTCGCCGACCTGGCCTCGCCCGGCAGCCGCGTGACCGTGACAGGAGCCCAGGCATGAACCCGCTCGCCGTGACGCCGATGGCCCTCGACCAGTTCGGCAACGACCCGTGGTGGGTCATCCTCATCAAGACCCTGCTGGTCTTCGTGGTCCTGGTGCTGCTCACGCTGTTCAACATCTGGTGGGAGCGCCGGGTCGTGGCGCGCATGCAGCACCGCGTCGGTCCCAACGTGCACGGGCCCTTCGGCCTCCTGCAGTCGCTGGCCGACGGCGTGAAACTCGCGCTCAAGGAGGACATCATCCCGACGGCCGCCGACAAGGCGGTGTTCCTGATCGCGCCCGTGCTCGCGACGGTGCCGGCGTTCGTGACCTTCTCGGTCATCCCGTTCGGGCCCGAGGTCAACTTCTTCGGAGTCCAGACGCCGCTGCAGCTCACCGACATGCCGGTGGCGGTGCTGTTCGTGATGGCGATCGCCTCGATCGGCATCTACGGCATCGTGCTCGGCGGCTGGGCCAGCGGCTCGACGTACTCCCTGCTCGGCGGCCTGCGCTCGAGCGCGCAGATGATCTCCTACGAGGTCGCGATGGGCCTCGCGCTCGTCGCGGTCTTCCTCTACGCCGGCTCGATGTCGACCTCCGAGATCGTCGAGGCGCAGGACGAGCTGTGGTTCGGCCTGATCCTGCTGCCGTCGTTCGTCATCTACGTGATCGCGATGGTCGGCGAGACCAACCGCGCGCCGTTCGACCTCCCCGAGGCCGAGGGCGAGCTCGTGGGCGGCTTCCACACGGAGTACAGCTCGCTGAAGTTCGCGCTGTTCTTCCTCGCCGAGTACATCAACATGGCCACCGTCTCGGCCCTCGCCACGACGCTGTTCCTCGGCGGCTGGCACGCGCCGTTCTGGATCGACGAGCTGTACGCCGGGTTCAACGAGGGCTACTGGCCCGTGCTGTGGTTCTTCGGCAAGGTGCTGTTCTTCGTCTTCATCTTCATCTGGCTGCGCGGCTCGCTGCCCCGCATGCGCTACGACCAGTTCATGGCCCTCGGGTGGAAGTACCTCATCCCGATCTCGCTGGGCTGGATCGTCGCGGTCGCCACGATCCGCGCGATCTCGCTGGACGGCGGCATCTCGCGCCAGTGGCTCCTCATCGGCATCGGCGTCCTCGCCGTCGCGATGATCGCCCTGTTCTTCTTCGGCGGCGAGGCCACCGACGACGACGACGCGGGGGAGCAAGAGCAGGAGGCGCGCCCCGGGGCGTTCCCGACCCCGGCGATGCCCGCCGGCGGCGCGGTCCGCGGTGGCGCGGCCCCGCTGACCTTCCCGACCAGCCGGACCAGCCAGCAGACGGTGCCCGCCGGCACCTCCACCTCCGCAGACGGGAGCTGAGCACGTGCCCACGCTCAAGGAGCAGTTCTGGGACCCGGTCGCCGGGTTCGGAGTGACCTTCCGGACGATGTTCCGCAAGGTCGTCACCGAGCAGTACCCCTTCGAGAGGGTGCCGACGGCGCCGCGGTTCCACGGCCGCCACCAGCTCAACCGGTGGCCCGACGGGCTCGAGAAGTGCATCGGCTGCGAGCTGTGCGCCTGGGCGTGCCCGGCCGACGCGATCTACGTCGAGGGCGCCTCCAACGAGGACCTGCCCGACGGCTCGGGCCGGTTCAGCCCGGGGGAGCGCTACGGCCGCGTCTACCAGATCAACTACCTGCGCTGCATCCTGTGCGGGCTGTGCATCGAGGCGTGCCCCACCCGCGCGCTCACGATGACGAACGAGTACGAGCTGGCCGACGACAACCGCGCCGACCTGATCTACACCAAGGAGAACCTCCTCGCGCCGCTGCTGCCCGGCATGGAGCAGCCGCCGCACGCGATGCTCCTCGGCGACGACGAGGGCGACTACTACCGCGGCGCCACGACCCCCACGCCCTCCAGCGGCAGCACCATCGCGGACCCGAAGACGGACCCGAAGACGGCCCAGCCGAAGGACGGTGCCGCGTCGTGATCGCGTTCTGGGTGCTGGCGCCGGTCATGGTGCTGGCCGCGCTGTTGATCCTGTTCGTCCGCAAGGCCGTCCACGCCGCCATGCTGCTGGCCGTCGTGATGATCAGCCTCGCGGTGCTCTACCTCGTGCTCGAGGCGCCGTTCCTGTTCGCGGTGCAGATCATCGTCTACACCGGCGCGATCATGATGCTGTTCCTCTTCGTGCTGATGCTCGTCGGCGTCGACGCCTCCGACTCGGTGATCGAGACGATCCGCGGTCAGCGCATCCTCGCGATGGTCGGCGGCCTCGCGCTCGGCATCACCCTGGTCCTCGGCCTCGCCCAGATCAGCCTCGGCTCGGTCGTCGGGCTCGGCTCGGTCAACCAGGGCGGCAACATCCAGGCCATCGCCAACGTGCTGTTCTCCAAGTACGTCTTCGCCTTCGAGGTGACCTCGGCGCTGCTCATCACCGCCGCCATGGGCGCGATGGTGCTGGCGCACCGCGAGCGGCTCACCCCGCGCAAGACCCAGGCGGTCCGTGCGGCCGAGCGCGTCGCGGCGTACGCCGAGAGCGGCGAGCACCTCGGTCCGCTGCCCGCGCCCGGCGTCTACGCCCGCCACAACGCGGTCGGCACCCCCGCGCTGCTGCCCGACGGCTCGGTCGCCGAGGACTCCGTCTCGCGCGTGCTCGCGGCCCGCGGCTCGGTGCGGCGCACCATCCCGCGCGACGTCGACGACCTGCAGCGCTCGATCGACCACGGTCCCGGCTCCGGCGTCCCGGCCTCGCAGGACTCGCCCGACGGCCGCTCCACGAGCACCGGTCGCGCCCCCGGCGCCTCCACCGGTCCCGACACGTCCGCGGAAGGCGGTGAGTGATGGACAGCGTGACGCCGTTCATCGTCCTCTCCTCGATCCTGTTCACCATCGGTGCGGTCGGGGTGCTGACCCGTCGCAACGCGATCGTGGTGTTCATGTGCGTCGAGCTGATGCTCAACGCCTGCAACCTCGCCCTGGTCGCGTTCGCCAAGCAGTACGGCAACCTCGACGGGCAGATCGCGGCCTTCTTCGTGATGGTCGTGGCCGCTGCCGAGGTGGTCGTCGGGCTGGCGATCATCATGACCATCTTCCGCACCCGTCGCTCGGCCTCGGTCGACGACGCGAGCCTGCTCAAGTACTGACGGGACCACCGACGAGATGTATGTGATGGCAGAGGGCGGGCACTCGGTCCCGCTGGTCGACCCGACCAGCGCGGACGGCGTGTTCTCCCTGATGTGGCTGGTGATCGCACTCCCCGCAGCGGGTGCGGTGGTCCTGCTGGTCGGGGGCGCGCTCGCGCCCCGCGCGTTCGCCTCCTTCGGGCACCTGCTCGGCACGCTGATGCCGATCGGGTCGTTCGCGCTCAGCCTGGCGATGTTCCTGCAGCTGCAGGGGCGCGAGGAGGCCGACCGCCAGGTCGTCCAGCACCTGTGGACCTTCATCCGGGTGGGCGAGCTCGACGCCGGGTTCGACCTGCTCTACGACCCGCTGACGGCGCTGTTCCTGCTGCTCATCACGGGTGTCGGGTCGATGATCCACGTCTACTCGATCGGCTACATGGAGCACGACCCCCGCCGGGTCCGGTTCTTCGGCTACCTCAACCTCTTCGTCGCCGCGATGCTCGTGCTGATCATGTCCGAGAACTACCTCGGGCTGTTCCTCGGCTGGGAGGGTGTGGGCCTCGCGTCGTACCTGCTGATCGGCTTCTGGCAGCACAAGCACTCCGCGGCCGCCGCGGCCAAGAAGGCCTTCGTCATCAACCGCGTCGGTGACATGGGGCTCTCGACGGCGATCATGCTCGCCTTCGTCACCTGGGGCTCGGTCTCCTTCACCACGATCAGCGCGGGGGCCGGCGAGGCCGGCGAGAAGACGATGACCGCGATGGGGCTGCTGCTCCTGCTCGGCGCCTGCGGCAAGTCGGCCCAGGTGCCGCTGCAGGCCTGGCTCCTCGACGCGATGGAGGGCCCGACCCCGGTCTCGGCCCTCATCCACGCCGCCACCATGGTCACCGCCGGCGTCTACCTCGTCGTGCGCTCCAACTTCGTCTTCGACTACGCCCCGAACGCGCAGACCGTGGTCGTCATCGTCGCCACCGTCACGCTGCTGTGGGGTGCGGTCATCGGCTGCGCCAAGGACGACATCAAGAAGGCGCTGGCCGGCTCCACGATGAGCCAGATCGGCTACATGATGCTCGGCGCCGGCCTCGGCCCGGCGGGCTACGCCTTCGCGATCTTCCACCTGCTGACCCACGGCTTCTTCAAGGCCAACATGTTCCTCGGCGCCGGGTCGGTCATGCACGGGATGGACGACGACGTGAACATGCGCCACTACGGCGCGCTGCGCAAGGCCATGCCGATCACGTTCATCACCTTCGCGATGGGCTACCTCGCGATCATCGGCTTCCCCGGGTTCTCCGGGTTCTGGTCGAAGGACAAGATCATCGAGACCGCGCTGGCCGAGAACTGGGTCGTCGGGCTCTGCGCGCTCCTCGGTGCCGGCGTCACGGGCTTCTACATGACCCGGCTGATGATCATGACCTTCTTCGGCGAGAAGCGCTGGGAGAAGGACGTGCACCCGCACGAGTCGCCCTCGGTCATGACGTTCCCGCTCATCGTGCTCGCCGCGCTCTCGGTGGTCTCGGGCGTGCTGCTGCTCGGCGGCTGGATCGAGCACTGGCTCGAGCCGGTCACCGGCGTGCCCGACCACCACGAGCCGCCGATCCCGGCCCTGGCCGTCACCGGCCTCGCCGTGCTGGTCGTCGCCGCCGGCGTCGCCCTCGCGGTCGTCCTGGTCGCTCGCCGGCCGGTGCCGCGCGAGGCTCCCACCGAGGTCTCCTTCGCCACCCGCGCCGCGCGCGCCGACATCTACGGCGACGCCTTCAACGACCAGGTCGTCGTCGAGCCGGGACGTGCCCTCACCACCGGCCTGGTGCGGATGGACCGCTCGGTCGTCGACGGCGCGTTCCGCGCCGGGGTCGTGCTCGTCGGCGGCATCGGCGCCCTGACCCGTCGGGCGCAGAACGGCTACGTCCGCTCCTACGCGCTCTCCGTCCTCGGCGGCGTGCTGCTCGTCGTCCTCGCGCTCCTGGCGGTGAACCTCGCATGAGCACCCCAGTGACTCGCTCGGTTCCCCCGCTCCGCTCCTCCACCTCACGACTCACCGGGGGCCCCGCATGAGCACCCCAGTGACTCGCTCGGTTCCCCCGCTCCGCTCCTCCACCTCACGACTCACCGGGGGCCCCGCGTGAACGACTTCCCCCTCCTGACCCTGCTCTGGGTCGTGCCGCTGGTGGGCGCCCTCGCGGTCGCCTTCGGGCCCCGCGGCGCGCTCGCCAAGCAGACCGCGGTCGTCGTCTCGCTGCTGACGCTCGTCGTCGGCATCGTCGTCGCCACCCAGTTCGACCGCGGGGCCGACGGCTTCCAGCTCACCGAGACCCACGACTGGATCAGCGCCTTCGGCGTCCACTACGCCCTCGGTCTCGACGGCCTCGGCCTGCTGCTGACGCTGCTCACGGTGGCGCTGGTGCCGATCGTGCTCGTCGCCGCGTGGAACGACGCCCCCGACGACACGGCGCGGCAGTTCTACGCCTGGGCGCTGGCCCTGGAGGCGCTGTCGCTGGTCGTCTTCCTCGCCACCGACGTGTTCCTCTTCTACGTCGTCTTCGAGGCCACGCTCATCCCGGCGTACTTCCTCATCGGTGGCTTCGGCCGCGCCGGCCGCTCGGCCGCCGCACTGAAGTTCCTGATGTTCCAGCTCGGTGGCGGGCTGATCCTGCTCGGCTCGGTCATCGGGCTCTACGTCGTCTCCGCCCAGGCCGGCTCCCCGTCGTACCTCCTGACCGACCTGCAGCAGCTCGACATGTCGACGAGCGCCGAGCGCTGGCTCTTCGCGGGCTTCTTCATCGCCTTCGCGATCAAGGCGCCGCTGTTCCCGGTGCACACCTGGCTCGCCGACACCACCGAGCGCGCCACCCCGGCGACGAGCGTGCTGCTGGTGTGCGTGCTCGACAAGATCGGCACCTTCGGGATGCTGCGCTTCTGCCTCGGGCTCTTCCCGGGCGCCTCGGAGTGGGCGACGCCGCTGGTCATCGCGCTGGCGCTGATCTCGATCGTCTACGGCGCGTTCATCGCGATCGGCCAGGACGACCTGCTGCGCCTGATCGGGCTCACCTCGCTGAGCCACTTCGGCTTCATCACCCTCGGCATCTTCGTCTTCACCGCCCAGGGCGCCAGCGGCTCGATCCTCTACATGGTCAACCACGGTGTCGCCACGGCCGCGCTGTTCCTGATCGCCGGCTTCGTCATCAAGCGCCGGGGCACCTCGCGGATCTCGCAGATGGGCGGGCTCGAGAAGGTCACCCCGGTCAGCGCCGCGCTGTTCCTGGTCGCCGGGCTCGCCACCGCGGGCCTGCCGGGGCTGAGCCAGTTCGTCTCCGAGATCCTCGTGCTCATCTCGGCCTTCGACTACCGGTGGTACGTCGGCGCGATCGCCGTGACCGGCATCGTGCTCGCCGCGATCTACGTGCTCTGGGCCTACCAGCGCATCTTCACCGGACCCAACCCGAGCGTGCTGCAGGCCGACGTCGTCGCCGCCGACGGCTCGAGCGACCCCGAGGTGCGCGAGCGCGTGGCCGACCTGGGCCGCCGCGAGATCGGCGTCCTCGTGCCGCTGGTCGCCGCGCTCGTGCTGTTCGGCTTCTACCCGATGCCGCTGCTCGACGTCAGCAACCCGTTCTCGGAGTCGCTGCTGCAGCAGACCGGTGTCACCGATGACGGGCCGCGCGTGCCCGTCGAGGCCCAGGAGGCGGGTCGCTGATGGAGTTCACCAAGCCCACCATCGAGTACGCCACGCTGTGGCCGCTGCTCGTCGTGTTCGGCGTCGCCGTCGTCGGCGTGCTCCTCGAGGCGTTCCTGCCTCGCGAGCGCCGCTTCGTCGCCCAGGCTTCGCTGGCCGTGGTCGGCCTGCTCGTCTCGCTCGGCGGATCGGCGTACGTCTGGACGCAGCTCGACGAGTTCCGCGCCGACGGCCAGGGGGTCGTCGCCCGGGGTGAGATCGCCGCCGGCGGCACCCTCGCCGTCGACGGGCCGACCGTCTTCCTGTGGGGGCTGGTGCTCGTCTTCTCGATCGCCGGCGTGCTCCTGTTCGCCGAGCGGCGTCTCGAGGGCGGGGTCCCCACCTTCGCCGGCCAGGCCGCCGCCCTGCCGGGCAGCGAGGCCGAGCGCGAGGCGTCGACCCGCGGGCTGCACCACACCGAGGTCTACCCGCTGCTGATGTTCGCCGTCGGCGGCATGATGCTCTTCCCGACGGCCAACGACCTGCTGACGATGTTCGTCGCCCTCGAGGTCCTCTCGCTGCCGCTCTACCTCATGTGCGGCCTGGCCCGCCGCCGCCGGCTGCTGAGCCAGGAGGCCGCGCTCAAGTACTTCCTGCTCGGGGCGTTCTCCTCCGGCTTCTTCCTGTACGGCGCAGCGCTGGTCTTCGGCTACGCCGGGTCGATGCAGTTCGCCGACATCAACGAGGCCGTGCGCAACGACACCGGCAACAACGCGCTGCTGCTCATCGGCATGGGCCTGCTCGCCGTCGGGCTGCTGTTCAAGGTCGGCGCCGTGCCGTTCCAGGCGTGGACGCCCGACGTCTACCAGGGCGCCCCGACCGCCGTGACGGCGTTCATGGCCGCCTGCACCAAGATCGCGGCGTTCGGTGCGCTGCTGCGGCTGTTCTACGTCGCCTTCGGCGCCGAGCGCTGGGACTGGCAGCCGATGCTGTGGGTCATCGCGATCCTCACGATGCTCGCGGGCGCGATCCTCGCGGCCGTGCAGACCGACGTGAAGCGGATGCTCGCCTACTCCTCGGTCGCCCACACCGGCTTCCTGCTCGTCGGCGTGCTCGGCGTGCGCTCGGCCGGCGCCGTCGGCACCGACGAGATCACGGCGCTGCAGTCGGTGCTCTTCTACCTCGCGACGTACGCCCCGGCGACCGTCGGCACCTTCGCCATCGTGACCCTGGTGCGCGACGCCGGTGGCGAGGCCACGTCGTTCTCGAAGTGGGCCGGGCTCGGCAAGAGCTCCCCGCTCGTCGCGGGCGCCTTCGGCTTCCTGCTGCTCTCCATGGCCGGCATCCCGCTGACCGGCGGCTTCGTCGGCAAGTGGTCGGTCTTCACCGTCGCCATGGCGGCGGGGGCCTGGCCGGTCGTGCTGGTCGCGATCGTGGCCAGCATCATCTCGGTGTTCTTCTACGTCCGGGTCATCCTCCTGATGTTCTTCAGCGACGACGACACCAGCGACGTGACCGACGCCGAGACGGGCTGGGGCGGCGGCACGGTGACGGCGACGCTGGAGCGCGTGGAGACCGCCGCGGTGACCAAGCCGTCGCTGCTGACGTCGGGGACGATCGCCGTCTGCGTCGTGCTCGTGGTGCTGCTGGGCCTCGTGCCCGGGCCGATTCTCGACCTCGCGGGTGATGCGGGACAATTCATCAGGTGAGCTCCCCCCAGCCGTCCGGTGCGGGCCAGGGCCTGGCCCTGCCGGTCGCCGACCCGGCCCTCGAGGCGCGACTGCGTGCCCGGATGGACGAGGTCGAGAAGGCGCTCTACGCCCACGTCCAGAGCCGCTTCCCCTACGTCACCGAGGCCGCCTCGCACCTGCTCGACGCGGGCGGCAAGCGGTTCCGACCGCTGCTGGTGCTGCTCGCCGCCGAGGCCGGTGAGCACCCCGAGGCCGACGAGGTCGTCACGGCGGCCTGCGTCGTCGAGGTGACCCACGTCGGCTCGCTCTACCACGACGACGTCATGGACGAGGCCGAGCTCCGGCGCGGCTCGCCCTCGGCCAACGCCCGCTGGGACAACCTCGTCGCGATCCTCACCGGCGACTTCCTCTTCGCGAAGTCCTCCGAGCTCACCGCCACCCTCGGCGCCGACGCCGTGCGGATCCAGGCCGAGACCTTCAGCCGCCTCGTCGAGGGCCAGATCCTCGAGACGGTGCCGCCGGGTCCCGGCGAGGACGCCCTCGACCACTACCTCGAGGTCGTCGCCGGCAAGACCGGGTCGCTGATCGCCACCTCCGCGCGCTACGGCGCCCGCTTCGGCGGCACCAGCGCCGAGGTCGAGGAGGCGCTCGCGGCGTACGGCGAGATCGTCGGGTCGGCGTTCCAGCTCTCCGACGACATCCTCGACATCGCCTCGGAGTCCGAGGAGTCCGGCAAGACCCCCGGCACCGACCTCCGCGAGGGCGTGCCGACCCTGCCCGTGCTGATGGCGCAGCGCTCCACCGACACCGCCGACGCCCGCCTGCTCGAGCTGCTCGCCGGCGACCTCACCGACGACGACGCGCACGCCGAGACGCTCACCCTGCTGCGTGCCCACCCGGCGATGGACCAGGCCCGCGCCTACGTCCTCGACCGCACCACCGAGGCCAAGGCGCTGCTCGTCGCGCTGCCCGAGGGCCCGGTCCGCGACGCCCTCGAGGCGTTCGCCGACGCGGTCGCCACGCGTTCCTCCTGACGCCTCTCGGTGGTTGAGGAAGGACGAAGTCCTGTCTCGAAACCACCCTCGCCGCGCCGACAGTGGTTTCGAGACGGCCGCTGGCGCGACCTCCTCGACCAGCGGCGGCCCGGTCCCGGTGACCGAGATCAGGCGGTGGCAGCGAGCGCCGTGAGCCGCAGCTGGTGGCGGCGGTGCGTCCAGGCCTCGACGGTGAAGACGACGAGGGCGAGCCAGACCAGGCCGAAGCCGGCCCAGCGGCCGGGCGGCATGTCCTCGTGGAAGTACAGGACGCCGAGGGCGAACTGGATGACCGGGGCGAGGTACTGCAGCAGCCCGAGGGTCACCATCGGCACGCGGTTGGCGGCGGCGCCGAAACAGATGAGTGGCACCGCGGTGACGACGCCGGCGGAGACGAGCAGCACCGCGTGGCCGACCCCGTGGTGGCCGAAGCTGATCGTGCCGGTCGCACCCAGCACGACGAGGTACGCCGCGGCGAGGGGCGCGATGAACGTCGTCTCGACCGCGAGGCA
>Ga0325401_1004625_pt1 | contig 13004 bp, 7 predicted proteins | sample PopdelMetagenome_FD_205666 | JGI IMG/M metagenome (GOLD analysis project Ga0325401, IMG submission 205666) | Populus deltoides microbial communities from Bellville, Georgia, United States - Xylem-PdKOR-R2 | ecosystem: Host-associated > Plants > Phyllosphere > Stem > Wood/Secondary xylem | place...
AATCATCAAGATGTAGAGCTTGATTTAGATTTTATTTTATTTTAAATTATGTTTTGATATTAACTTAGTTAAATTTGGATAACTCAACATGTTGATTCATAACTTAGTTATGTGTTGGTTAGGTGAACTGTATTTTGATGTTGGAAAACTATTTATTTATGATTGTGTGAATTGCAGTTTTTTCTAGTGAAGAGAGTTGAAAACTATCACAAGATACTTATGTTAGAGAAGTCGAAGATTCCTTCTACAACACACGAGTTGCAATTAGCATCTATAACTTGTGTGTTGTAGATTGTATCTATGACAATGGAATTGCATAAGACATTCGTGACTTGCATGATACACATGCCAATTATAATACTCTCGACTATACTAGATTTTGGAATGAGGAAAAGGGTGTATGGTTGGAGGCTAGTATGAGGAAAGGGAGACATAAGGTTTTAAGGGTTTTTTTTTTTTAAAAAAAAAAACTAGAGTTAACTTACAAGAATAAAAATAAATTGCATGTGATAAATTATTGAAGATACCAAAGGATCCATGTACAACATCAAAGTTTTAAAATAATTAATGTTTCCACACCCACACTTCAATTCTTTAATATTTCTTCGTTGTGTGTTCACTTTTCAGAACTATAAATCACTATCGAAAAGAATAAATTTGCAATACACTGTCTCATTAATAACTACTGTTTTTTTTTTTTAGGCTAGTGAAAGTATGGACAGTCCACGAGCGTCCAGGTATGGAAAAAAAAAAGAAGACAAAAAGCAAATGATATTTTTGGACTGCAAGGAGGTCGTGAGATTGGGTTAAAATTATTGATGCGAACCTAGTATTATTGATATAAACCTCATGATTATATATTCATGCAATCCATACTCAAAATTAAAATTTAATTTTAAAAAATCAAAAAAGGTTTGATAGGTATGTGAAACAATAAAAATAAGTCCCAAGACACTTATACCATTGAAATTAAATCAAATAACTCCACAAAGTCAGTTAATCTTAGATAAATTGGTTTAGTGGCATATTCAGTAAATATTTTTCAACTCTCGGTAAAATGCCGATGGACTTTATCCGTCTATGAAGGCATCGATGATTGCAGCATTTTTAGTAAATGTTTCTCAACTCTCGGTAAAATGCCGACGGACTTTATCCGTATGTGAAGGCGTCGGTGATTGTGGCATTTTTAGTAAATATTTCTCAACTCTCGGTAAAATGCAAACGGAGATAATCTGTCGGTAAATCCGTCGGTGGGATTTTTTAGTTTTTTTTAAAAAAATATTATTTAGAATAAATAATATAAAATTATATAAATTAATAGTAAAAAAACCAATTATGCAAATAAAATTTTATTAAACATCAAAAATAAAAATATAAAGTTAAATAATATTCATTATAAATTTAATGTGTTTCCAAAAAACATTAAACTAGAACATGGCGGAGATGGAGGAGGAGGAGGAGGAGGAGGAGGAGGCTGGTTGTTCCCGGGACCATACAGCCAAAAAGGAGGGCGCACATGTATCATCCTTCTGTGATGTATTGTTCATGACCATTTGGCAGAGTTGTTCATAATTCGCCGAGAGTCGTATTTTTCGGCAAGAGGAGCCGTGTGTTGTTTATAATTCGCTGATAGTTGCTCGTACTTTTCTAGTGAGATGAGCCGTGTGTTGCTGCAAGGCCACGAACTCTTTAGATTGGGTGCTCGATACTGATTGAGAGCTCCCAACAGTTGAGACACTACGGGCCGCCCACAACTTCTTGGTGGTGGTGTAGGAGAGCTCGTATACCAGATTTTTATCGGGTCCACTGGACGATCCTACCTCCATCCACAAATCCAAGTATTAAAGTATATGTTTAAACCCTAATGTAAAATGAACAAAATGATTGGTAAAGGGTTTTTGGCATTTGGCTAGTGTTTGGAGGAGAAAAGAATGGGGAAAACTCATTTGGTTGGAGGAGGAGAGAAGTTTGAGGCATTCCTGGTGTTGTAGGAAAGATCGGCAAGTGGTTGATGGTGGCAACTACGGCTTAGGTGTGGCAGAGAAACTGGCCAAAGTGGTGGCCAAGAAGGGGGAAAGAAAAAACTAGCTAGAATTTAGTCTCCTAAAATTCCAATATTCTCAATTAAGCTCCCAAACTTAATTTTTCACTAATTAAGCTCTTAATAAAATTAATTTGACCCATTTAAAATATAATTAAGTCCTTGCACCTAATCAAATCCTTTAATTAGATCGAATTTAATTCTTAAACATAACTAATCATTTAATTTGATCCATGATTAAATCAAATTTGCATATTAAAAATCTAATTATATCTTTAGACTTAAAAATTATACAAATTTGTTCAATAATAATTTGATTTAATTATATCATAGTCTCATAAAAATACTTTAGGTCTTGTTTTATAATTTTATAATGGACTCCAAGATGCTGGGTTGGATGGTATGATCAGATTTGTTTATGGTAACAGTCAATAGAATTAGTGAGGAGAAATAAATAATTCACGGGGAGGTGGAATCAAAGAAAAGATTGTCTCCAAAACCAAATTTGTGGGGGCCTCTCATAGTAGTAGGCAGTAGCTGGGTTTCCTTGGGCTTTGGGTCGCGGCTTCAGCTTTCAGAAATAAATAATTCATGCTGAAGCCGTGACCCAAAGCCCAAGGAAACCCAGCTTTCAGATTCTAGTGGCTAGTCAAATCTTCATAATCTCCTGCACCACAATACTTTTAATATTATTATTGTTAATGACCTTGATTAAAATGCGCACGAAAAGATAATCGTGGAAAGATACATATTATCTATATAAACTGCACAACTTTTGAAAAACTGCATAATTTCTTTGAACATGCCAAAAAGGTTAGGAGGGGGAGATATCGCCCGCATCCCGCGGAAAAGAAAAAACAACAACGTTCACATGACAAAGAGGTTAGTATTACTTGATGAATGATTACTCTTTTTTTTTATTTTATAATTTGCATTTGATGAATGATTGCAGGAAATAAATAATAATAATAATAATAATAATAATAATAATAATAATAGTAGTAGTGATGATATTAATTAGTGATAATAATAATTATGCTCATAATAATAATAACAACGACAACTAATTTCTGAGTCATTCCTCAAATTTATTTTTTTTCTTTTCAAAATAAAACTATAAAATAAAAAAAACAAGAAGACTGATGACTTGAAAATGTAGGCTAGAAAGGATTTCAAATATATAGAAAGATCAAGCTGCAATTCTAGACAAATTAGAACTCTAATTGTAGCATATTATACCCAAACCTAGAGAGATAATATAGATTCAAGGTCAAATTAAATCATTATTGAACAAATATGCATAATTTCTAAGTTCAAAGACATAATTAGATTTTTAATAGGCCAATTAGATTTAATCATGGGCCAAATTAAATGATTTTTTATGTTTAAGAATTAATTTGGATCAAATTGAAGGATTTAATTAGGTACAAGGGATTTATTAGAATGTAAATGGGTCAAATTAATTTTATTAAGGGTTTAGTTAGTGAAAAATTAAGTTTGAGAGCTCAATTTGGACCTAATTAAGAAGTTTGGAATTTTAGAAGACCAAATTCATTTTTTACCATGTTAATTGATTGAAGTCAAGGGTAAAATCATAGTAAAATCAAAGTTTTAGGGTCAATTAGGAATTAAATTGAAGAAATTCACATCCAATGGCTAGGGGTGTTCACGGTTCGGTTCGATTCGGTTTAGACTCAAAAAACCAACCAAACTGAATTACATTAATTTTGTGAAATATTAACTGAACCGGACCGAAAACCGGTTCAAACCGAATCGGTCTAGTTCGGTTAAATCCGATTTTTATGGCAAAAAACCGGGAAACTTAATCCCAACATTTAGACTCATTCATTCAACAAAACAAAGAAGATCTGTTTCGGTTTCAATTCCTTGATCGAAACTGCTAGAAAGACACGATACAGGGAGCCATACTCTAGGGTCTGGTCTAACTAATGTTCCCAAACACTTCAACAAGATAAAAAAATAGAATAGCTAGTAGAGGAGTGAGGTGTTAGCTCTGTTAGCTTGAAGTTTGCTACAACCCCCCTCACTAAACTAATTCATGTAGCAAATCCAAAAAATGATGATGTCAGCCTATTCTTGCTTTACTGACTAGATCACTGTTTCTTGAGCTTGTAGAAGCATTTGATGAGGAGGTAAATGTTCCGCTTCCATCACGACTATCGGCTGACTTAGACAAATTCTTTAGGAGCCTATTGACTCAAGTCCACAGCATGCATTGAGAGAAAACTGGGAAAGGAAGATTGAGAATTAATTGAGAGAAAGATGAATTTCTTTGGGCAAGCGACGACTTTTTGTGAGAGGCAGGAAGAGGAATGTTATGTTAATGGTTAGGGTTAGCTGGTTAGGTTTAACTATTTATACCTCAAAGATTTTTGTAATTTTTGGCTTTTAGTGGGTCTGGTTCGGTTTGATCCGGTTTCTGGTTCAATACCAAAACCGAACCGAACCTGTTAAAATTTATGGTTTTGAAAATCAGTTTAATTGGTTTTTCATTTCGATTCGGTTTTTTCGGTTAATTTTTTTTTGGTTTTATCAGTTTTCTCGGTTAATCGGTTATTTTGAACACCCCTACCAATGACCAATAAAATTAAAGAAAGTTTTAGGGTTCTGTTGATTGTGTTGTTATACTTCTTGTTTCTAGTTGTTTTGATCAACCTTTATATATTAAGATTTTTAATGTGCAGCTTATGTTAATGTTATTCGATGAAAACCCTTAGAATAAAACCATTCTAGTATATCAAGAATCTGCAAATAGATGAGGTTTACCAACGTAGCAATACACAAACTTTAAGGATTTGTTTCCACGCCCAACTAATAGTCGAGCACTTTTAGTCCAAGATTAGCATGGCATTTAAGATGGTAGAACTAGCAGCAGCTTTAAACTTTGAATTTACATAAAACAATTGTTTTACGGTGAGATTATATAACTATTATTCATTATTTGTTAGTAGAAAAGTAGGAATTCAAACGACATAATGAAAAAATAGGGGTGCTATGCCTAGAGGAACTCATCATTGTTTTACTTTTGATCGGTTCACTCCTGAGTCAACTCGCTTAATTCATGAATCATGGACTGGATCCAGCCTCTCGCCTATGCCTAGAGGAACTCATCTTTTAAAACCATGGTCATTAACCCACACAAGCATTAAATTTCATTGTATAAAATTAATATATAGTTGCTTAGGTGTTCCTTCAATTTTCAATTAAATTTCGTTGTATACAATTAATATTTTGTTACTGTTAAAGAGATTGTATTCTCTTGTGGCAAAAATGAGTGTTTAATATTGTGATATAAGGTGATTTTAAAAAATAATTATAATATATTAGAATGATTTTTTAATATCTTTTTTAACATCAAAAGATAAAAACTATTAAAAAACATAAAAAAAATAAATTTAATATTTTTTCATGTCAAACATAATTTTAAAATATACCATAATAACGTCTTGCTTGCAATGAAATCAGTTGTGATAATGCTCAATGATTTTACAAGAAAAGCTTCATTAACAACATGATATTTTACACACAAGCAGCTTAAGATTAAACAAGTTCTCAATGCCCTCCAAAAGTACACATGAGACTATGGAGATCGAATGCATGAGAATACAATTATTGCCACAAAAAAGATACAGCAATATAAAGTAACTTGAGCTTATTCTCTACTGGATCTGAGCCCACTTGAAGAGTTTCCAGTAAATTTTCAGCCATTTCCTCTTACCTCATCGGCAATATTTATTGTACGATTGGATGCATTTGACTGGTGATAAAATGCATCATTGGTTTCTTTCACATAATGCTACAGCCATTTCCTCTTACCTCATCGTCACCAGTTATTATGCCTCCAATATTAGAGGGTTGAAGATCACTACTAGTTATGCCTGCAACTTGCATTCCCTTTTTAAGGATGTTAAGCACCTTGGTTCGCTTCTGAAATAAAAGATAATACGCAAATATATTAGAGGCTGAGTTCATATTTTTATAAGCAAACACATTTTTATACTTAATATAGTATTTATTTATCAATTAGATGGAGAGATTATTTGTATTAATGAAAATATGAGGATTCCACTAGTTATTTTGAAGCCAGCCCAGAAAATATAATTAATCTCTTCATCCAGAGAATTAAAGAACTTCAATCAATACGACAAATATGAATTCAAATGTAAAGCAGAGAAGAAATATAATAATAATAAAAAACATAGCGAGCTTGTAAAGCTCTATACTACAAGAGAAAAGAAATCATTGTTAACCTTTGATTCAGTAGTAATCAATAGCTCTCCTATCTCAAAAGCCATGTCATGCATAGCGTTTAGCTCAAAAGATCCTAACTAGATCCAAATTCAGAATCTTGAAGGAAACTCCATACGCAGGTCTCATCAATGATGTTTGGGAGGCTAGGCACAGGTCTGCTAATTCTTGAGCACTTGTCTGTTCAATATGCTTCTTTGGGTTTGGATTATCAAAATCTGATCATCCCTTGTACTCTCTTTTGTTTTTGTGCCTAGTAAATGATTTTGTTATTTTCTTTGCATGTCACCTACTTCTTGGGGAGTCAAATCCCTTCTTCTGGACAGTATGAAAATATGCATGTTACTTTTTTTCAAGCAAGTGAAGGAAACATAAACAGGGATGCTAATTCTATTGCGTTTGCCTCTTTGGCTTCTATGTTTGCCGCTATCTCTATTTCTCCACAACATCTTTGAACTCCCTTTTCTAGCTTGTGCTTAAAAAATTTTTTACACAATCGTTCTTTTTCCTAACCTGGCCGATCAAATTCATGATTCAGAAAAAGTCTTCTTCTCATAATTCAGGATTTGTTAGAACACTCGTTCTCTAGATATCTTGGTGATTCATCCTAAGGTGTAAGAGATTTAAATGTCTTCTATCTCCCAAATATAAAATGAGGATGATAAAACCACACACGTGGGCTTTTCCTTGCAATGGCCAATCGTGCTTGGCCATGGGCTGTTTTTAAGCACCAACCAAACGCTATAATTTAGTGTTTGTTTTGCATGATTTTAATGTATTTTCTGCCAAATGTTTTGGTTTCCCATTTTGAAGGTGTTTTTGAAGCAGCGCTGGAGATAAAGGTATATGTTGCCTGATTGCCACCCTCAATTGTACTTTTTATCAATCTATGCTAAAAATTGGTGTTGTGAGTCAAGATTTAACATTGCAAAATGGAATACAGAGACGAAAGACATCACGTAAATAAGGAATGCACATTACACGGGCCTTCTTCTCCCTCCAGGTCATGAATGGGAAGGCCGAAATTGTCATTTTACATAAACCTCTCTATTATACTCTAGGACGAACCACCAAGCAAAAACCTTGGAACGAAATAGGAAACAAAAGAAAGAAAAGTCATAGCGCATACAAATGTCCACATTATTAGCTTTTCTCCGAAACTTTAACTCTTGGCTCGCGTCGTCTAAAACTGAGACACAACAAAAAAAAAGCGAAGACTACAGGGTAAACAGAAAATTGGGTAGGATTGTTTTGGTCTCGAGACAAATAATGGTAGGCAATTATTGCAAAAACACATTGAGAGACGGAGAAAAACAATTCAACAATTTGAACAGGATTTCCAAAAAGCTTGTTAGATGGATCTCGATGATAAAACCAAGGTATCCAGCCCTTCCACTGCCAGCTAACCTCTTCCTTTCTACCGGTGTAAGCAAGCTGAATTAAGGAGATGGCCAAGACAGTGATTGACAGTATCATACTACTTAGCGCATACCGGGGTTGACGCTGCTGAGAAGACACGTAATCAAGAACCGCAGTTGCAATCTCTAACAGAAGGTTCATAGCATAGAACATTTTTCTCAATAGATCCTGCCAAGAGGGTATTATTTGATTACTGAAAATCAAGATTTGTATTTTGCAATAATTTAATTGTAATTTATGAAGCAATCTTGAGATGGTAGATTTTGACCTTTTGATTTAATCCATCTGCCGGCCCGTTGTGTGCTCGTTGATTGTTATTTATATCGTCTTCAATTTGTAATATTGTGAAGGATCTCTGTCTCCTGTGCCTCAAGGACTTAACTGCCTCCAAATTGCAAATATATTAGAGGCTGAGTTCATATTTTTATAAGCAAACATATTTTTATACTTAATATAGTATTTATTTATCAATTAGATGGAGAGAATATTTGTATTAATGAAAATATGAGGATTCCACTAGTTATTTTGAAGCCAGTCTTGAAAATATAATTAATCTATTCATCCAGAGAATTAAAGAACTTCATCAATACGAAGAATGGGAATTCAAATGTAAAGCAGAGAAGAAATATAATAATAAAACAAAACCTAGCGAGCTTGTAAAGCTCTATACTACAAGAGAAAACCTTTGATTCAGTAGTAATCAATAGCTCTCCTATCTCAAAAGCCATGTCATGCATAGCTTTTAGCTCAAAAGATCCTAACTAGATCCAAATTCAGAATCTTGAAGGAAACTCCATACGTAATGCTCCATAAGCAATGAGGTATCAGTGAATTTAGGCAAATGTATAGTAATAAATAGTAAAGAAATAATTATACTGTTTTAGTTTCTAAAATTAATTACCTTTATGGGGGTCTCTTGTATCACGCTCCTGCTTTGACGTAGTAAAGTATAGTTATCGCAGAAGATGGCATCACAGTGGTGTGTGAACTTTTTACCACCATAACATTCACAACAAATTTCATAGGTGCTATTTGAAACATTTAAGAAACATTGAGAGCAACTGAAGTATGCTCCTGCCAAGTACGTCTTACAAGACTGGCAAATTATAGCCCTTCCACTCTGCATGAGGTAGTACAAGACGATTACTTCATCAAAATCCAAGCTTCCATTGCCGTCCATGTCCAGCGCGCTAAAGATGCTCTGATGAATGAAATCTGTGGCTTTGTTTTCACTGAGATACTCCACGTATTCACGTACGCTAATTTTCCCGTCTCCGTTCTTATCCATGGCATCGAAAGTGTTTTTGGCCAGTTCCTTGTTATTTTCGGGCAGATTCTCATAATAAGCTCCAGCAGCCCGGCGAATCTCCTCCATATCTATTTATGCGTGTAATATTTAAGAGGAAGAAGATTTAAGAGGATAACGGAAGAGGTAGCTTAGATCAACAATTTTAACACTCCAAAGGGACTTTGGTCTGCATCTGATCACAAAGCTCTCATGTTCGATAGTGATTTATAGTACTGGCAAGTGACCACACAATAAAGAACTATTAAAGAATTGAAGTGAATTTGGGTGTGGATTACCATTGTGAATTTGGATGGGACCTTTGGTATCTTCAATAATTTAACTATCTCACACAACACATGAAACCCGACTCCCGTATCAGAGTCCATGCAAACCCAGCTACTACTATGAGAGACTTTTGGAGACAAAGATCTTTTCTTTTATTAATTCCACCGTACCCATGAATTATTTATTTCTCCTCAACCCTTCTCTATCAACAACAAAAGAAAACAGTAGCTATTAAAGAGACCACACAACGAAAAAATATTAAAGAATTGAAGTGAAGTTGTATCTTCAATAATTCCACAATCCCACACCAAAGGAAACACGGTTCACGTATCAAAGTCATGAAAAGCCATGATGGAGTTTTTGGTAAGTTATCATAACACAAGTAATTTTTTTTTTTGAAAATTTAGTATAGTTGAGAATATTATAACTGTCTTGTGCATCACGTGAGTCACGCATGCCATCTGAACCTCTATTATTGCAAATACAATTTATGGCTTGGTAATTATAGATATCAATTGCAACTCGCGTATTGTTTAAGGTATTTTCAACTTTTCTAAATGAGGTATCCAACATAATTTACAAGTAATTAGTTTTCCCCAACATCAAAATACAATTCATAAAAGGAGCACATAACTAAGTTATAAATCAATATGACGTTAGTCATCCAAATGTAACTAAGTCAAAATCAACAATTAATTTAAAATAAAATAAAATCTAAATTAAGCTCAAGATCTTGAGGATTTTGTTTTAAAATCATTTCAAAATATGTTTTGCTATTCACTCTTGGTATTTAGGGTCAATAGACTCAACATGGATCATTACATTGTATATTAAAAGTATTAGTGTTTCTTTTGATATTAAATAAAAAATAAGTCTTAAAAGTATCTAAGTTCAATATTGTCTAAAGTATTTGTGCCATTAGATCCCACTACTAAATAGATTAACCCACAATGGTTAATACTTGGACATTTTAGGATCAAGGTACAAAACCTTTATTCTACATAACTTATGAGTGAATCTTGGTACTATAGGATAAATAAACTTGATCAAGGCATTATCCATAGACCACCGTTGCATAAACAAATTGTTTAGCGACACTCCTCTTAAGATTTGGACTAGGTTCAATGAACCGAACATAAGCCCATCAAATTTTTCACTGACATGGCTTTATAAACTAATAATAGTCATGGGTCATTGTTGTTTTCGATTTTTGGATCCCCATACAAAAAGGAAGAAGAGAATAAAAAAAGGAAATATTAGAAGAAAAAAACTAAAAAATATATACTAGTGAGAAAAGAACTCCGAGGTGACCAGAAAATAACCAAAGATTGGTTGAGAAAGGTCGAAAATACAAAGATTAAAATTTGACAGTATGTTTTTGATTGATGAAAGTCTTATTGACAAAGAAAATTAAATTTAAGGATGAAAAGTCCAAAATCAAATGTTTAAGGACTCAATTAGATTTCATTGAAGGTTTAATTAAATTTATGAAGGGTTTGATAGTAAGAAAAAATAATTTTTAAGTCAATTTAAGCTTTAATTGAAAGAAATTAAAGCTTAGAGGTGAATTATAATTTTTAGGGGTGAATTATAATTTTTAGGAGTTATTTTGGTCAATTCAAGGGTTTAGTTGCATAAATATTGAAGTTTAATGGGCAATTAGGGATTTGATTGAAGAAATCCAAAAGCAAGGACCAAACTGGAAAAGACGCGTGAATATAGGGGTTGGAATTGACCGAAGCAAGGACTAAATTGAAGAAATTGAAAGTTTGTTGATCAATTAAGGGTCAAAATGCACAAATTCAAAACCAATGATCAAAGTAGAAAAGTGGGTCACTTCAGGGCTGACATTTGAATTTGACAGGGATGCAATTGAATTGATTCTTAAAACTAAAATCTTAATTGAGGACTTGATTGAACAAATTGAAAAATAAGGACTAATTTGAAAATAGACACTTTCTGACACCATTTTCTTGTAAATGAAATGGCACGTTTTGTTCAAAACAACATCGTTTCATTCACTGTTCATAAAAAAAAAAACTACTCAAAACGATGCAGTTTTGAGTGGCACTATAAATCTTCTTCTTTCCCTAGACGTGGTACAGGTAGGGGAAGAAGCACGTCTAGGGAAAGAAGAAGATTGTTCCCCTGCAGCATCTCTTTCCCTCTCTCTCCCATAAACCCAAAAATCGACAAGACTCACACCCATGACTAACTAGCAAATGAAAAAATAGAGGAGACAAGCCCTGCGGGCGACTGGATAATATACATGGATGACATCAACATTAGTAGGGCACATAATATACATCTTACTGGCAACAAAGAAAGGTAGATATGGTTGTGGCATCATAGACTAGGACATCCATTATTTTCTTACTTAAGGCGACTATTTCCAAGTCTGTTTTTAAACTTGCATGAATCTGACTTCTGTTGCGACACATGTATTTTATCCAAAAGTCATCGTGTGTTCTATCCAACAAGTTTTAAAATATGTGAAACTCCATTCACATTTATTCAATCGGAAGTTTGGGTTCCATCGCCTATCAATATCTTTAGGAGTTAGTTGGTTTGTGATTTTTATAGACGACTACTGTAAGAGTCTCAAAATTATATCATCGAGGTCATAACTATTATATCGAATCACTCTTCAGAACCGGAAGCATTCATATTTTTTTTATATAAATCTAATTTTCTACAGAAAATTTTGTAAGAGTCTCAAAATTATATCATCGAGGTCATAACTATTATATCGAATCACTCTTCAGAACCCGAAACATTCAGATTTTTTTTATATAAATCTAATTTTCTACAGAAAATTCGATAGAGTTTCCTTTGTTTTTTAAAATAAAATAAAATCTAAATTAAGCTCTAGATCTTGAGGATTTTGAATTGACCTGCAAGATATTATATTTATGTTAAGCCATGTTCAATATTATGTTCCAAGGCTTTACAACTCATCCTTGTTGTTTTAAAATTATGACAAAATATGTTTTACTATTCACTCTTGGTATTTAGGATAAATGTACTCAACATGGATCATTACATTGTATATTAAAAGTATTAGTTGTTTCTTTTGATTTTAAATAAAAAAAATAAGTCTTAAAAATATCTAAGTCCAATATTGTCTAAAGTATTTGTGCCACTAGATCCCACCACTAAGTAGATTAACCCATAATAGTTAATACTTGGACATTTTAGGATCAGGGTACAAAACCCTTATTCAGTAAAAATTACGAGTGAATCCTGATACTATAAGATAAATGAACTTGAACAGGGCATTATCCATAGACCACCGTTGCATAAACAAATTGTTTAGCGATAGCTCCTCCTAGGATTTGAACTGGGTTTAATGAACCTAACATAGACCCATCCAATTATTCACTAACATAGCTTTATAAACTATTAATAGTCACGGGCCATGATCTGGAGTAAATAGGGATATAAATATCAATTCCCCAAACAAATTGGGAGTAACAAAAATAAATAGAACTTTAGAACGGATGGGAATAAAACCTACCATAGGTTTAATTCATTATAGTAGATCCATGTAGATACACCATCGGTAGATTGGGCATAACAAACTATTAGGGATAAAAGACAAGTAGCAATGGAATTTACTATAGGTATTATACTTTAGGGTGATAATACATTTCCTTTAGCGTAACAAGTCCCTTATCTTAGAACTCTAAAGACTAATTAGGG
>Ga0325401_1004627_pt1 | contig 13003 bp, 8 predicted proteins | sample PopdelMetagenome_FD_205666 | JGI IMG/M metagenome (GOLD analysis project Ga0325401, IMG submission 205666) | Populus deltoides microbial communities from Bellville, Georgia, United States - Xylem-PdKOR-R2 | ecosystem: Host-associated > Plants > Phyllosphere > Stem > Wood/Secondary xylem | place...
TGATTGAAAACCTAATTAATTTTTTCAAGTCCGGATCAACCCAAGAACGAAAATGGTAACTATAAATGAAGGTGTGCTGATGGCTGAAGCAATTATTTACCACCATCTATAAATTACCAAGGTAATATTTTTGTACTGTTGAGGAAGAGCCCAGCAGACACGTGATTGGCAACTCATTTTCATTCTTCTTTTTATGCGCGTCGTTCAACAATTTTTATACAATAGGGCCCCACTTTGATCACGCCATTGCTCATCTTGTCACGTGAACAGCGAGGTGCGCATCCGCATCATCTTCTAATGTGGGCGCATGCACACCAAGATTAACCTCCTCTACCAAGGGACAAGGGGTGAGGTCTTGACAGGTGCACCGATTACTGACACGTGCGAAAGCCGTGTAGCCTCTCATTGGATGGTCTTAGACAGAGACGGTTACTGAATAACAACGATGACATCGCCACGTGGCGATAATCATGGTTGTTGGTCAGGCTTGAGTGGACTAGGTGACCGTTGGCGTGTTGGATTTGTCCGTTGACATTCTTAAATGTCAAATATGCCCCTTCAGAACATCACTGGTATATGTGGGTGTTTAATGTTATCAGGTCTTGAAATGTATTTTAATTATTTAGACTGTTATTTTATTTAATTATTTTTCTCATTAAAGATTTATGTTGCTTTCTTTAATTATTTAAATTGGTAGTTACTTTCCTCATTAAAGGTTTATGTTACCCTTTTCTTTTCTTATTTTTGTTTTTTTATTTTTCTTTATAGATAACCAAAGATGAGGTTTTTTAACCTGATTTATCAAGAAAATAAAATCTAAGGTTGGATTTATTTCTCATGACCATTAATGTATTTTATTAATATTATAGTCACATCTAAAAGTCTCACAACAAAATTACATTAAATTATGCATCATATATCAATGATATATTATATAAAAGAGAAATAATTTTAAAATTTAGGGTGTCATGACCCTTAAAACGTTTGTGAAAAAAAAAGAGAAATAAATTATTAAAAATTATTAACAAGTAATAATCAAAAACTTATAATTCTTTCCAAAAACAATATTACAGGATAGGATACATATAGAAAAATTTACATTGGTTTCAACCTGATAATGCATGGGTGGTATATAAGATTTTTTTATATATATATTACTTATTCATTGGTGTAGTATATGGATGAGGTGATAAATAATGTATATCTGATCATTTCTATTTTGTTTGGGTAGAAATTATAAGTGATAAGAATTTTTTATACAAGTGGTAAGAGATTTGGAGGCTTATTTATTTACTATCATTTTTATTTATTTGAATTATGTTAGTGAATATACATTATAGTCAATTAGTTGAAACTAGTATGCACGTGCTTGTTATATGATATGTACACTGATTTGACCCGTAAAAGAATTCTACATGGAGAAATCACGTATGTCAATGAAAAGACTAACGTGATAATTGTGTAAGTGATCCTTAGATTTAAAATCATTAAATTATCTTATATAAAAAATGTTATGCTTTAATCTTGATCAAATGTTGTCCTAGTCAAGAGTAACAAACAAACATATATTGGGTATAACATAAACTATATGAATGTATTTGAGTAATGGAGAGAGGATTTATCACCCTAGATGAATTAAGAAAAATGTTCATTCTATTTTCAAATAGTAATGATAGTGAAATTCTTAATTAAGATAAAATGAATTTAAAAGGAGTTTGAAAATCTTATTTAAATAATTAATTACTATAATGTTAAGAATTAGAAAGATTTAACAAAGTAGACATACTATATACTATAATATCTAAATCAAAATATTCTTAATGAAAGGATAATGATTACACTAAAAAACTGATTACTGAAAAGTTAAGTCAAATCACCTATGACTTTCTAAATATTTAGGGGATCATGATAGATTATTAAACATTGTACTTGATATTCAAATATAAGTCAATCAATTTTTGAATTGACAATAAATTAAATTGTTTTATTTATTTTATTTTATTTTACTTAGGATTATGACTTATATTTGATCTAACTTATTAGGAAACCTAATAAATCATATATTCGTTAATCAAGTGTGACTTGATTATAAATAAGTTGTAGAAATTAAAAACTAAAATGTAATTAATACAAAGGATTACAATCTAAATATAAAAAAAATCAAGTAAGGACTTGATTGAAAAATTTTCTAAAATTATTCTAAAATAATATATGTGATATTATTTAAGGGGAAAACTGATTTTTTGTCATTTATAGTATTTTTAGATTTTCCTATAAATAGAATATCATGTTTCTTATTTTCTAAGAGAAAGTAAGTAGAGTACAATACAAAAACACTTAAAAAAAAAAAGAGTTGGCACTCTAAGGTATAGAAATCCTTTTTTAGAAGATTTCTTACTAGTGGTTTGTGTGGATTACCGTTGGATTCCAGACACTTGGACAACTTATGGTTTGTAACAACCAGCCTTGAAGAAGTTATTCAAAGCCGAAAAGAACTGCTCTTCAGGTAATATTCTCATAAACCCTGAACAACTTTAGATCTGTTTAATGAGATCCTTGGGACTTCTAAAAAAAATTTAAATTTATTGTTTTCTCTACGTGAATGTGTTTCGAGAAATCCATCTGGACGACATATAGTTTGCAACAACTAGCATTGAAGAAATTATTCAAAGCTGAAAAGAACATTTGCTTTTCAAGTAATCTTTGTAAACCCTAAATAACTCTAGATTTGTTTAATGGGATCCTTAAGACTCCTAAAAAAATTTAAATTTATTGTTTTTACTACTTGAATATATATTTTGGAATACCTAACAAATTACTTGGGATTTTTGGATCTCTATATTTATGTTTCTTATTGATTTTTTTTTTCTTTTTTCTTTCGGCGTATTTTCTTGACCACGGAGAGTATTTACAGGGTCTTGACAATTGTAGAACTATATCTATTTAGAAAATTCCATCCAATGTCAGTGGCAAATTCGTAGATAAAACCTCAACAAGGACTAATAATGGTAAGCACCCAGCTCCAACATATTTAGCTGACAGTTATCCTGATGATTTCTTCAGGTTTTGCTTCTTCCCGGGTTCAACCAAAAAAACATCACCTCCAGTTTCATGGCCACCTTCTAAAATCTATATTCAAATGGATCTGATCTGACCAGTTATCCTTTACCAATTCCAATTGCTCTCATTCAAGCCATAACAGGTTTCTTTCGTTTTTAGGTCCCAAAAAATTGCAGCTTTCATTGATTTCTCATCATCATCTACTTATTCCGGTTCTCATTGAACACACTTTTTTTTAACAAAAAACCAGACTTCCACAACAAAATTTTAGTCCGAAAAATTTAAACTCTCAGTTTTACTGAGTCTTCCAAGTACCACCCATATAGAATCTTGCTCCTTTCTTGCTAATCCAGTCACTTCGTAGATCAATTTTGTTATAGACTAGAAGTATGACTTCAGGTACGAGACTACCAACATGGAAAGAAAGAGAGAACAACAAGAGAAGAGAAAGGAGAAGAAGAGCCATTGCAGCAAAGATATTTTCTGGGCTAAGAATGTATGGCAACTACAAGCTTCCAAAACATTGTGACAATAATGAAGTCCTTAAAGCCCTCTGCAATGAGGCTGGCTGGACCGTCGAGCCCGATGGCACTACTTTCCGTAAGGTACTTTTCTTTTTACTCGTTTATTCACCATCTGTATTTCATTTCTGCTTAACTTTGGTTTTAGGCTTTTAGGTAGCCAAAACTTGAAAAAGTAACAGTTTTCATGTTTCAATTTCGTTTAATGAAGAAACAATAAAAAGAGAAGTGATTAATTTTCTTATTACTTGAACATGAATTCTGGGTTACTTCTAGTTTGATTAGTTTTGTCTGTTTAATCGCATTACTGTCCTCTCTGTGCATTTTAGAATCATTCATGACTCTGTTATCACAATAAGCGTTGGAAATCACAAAAATACTATGAACCCAGCTCCTGCATTTCATGATTATCGCTCAATTTTGCTTAAGCTAGCTTGGCAGTGGTTACTTTAGGTGTTAACTGGGTGGGGCTAGTTGTGGCGCATATTAACATAAGCTTGACATTGCATGCTAACGTGCGCCGGTTTCTGTTGCCGTAGCGGTGGCGTTACTGAGGTATTTTTCTTCTCTCTAAAGCTGGTGTGATCAGTGGGGTTAGATTCGTTTGCTGATTTTTTTGTATCGCCTTTCTGGGGTTTATCTCCAGCGCACGTTAGATCGTCAGCCTTGTGTTTTATTGGCTGCTTTTTTTATGAGTGCAGTGTTCACCGGCGTACGTTAGATCCGGTCAGCACTGCTTTAGCGATCTTGTTTCCTTTTTTAGTCTGGGTGATGTCAGTGTTTTTGCTTTCTCGCGTGAACCACAAGATTCTCTCTTTTCTTTCTTCTTTCCTTCTTTTGCCAACCAACTTTAAGACTCACTTTGGTCTGTTAGAGAGAACATGGAGCAGCAGCACAGACCTCCTAAGAAGACCAAAATGCCCTTGAAAACAACATGAGAGCCGTAGCATGTGGATGGGTGGTAAAGGGTCATCTTGACTGTAGGGGTCTGGGGCTCTCTTTCATAGATTTGGTTGAGTTGCTTTTAGTTCCTTGCCAGTAGAAATGCAGACCCTTTTTTCAGTTCTGTTCAGTTTCCCATTTGGGAGGTGTTTCTGCTGGTGATAGTGTTGCTGCTTCTTTTGTGGAGTTCCACTGGAGTTCAATTACTGTTCATCAAGTTGAGAATAAATTTACGTAAGTCTAGACGTCTAGTAAATAATGTCTGTTGGGCTTGGAGATTGTCAAAATACTTGTCTTGTTGGGTATGCGGGTTGTTTTAAGGAATGTTACAGATTGTCAGGTGATCTCCTTTTAAAATGAAAACCTATTAGATAAGATATTCAAATATAATTTATATAATTCTTTAACAAGAAATACAAGAATAATGGTATTTCCTGAGCTGAAACTCATTCATCCAGATGTAGGTCCAGGGGAAAAAAGACGGCAAAATTGTCTCCCCATCTATATGATATAATCTAGAGGAATGAAGCATTGGGAAGGATGCAGTAGTGGATTATAGAGGAAATTTATGGTGATTGTTGAGAGTAATATCTGTATCTTGTGAAGAAATGACCTGCGGAAGTGAATTTGTTAAAATTTAAAAAATGTGGATATTTATCCTTCATCCACTGTTAGGTTTTAATTGTTTATCTATACGTAAACTTGCTGGCTTAATATTTCTCTAAATTCACTTCCAATTCGATGCCATATTTTCCAGCTGCTCTGGTCATTTTATAAAGCCTTCTTCAGTTGTAGACACATGTTAGAGCTCCTATCTTTGCATCCTGACACTGCTTTGTCAAATGCCATTGGAAACTGACTCGTCCCTGTTACTAGTATGGTTGAAACTTTAGGCGCTGTTCTTAAATTGGATACTGGCATGCACGGAGGATATACTTGTAAGGCTGGAAAAATATATTTTTTCATCAAAATAATGCTACTTGTTTTTGTTATTGTTTGGCATATTCTTTGCAATAGCCTTACCAGTATCACTTCGTCAAGTCATCTGTGGTGAACTTTTTATGACTTCGTTAATGTTTTTTCCAAGCCCCTGGTTTCATCGTTTTTTTCTTTTTTTAGGGATGCAAACCTGTAGAACGCATGGACATTCTTGGTGTTTCTGCAACAACAAGTCCATGCTCCTCGTACCACCCTAGCCCTTGTGCTTCCTACAACCCAAGTCCTGGATCCTCTTCCTTTCCCAGTCCAGCTTCATCCTCATACGCTGCTAATGCCAATATGGATTGCAATTCCCTCATACCATGGCTCAAAAACCTCTCATCGGCATCTTCATCAGCTTCCTCCTCTAAGTTTCCTCATCTCTACATCCATGGTGGCTCCATAAGTGCTCCTGTTACTCCTCCTTTGAGCTCTCCCACTGCTAGAACTGCTCGAATAAAAGCTGACTGGGAAGACCAATCTATCCGCCCAGGCTGGGGTGGGCAGCACTACTCCTTCTTGCCATCTTCAACTCCACCGAGTCCTGGCCGCCAAATTGTTCCCGATCCAGAATGGTTTAGGGGGATTCGAATACCACAAGGGGGTCCAACGTCTCCCACATTCAGCCTAGTTGCCTCCAACCCATTTGGCTTCAAGGAAGAGGCTTTAGCTGGTGGTGGATCCAATGGTGGATCCCGCATGTGGACTCCCGGTCAAAGTGGTACATGTTCACCTGCCATCGCAGCTGGCTCTGATCATACAGCTGATATTCCCATGGCCGAGATTTCAGATGAGTTTGCATTTCGATGTAATGCTACTGGTCTAGTGAAGCCATGGGAAGGAGAGAGGATCCATGAAGAATGTGGATCAGACGATCTAGAGCTAACGCTTGGGAACTCAAGAACCAGGTGAGCTGGCATGATATTTGATTAAATAGATCAATTCTACTGTTGTTTACTTGAATCTTGTTGAAATGCAGATAAACAATTGCAAAAATGAAAATTCCCGAGTGAGCTTCCTTGCATGACCTTTCATTCTATGTTTTTACTACTGAGTTGTATAAGGGATCTTGGTGAGTAATTAGCCGTTGCTGCTCTCTGCTTGTTTATTTATTTTTCACTGTTTGCTTTAACTTATTTCTGGATAACACATAGATAGTGCTTCAAAGTGAGACGTGGTTTCACCCTTTCACTTAGTTAGTTTCACTCTAAATTCTATTGGAAGAACTGCTTCAACCGGTCGTCTTCCTTCAGTTTCTGGTTTGCCATTGAAGAGTAATGCTCAGTGACTCAAGTGAACGGAATTGTAATTCAATGCTTTTTGTGTGTTCTTTGGCATTGAAATGTATTGTTCATATTATCATTTTCACTTCCGTTTTAGCTTTTCTTCATTACCCTTGTTGCGCTTTCATGAAGAAAAGATTTCTTTTCAATAGATGACAGAAGGGTAAATTCAATCCTATTATTGCAAGTTGAGAGTGGGTGAGCTATCATCAAAAAACCACTTTATAGAAAATGATGACTGTCTCGGACCAGATCATTACTAGCTTGCCACCTGAAATCAAGAAATTAGAATGGCCAAATGTTATGTCTTTTTGAATGTATCGAATATCTTTTGACCAGCCCTGTTCGTATGGTGCCACGTATGATATCTGACCAGGAGTTTTCGTTGACAAGGAGTGCGCAACAACCACAAAGATGGGCTTGGCCCCTTCGCTTTAACAATTTTTCAAAGTTTTCAATCGAGTCTTATACTAGTCCATTCTTTGCCTTATCACGTTGGTTAGACCATCAGTTCTTGTCTCCAAAAACAACGGAATTGATTCAGGTTTTGATGTCCTCCACCTAAGCATGTTGGTGATGGAAAATGGCTCGGTGCGTTTGTGTGTGTGCTGGCGATAGTGAGAGAGACAGTGAGACCTCTTACCTACAATCGCAAACGCTGTGTTCATCAGCGATGAATTATAATGTGGAAATTGTACAGTTGCAAGTATACTCCTTTCAAGTGAGCATCCAACAAAAGCACCAGCGTTGTTGATCAGAACATTAATGAAAATGGCTCGGTGCGTTTGTGTGTGTGCTGGCGATAGTGAGAGAGACAGTGAGACCTCTTACCTACAATCGCAAACGCTGTGTTCATCAGCGATGAATTATAATGTGGAAATTGTACAGTTGCAAGTATACTCCTTTCAAGTGAGCATCCAACAAAAGCACCAGCGTTGTTGATCAGAACATTAATATTGATTTCCTTCTAAAGCAGCAGCAGCAGCGCCGCGGCGGCGGCCTCCTTAAAAAAAAATCAAATACCATCTGGAGACCTGCAAAGAGAATTACAGAACATGAAGGCCGACATAAGCAGAAGGAACAAAAGATAAGAATTTATGAGATGGGAAGAGCGTGTGCTAAGAAAGCTAAGTATATCACTCATACTTGATGAACAACGCAACAGTCCCATCTTTGAGGACTGTAGTCAATAGATTATTTCCTGAAAACAATCAAGAGGCTATGCATGGACCAAAAAAGAAGTTTTACTCATGAAGATTGCAGCTATAATTTGAAAGTAGCACCGCGATGAATTCCATGGTAAAACGAGGTTTATCAAAAAAAAAAAAAAAACAAAAAAAAAAACATAGAAATACCTTTACTGCAACAGTAATTAGATTGGTGGCTAGGGTAGGTCTGCATGCTCGACCAAAAATTTTTAACATGAAAAAAAAGTTTGGGAGATGACTAAAACAACATTTTCGAATAATCATATTAGAAAATAAAATAAGATTAAAAAAAGATGTTAACCTATTAACTTTTTAAACTTGTACTACGGTTTATAAAAAAAAATCATAAAAGTCAATCCCTAGAAAATAAAATATTAAATGATAAAATTAAAAAAATCTAAAATAATAAGAGCCAAAATGAAAATAATAAAAATATAAAGAAAAAAATTCAAAAAAATGAGGGACAAAATGGAACAAAAAACACTATAAACTTAGTTTGAAGGGTGAAATTATAAACAATAAAACTTTTATAAAAGGGTTAAGGAAAAAAATTAAAAATCAAAAGAATAAGAATCAAATTGAAAACATTAGTAAATGAAAAAAAATGAATATATAAATATATAAAAAAATTAAATTTTTTTTTAAAAGATAAGAATAAGACTAGGAGCTGTTGAGCCTAGTAAGCTAGACCATACACCTGACATATGAAAAAATGGCTCGTGTACGGACCTTTATTCTTTTATAGTTAATGGAGTGGACGACATGTTATTCGCCCCAATTTACTTTGAAAAAAATAGATAACGCGTTATCTAGAGCTCCCCACAGTGATTGAAAAAACAAGGTTCCTGATTTTTCTTTTGAAAATTCATTTTCAACTTATTTACACCTAGAAAACACTCTAAGTACCTTGTCAAACCAATCCATGACCTCCAAAAAATGTAAAAAACTGCCTCAAAATCCAAAATCAACTCGAACAAAAAATCTTCTTGAACTCAAATATGTTTTTTTAGGCTCTTTCAAGGTAAAAAGAAAAAAAAACATCTTATTTGAACTTCTTTCATCACATAGAACTATTTGGCACAAAAATCAACTGTTTTGATGGTTGGAATCGTCGTTACGTCAACTTTCTCTTTTTACGCTGAAATCTAATGAGCCCTATTATCTCTTCCACGAAAAAATAATTGAAAAATAAAAAAAATAAAGTTTGATAACAAAATTAAATTTTCTAAAATCAAAGGGACCAGTCACGTGATAGATAAAAAAAATAGGAGACTAAAATGTGTTTTTCAAACAAATTTTAAAGCCGCCACTTATTTTATCTTCTTTTTTTCAATTCAACCTTATCTCCCAAAAAAATATGCAACGTGATGCTAATTTCATCTCAAAAGGACTAATTGTGCAAAATAAAAATTTGAAGATTAAATTAAAATTTAAAAAATTGCTTCAATCCAAGTGACATGTAAGAAAGTAGTAAGAGTATAATCAAGAGCCCTTCTAGTTGCTTTTAATAATAATAATAATAATAACAATAATAATATTGGTTATATGTGATATTTAATCTGCAAAAAGATTCACGTGAACTCTCAATAGTCAAATTACAAACATGGAGCAAGAATCTATAATGTACTAGTTGGGGTTGGTTCCTTTCACTCCATTCTGTTTTTTGTTTTTGGAGAAAAAATTATGGCAAGAACCATTCACACTAATCCAACTCACATCACATTTTATTTCACCCATTTAATTTATTTGATATGATTATTATCCTGCAATGGCGCAGATCCATAGCTCACATAGAACACGACCACCTTTGACAATAATCTGTTACCTTGTCCTCAACTGATGCCCCCTCTCCTTAACCTTAACATTGCTAAACCAGCTTCTTTTACCCTCACTTTCCCTCAAGACGTGCATCATTAGATTCTCATCTCAGCTATTCCTCACTTTATGGACAAGCTGCTTCTGACAGTCAGAACTCTTAGCCATGGAGATGGGCGGCCACGCACTCAGCAGGAAACAAGGATACATCCCTTTCTTCTAGGTTCATATTATCCAATTCTAAAGAGGGATTATTATAAGGGGAAGGAAAAAGATTTTTTTATTTCACCTTCAAGTCTTCGCTTTGACCTCCTCTCTCTTGCCCCAACCAAAAAACTAGAGAGAAGAAGGATTGCTTTACATCCTCCCTCCCCCAGCATTTCAGGTTACTCTTTCCATCTCTATCCTCCATCCTTCCACCGAACAAGACCTTTAACTTAACAGGGACTTTGCCATTGCAAAATGATTCAGTCAGCAACACTGCTCTAATGGTGTATAGCTTATCTGTCTGCAAAATAACCAGTGACTGTCAACTTTCTCGTGCAAATAGGGTCAACAATTAAAGAAATACGAGGCTAAGGAATGTGAATGGAAGAATTCCAGCTTCCATTTCTGCTGCTTCTTCTATAGCTACACATATATATTCCAAAGTGCATCCAATCTCAAAATCCCTCAATCTAATGCAAACCAATTGAGAAAACTTTGGGTCTAATATTCAGTGAAATTCAGACTCATAATTCATATGTATAAAATAGAGTCTCGAGGTGTTCCTGAATTTCAGATTCTATCAATCTGAAAACCCTTCAATCTTAGGCAAAGCAGTTGAGGAAACATTAGAATTAGAATTTTCTTTTTTTTAAAAATAAAATGATAAGGATAGTTAAAACACTATGACCCTACCACTAATGTTTTTACCATATTACTCTTTTAAAAAAACTCATATGCTAATGGATAAGAGTTTGATTGTGTATGCAATAAGATTATTTCGGCATTTTCAAATTGCCGAGGGCAAGACAAATATTTTTCTTTTTGAATACACAATAAAATAACATTAATACCTTTAGAGGTTAGAAATTCTTGGATGCTACAGTGGGTTATATTTGTACTTTTATATTAAATGTACACAACAAAATAATCAATTTGCCTTTATAGATAAAAAAAAAAAACACAATTAATTGACAATAATGGGTTTTTCATCTTTTTCTATTGAGAAGCATAGTAAAAATACATACTTACCATTGAAGTTCAATTTTTTATGCCTGGTTGTGATGGTATTTCTAGCATTGTACTTTTGGTTTTTTCATTGTTATTGGGTAAAGTTAGGGGCATTTTGGTCTTTTGATAGATTAAAAGCATTAAAAACAATTTCCACGTGTTAGTCGCTATGTCATCTTTAAATGATGAGCGTCGATGATTTTGGTGGTAAAAAACACTATTCCGGGACAACGTTTGATTCTTCTCGGTGTTTCCTCCATGTACCAACCGTGTATACACCAAACGACTCTCCGATTTGGCTCTAGCGACCATTTCTTTTCCTTTTTCTTTTTTCTCTCTCTATTCTTTGATGTTTACACCTGCCTTGTAATTTTTCAAATCAGCCTTTTAACTTCTCTTACCTTTTGATTTAGTCCCTGGTTTTTTGGTTAATATTTGTATTATTTGAAATAATTTATGAAAATAAATTTATTTCAATTTCATCCTTATTCAATTTTTTCATTTGTCAAATTTGGTCCTTATTCTTCTAATTGCTATTTATATAATTCGAGTCTTTTTTATTTAGTCCTTGGTCTTTTGGCTAATATTTGTTTTATTTTAAATAATTTATCCAAATGGTATTTTGTTTTAATTTTATCCTCACTTAATTTTTTTCATGTGTCAAATTTGGTGTTCATTCTTTTAATTATTATTTATATAATCTGAGATAATTTTTAGAATTGAATTTCTTTTAGATTTCACCCTTTATTATTTTTTTTCCTATCATATTTTATGCCTCATTCTTTTTATTGTTATTTTTTTTTGTTTTGCCAAATTGTTTAGCTAGGTTGGTATTTGTTTTTACTCAATTTCATCCTTCAACATTAAATTAGTTTGGATTTGAACTTCTTGGTTAAGCCCATGTCTAGGATTTTACAGGTTACAAGTTTGGAAAATTAATCCAGCTCTAGAAGATTCACCCGTGATAGATTTGGTTTTTTTTTTTATCATTTTTTCAAGCTAATGTTTTTTCATTTTTATCCTTTAAAATTTATTTAATTGAAAATTAGGATTTAATTTTTTATTTGCAATCTACCTGCATTGTTTTGTCCTTCATTTTTTCAATTGGATTATCTCAAGTTTTTTTATTTGTTATTCTTTGTATTCACAATGAATTTTTCTTCTTGAATTAAATGCATGCCTCATTTAGATTTTGGTGCGGTTCAACCCCTAAAGTTTCAAATTTCCTATCATCTAGTCCCTATTATTTTAGAGATTCACATTTTAGTACCAAACTATATTTTTTTTAATTTTCAATCCATAAATGTTGAAAGCAAAGAGGGAAAGTCATTGTCCTATAAGTTTCAGATTTCCTATCATCTAGTCCCTGTTATTTTAGAGATTCACATTTTAGTACCAAATTGTATTTTTTTTAATTCAATCCATAAATGTTGAAAGCGAAGAGGGAAAGTCATTGTTCTATAAGGATTACTATTGTCATCTTCAACTCCATGTATGTTGTCAACACTAGAAGTTGACATAACCATCATTTCTACCATGGTCTCGTAAGAAACAAATGGTTTTCCGTGTGCATACCACCACAGATATTCCTCTATAAACCTTTTTTTTTGTAAAAGATGCATCGTTACAATATCTGGATCGAGAAACTTTTTATTTTTACACATCTTGCATGGACACGTAATGCTCTGATTAGATATTTTTACACATCTTCTATTGAACCTATATCAAATAATGATGACAACATATATTAATTAACTACGTTAACTAAATAAATTTGAAAAAATATTGGTTTAACTTAAGATTATTCAACATATTTTAATAATTCTCTTAATTTATTATCAATTTTCTATGTAGATACAAATTTATACACATTAACAGAAATTACAACTTGAAAATAAAATTAACAAAATCTAAAACAAACCCGTTAAACAAGCCATTATTTATTTCACCACAAAACACCTAAGTCGGTAATTCGACATAA
>Ga0325401_1004628_pt1 | contig 13002 bp, 11 predicted proteins | sample PopdelMetagenome_FD_205666 | JGI IMG/M metagenome (GOLD analysis project Ga0325401, IMG submission 205666) | Populus deltoides microbial communities from Bellville, Georgia, United States - Xylem-PdKOR-R2 | ecosystem: Host-associated > Plants > Phyllosphere > Stem > Wood/Secondary xylem | place...
TCTCTAGAATACCTGAATTCATCCTTTCAAACTAATAATTATAATTAAGGAGTCGGAGATCTATATCCCCCGCCACCTGCCCACATCAAGGTAAGGCCCATTAAAGGTATAACCTTGAAGTTTTAATTGATAATGAAGTTTATTCTTGTATACATGACCTCTGTTTAGAATTTAGATTGCCCATTGCTCCATACAATTTGAAATTAATGGTTCAACTCTCCACGTCACAGGACTGGAGGTAAGGCCCATAAAAGGCATAGGTTTAAAGTTTTAATAGATCATTAAGCTTATTCGTGTTAGTTTGTGTGTCTACACACACATGCACACGTGGTATTAATTTTATTTATGTAAGTATATTTAATTATTAATAAAAATTTATTTATTTTTAGTATTTTATTAAATATTTGATTAATAAATTTAGAGTAAATATAAAGTCACAAGGATAAAAATATTTTACAAAAAAAATTATAAAGTTATTATATTTATAAAATTTATATCGCATCAAATAATTATTTCTGGTTAATGCTCTATTAAGAATGTACATTAATTAGAGTTGTTGAGATTGATATATATTATGATTTTTTTTATAAAATAAAACAATTATTCTCGTAAGTTGAGATGTGAAAAATACATAAAACTAATATATAGATGCTTATCATATGACATATATATATTGAACTGACCTATATAAAGATTTCATATAAAAGATTATCTATGTTTATAGAAAGACTCGTTTAATAGTTGTATAAGTGATCTTTAAATTTGAAACCATTAAGTTATTTTATATAGGAAATATTATATTTTGATTCTGCTACACGTTGTTCTAATAAAAAGTAACAAACATAAAGATATTTGGTATAACATAAACTATATAAAGGTATTTAAGTAATCAAGAAAAGATTAATCATTTTAGGTGAATTAGAAAAAAAATAATTCATCTATTCTTAAATAATGTTGATTGCAAATATTTGCACAAGGTAGAATGAGATTTGAAAAAAAAATCAGATCTTATTCAAATAATCAATAATTATTGTGTCGAGAACAAACATGATTTGATAGAGTGGACACACTCCGATAACTTAATTTTTTTTTTAATATTTTTTTTTACATTAGCAGCTCAAAATTATTGGAAAGCACTAAAAGATATAAATTTGATTTTTTTTTCAAGGCAAACACAACTAAACATAGTTGAAAATGAAAAATAAAATAAAGATAATAAAAATATATGTTTTATGAATTTATTAATATTCTAAGAACATTTAAGGATTGATTCGAGGAGTTAATCTAATGGTTAAAAAAATTGTTTTTTTCCTTGATTTCTTGAGTTTCAACTTTGAAACCATCACTGAGGAAAAAAATTGTTTTGTTATTCTCTAAGTTCATCTTGAATAAAAAGATAAATAAAATAAAAAAGAGAATAAAAATTATAACAAAAAAAATCTTTACATAGATTTATTTATTTTTTAAAATATATTTTAAAAAAATAAAATAAAATATCATTAATTACCTCCAAGCATCATAAAACTTCTGTAACTTAAAATATTTTTAACATCAAACTCAAAAGAAAAACATTACAGCACTGTAATTTTATTTTATTTTTTAAACAAAGGCAGTGCTTACTATATTTTGTCCTTCTAAGCTTTTTTTAGTAGTTCCTGGTTATCCCTAACTTTCAATTTCCTGAATTGGAAGCAAAAGAATCTTTCCTTTGAAACGTGAGCAAAGACACTCCTTTCATTCCACACCGACGACGACGACGACGACGACGAGAGAGGGAAATTTTTGGATGGGTCCATCACATAAATAATATCGCCCAATAAGGCAACGCCCACTCCACAATGCAGAAAGCAGTCGAACGGTGTCGTCCTTTGTCGGTTGCCTAAGATGAGGCTCCGTAACAAACCCTTTCCAAAAAGGTTGACTCCTCAATAAATCAACGGCCAGTAAATCCCCGCCACGACACCATCACTGAGTGTCAATCCAGTGTGGGGATACACGAAACATACAGAAACTGTTATCTACAAATGAGTCCCTTAATTATGTGATTGATTTTACATCAGCTCAAAATGACAATTCTTTTGCAATTCTACCACCACCAAATTGTTACTTACCTAATATAAATTCCGGTTACATTTTCAAGGTTCTAAAAACTTTTAGTACTGCAATGGAGACATTCATAAAAGTTCATTCTAGTCCATGTAATTTTCAAAACAATATTAGTCCCTGTATTTTATTTATAGTTACAAAGTGGTCTTTATTTGAAATTTGTTTGTCCCTGTGCTATATAAAATTTACAATCTAGTCTTATGATGAACATTTTTTTACAATCAGGTTCCTACAAGACTACTCTTCATTATATAATGTTAATTACATAATATTTTTTTATGTAATAAATGAATTAAATATACAAATGAACCATTATATTCCATGATTCAATACATAACCATACATGCCTGTTGAAAAAAATTTCAACTCTTTTTTTAATAAATAAATAAAAATTACAACTCCTATCATTGAAGAAGAGGAGACGGTAACTTACCACTTCATACCATAGTTTTGAAACTCGGCCCGACGGGTCGACCTGGGATCCAGCCGACCAGCTTAAAAAAAAATAGAAAAAATTATGACCCGGTGTAACCCGACATGTTGACCCGATAAAATTCGGTCAAAAACCCAAGCAGTTGATAAATCAATATCATATTTACTCTAAAATTGCTACATTAACTTTCTAGTCGATATAATTGATTTGATTTGCTAGCAGTAAATGAAACAAATGAAGAATTATCTTAATTTTCTAAACTGTAGTGCTCGTCTCTAGGTGGAATGGTTAATTTGCTGTAATGCAGAGTTGGAATACCAATTGGAAGCCATCATCATAGTTGGGGGACTAACTTTGTATTTAACCCAAGCAGATATTTACCCCTCCCTTTCCTATAACAAAGTCCCTCTCCATCGCATCGATCAATTAAAAAAAACACGCTCTTCCTTCCTGAATCCACCTCCATCTCTCCCACTGAAAACACACACCGAAACAAGCTATTTCAATATAAAAATAATAATAATAAAAAGAAAAGGAAAACCCTAGAGTAGAATAAAAATAAATCGAGATGAAGGATGATGATTCGCTTCCAACGACAACAGCACCAAGCGTGAAAAAGGAAACCTCAGATTCCGTTCTATTCGGCAAAGGCCGGTACAAGTTCTGGGCTCTAGCAGCCATTTTGTTATTAGCATTCTGGTCAATGCTCACTGGCACCGTCACTCTCCGTTGGTCTGCCGGAAATCTCAACAGCCTCGTCGACGACATCGACACTCCCATTCGCGACGATCTCGATGTCCTAGTCAGTACACAGAACTATTGCTGGGTCTTTATTTTTTATTTTTTTTAAATTTTGATTTTATGAATTTATTTTGATTTGTGAATTGTAAATATCTGTAGGAAATGGAGGACAGAGAGAAAGTGGTGAAGCATATGTGGGATATATACACGAATAGCCGTCGGATCAGATTACCAAAATTTTGGCAAGAGGCATTTGAAGCTGCTTATGAAGAGTTGACTAGTGACGCATCAGATGTTAAAGAGGCTGCCATTGCTGAGATCGCTAAGATGTCTATTCGGTCTATTGATCTTGATCCGCTTCCGGTTCAATCTACGGTGAGGACTTCTTTTTTCCTTTTTTTAGGCTCTTGTGATTTTGCATTTTAATGTTCAGTTTCCGCAAATGAACTTTTTTTCTTTTTTTTTGTTGATTGAAACTGTATACAAAGTAGCAAGGGTAGTGTTGACATTGATCTTGTGATTATTGATTTTGATTTGAATTGAAAGCGGAAGCATGTTGTCGGTGGTTGATTCGGGGTTAGGAGCTGGGCTTGCTTTGTGATTTTACTTATTGGTCAAAGTCTTAGTGTAGAAAAGTCCGAGTGATGTGATAGAAAACCTTACTGAAGTTAGACTTGGAGTTTGCATTAGTATATTTTAGAAACAGTGGGCTTAATCGAGCTCATTGTTCATTTAGGAAGAATTTTGATAAGCTGGTGTAAATAATATTTTATTGAAAGAATTATTCATTTTTTTATTTTAAATAAAGAGGTGATTTATTGAAAGAAAGATACGGAACAAGATGCAGCGGCTACAGATATTGTTGCGAGGAAGGAAATAAGTGTAATATCGTATACAAAGACATGCAAAAGAAACTCATATGAGAGAAGCAGAGCAAAGAATGGCAGATCCGTAATAGAAGAAATGTAGAGACACGTCGGGAATGGTGTGAAAAGAAAGGCTGATCCTGATAGTAATAATAAACTAGGGTAAACTTCATGAGATAAAATTGAGTGTGGACTAAGATTGCTAAGATGTCTATTTGGTCTATTGATCTCAGTGGATCTACCTCCTGTCCAATCAATGGCGGTGATTTATTTTCTTAGGTTTTTGTGAAACTGCTTTTAGTCCTTTTTAACTGTTCAGTTAATTGAAATCTTGATTTGTTCGCCGTTTAATTTGGCGAAAACATTTTTATACTTTTGAATGCTGAGAGAAAACCCAGTTATTGGAACACTCTGTTCAAAACAGTAATGGTAATGTTGGCTTTAATCTCAGGATGATAGGTGTTATGGTTTGAAATCACTGGCAAACTTTTAGCCATTCAAAAATAGACAATGGATTGTTGTCTGCTAATACCACACTGTATCCCTTAACATGCCAAATATTGCATTGCATCAAAAAGGTGTGGATCCTTTGAAGTTAGGGGCAAATTTGATATTTGCAATGCTTGACTATCTTTTTAACAATTGCTAAATGAATGTGTGAAACTCAAAATGGAATCATATTAGGGACCACAGGGAGCATTAGTTCTGTCCATTTTCATTGAATTTTGGTTCTACATAAATTGTCAATGTTTTGCTGGTGGCAAGAGTTTCAATGTGACAATACCTTTTGTTTTGCCTGCTTTTTCCAAATTTTATTCAATTCTTTTACCATTGTACTTGAGGAAATTATTAGGGTTTTTGTTTGTGTGCTATCCTTTGATACAGACTTTTGCTAGTTTATTCTGTTCGGATAGTTCTGCGGAAGCCTCTTTTTCTTAAGCAAAATATTTCCCAGCTGAAAATTTGTTCACGGTAGCCTACTTTAGATGACAGTCATCTCAGCTGGACATTTTCAATGTTTTATCAACAGAAGCTACAAACGCTAGCTCTAGATGTATAGCAGCTTTTCCTATCTGATAGCTGGAGTGGTTAAGCCCCGTTGGATGTTGTGTGCTCACATAAACTTAACCAGAAGTTGGTATTTGGTTGGTGAACTTGTTGAATTAGTTCCTGATGAGGTCCTAGGTGCATGGGTATCCTTGTGCTGTGTGGGTGGAAATTTTGAATTGTGATTATAGGAGGCCTGTAGTTTGTATAGCTTCTAAGAATAAATCTTCTATACAATTTCTCACCAGGATAATTATGATCCCTGTTATTGAGATTTAATGTGTAGTTCATTATTGTAGATGAATCCTACAAGTCATCTTTGGCCATGCCTTCAATCTGACAAACTGGATTCCAGTTATCTTGGACTTCCTTTTATATTTATGCCATTGTTTAGTGTAATCATGAGGCGGGTCTGTGAAAACCTAGTATGCAATGGAGTGAGGAAAAGTTCAGATCATTCTATCACAATGTCCACAACAGCAAATGCTTGATCAGGGAGTTTCTAAGTTGCATGATATTTTGAAGTGAAAGCAATTTTTGGGTTAGGGTAGGGGTTGTGGTGAGGACTAAGTGGAACTTCATCACTCCGAGTGGGCTTCCATCTCCCTGTTTGTACTGTTTGAGTAGGTATTCATCTGTTAAATTTATTATTGCCTTATGTTTCATGAACCAGAGAAATAAAAAGAAGGAATAGAAACATTGTAGGACTGTTAACTGCTATCTAAATTCTAATCCTATTTTGAATTTATGCAATCTTGTGATTGTGTTGGAGTTGGGGTTAATTTGTTGTGCCTCTCTTCTTTGCTCACAACCTGTTCCTGACTTCAGAGATGTATCATTGCTATCCCAGAATGTATTGGTAAAGTGTTTCTCTCATTTGCTACACCTTTAATGATTTGCTGCTCTCATGGCCAACACATATAATTGAATCATTGAGCTTGGAAGTATAAAAGCCTCATATTGCTCGCTGTGCTTCCCTTGTGCTGAATTAATTTGAGTGAGACAGACATGTTAACCATATCTTTCCTGTATTTCTTATGTTTGCTTTCAGAGAGCACGAGAATTAAGTAAGAGTCTGAAGCTGGCTGCAGTGGCTTCAAAAGGGAGTGGTCATTGATGTGGAGAAAGTTGAGCACCCGAGGCTTCAAATCCACCTTCGTGCCTCATTGCTCCATGTGCTGCTGCCCAGAGTTTGTGAGCGGTGGTGATGGGTGAACCACACTCTTTAAGTTTATTGTTTTCATATTAGGGATAAACAATGTATTTAAATAGGTTATCATTCTTTGTACCTTTTGCTTTCACAATCTTCGTAATATGCGTGGGATTTGAACAACTTTTTGGATAGATCACTCCAGTAAGAAATTTTGGTAAAGATCTCGTCTACTGTATTAAGTTGAAAGAATATTTGAAAGTCTACATTACAATTTACAAGTTAATAAGCTAAACTGTCGATCTATGTCGCTGTTATTCTTTGCCTTGGCATCTGAAATTCGAAGAAAGTGCCAGGCTGTTTGCTGGGTTCTCTGGGTGTGCCCGACTGCTCTTTCATTTCAATGGGAGATCAAATTGCTAACGTAGACAAATTTTCTTTTGACGAAGAAATTCATCAGCTATCGAACCTCTCCCCCGCTCGCCGACAAATTGGAGGATAGAAATAAGTCTACCCCTTTTCCGACCTCAAATCAACACTATCCACGGCACATTCTAGTAAAAGTCGTTCTTTAATCTCTCTCTCTCTCTCTCTCCCACCTCCCCTTATAGTTTATAATGGTCATGTTTCTTCGAAACAGCTCTCAAGTGTTGAGATGAATATGGGCGGTAAAAATAAATGAATATGTAACATCACCGCAATTTGTATAGGAACTTAATAAAAAGAGCTTTGTCTAAAAGCTCATTTGAAAGCTCTACCATCTTTGAGGAAATCAATCCCGTCCCACAAAAGACAAAACACCACCAGAATCCCCAAATTCACCACCACCAAACAATGAAGTGCCCCTACTGCTCCGCCACACAAGGCCGCTGCGCCACAACAACAACCACAAACCGCTGCATAACCGAGTGCACATCTTGCGGCCGTGTTGTAGAAGAACGCCAATTTCACCCTCACCACCTCTTCAACCTCCGTGCACAAGACACCCCTCTTTGCCTCGTAACCTCCGATCTCCCGACCCTTCACCACCACCACCAAAACGAAGAAGACCCATTTGAGCCCACAGGGTTTATAACCTCCTTCTCCACTTGGTCTCTCGAACCCAACCCAGTCTCCCTCCGTTCCTCTCTCTCTTTCTCCGGTCACCTTGCAGAACTTGAACGGACAATTGAACTAAGTGCTTCTACACCGGCTTCAAGTTCGAATGTCGTGGTGGATAATCTGAGAGCGTATATGCAGATTATTGATGTGGCTTCGATTTTGGACTTGGATTGTGATATATCAGATCATGCGTTCCAGTTGTTTAGAGATTGTTGTTCCGCTACTTGTTTGAGGAATCGGAGTGTCGAAGCTCTTGCTACAGCTGCTCTTGTTCAGGCTATTAGAGAAGCCCAAGAACCCAGAACCCTCCAGGTATTAAACAGTGAAACCTATGCAGATGTTTTTAATTTAGAGTTAACTAATTGTAATTAGCATTACTGTATTTTTGAAGTGCTGCGTTAGAAAGGATAATTTCGAACCGGCTAATTTGAATTGTATATGATGCTGGCTTTGTGTAATTATATTTTGAGAATCAGGTAGGGACCCTTGTAAATGGAGAGGTAATTTTTAGAAAAGGAAGATGGACTTATTGCTATTTTTTGTTACTTTGATTGAAAGCTGATGCATTCTTCATTGTACACGTTTATGCTTATGTTTTTACACTGACGGGATTATGTCTCCTAGCAAGCGAAAAGTATGACCATGTTAAGGTCAAAATGAGGGGAAATGAGGATAAGGCATAAGTTAGAGGCTTCTCTAATGAGTACCTTAGTTGTTTAATGACCGCAACGATTCGCGACTTGCTTTAAGGGTACTTTTACATGCTGTTGCCGCTGTTATTCCTTTCCTTGAGATTTGATGCTTGCCTAGTATGATAATTTGCTCCTGGGTGTTGTGTGCAAGTAGTTGCATTGGTCTTGGCATCTTTCGGCTTTGATCGTTTCTAACTTGAATGACTGGGTTATATTAACAGGAGATCTCGATTGCTGCCAATGTACCTCAAAAGGAGATTGGGAAGTACATCAAGATATTGGGAGAAGCTTTGCAACTAAGTCAACCAATTAACAGCAATTCAATTTCAGTGCATATGCCTAGATTCTGCACTCTCCTCCAACTGAACAAATCTGCCCAGGTACTTTGTTATGTGGAAGCAGCTGACTTGTCAAGTTGGAAAAGTTGGAATGTAGTTAATAAACTTTGAGAAATTGTATTCAAAGGATTGAAAGTGTTAAGAAGATCAAATAGAAAAAAGAAAAGAAATTTTGAACAGGAAAATTGTAGCCTTCTTAGGGGACAAATAGAACGCTTGAAAATCTACTGTACTAAAATTAATATTTCACTACTTTTTAATGTCAAACTGTTGCAAAGATTGCAAGTTGCTTTTGGCCCCAAAAAATGAGTTCGGTGATAATAAAACCTCGGTAGCTGTTCACTTGACACTTTTAAAAATTTTATGTTTTGCAAACTGCAAGCAATTTGTATGCATAAAAAGTCGATGGAGTCCTAATACCAAAAAGAAATAGTTGTTAATGGAGTCATTTACAAAATTTTTGGTTTGGCTTATAAATGATATTGTGGATAATTTGACACTTGTTTTGCTCATTGAAGTGGCTGTGTGCAAGTATTTACCAGCTTAAAGTGTGATCACACTAAGAGTGCTAAACAAAACATTGATGCAAAAACATATGAATAGACTCTTTACTTCTCGAGCTTGTGAATTTTCTCTTGACCATTTGCTTTTCACTTGATCAAATTGAGCAACTAATTGATTTAACTAAAGGAACTGGCAACTCACATTGGGGAAGTTGTTATCAACAAATGCTTTTGCACCCGGCGGAATCCCATTAGCATCTCTGCAGCTGCTATATATCTGGCATGCCAACTAGAAGATAAAAGAAAGACACAGGCAGAGATTTGTAAGGTGACAGGTCTCACAGAAGTCACCCTCCGTAAAGTCTACAAGGAGCTTTTGGAGAATTGGGGTGATCTGCTTCCAAAAAATTATACTCCTGCTGTCCCTCCTGAGAAGGCATTTCCCACAACTACAATTGCCTCAGGCCGATCTTCTGCACCTAAAATTGATCCAGTTGAATTAGTATCTTCATCTTCGGAAAAAGATAAACAACTAGAGAGTAAATCAAATAAGCCAAGTGAGTTGGCCAGAGGCAAAGAGGACGCTGAAAATAATGGTAATTCCCGTGGGATCCAACCTCCTCCATGGCAGAATTTCAGGCAGCCCTGGCTACAGTTCGTAACTTCTGGAGTTCGGATGATGGGAGATACAAATCAGAACTTAGCTCGAGTGGATATCAATGAGTCGCAGCCTCGTCGTCAGGAGTTTGAAGAGAAGGCAGACAAGCAGAAAATGGATAAAGATCCAACAGCTTCAGCATGGCCAAACCAGTTATCTAGTTCCCCAGCTTCAGGTGCGAGCACAATCTCCTGGCCATTTCGGTCACCAACTTTATCAGGGCCTTCTCCAATAGTACAGCCACCACCCAAGCTAACACCAGGTTACGCTGAGCTTAAAGGTATTGGCAGTCAAAATGGAGGTAAAACTGGCAATAATAGTGGAGATAACAAGTAACACAACACGAATTGGATCCACCCTTTTTAGGTATACATTGTTGTACAGCACCAAAAGATGCAGTTACATGTTTCCCTGCTGATTAAATTCTGCGGTTTTTATTTTACTGTTCATAATATGTATCATAAAGCATTTTTCTGCTTTAGCATTTTCATATCAGAACAGAAATTAGTTATTCCATTAATAGTCTTATGCTATCTTCTATGGACGGATGGATTCAAGGTTCTCACATATGCGTTCCGGTATGATATGTCAGGGCTCATTCATTCTCAACTCCAACGAGCATCAAGCAAATCGCAAATAGAAATTCTTGCAAGGACCACCAAGGAAGTCAACAGTAGCATTTTGATGGACTTGCGCTGCTTGAGGCACATGAATGGATGGTGGTGACATTCGAGTAAGAATTTCAAGGGACGTGTTTGCCCCTCTAGTTTCTATGTTTTAACCAGTACTAGTAGCCCCAACAAAAGAACAGCATAGTGGCCTGCCCTTTCGAAGCCTGTGAACCTTCTCATTTATGGAATGTTAGGGACATTTAAAGGAACTTGGAAGGAGGACAACAACCTATGCTGCTTTTAAAGGCAACATGTGAAGTGATTCATGACTTGAAAAGGGCACCTTTTATTTTTTCTTCACAGCTAGATGATCATGAAACATTTTCCCGACAGTATTTTTGCACAAGTTGGATGATGATATCTTGACCCAATATTAGTGCTTCTCGCATTCCTTAAGGCCTAAGATGCGAAAAACTGGTTGATATTGGACAGCTTAGTGAAGATTTACGGAGAAGACTGGAAATGCTTCATCGTGAAACTTCATTTCTTCCCGTTCCCGTAGCATGAAGTTAGGAAATGTATTTTTAAGAGGTCCTCTCAGTGATATTTTGTTGGATTGTCAATACATTGTTACGGGCTTGCATATGCCAGTATTTGGTTTGTGTTGAACTTTGCTATGTATTCAGTGAACCTATTCTTCTCTAGAATTTGCGATGTACTAGCAGCCTACCTCTGCATGTGGAAGGTTGCGAAAACTTCTGAACATGAGCTGTGTTCCTGCCTGTACAAAATCCAAAGCTGATACTGATTGTTTTTTCAACGGCATCTCTTAGATGCGCTTTTCGACTGCAATTGCAATCAGGTTTGTCTTAAACTTAAGAAGGGCCTGTCACCGTCATTCCCTGGAGTATACGCAATACATGTTTTTTAAAAATTTAATTTTTTTATTTAAAATTATTTTTTATATATATTTAGATTATTTTGATATGTTGATATTAAAAATAATTTTTGTAAATAAAAAATAATTTTAATTTAATTTATATATATATATATTTAAATTATTTTAATATATTGATATTAAAAATAATGTTTTTAAAATAAAAAATTATTTTAATATATTTTCAAATAAAAAATATTTTAAATTATAAATGCTAATCTCAAAAACTCCTGTAATTTTTCCATGGATGAATCATGGTCATCTTAATCAATTCTTTTCCCCCCCTTAACGGCAGTCTTGAACATTTGAACCAGTGTTATAAAACCTAAGCAAGCTAGCCTGCGGGTTGACTTGAGACTTTCTTTTTATACCATTTTGCTAGCGGATTGATTTGAGATTTTTTCTTTAATGCCGGTTTCTTTTTTAATTTGAATATTTAAACCACTGTTATATAACTCAAGCAGGCCAGCAGATTGACATTGAACCTGGTTGGTTCAAGAAATAAATCTTTCTGGATTGAAGAAAAAACAGAGAAAAGATTGACCTGTGGTATAATTTGGTTAAAAACTATGGTTGACTTATAATCCAGGTAAAACCAAGTTTAAAGTCAGTGATTTTTTTAATTAAAATAGTATTGTATTAGTTTTTTTAAAAAAAAATTATAAAATCAACCCGAGATAACTGTTTTGACTTGTGATTTATACTTGGTTTCAAGACAATGATTTGAACCCCAATTTTCGAATCAGTTCCACAAATTTTTGCATCTTGTGTTGCTTTTATTTGAGAAAAAGGAGTGATTTTTTTGTGCTTTGATGGTCAAATATCTCCTTTAAACTCGTGCAGGCAGGAATTTGGCTGACACTGTAGGCTTTGGTTCGTCTAAGTGTACATTACTCTAAAGTCTAAACGTGTTTTTAACGTGCTAAAATTCGATTCTTCTAGTTTCACTATTTTTTCACCAAACGCGTCCTTAATTTATTTATTTTTAAGAAGCGAAACGACAATTCACGATGTCGTAATGCTATGGTAATCAAACTCCATGGCAACCCCGTAAAATATGTAAACCTCAATGGCTTTTCTATGACCGACCCGATATTTACACTGAAACGGACGTGTCAAGCATGTAGAGACCAAACCAACCAGGAAACCCTCCACTCTCTTCTCGAAAACAAACACAGCTACCTCCGATCTCCACCACACATCCCTCCACGTCATCAATCCTCACCCACTCCAATCTAACGGCCCACACCCTCCCAATAATTCACACTAGCCCTAACCCACCCCAAACCCTCCAACCCTGGCTGAGCCCTAGCCCCAAACCCTCGAGCCTTAAACATCTACCCTCCCTCTCTTTTAACCAATAAAAAACCACAGGTCCACGGCTGCTTTTAAAAACAAAAAACAGAGGAAGAGGAAGAGAAACAGAGAGTAGAAAATCAAGTGTTAGTCCTTTAGCTTTCTATTTCCCTTTTAACGGGCGCCCCCCCCCCCCCCCAAAAAAAAAAAAAAAAAAAAAAAAAAAAAAAAAAACTATATCACACAGCAAGAAAATCCTGCAGCCTCAGAAAAAAAATTTAGGGTTTGTAGCTACTGAATCCGCTTTTGATCTAGAATGAAATTAGTTTGAGATTAAAAGGAGATTTGGTGATTATTGTGGTTAAATTTTTGATGGATGAGATCTGGGAAAGAGCAGTGGAGACAGCATTAGAGGGGCAAACAGATAACTTAGCGGTAAGAGCCCTAACCCTAGACGGTGCTGTTAAGTGTATACAAGGAAGATTACCAGCAGCTCCAAGTTTATTTGAAAAATTCGAGAATC
>Ga0325401_1004633_pt1 | contig 12999 bp, 11 predicted proteins | sample PopdelMetagenome_FD_205666 | JGI IMG/M metagenome (GOLD analysis project Ga0325401, IMG submission 205666) | Populus deltoides microbial communities from Bellville, Georgia, United States - Xylem-PdKOR-R2 | ecosystem: Host-associated > Plants > Phyllosphere > Stem > Wood/Secondary xylem | place...
GCCAGAAGAGCTGTTCAAAATCGAAGATGAAGCCCTAGATGCCGTCAAGAAGGCGCGTACTGCCTCTTGGAAAGCGTTCTTCGAGCCCATCCAGCAGGAGCGTCACGAGCTAGCCCAGCTGCTAGAGAAGCTCGTGCTGGAAGCTGAGAAGCCCAACAACCTGCACAAATCCATTGAGCACCTCAAGCAAAATCCGACGGCTCTGCGCGCTGATATTATCCGGACGGCGCGGCGGGCTATTCGGCAGGTGCGAGGACAGCGCGGCAACGCGCGGCGGGAATTGCAGCAGTGGTTGGAACAAGCTACCGCCGATAACGCCGACCGCTACAACTCGTACCTCTACAGCCAGAGCGAGCAAGCGGCTCTAAATATCACCGAAGTAAAGGCTGAGTTTGCGCCCAATGCCCCGCAAGTAGACGCTCGCGAGGTGCTGCAAGCTTGCTTTGAAGCCAACTTCCGCCGCGACCCCACCATCTTTGCTATCGGGGAGGACGTTGGTCGTATTGGTGATGTAAATCAAGCCTTTGCGGGTTTGCAAGCTAAATTTGGGGAGCTACGCGTCACGGATACGGGCATTCGCGAAAGCACGATTATCGGACAGGGTATCGGCGCGGCCATGCGCGGCTTACGGCCCATCACCGAAATCCAGTACCTGGATTACCTACTCTATGCCATTCAAATTCTGTCCGACGACCTAGCTACGCTGCAATACCGCACGAAAGGCGGACAGAAAGCGCCACTAATTGTGCGCACGCGTGGGCACCGTCTCGAAGGCGTATGGCACGCCGGCTCGCCCATCGGCATGGTCCTGAATAGCATCCGGGGTATGCACGTGTGCGTGCCGCGCAACATGACCCAGGCTGCCGGCTTCTATAACACGTTGCTGCGCTCCGACGAGCCTGCCCTCGTGATTGAGTGCCTCAATGGTTACCGACTCAAGGAAACTATTCCGCAGAATATCGGGGAGTTTACGGTGCCGCTCGGCGTGCCCGAAGTGCTGCTTGAAGGCACTGATATCACTATTGTGACGTACGGCTCGATGTGCCGCATTGTGATGGACGCCGCTCGTCAACTCGCCAAAGTAGGAATATCGGCGGAGGTCGTTGACGTACAGACGCTTCTTCCCTTCGATATCGACCACCTCATTGTAGACAGCATTCGCAAAACCAGCCGCGTGCTATTCACCGACGAAGACGTGCCTGGTGGCGGTACCGGTTACATGCTTCAGCAAGTGCTCGACGAGCAGCAAGCTTATCGCTACCTCGACGCTCAGCCCCGTTGCTTGGCCGCGCAAGCCCACCGTACTGCCTATGGAACCGATGGCGACTACTTTAGCAAGCCCAACGCCGAAGACGTGTTCGACGCCGTGTACGAGCTGATGCACGAAGCCGACCCTAAGCGTTTTCCAGCTATCTACTAGCCCAGCAAATAAAACGCCCGACCAGATGCGTTGTATCTGGTCGGGCGTTCTGTTTAATGAAACCTAGGTCAGTAGGCTAGAACGTAATAGGCTCTGTTGTAATGACGTTACTCTCATTCAAAGCGCGGTCGACAATATTGACCTGAAAACGTACAACAGTACCGGCTCTGAAAGGAAGCCCCGCAGAAAAAACCAGGTTGAGTGTCAAATCACCTTTCAGCGGCTCTGAACGGCCACTGGTATTAAGAACTGGATAACGGCTATCGTACCCGCCTGTGCCAACGTCATAGTTCTTGAAGGTGCCGTCTGTTTGTTGTATCTGTGGCTGGATGAAGTAGTTGTTGTAGTATCTGTTTTGACCATTGCCGTAATCATACGGCGGATTCGTATCCTGATTGCTGAGACCTAGGTCGCCGTCACCGTCTTTAAAAGACACCGTTACCTTTACGCTATCAATCAAACCGCCATCAGTGCGGAAACGCTCCTTCGTAATAGTTTTAAACTCGATGCTTGGCGTATCAGGATAATCTGGCGGATTGATACAAGAGGAAACGGCTAAGCTCGCCAAGGCTACCAACAGGCTTAGGCCGAGCACCCGAAATAGGGTAGAAGACTGGGTCATAGGACGGAGAAAAAGCAGCAGACAACAAAAGTGGCTGAACAGCCTGAATATACAGCTTCTCAACGAAGAGTGATGCTATTTGTTATATCAACTCGCTAACTGAATTGTGTTGTAATGAGTTTCCGCGCAACCTACCTACGGCAACTGCCTCACCTAACCAGTGCTGACTTTGAGCAAACGGCTTTGGCGCTGTTTCGATACCAGGCGACGCACTGCCCACCGTATCAAGAGTACCTAGCTTTGCTCGGCCGCGACCCGCAGGCGGTGCAGCAGCTCACCGATATTCCGTTTTTGCCCATCGAGTTCTTCAAAACCCATGATGTGCGTACCGAACCAACCGAATGGGAACCTCAGGAAGTGTTTTTGAGCAGCGGCACCACCATGCAGCAGCGCAGTCAACACCGCCTGCGCGACCCGTTGCTGTACCGCCAAAATGCTGCGCGCATTTTTGAGCAAACCTACAGCCCCTTACGCGAGTGGACCTTTCTGGCGCTGTTGCCTTCTTACTTGGAGCAAGGTCAATCGTCGTTGGTGGCCATGGTCGATTACTTCGCCAAAAAGTCGGGGCAGCGCCAACCGGCTTTTTTCCTGCACGATCATGCCGCACTGCTGCAAGCCCTAGGCGAAGCCAAGCAAGACCTAGGTCGGCGGGTGATGCTCATTGGCGTGACCTACGCCCTGCTCGACCTAGCTGCCGAATACGGCGCGGCGCCCGAGTTGCAAAACCTCACGGTACTGGAGACCGGCGGTATGAAAGGCCGGCGCCGTGAGATGATTCGGGAGGAACTGCACGATGAGCTAAAGCTAGCTTTCGGTCCCGCCGGCATCCACTCTGAGTACGGCATGACGGAGCTGCTCTCGCAAGCGTACAGCCTCGGCGATGGGCGCTTTCACCAGCCCGTACCGTTGCGCATTCTACTGCGCGACCCTTCCGACCCGTTCTCTATCTCGGCTACTCGCCCCGACGGCGCCATCAACGTTATCGACCTAGCTAACATCGATTCGTGTGCTTTCATCGAAACCAAGGACCTCGCTCGCCAGTACCCCGATGGGTCCTTTGAAGTGCTCGGCCGCATGGATAACTCGGATGTGCGAGGGTGTAACCAACTCGTTGCGTAACAAAAAAGCCTAGGTACAACCTAGGCTTTTTTGTGTGGGTAGTAGAAGCTTACTTACCCGAATACGCTTTGGCGTCAGCTTCCTTGATGGTGTCGTCGCTCATGATAACGAGGCGTTCCACTACGTTGCGCAACTCGCGGATATTACCCGTCCAGTTGAGGCTCTGCAAGTACTTCAAGGCGGCCGCGTCCACCTTCTTGGGCTTGTTGCCGTAGTCGCGGGCGATGTCGTTTAGGAACTTGTTCACCAAGTCGGGGATATCCTCGCGGCGGTCATTGAGAGCGGGCACCTGAATCAGAATAACCGATAGGCGGTGGTACAAGTCTTCGCGGAAGTTACGGTCGGCAATTTCCTGCACTAGATTCTTGTTCGTAGCCGCCACCACGCGCACATCGACGGAAATTTCTTTCTCGCCGCCTACGCGGGTGATTTTGCTTTCCTGCAAGGCGCGCAACACTTTGGCCTGCGCCGACAGGCTCATGTCGCCAATTTCGTCGAGGAACAGCGTGCCACCATTAGCTTGCTCGAACTTACCGATGCGTTGCTTCACAGCCGACGTAAACGAGCCTTTTTCGTGGCCGAACAGTTCGCTTTCGATCAGCTCCGACGGAATAGCGGCGCAGTTGACCTCCACCATGGGGCCGCCGGCGCGGTTGCTTTGCTCGTGCAGCTGGCGGGCCACCATCTCCTTACCGGCGCCGTTCGGACCGGTGATGAGCACACGGGCGTCGGTGGGGGCTACCTTCTCAATGGCCTTGCGCACCACGCTCAGGGCAGCCGAGGTGCCGACCATCTCCGAGCTTTTGGCAATCTTTTTCTTGAGCGTTTTGGTCTCCGTTACCAGCTTGGTGCGGTCAAGGGCGTTGCGCACGGTGATGAGCAGGCGATTCAGATCCGGTGGCTTCTGAATGAAGTCGAAGGCGCCTTTCTTGGTGGCGTCTACAGCGGTTTCGATGCTGCCGTGCGCCGATATCATGATGAAAGCAGAGTCGGGCGATATGGTTTGGGCGCGCTCCAACACTTCAAGGCCGTCCATTTTCGGCATCTTGATGTCGCAGAGTACCACATCGTACTTGTTCTTGACGAGCATGTCCAGACCCGTGGGGCCGTCCTCAGCTTGGTCTACGGCGTAGCTTTCGTACTCCAGAATCTCTTTTAGAGTATTCCGGATGGCCCGCTCATCGTCGATGATTAGAATTCTAGGCATAAGTGGTTAAGAAGAACAGATAAGCGCAAGCGCAGACGAAGGTAAGGAATCGTGCGGCGCTAGTTAAGAAGAAATACGAAGCACCTCAACAAGGTAGATTCATACAATCTACGGTAAAGTTAAAAGAAGTTAATACTGATTTGCTACTGGTTTTATCGTTGTCGGATCAGCAGAGCCGCGCGGCAGACTTGGCTAGCCAACCTAGCTCCGCTATATTGGAAGCAATAAGTTAATTAGCTAGCTACCAAATCGAGCATAACTGCTATCTGATGTACGTTTATACGCCCGGGTTACACATCCTAGCTACGTTCACGGCGCCTGTTCATCACCTGCAAGATGCCAGCGCGTGCCAGCATTTTTTTGATCAGCAGATTGTGACGTTGCGCCTCACGAAAGTAGGGGAGGTGTACCACACGTTTCCGAATGGCAGCTTCACGGCGGTGGTCGGCCTCACCGAGTCGCACCTCAGCATCCATACCTGGCCCGAGCATGGCCTAGCTACTTTCGACGTATTCCTATCTAATTTTCAGCGCGACAACTCCGCTACGGTGCGCCAGTTGTACGCCGAAACGCTGCGCTTCTTCGAGGCCACGGAGCAAACTAAAACGGAGGTAGTTCGATGAGCGCTGCGTTGGTTACTTCTGGCATTGCAGAGCGCTTCGAGTGCCCTAGCTGCTCTGCTTATATTGTTTCTTACGACCCCGCGAGCAGCGCCTATTACGCGTGCCCAGCCTGCAAGACGTATAGCCACAAAGAAGGAAGAGCCCTAGCAAAAGTAACCAGTAGGTGGCCTAAAGGGCCTGAGTACGTACCACAAGCGCTGCCGCTAGGGGGAAGGGGAATAATGCCCGATGGCCTTCCTTATACCGTTGTGGGCTACATGGCGCGCAAAGAAGCTAAGCACACCGAAGTAGAATACAAGTGGGGCGAGTATGTGTTGTTTAGCCCGCCAGATAAGTACGCGCAACTAGCGGTATACGAAGGCCATTGGATGTTTATCAAGCCTAGCGAACGAGCGTACAAAGTAGGGCAGGCAAGTTCCCGCAACGCTTATGTAGAGGCCGAAGATGACCGGTATGAGCTGTATAATCGGTATTCGCCCCGTGTGATGTACGCCGTCGGAGAATTCGATTGGGATATTCGGGAAGATGAACGGCTAAGCATCAATGAATTCATTGCGCCGCCTTACATGCTAGTTCAGGAGCGCAAGCCAAATAAAAGCGTCGAGTGGTACAAAGCAGAGTACGTAGAGGCTAAGCAGATAGCCAAGGCTTTCGGAGTTGAAAAGTACGCGTTGCCAGATACGCTAGGTGTCGGTGCTATCGAGCCAGCCCCTGGTGATAAGAGCTGGGCTACGTTGCTGTCCTTTTCGCTGCTTATGGCCTTGCTGGTAGTTATTACGCAAATAACAATGCTAGCCATACGACCCGAGCGGCAGCTGATAAACCAGCAGTTTAGTAGTCAGCTTGATGCAGTGAAGCCTGCATCGGTAGGAGCGGGAAGTGAAGCGGTGATTATTTCCTCGTCGTTTGAGGTGGAAGGACCCGCCGCTATTTCCGTCGAATTGCGCTCTGCCCTGGATAACCAATGGCTAGAAGTTCCGGCGGTGCTGGTCAACGAGAAAACTGGTCAACAATTCGAGTTCTCCAAGACGCTGGAATACTATCATGGCTACGAGGACGGGGAAAGCTGGAGCGAAGGCAGCCAAAGTGAAGAATCTACGCTGGCCAAAGTACCTTCTGGTCGATATCATCTCAACCTGTATCCAGCAACGGAAGCCGGCTTAGACCTGCCTATCTCTCTTACAGTCAGTCAACAATCGTCGTTGCATTCAAATGCCGTTCTGCTATTGCTGGCGCTATTTCTTTATCCCGGTATTCAGTTCTGGCGTCGTTCTTACTATGAGCACAAACGCTGGGAAAACAGTGATTATGGTCCTACTACCTAGCTAAGCACTTCTATTATCGTGAAAATCCTTCGTCAACTCTGGTCAATTCGCTTCTATGCTTTGCTGGCGCTCCTGGGCTACGGCTCCTTCGTGTGGGCGGGCCTGACTGGCACCCGGTGGCTCGGCGACGACAATGAGAGCACTGAAAATGTGAACGGCAACAGCCATTCCAGCGGGCACGTCGGACACAGTACCTACTACCACAAGTAACCTTCTCTCCTGATGGAATACCTCAACTTCAAGCTTATTGCGGCCTCAGTCGTGTATTCAGTGCTCGGCATTCTGATCCTGGTGGTGAGTTTTGTTATCGTGGAAAAGCTGACGCCCCGCACGCTCTGGCGGGAAATTATCGACGAGCATAACAACGCCCTCGCCATCGTGGCGGCCGCTTTTATGCTATCAGTTGCCATTATTATCAGCGCCGCCATTCATGGGTAACGAGCCGGTCGTGTCGCCGCCGCGCCGTGCTACTGCCACCCCCGACCACTTGCCGGCGCTGCTGCTGGGCTCCGTGTTCGTCATTGCGACGTGCGGACTTATCTACGAGCTGATTGCCGGCACCTTAGCTAGCTACCTGCTCGGCGACTCCGTCACGCAGTTTTCGACTATCATCGGAGCGTATCTGTTCTCGATGGGCATTGGCTCTTGGCTGTCGCGCTACCTCGACGAGCCGTTGCTGAAGTGGTTTATCCGGCTGGAAATTTTGGTGGGGCTGGTCGGTGGCTTTTCGGCGCCGCTGCTGTTTGTGCTGTTCGAGTACGTCACCTCGTTTCGGCTCATGCTGTATGCCTTGGTGGGCTTGACGGGCATCTTGGTCGGATTGGAGATTCCGCTGCTGATGCGCATTCTGGAAGATCGGTTTGCCTTTAAAGAGTTAGTATCGAGAGTCTTCACCTTCGACTACATCGGGGCGCTGCTGGCGTCGTTGATTTTCCCGCTAGTGCTGGTGCCGCAGCTAGGTCTTATTCGAACGTCGCTGTTTTTTGGCGCTTTGAACGTGGTAGTAGCTGGGGTAGCGCTCCATCGGTTCCGCGAAACTCGGCCGTACCGTCGCCAATTCACGGGTGTTATTATAGGGGCTTTGCTGATGTTAGGAGTGGGGTTTGCCTATGCCGAGCGCATCATGACCTACACCGAAACCCTAGCTTTTCAGGATCAGGTTATTTACAGCAAAAGCACACCCTACCAACGCATTGTGCTGAGCAAGAATAACCGCGAGCTGCGCCTCTTTCTGAACGGCAACTTGCAGTTTAGCTCCGCCGACGAATACCGCTACCACGAAGCTTTAGTGCACCCCGCCATGCAGGCGCTACCCCGTGCCCGGCGAGTGCTGGTGCTCGGCGGCGGCGACGGCCTAGCAGTACGGGAATTATTGAAATATAAAGAGTTGCAAAGCATTCGGCTGGTAGACCTAGACCCCGGCATGACGCGCCTGTTCCAGCGCAACCAAATGCTGTTGGCGCTGAATAAAAGTTCGTTGCTAAACCCGAAAGTGCAGGTAATCAATGGTGATGCCTATCAGTGGGTGCGGCAGGATACCACTTGCTACGACTGTATTGTGGTTGATTTTCCTGATCCGTCGAATTACTCAGTGGGCAAGCTCTACACGGCAGCCTTCTACCGGGAGCTGGATAAGCTGCTAGCTCCCCGCGGGCTGATGGTGGTGCAAAGCACCTCGCCATACGTGGCCCGGCAGTCGTTTTGGTGCGTGCGCCACACCTTGGATGCCGCTGGTTTTCATACCATTCCGTACCACTGCTACGTGCCTTCGTTTGGTGAGTGGGGATTTGTGCTAGCTGGTCGCAACGGGCACTGGCGTGGCGACGTAGCGTTGCCCGCTGGCCTACGCTACGTAACGGCTGCCACCATTCATGACATGCTTTATTTTCCACCAGATATGGCCGAGGTACCAACGGAGATTAACCAACTGAACAATCAAGCACTGGTGCGCTATTTTGAGGAAGATTGGGGACCCTACACGCACTAGTATACTTTGCTAGTGCATTGAAAATTGGATAGGAAAGGAGCTTCGGCCACAGCAGTATAAACACGGTATTCGGTGGATTTTATCACGAAAAAGCTAGGACTGGCATCCCTTGGGCCCAAGGAGAAACTTGGGAACGAGGTGTCGCGCCGCAACTTTCTCGCCCGCGCTGGGGCTGGCCTAGTCGGGGTGATGCTAGGACCTAGCTTATTAGTGGAGTCGTGTGGTCCAGCTGCGGCGTCTCAAGCGCATATTAAAGGGAAACTGCACGGAGCCAACCACGCCGTAGGGCACTTGCTGCGGCAACCGGGTAAGCTGCCAGCGCCTAGCCGTACGTTGCGGGCGGAGGTAGTAATAGTGGGTGGGGGAGTAGCGGGGCTGTCGGCGAAGCGGTGGCTGCACCGGCAGGGCGTACGTGATGTGGTGTTGCTAGAGTTAGAGGAGCAAATGGGCGGCAATGCCGCTGCCGGGCGCAGTGAGGTATCGGCGTACCCGTGGGGGGCGCACTACTTGCCAGTACCCGATGCGCGTAACCAAGAACTGCTTGACTTTCTGCACGAAGCGGGGGTTGTTACAGATTACGATGTGGCTACGGGTCTGCCGATTTACAATGAGTATCACCTCTGCCACGACCCTGAGGAGCGCTTGAACATTCAAGGGCATTGGCAATCCGGCTTGGTGCCGGAGCTAGGGGTGCCCGCCGCCGACCGCCAGCAGATAGCTAGGTTCTTTGTCTTGATCGAAGAGCTGCGCCAAGCAAAAGGGCACGATGGGAAAGATGCTTTCGCCATTCCCGTCGATCATTCATCGGCCGACGAGACATTTCGTCAACTCGACCAGCTTTCGTTTGGTGCTTACCTCACGCAGGAGGGTTTCAGTTCCCCATACTTGCGCTGGTACCTAGATTATTGCTGCAAAGACGACTACGGCACTACGGCCGCCGCTACTTCTGCCTGGGCGGGCTTGCATTACTTTGCCGCGCGCAAAGGGCACGCCCACAATGCCAATGCTTCCGACGTGCTGACGTGGCCGGAGGGCAACGGCTTTTTGGTGCAGCATCTGCGCCAGGCCAGCCCCGACAGCATTCTGCCGCAAACCGTAGCCTACGCCATCCGCGAAACCTCGGAGGGCGTGGAGGTGCTAGTCTATGATGCGAAAGCGCGACAGAGTATTGAGCTGAAAGCCAAACGGGTGCTACTGGCTACCCCGCAATTTGTGACGCAGCGGCTGCTAGCTACGGTAGCGGGAAGCAAGTCGCTTACTTGCCATCATGCGCCGTGGGTGGTGGCAAACCTAACGGTGGATGGACTGCCGCAGGGGCCGGGGCGGCCGCTGTGCTGGGATAATGTAGTGTACGGCAGTAAGTCGGTGGGTTACGTGAATGCCAACCACCAAGACCTGGCGATGAACGCTGATCAGCGCAAAGTCATTACGATGTATTGGCCCCTCACCGACGAAGCCCCGGACCTAGCTCGTCGTGCGGCTTACCATACCTCTTACGATGAATGGCTCCAACGCATGCTGGCCGAGTTAGAAACGGCGCACCCCGGCGTGACTTCTCACGTGGTGCAAGCCGATATTTGGGTGTGGGGCCACGGCATGATTGCGCCCACGCCCGGTTTCCTGTGGCACTCCGACCGACTAGCCGCCGCCCAACCGCTCCGACAGAAAATCTTCTTTGCCCACACCGACCTCAGCGGCATGTCGATTTTCGAAGAAGGCTTCTACCAAGGCATCCGGGCGGCCCGCGAAATTCTAACTTCCGCATGAAAACGCTGCTAACCTCGGCGCCAACGCAAGAGTGTGCCCCGGCCCAGCCCTGGATTCGCTCGGCGTGGTTTGATGGGTGGTTCATCCTGAGCCCGCCGTTTCTGTCGTTATTAGTTGTCATGCTGTTGCCAGCGCAGTTTCGCGCCACGACACAGATGCCGCTAGTTGCGTGGTTCGGGCTAGTGGTGCTCATCGACGTGGCGCACGTGTATAGCACCTTGTTTCGGACGTATTTCGATTCGGGACGTCGGCGACAACAACGGCTGCTTTTGTGGGCGGTGCCGCTAGGCTGTTACCTAGCCGGTGTGGCCTTGCACTATGCGGGGGGCTGGCTGTTCTGGCGGGTGCTGGCATACTTGGCCGTGTTTCATTTTATCCGGCAGCAATACGGCTTCTTGCGGCTCTACTCGCGCCGTGAACTTGGCCCCCGACACGGTTGGCTCGACACAGCTGTTATCTATTACGCTACCATTTATCCGTTGCTCTACTGGCACTTTTCGCCGCCGCGCAACTTCAACTGGTTTATCGATGGCGATTTTGTGCAGCACGATTGGCCAATGGGGCGGGCCGTGGCCACGTTGCTCTACGGGGTGCTACTGCTAGTGTACCTGGGAAAGGAAATACGGAGTTGGTACCACCTCCGTACCTTCAATGTACCTCGGAACCTACTGGTAGTCGGCACGTTGGTGTCGTGGTACTTCGGGATTGTGTACTACAACGGCGACCTAGCTTTTACGCTGCTCAACGTGGTGTCGCATGGCATTCCGTACCTAGCACTAATTTGGACGACTAGCCAACCAACGGCTAAGCAGCGCGGTAGTGCGCGGCCGTGGTGGACGGGGCGCTATGGCATTGCGGTATTTCTGGGTTTGCTAGGGCTGCTAGCCTACGCCGAAGAAGGCCTTTGGGACGGCCTCGTGTGGCGCGAGCATGCATCGGCATTCGGGTGGTTTCAGCAGTTGCCGGCCGTCGAAAACCATGTGTGGCTGACGTTGTTGGTGCCATTGTTAGCCTTGCCGCAAGCCACGCATTATGTGCTAGATGGCTTTATATGGCGCCGTAATAGTTAGCCATAGTGAGATGTACAGCAATGGCTAAGGGTCTGTAAGCTGCGTATTGGGTGCGGCGCCTGCCACGGCCTAGGTAATGCTACTCTGCGTGGTGGTAAAACCTAGGCTATTATTGAACCAAGCGAACGAACAGCTCAGTCAATTGCTTACAAGCGTAAGACCTTGCCTGAAGCTAGGCTTACGTATCTATTTCAACAGTACGTCGTGGCTGCTTTAAGCGGTAAGCTAGGCGTCTGTGTTAATGCGACGAAGAATTGTAGCTTCGCTGCAGCAGAAAGTAGTTGGCTGTCTTCCAACCTTGCGACCCTATTGCGCGTCTGTAGGCTGCGCAAAGAATTCATACGATCATCACCACCTAAACCCCTCAACCATTCTACACCCATGAAAAGAAATATAACGCGCTACTTGTTGCTCCCCGCTGCCCTGGTTGGGAGCCTGTCGCTGTACGCGCTGACTACCCCGCCCACCTTGGTGGCCGACGCCGATAATGCCGGGCTAAAGCTGCCCACCGGCTTTAGCGCCCTGGTAGTGGCTGAAACTGGCGCCCGGCCTCGCCACCTGACTATTACCCCGCAGGGAAATATTTACGTGAAGCTCAACCGCTTAAACAAGAGTGGGCAGGGTATTCTGATGCTACAGCCAACTGCTGGCGGCAAGGCCGAAGTGAAAACCGGTTTTGGCAACTACGGCGGCACCGGTATGTATTACAAAGACGGCTACTTATACGCTTCGTCCGACCAAGAAGTGTTTCGCTACAAGCTGAACGAGAAGGGCGAAGTAACCAACCCTAGCCAACCGGAGAAGATTATAACGGGCCTAATCAACCGCCGCCAGCACGAAAGCAAGTCTATCACGCTGGATAACGCCGGCAACGTGTACGTGAACATTGGGGCCTACTCAAACTCTTGCCAGCAGCGCGACCGGCAGAAAGGCTCCCTGGGTCAGCCCAACTGCCCGGTGCTGGATTCGGCGGGCGGTATCTGGCAGTTCAAGGCTAATCAGCCAAACCAGACCTATGGTAATGGCAAGCGCTACGTCACGGGACTGCGCAACGTAGTTGGTCTGGATTGGAACCAGCAGGATAATCAGCTCTTTGTGATGCAGCACGGCCGCGACCAGCTGCACGATATTTTCCCCGACCTCTTCGATGCCAAGCAGTCAGCACAGCTACCGGCTGAGTGCATGTACGCCGTGAAGTCAGGCGACAATGCTGGATGGCCGTACCTGTACTTCGACCCCACGCAAAACAAGAAGATGCTAGCTCCCGAATACGGCGGCGACGGGAAGAAGGAAGCAGATAGCAAGTTCATCGATCCGGCGGCAGCTTATCCGGCCCACATGGCGCCCAATGGCTTGCTATTTTACACCGGCAGCATGTTCCCCGAACGCTACAAGAACGGGGCGTTTATTGCCTTCCACGGTTCCTGGAACCGGGCTCCTGAGCCGCAAGCGGGCTATTTTGTGGTGTTTCAGCCTTTCAAAAATGGAAAGCCTGATGGCAAGTGGGAAGTATTCGCCGACAACTTTGCGGGTACACCCGAAAAAGTGGCGTCCGGTCGCGCCGACCACCGCCCATGCGGCCTAGCCCAGGGGCCCGACGGCTCGCTCTACGTGACCGACGACGCCAAGGGCTCTATCTACCGCATTTTCTACAATAAGAAGTAATCACCTAAGTATGCAGAAGTTAAGCCTCCTGTGCTTGCTCATTTTGCTCAGCTTGCCGTTAGTCGCGCAGAAGAAGCCCGCGCCTAAAGCGAAAGCGCCGGTCGCCTCGGCCGGGTCAGCAAAGTCGATTGCGGCGGGCAAGCAAATTTATTCCCAGTATTGCCTCAGCTGCCACCAGGCCGATGGGGGCGGGG
>Ga0325401_1004636_pt1 | contig 12996 bp, 12 predicted proteins | sample PopdelMetagenome_FD_205666 | JGI IMG/M metagenome (GOLD analysis project Ga0325401, IMG submission 205666) | Populus deltoides microbial communities from Bellville, Georgia, United States - Xylem-PdKOR-R2 | ecosystem: Host-associated > Plants > Phyllosphere > Stem > Wood/Secondary xylem | place...
ACTCATTATACAATGTTGAGATGTACAAAAATACATACACTCTTCTATTCAATCATTTACTTAATGAATCACTATGAAATGTATATATTGGTCCTAATATAGAACTAGACCCCTTGAAATGGAGAATTGGTTAAGGTCGAAGAAGTTCCACTTGATTGTATGACAAGATAGATACAAGAGAGGGAAAAACCTAATATAGATGTAGCATATGTAGTCAAAGATGACATAATATAAAAAATTTCCAAACAGGATAACATATGTGAACATTATTAAAAGAGTTCAGACACTTGTTTTTTTTTTTTTTTACATTTATGTTATATTCTATTGTTTGAATATTAATAACTGATTGAGAGTAGTTTATAGTTTATATCTTACATGTTTGCATTGATACTTTATGATGCCATGTATTAGGGGTGGTGCTTTATGTTCATATGGAGTTTATCAATACAGTGGATTCCATAACTAATATGCTAATGACAACAATTTCATTATAGTTTTTATTAATAGGTCGATTTTATGATTGCAGAACGATCACACATTGTAGGCTATATAGACAAGACATGTAAGTATAATTTTTTATTATATTCAATTATGTTAATATTGAATTGTATTCATAGTATCATAATCATGCTAATAATTATCTTTTTTTGCTTGTTTAATATGCCAATAATAAGATTTATTATCATTAACATATGTAGATGATTTTGCATAAATGTGTGGTGTCATATTAAAAGACTCTGATTGTATTCTTTTATATAACTAGGGGTTTATACTTCTTGCAAACCTATACCGATAACTATGTCATATATGCATGATAATAGTCAAACAAGTCGGTGGTTGTTTGCTTCTTTTACAGGTATAATGATAGAAACAAAGTGTTTTGAATTTTTATATTTCATTTATTATTATAAAAATATATATGATCGTTCACTAATCATGTACATGTTTTTTCTTATAGCTATAGTCCTAAAAGCATCTGCATGTGAGGCGTTTTCAGGTTAGGGATGACCAAATGTTAGATAAAACTTTTGGGTTGTCACTCCTATTAGGATTGAGGTAATATATATTTTGAAATAGATTTTCATTAGCACATAAATTATAATTAGATCAAACATGTGATATATTTATGGTTTGTAATGCCAAATGGTATGGGACTAGGATATTTATATATAATCCAATTAATATTCTATTATTTTATCATAGTGAGTTGGATAGACAACAATCTCATCATATATAAGTTACAAAAGTTTTTCTAATGTTTTTTTAACCTTGACTGTCTTGTCTGCACACCCTTTACATAATCTCTTTTTATGTCAAATTATTTATAATAAAATGTTTTTTTTTTATATATATAGGTTGAGTATACACCTTACTTAAAGGATGAGCTCTTAGATGCTCTTAAAGTTTGTAAAGATTTAGGGACACATGGACATTAGTGGTCCCTTTGATATTTTTATTTAGGTGGTAGAGTTGTGTTACTTCAATCATGTTATGTGACAATTCACGTGGTAGTAACACATTCCAATTGACATCAACATAAATGATGAGCTGCATGTAATTAGTCATCACGATAAAAATAATAATAATTAAAAGGTAATACATCAACATTATGTCTCGAAGTGGCATGCATGGTAGGGAGAATTTTATAAAGGTACATCTTGTGACTTTAGTTGATGCTTGGAGTAGGTTGAAGTACGAGCCCTAGACATTGCAAATTAATAGAATTGTATGCATTTATTATTTTTTTCAGTAACATATTATAAATAATGAGTTTTATATTTTATATATGGATTGATACATGTCATGTTAATATTAGGCTGAGATAAACTTACACGAGAATCAACGAGCTACTAGTATGGTTCATAAGGCCACTGATAATGTACATCATGCCCTAACATCCAATTGATTTCGTGCTTGCCACTCTACTCTTGATTCAATCAGAGAGGCATCACATCTAAATGATATCATAACTGAATATGCACCCAGACATACCCATGACATGTCGTAGATGAAGCCATTCCATCAAAAAGCAACAGGCTTAGATATAGTTGGTTTATATATTATAGTATTAGTTGTATATATTTGTTATTTTTTTAATGATGAGTTTATATTTTATTTTACTTGTATTTGATTCTACTTTTATAATTGTTTTAGGCTTGCCAATTTGAGGCATTATTATTGTTGAACAAATTATGAATTTTCATGTAAACAATAATTATGTGAGAGAGACAATAAAAAAAAATAACAAGAGGGATTGTTTAGGATTTGGATCGAGGATCTAGGGTTTAAGATTTGAGTTTTTGGTTTGGATTTTGGTTTCGGGTTTGAATTTTAGTTAGAGTTAGGGCTTGGTTTTAGAATTTTGAATTTTATTAGGGTTGACTGAATTAAATAGGGTTGCAATTTCAGGGTTTTCGTTGCTGTAACCATAGCCTATTAAATATATTATTTTTAAAAAACTTTTCTGGTACGTGCATCTTTCCTACAATTTTCTTCTGGGCAAGTGTCATTCTTAAAAAAACATTCGACAAACTGTTAATTTTCAATGTTGATAGCCGATGAAACATCTCATGTACGTGTATTCTTCAACTTCTTCCTCTTCCATGATATCATCCTTGACAATATAAACATAAGAGTGAAAGTATTTAACATCAAAATGGTACGTACTGAACCAATTAGAGAAGCAAGAAAAGAGGCTACACTGATACATTACCATTCTTTAGCATACATGTCGTATTGTGATAACACAATCTGTAATTTTCAAGACACATAATTAATTAAAAAGCAAGACAAATTGAAATTAATGTTAAAGATGTGGACAAGAAAACAAGCTTTGATTTTCATTAACCACCCAACACAAACTATATAAATTCAATGGAAAGTCAACAAAAACTAGGCCTGGGTTTCTTGCAGACCGATATGCAGCCTCTTTGATGATCCCTGGAAATTCTATTCTTAGAATAATCCCTCAGATCCTCAAGGCTAATATATTTCTGCTTGACCATCCTAGAGAAATCAGCTCCAGTGTCATGCACCCAAATGTAAAGGTGACGTGCTTCATCATAGTAATTTTGCTCTTCATACCTCCACTACTAGTACTGCCACTCCTATTAGGCATGTAGGCTTTGTATATGCTCTTGCATTTTAGTCTCTTAGAAGAACAAGGCTTCAACGTATGCACCTTTTTCAGTATTGATCCAACCCTTCTCTGCAGTTCAATTGGCCTGTCACTCAAGTTCAAGACTCTGCTTTCAAATCCTGATGTCTGTGTATGATCATGACAGCCATTGATGCAGCCCCTAAGAGGAAAGATGCTGAAACCTGCTAGTTTTCCTCTCAGGGTCTCGAAATGTTTGGTCACCATGAAATCTGACAAAAAGATATTTAGACCCGTTCACTTAGCTAGGTTTGTGCTTCATATATAAGCATATATATAGTACCAGAACTTTTTTTTGTTTGTTTTTTAGGTTTTGGCATAGAATGGATGGATGTGATGCTTAGATTGCAGGGTCCTAGCCTTTCACGGTGGAAATGGTAGGACCTAACCACCACCAAAGTTGAACACAAGAAGACAACGGGAAAGCTGAAATATGGCAACAAAAACTTGTAAAATTACCATATCTGGCTTTCCTTTCGTTTGTTAGAGAAAGTAAGAAAAATAAAGAGAGCCAATGGAACCCATAATGCATTTAAATATTTTCATGATGAGACTGCATATGATCTCGCTTCACCTTTCACCTTTCATAATTGGAATTGCTTTTGGATTTCCTCCTGTTCAAGTCTCGAACAAACTTTTCTAATCCCCTAAAGCATTTTAATATGTGAAAGTGTTACCTTTGATTTTGGATCTCAACATACAATATGGGGACCATGGCTTCTAGTAGGAAGTTGTTCAATAACATGTTGGTCGGGACGATACAAATTGCTGCCTAAACAGATAACACCACCTCCAACTATGCTATCAAACAGTACTTCCTATCATCTGTAAACAATGGTGTTTACTGTTCACCAAATGCCACAACTTCCAGGGAGCACTTGATTTTACCTTGACCCACAATACGGATCGTATCCAACAACCGCATCATTTAAGCACCAGGAATCTTCTATCCTTTATCAATCAATTGTTTTGTTAGTGCTTGGTCACATCAGAGGCTATCTTCGTCTCCTGCTAATTTGGAATTATGGGTTCTTTTCTCCTCTGTTGTTGGTCTTTTGGTGGCTCATTAGGCTTGCAATGTCGTCTGTTTTGCTCTTGTTGATCAGCTGCGTTCTTGTGAGTTTCTGCATGGTAGCGGCTTTAGCTTTCTTGTTCATGGCCCTCTTTTGGCTCTTTGGTTAGGCTTGGCACCTTCTCTCTGACTAGGTTTCTAGGCTAACCAAATCAGTTTGTTCCCCTGCGGCTTGCATGCCTTTTTCTTGGGAGTTTGTTCCCCTTTTTCAAGTTTCAAAGGGAGCCTGTTCCCTCGTGTATTTGCATGTATACGTTGTTCTTGCTGGTTCTCCAGCATTGTCACTTTTGATCTAATTTATATACTTACATTTGATCACAAAGAAAAAAAACCTCCTTCCTCTAAATGGTGATGCTGGTAACCCTTTCCATCCAAAAAGACCCTTGAATTTAATATCAGTTGGCATGGCAGTTCGGATTCTTTTTAAAGTGTATTTGGATCGAAAAAACATCATGAAGATATCAAAACCATAAAAATAAGAACACCTAATGGGAGACTGGATACTGAAAAAACCGCCACTTACGCAAGCGGAAGGGAAAATACAGATACTTCAGAAGACAACACAAAGATGCAGCAAAACGCATTAGAAACAATGATTTCTTTCATTCTTCGGTGATTTTTTAATCCCATTAGAGAAGACAAAGCTCATTCAACACTATTTTAAATGCCGCCGATCAGCCACTTCAATCCACACCTACAAATTTGTTTATTTTTAACCTTCTTTTCTTTTTCTTTTTGTAAAAGATAGGACTGTACAGATATGCGAATAACAAATGACAGGCACTTAATGGTGAGCTATTAAATAAGAGCATTGCCCATCAAAAAGGTAGGAAAAGAATTTACACGAATTATGAATTTCATTTTTCATGCTTGTCTTCAGATGGGTCTATCTTGATAATAAGAGGCTGGTTCAGATTAACAGGAATATCCGCCACAATAGTTAATTGTGACGAGGCCAATATGAAATCTAGATCTTCATTTTCGGCCAAAGCTTTATCCAAAGCAGACTTGGCGACTTTAGTAACACAAAAGATTAGAACCACTGCAATAAACAAATAAATAAAAATGTAAATACAGTCAGAGTTCAGACAAGATAACAGGACAAACTAAGGTTGTCATTAGATTTCAAATTGAAGTAATCCATGATATACAGCCACAATGCCTATTCAATTTCTCTCAATCTAGTTTGGGATTAAGACTTTGTTGTTGCTGCTGCATTCAAATTCTCTCAACGCAACTATCTAACATTCATAAATTCAAGGACCACTTTTCGAAGGTTGAAAGAAAATCACTGGTCAGTTCAAGTTTTACTCACATGCGTCAAAAAGATAGTTTTGAAGTAGAGTTTCATATATAAAAATTCTTGTGCACTTTTTTTTTGGCATTGGTTACTTTTTTTCTCCTTTTGTTTCACAACATTTTCTTCATCAGGTCATCAAATCACTACGTTATTCCCACTCAATTATCACTTAATCGGTGATTAGATGCAGACAAGGAGACAGCCACACAACACAAAGTTAAGTTCATTTGACTTATCGATATGCATTGACAATTGCTAACTACTTTATACTACCATAAGTTTCTTCATTGTCCTCAAAGGTCAAAGTCTCAAGCCACATGGCTGTAGGATCCAACTTGTTAAACAAATCCCATGTAGTTATTTTAACCGGCACTTCACAAAGTTGACATTTTCAGTAAACAAGCCCCAACAAACACAGGAACAACTTTCACTGTGTCCACTTCTATTTAGCTCCTTCCATTTATATTGAAAATCACCAACTCCTTTGAGTACCATTATCTCCCCATTGTTCTCAAATCTTGAACAAAATGGCTACATAATCAAAATTGCTAACTGAATCCTGAGTAATTATAATTGGCACTTAACAATTAATGGTGATGTTTTCACTAGACTGGGCATTAATTTTTTTTAAGACCATTAAAACCTCTCCCCATGGGAACTCGGAAGAAGAAGAAAACGTTTTCAATAGACAAGGCATTAATTTTTTTTTATGACCATTCAAACCTCGAAGAAGAAGGAGAAGAAGAAGGAGGAGGAGGAAAGACGCATGTTGGCATGTCATTGCAACTTACCAGATACAAGAAGGCCCAATATGATAAACACCTACATCCACAGTAAAAGAGCCACAAATATATCAGACTACAGATGAAAAAGATGACTCAGAAAATGACTCAAAAAGTTAGGAGCATATATGAAACTCCAGCATATATGAAAAAAATAGGGTCCTTACCCAACGAGTAGTTGAAAACTCACTCCACCCATGCGTCACATCAGAAAGATCCTTGAGAGTTGTTCCAATGTATACGAAAGCAAGTGTTATTGGCTGTAAGAAATACCATGTTAGATACAGTGGCATGACTCTAACCAGTACTACCTTCTCAATTAAATTCTTTCATAAACATCTCGTGAGCTAACATAATAAGTAATTAATGACATTTCAAGGAAGAATTGACAACAAAAGAAAAACCTTAGATTTCCACATTTTTTAAACCAATTTTTCTTTGTTTTCTGGATTTACACGGAGACAAACTAGCCAGTAATTGAAATGTTTGGTCCATAAACTTCACATCGCTCTAGCTTAATAAAAGCACTAAGCATAACAATTGTTAAAACAAGTCATCAAGTACCGCCCACAGTAATACGTCAGTTCTTCTATGGGCTGGGACTCCCTCCCTTTGGTCATAATCTTCACACCAAATAATCTTTCAGTGCACATGTCAGGAAAAAACGTTGCAAAACATGCTTCAGAATTTATACCAAATGGGGGGCAATCAAAGAGGAGACCACATCACTTCAACATGGCTCAACAGGCCCATCAAGCACCCACGCCATCTTTCAATTTATTCACAAGAAAATGAACATCTTTTTTTAAATACATATTTGGCATTTCATAGCAAAACTTTAGCATCACTGCAGAATTTTAAATACACAAAACTTTGGTATCACACTGCAGTATTTTAAATACATGTCATTTCATAAGCAAAACTTTTGCATCGCACTATGGCATGAAGATAAATTCAGAGAGTACTGCTGGATGAGTGAACATACCATCATTCCTATCCAGGAAGCCAGCATGCATTCCCCTATCGGAACAGGAGTGACAGAAAGCAGGTAATTCAGCATGTTAAAGGGCAGTAAAGGAACAAGTCGTAGCAGCAGAACAATCTGTGCAACAAAATAAGAAAGTTTAGAGATTTCATAGAAGAGATACAGCAAAATTAGAATTAAATGGACAGGAAAGAAAAGGAAAAACATGGAACCTGCAAATATATGTCGAAACAAAATCACTGGAGTTTTGAGGATCAATTAAGAAGTACACAAACCTTGAAGCCAGACTTCTGAATTGCAATTGCAACTGACCTAAACTTCGGATAATCCTTCAACTTAGAGACAACGAAAGATCTCCCAATCTGAAGGCATCAGAATAAGATATAAATTAAACACTCACTTGCAGTATCAAACATAGAAAAGCTAATAAGAATTAAACACCAAAAAGAAATGAAAGTACATAACAAGAAATACATTGTTTCCTTTTTTTCTCAAGTCATTAATGGTATTCTATAAACAACAAAAGTAAGCTTAGATGAGCGAGTTAGCATAAGATTCAAGAACAAAAAGGCACTCATCTTCTCCTTCTATGAATATTATACTGCTGAAACTAGGAAGTATATACCATTGTAAGAGTCTAATAGCTTACCGTTCTTCCTAGAAGAAAAGCTGCCCCGGCACCAATGGTGGCACCAATAGAATCAGCAACAAAGCCCAGTGGCAACCCAAAAAGATATCCACCACCAAGCTGAAATATGGAGACCAAGTTACAAGAGAGCTATAGATTATACATGCAAAATTTTCTTCCATGACTGCTTGAAGATATGCAGGTGGAGAAAGAGCAAAGTCAAAGAATTGGGAGTTCGGAAGTTAGAGAACAAAAAAAGGGCAGATAAGACAAAATAGAAAACAATAGAATGAAATAATTGATTATTTAAAATATTAAGAAAAGATAACTAAGCAGGCAAAAACACCAGAGAGATTATCAATACTTACAGTAAGCACTGCTGCAGGAACAGCCAAGACTGTTAGAGGAATATATGCAACGGCCCTGTAAATTACTAAATAAAAGTGAGATGGAAGGTCAATTGTTTTCATGTACTTTGTGACAGTGCGGAGTGGGGTGGGTAGGTTATAAACACAAAGGTTCAAGTGATTGATTACAAGCTGAGAAATCGAGAGGCAAAGGGTTTCCCAACGAATAAGTATAGGAACTATTTATGGCCATGCACAGTCAGCTAAGGAAATCGAGGTAAGCAATTTAAAATCCAGTAAATTAAAAAGTGCAAGGAACATTGGGTATATAAAATTGACTTACAGTACGAGAGGACCCCAAGGTCCAAGATCCTGCTCAACCCATAACAAGAAATCCTTCAAAATCTGCAAGGAAAACCTCTTTAGTCAATACAAATACACAATTTCAAGCATATACCATGCACACTCATTCATTATCAGCGCAATGTAATACTATAGGCCCATCATCCATAGTTCTTCAGCCAAAAGTGCTAGCCGGGGTCACTTTTACGATCACAGGACATAGACACCCAATGCAAGAGACTTGGGGCATGACACATTGTAAAAAACATACAAAACATCCACTTAAGTAAGGCAACAACGAATCTAGTAATTCAGAACAAAGTCCTGTCACTGCAACAGATCTTTACCACATTCCCCACATGAAAATTAACAACCACACAGAGATGATAGCAGAGAGAATAGAGATTGCATTACAGTTACATACTTAAGTAAGAAAAACCTGAATCAATATGCAACCTTAACCATAATAACAAAACACACATTTTCATTTGTCTCTTATCAGCCCACAACAAATCCGGGGAGTGTCCCATTAGTTTAAACACTGAATAAAGAATCAATTTAGTTCAAAATTATATATCGCTACATGGAAATGAAACCGGGGTACGATCACATTGCACAGAAACACACTCCATTAAGTTCAATTTCAAAGACAGACAAGCAAAACCATAACTGTACCTAAAAACCCACAAATGCATCCACACCAGAAACACCAAACAACCCTAAAACAGAAAACCACAATACGCTATGAATCAACCAAAAACTCCAAATCAAAATCAAACACAAAAGAGGAAAAAAACCCACATCATAAAAAAAAAAAAGTAAAAGTGAGAGAAACCCGGATGGAAAAATGGAACCTTTTCAACAGGGAGAGTGAAGAAGCCGAAAACAGCAGCGGCAATAAGGAGAAGAAAGAAAGTGATCCTAAGAAGAGAACCCCATGTAAAAGCAGCCATCGAAGAGGAAAGCCTGAAACGCCAACGTCGACACTCTTCGTCGTCGTTTTGGCAATCTGATATTGCTTGCTTCAACGACAAGCGAGCTCTCAATCCTCCAAGATTTGCCAGATTTCTTGTCGTTTCCTGGAAACTAAAAGAAAATGGATGTGAAGGGGGTTTTTGTTTGTTTTTTCTGATAAAGATTTGATTTCTGTAATTATTATTATTGTTATTGTTATTGTTATTATTATTATACTAAACATTCAAAAAAAAAAATGAAAAAACTCTTACTAACCTCAACTCACCTAATAGTCAAATATCTGAGTAAATTCTGTGATTGTTTTGTGTTTGATGACAACAATTACAAGCGAAGTGCGCGTGCGTGTGTTAGGCACACACTAGATGATCCGTATCATGCTATAGATTTTTTTTTTCATAAAAAAATATTATTAAAATCTAAGATATAAGAGAATTGAGGTCTACCACAGATCAAGAGAATTGGATTTTGCTACGGGACTCATCAACGTTGGGTTCAGACATCAGGATTCATTAATCTTTGGATCTAATATCAGACTCAAGACAATGGATCCTAACGCGGCTCCTAAGAGAATTGGGTTCTAGCAGTGGACTGTGAACTCATTAGTCTTGAGTTCTGATAAAGAAAAATTAGATATGGCGTCCGGACCTGAAAAAATTGAGTCGTGCGCCGGACCCATTAATACCCATGGTGAATGGGTCAGTTGCAGGATGCATGACGAATGGATTTGTTACAGGACCCAACTCTGATGGGTCCTACGACAGGACCTAATTTTTTTAGATCCGCAATCCAGACTCATGTTTAATTTGTTTCGTTTCTAGATTTATGGTTAATGGATCCTACAACAGGATCCATTCAAATTTATTAATTATTATAGTAACAATATTAACTATAATAAAAATAATAACATTATAATATTAATAATAATATTAAACTTGTGACGTCCAAGTTTTTATAGTTCTTATAGTAATAATGTTTTTTATATTTTTTTAATAATATTAATAATAATATTTAATTTGTCTACTCAAGTTCTTATATTTTGTAATCTTTTTTAAAAATATTTTATGGTTTTTATTTGATAGTAATAATAGTTGTTTTTTAATTTACTACTACTAATAATAATAATAATAATAATTTTTAATTGTACCCTTCAAATAAAATCATTAATAATATTTCTTTCAAATTTATTAATGATTATATTAATAATTTTAATTATTATGAAATAATATTAATAATAATTTATTTTAATCTTCATATTACATCTATGTTTTTTTGAGTGGGCCAAGTCCAAGGTAGCAGCGGTCCATCATACATGCCGGAACCACTACTCTTGGACATGGCAGTAGTCAAGTCCAAGGTAACTAGACTTGATAGGTAGCCTAGTTCAAGGCACCTGAACTTTGGAGTCGGGCAAGTCCAAGGGACACATGGACCTGACAGTTAAGGAACACGTGGACTTGACAAGCAGGTCACCTTCACGGGACCAGGACTTGATAGTGAGCCAAGTCCAAGGAACACCTAGACTTGGCAGATGGCCAAGTCGACTTAGCAGCATCCAAGTCCATAGGACATGTGGACTTGGCAAGCGACCAAATCCAGGAAAACATGGACTTAGCAACGGACAAATCCAGGGTACACCTGAACTTGGCTGCTCAGCAATAATATCTATAATATTAATAATATTTAAATTATGCACTCGATTTTTTTATATTTTTTAATCTTTTTAAAAAATTAGGTTTTTCTTAGATAAGAATAATATGTTTTTTTAAATCTAATAACAACAACAATATTTATAATATTAATTATAGTTTTAAGCTCACTTGACCAAATTTTTATAGTTTTTAATCTCTTGAAATCAAATGTATAGTTTTTTTTTAATAGTAATAATATTTTAAAAAAATTTATTAATGATAACAATAGTAATAAATTTTCATTTTACCCTTCAAATCAATTATATGTTTTTTTTCCATATTGATAATATTTGTTTTTCAAATTTATAATTTTTTTATTAATTATAATAAAAATAATAATATTAATAACACAAATAATAATATTTTTAATATTAACAATATTAATTATAATAAGAATAACAATATTTCTTATACAAAAAATAATATTTTTAACATTTACAATACAATAATATTGGATCCAGCTATCCATCCAGACCCAATATTAGTGGTCTTACAGGGTAGCCAGACCTAGCCCTTTTTGAACTGTTGTTGGGTTTGATTGGTCAGAAGGGATCCAGGTGCGCGAGTCTGACCTAGCGTCAAGTGTTTGTATCCATGTTCTTATATTTTTCAATCTTTAAGAAAAAAATTATGGTTTTTCTTTGATGACAGTAATAATTTTTTAAAACTTTTTTTACTCACAATGATAACAACAACAATAATAGTAATATTAATTCTTAATTTTACCCTACAAATCAAATCTATTTTTTCCATATTAATAATAATATTCTTAATATTAATACTTTTAATTATAATAAAGATAATAATATTTAGAATACACATAATAATATTAAACTTGTCTTGCCAAATTTTTTATAGTAATATTTTTTTTAAAAAAAAATTACTAATTATTAACGATAACAATAATAATAATTGTTATTATATTTGTTTTTATTTTTCTTATCTGCAAGGTCTGCAAACCCAGCCTCACGGATCTCCAACCCCTAGAGGGTTTGCAAAACCTAGGTGCAGGTCATAAGAGACCCTAGCAGGCAAGTCTACACTCAACACGCGGGTCTACAGATCCAGAAAAGCGGGTCTGCAAACTAGCTCGTCTGAGGTTTGCAGCCTTACCATGCTCCACCAAACAAATTTGTTATTTTTCACTGCGCGGTATGCAGACCTAGGAGAGTGAGGCTATAATCTGACCATGCCCACTAAGGTAACGTTTGGGAACGTGTTTGAACCTGCGTTCTTAAAAAATTTGAATTTTTTTTTGCTAAAATTTAATATGGTTTGTATATTTTAGATTGTTTTGATGTGCTGATGTCAAAAATAATTTTAAAAAAATGAAAAAACATCATTGGTATATATTTTGATACGAAAAGTTATTTGAAAAGCACCTGTAATCACACTACCAAACATGCTCTAAATAGTAAAATCACTCAAGATTTACAGTAATTCACTCTACAGTGGAACTTTGACTTTTCTGATCTTTAGCAGCTCCTTCTTCTTTCTCTTTTCTGTTTATGTTATGGACAATTATAATTTTATTTAATTTAATGACTCTTGTCTAACAAGGGGATTTTGCAGAGTATAATACACGGCGAGGCTGTCTCATCAGTCTTCAAAAGTAAAACCTAAGATCACGGGGACATAGAATAAATCCACTTGATTTTAGCCTTCGTACAACCTCAGATCATTAATATTACAGTCTCATTTTTTGTTTGTTTTTATAATT
>Ga0325401_1004638_pt1 | contig 12990 bp, 17 predicted proteins | sample PopdelMetagenome_FD_205666 | JGI IMG/M metagenome (GOLD analysis project Ga0325401, IMG submission 205666) | Populus deltoides microbial communities from Bellville, Georgia, United States - Xylem-PdKOR-R2 | ecosystem: Host-associated > Plants > Phyllosphere > Stem > Wood/Secondary xylem | place...
GAGGCGATGGAGCAGGCCCGGCCGCTGCTGCCCGACATCGCCTATGCCACCGGCCCGTACGAGGCGATGGCGGGCGCCGACGCGCTGGTCGTGGTGACGCCCTGGGACGCGTTCCGCGCGCTCGACTTCGCCCGCGCCCGCTCGCTCCTGTCCGAGCCGGTGCTGGTGGACCTGCGCAACCTCTACCCGCGCGATCAGGTCGAGCGCGCGGGCTTCCGCTACACCGCCGTCGGGCGCTGACATGCGCGGGCCGGTGCTGGTCACCGGCGCGGCCGGGTTCGTCGGTCATGCCACCGCGCATCGCCTGCTCGATCGCGGCGAGGCGGTGATCGGCGTCGACTCGCTCGATCCATACTACGACCCGGCCTTGAAGCGGACGCGGCTCGCGACGCTGGAGGCGCGCGCCGGCTTCGCCTTTCACCGCCTCGACATCGCCGACGCGCCCGCGATCGCAGGGCTGGTCCGCGATCGCGGGATCGTCCGGGTCGTCCACCTCGCGGCGCAGGCGGGGGTACGCCACAGCCTCCATCACCCGTTCGCCTACAGCCACGCCAACCTCGCCGGGCATCTGTCGGTGCTGGAGGCGTGCCGGCACCAGCCGGGGTTCGAGCACCTCGTCTATGCCTCGTCCTCCTCGGTCTATGGCGACCGGCCGGAGGCGGGCGCGGCGTTTCGCGAGGACGACCCGGCGATCGCCCCCGCCTCGCTCTACGCCGCCACCAAGCGGTCCTGCGAGCTGATGAGCCACAGCTACGCGCAGCTTTACGCCCTGCCGCAGACGGGGCTGCGCTTCTTCACCGTCTATGGGCCATGGGGACGCCCCGACATGGCCTATTTCTCGTTCGCGCAGCGGATGGTGGCGGGCGAGCCGATCGAGGTGTTCGGCGAAGGCCGGATGGCGCGCGACTTCACCTATGTCGACGACATCGTCGATGGCGTGGTCGGGGTGCTCGACCGCCCGCCGGCGGGGCAGGCCGCGCGCATCCTCAACGTCGGCGGCGGTCGTCCGGTCGGGCTGATGGCGATGATCGGGACGCTGGAACGCGCGCTGGGCCGCGAGGCGGTCAAGGTGATGCGCCCGATGCAGCCCGGCGACGTCACCGCCACCCATGCCGACATCGCCGCGATCGCCGCGCTGACCGGCTATCGCCCGCAGGTCGGGCTCGAGGAGGGGCTGGGACGCTTCGCCGACTGGTACGCCCACTACACGCGTGCGTAGCTTCAGCGGCGTGCGGCGCCCTCCGGCCGGCGATAGGGGGTGAAACGGTCGAAGCGGCAGACGTTGGACGCGATGATGTCGCCCGGCTGGAGCACCTGGAACTGGTCGTTGCGGCACAGCTGGCTGCCGAACTTGCGGATGATGATCGTCGTGAACGGGCGCAGCGCCGGGCAGGCGCCGACCGGCTGGGTACGCCAGATGCGGCTGCCGCTTTCCTCGTACAGGATGGTGTGCTCGTCGACGATGACCGGGCCGGTGCCGGCGAAGGTGGAGATGCAGGTCACCGGCTTGCCGGGAACATAGCCCGCCAGCCGATCGTCCCTGGCCGCCACCAGCGTCAGCGCGATCGCGCCCAGGGCCGCTATCCGCTTCATGGCCGGCGATACGGCACGAACCGCCCCAGGCCGCAGCTGCCGGTATAGACCCGCGAGCCGCGGTCCAGCGTCTGGGCGATATCGCCCGCGCAGACCTGTCCCTGGTTCGACCGGGTGAACAGGATATCGTCGTTGCGGCCCACGCCTTCGCACCCGCCGGTGGTGTCGTTGCGGTATTTGAGGCTCCGGTTGACGCTGTACACCAGCGTTCCGCCATAGCCGCGCAGGTCGCTGCGCCGATAATTGGGCAGGCACTGCGTCGGCTGTCCGGGCACCAGCCCCGCCAGCTCCCGATTCAGCCCCGCCTGCGCGGCATCGGCCGCCTTTGCCGAGCGCAGCCGGTCGGCCGGGCTCTGGCTGCATCCGGTCACCGCCAGCGCGATCAGGGACAGAGCAAGGATCGATCGACCATCCATGCCACTCACAACGCGCCAGTCGGCGATCGGTTACCCGGCATCCTTTTTCCCGCGCAACCGCCCCAGCGCCGCCGCGTCGGGCGCGCGCAGAAAGGGGTTGGTCGCTTTTTCCTGCGCGATCGTGGTCGGCAGCGTCGGTTCCCCCGCCAGCCGAGCCGCGTCCACCATCGTCATCCGCTCGGCCAGCGCGATATTGTCGGGATCGACGGTCAGCGCGAAGCGGCCGTTCGACTGGGTATATTCGTGTCCGGCATAGACCCGCGTCGCCTCCGGCATCGCGGCGAATGCCTGCATGTTGGCGAACATCTGGTCGGGGGTCCCCTCGAACAACCGACCGCACCCCATCGCGAACAGCGTGTCGCCGGTGAACAGCACCGCATCGTCGGCGAAGTGGAACGCCACATGCCCCGCGGTATGCCCCGGCGTCGCCATCACCTGGCCGCTATGATGGCCGATCCGCACCACGTCGCCCGCCGCCACGAAGGTGTCGAGCAGCGGGATCCGCTCGCGCTCGGCGCCCGGGCCGGTGACGGTGGCACCCGCCTTCTTCATGTCGGCGATGCCGCCGGTGTGGTCGGGATGCCAGTGGGTGATCCACACCTGGCTCACCGGCCAGCCGCGCCGCTCCGCCTCGGCGAGCACCGGCGCCGCCTCGCCGGGATCTACGACCGCCGCGTCCGCGGTGGCGGGATCAAAGATCAGCCAGGCGTAATTGTCCTGGAGCACGGGGACCGCGACGATTTCAAGCGACGGCATCGTAACCCTCCGGGGTGAACTGGATCAGGCAGAAGCCGTGCCCGAACGGGTCGGCAAAGGTCGCGATCCGGCCATAGGGCTCGCATCGTACCGCGGTTTCGGGCTGCGCGCCCGCCGCCGCGGCCCGCGCCGCCGCGGCGTCGAGGTCGTCCACCGCGATATCCAGATGGACGGGGCTCCAGTGCCGGTCGTACCGACGCGGGGCTGCACCGGGCGCCGGAACGCCACCGGGCGGCGCGGCGACAAGATAGATCGGCGCCTCCAGCCCCAGCATCTCGACCACCCCGTCGCCGATCCGCCGGCCGGCGGACACGCCCCAGACGGCGGCGTAGAAGTCGGCCGCGCGGCCCAGGTCGGGCACGTCGATGTTGACCAGCAGCCGGGCCACCCCGTCGCGCCCCTACCAGCTGCCGGTGTTGGGCATCGACGCCCAGGGTTCGGCGGGTTCGAGCGTGCCGTCCTGCAACAGCTCGATCGAGATGCCGTCGGGCGACTTGACGAACGCCATGTGGCCGTCGCGCGGGGGACGGTGGACGATGTGCCCGGCGTCGAGGATGCGCTGGCAGGTCGCGTAGATGTCGTCAACCCGATACGCCAGATGCCCGAAATTCCGCCCGCCGGCATAGGCTTCGGGGGCTGATCCGTCCTCGGCAGGCCAATTGAAGGTCAGCTCCACCTCCGCATTCGCGCGTTCGCCGGGCGCGTTCATGTCGGCCGGCGCGGCGAGGAAGATCAGCGTGAAGCGCCCGGCCGCGTTCTCCAGCCGGCGGACCTCCTTGAGGCCCAGCAACTCGAAAAAGGCGATGGTCGCGTCCGGGTCGGCGACCCGGATCATGGTGTGGAGGTACTTCACGTCGCGCAGGCTCCTTTGCCCGGCACAACGGCCGGCGGCGCGGGTGGTTCACACGGTCAGGTCGCGACGTCGGGCTTGTTCGAGCGTGACCGTCACGGGGCCGTCGTGGTCCCGAACTGCAACAGCGCCCCCGCCGCGCTGCGGCCCGCCGGCGAATCGGGCGCGATCCGCACCGCCTCCGCCCAGGCCGCGCGCGCACCGGCCTCGTCGCGGGCGAGCGCGGCGACGTTGCCCGCCTCCAGTCGTACCGACGCGTCGTCGGGCGCCCGGCGGACCGCCTCGGCGATATCCTTCCGCGCGCGGGGCACCTCGCCTGCGCGCCGGGCGAGCGTCGCGGACAGCAGCCAGGCGAGCGGGTCCTCGGGGACCGCGACCAACGCCTGGTCGAGTCGCTCGCGCGCGGCGATGAGGTCGCCGGTGCCGACATGCGCCCGCGCCCGGTCAAGCAGCAGCTCGCCGCGCTCGAAGGTGCCGAGGCTATCGGCCCGGGTCAGCGCCGCGTCGAGCGTGGTGGCCGCGCGCGCGGGCTCGCCGGCCGCCAGCCACGCGTTGCCCGCCTGCGCCCACAATGCCGCTTCCTGCGCCGGACCCGCCGCCCGCGCGCCCGCCTCGAACGCCGTCGCCGCACTCGCCCAGCGTCCCTCGCGCGCCGCCGCCAGCCCCTCGCAACGCCGGGTCGCGGCGGCGGGGGCCAGCTCGGGCGGGCGCGGGCAGGCGGCCGGGACGGCCTGGAGCATCAGCAGCAGCGGGATCATGGCGCGACCAGAACCTCCTCGACCGTGCGCGCCAGCAGCCGCAGATCGGCGGGGCGCGACAGGCGGTGGTTGCCGTCCTTGACCAGGGTCAGCTGGACGTCGGCTGAACCGATCAGCTCGGCGAGCCGCTGGGTCCGCTGCCATGGCACGTCGCGGTCGGCCATGCCCTGAAGCAGCCGCACCGGGCCGGCAAAGGCGATCGGACCGAACATCAGCCGGTTCGCCTCCCCCGATTGCCAGAAGTGCGCGGTGTAGGGCGTCGGCTCGGGCCCGTACGGGTTGGCGCGCGCGATCTGGCCGTCGCGCAGCATCGCCATCTTCTCGTCGGTGGAAAAGCCCCAGTCGGTGAAGTCGGGCGCGGGCGCGATCCCGACCAGCGCACGAACCTGTTCGGGCCGGGCCAGCGCGGCGAGCAGCATCAGCCACCCGCCCATCGACGATCCCACCAGCACCGCCGGGCCCCGCACCACCTCGTCGAGCATCGCCAGCACGTCGTCGCGCCACCCGGCCAGCGTCTGGTCGGCGAAGTCGCCCTCGCTGCGCCCGCACCCGCCATAGTCGAAGCGCAGGAACGCGCGGCCGGTGTCCTTCGCCCAGGCCTCCAGCGCCAGCGCCTTGGTGCCTTCCATGTCGGAGGCATAGCCCGGCAGGAACACGACCATCGGGCCGGCGCCTTGCGTCAGGTGAAAGGCGAGGGCGGGGCGCGGGGCGTCGGTCATGCCCCGCGCCTTACCCCCACGTCAGTTCGCGAGGAAGCGGTCCAGCGCGGCGTTGAACGCGGCCGGCTGGTCGAGCATGACGAAATGGTAGCTCCCTCCCACCGCCTCCAGCGTCGCGGGGGAACCGCGATAGGCGTTCTCCCACAGGGGTGCGACCATCGGCCCGGCCCCGGCGGCGTAGAGCACGGTGAAGGGCCGCGCCGTCACCTTGGCCAGCTCGGGCGTCAGGTCGGTGGTCATGTCCTCGTACAGCGCCTGCGCGACGGCGCGGGGATCGGCCGATCGCGACCATTGGGCGACCTGGATGCGGCCTGCGGGGGTGATCGACCAGATGCCGCCGGGGTCGGCCGTGACGGGCACGGGATTACGCGGGGTGGCGGCGGTGCGGTCGCGGATCGCCGCGGCCCGCGGCGCGATGGTCGCGGCCGTGCTGCCCGGCGCCAGGATCGTGCCGATGAACGGCAGCGCGTCCACCACCATGAGCCGCCCGACGTCGCCCGGGTGCCGCGCGGCGAGCATGGTCGCGACCAGCCCGCCCATCGAATGCCCGATCACCGCCGGTGCGACCAGCTTGTCGCGGGCGATCAGCGTGTGGAGATCGGCGACGATCCCCGCCAGCACGCCGCCTCCCGCGTTCGCGCCGCCCGCGCTGCCGCCGAACCCGTTGACCTCGACCAGGTAGACGCGGTGCCGCCCCTTCAGCCGCTCGGCGGTGGCGCGCCACCCTTCGCGCCCGATCGACAGGCCGGGGATCAGGATCACCGGCGTACCGGTGCCGACCACCTCGACCGAGATGCGGTCGAGGCGGGTCACGGCGGCGGCGGGAGTGGCCTGCGGTTGGGCAAGCGCCGATCCGGCGGCGAGCAGCGCGGCGATGACGGCAAGACGGATCATGGCTCAGGACTCCTTGGACGGGCTGACGAACACGTCTTCGATGGCGAGGCCGAACAGTTCGGCGATGCGAAAGGCGAGGGGGAGCGAGGGATCGTAGCGGCCGGTCTCGATCGCGTTGACGCTCTGGCGGCTGACCTCCAGCCGTTCGCCGAGCTCCTGCTGGCTCCACCCGCGCTGGGCGCGCAGGTCGCGCAGGCGGTTGTTCATGCCGCCCGCCGCTCGATCATGCGGTTGATGCAGGCGCCAAGACCCAGCGCCGCCAGCCAGATGATCGGCCATGCATAGCCGACGACATGCGGAACCAGGGCGAACCCTTCGAGAAAACCCCAGATCATCGCCGCGGTCAGCGCCACGCCCGTCGCGATCAGCAGCTGCCGGGTCATCAGCATCCGCAGATACTCGTCCGTCTCGTCCAGCAGATAGCGGCCGAGTTCCCAGAAGAAGCCGGACGCTGCCAATGCGGGTGCCGCGCCCACGACATAGGCCATCGGTCCGGTCACGAGATGCCGTGCGAGCAGGTAGACGGCAATGAACAGCAGGACGGTGTAGATCAGGCTGAGGATCAGTACGCGCCTGTTGTAGCGACGCTGGGCGGGGGAGAAGCGCATCAGGACCTCCTTCGACTCTGTGTGAAGGAGGCTTTACATGGAAAGCTCGCTTTACGTCAAGCGCGCTTTACATTGTCAGATGATGTATCCGGCTGTCCGGCGTTCCGCCTCGGCGTCGCGCACCGCGCCGCGCTTGCGCACCATCTCGGCATGGAGCGCGGCCACCGTGCGGCTGCCGCTCGTGGTGCACAGAAAGGGGAAGACGCCATGGACGATCGCGCCCAGCCCGCCCGCGACCATGCGCAGGCCAAAGCGGGTGGCGACGCCGAAATGCTCGGCATAGCTTTCGCCGACGGTGGCGGGATGATGGGTGAAGGGGTTCATCGCGGGGCTCCTCGACCCCGATCCTTACGCCTTTCGCGCGATCCGCTCCAGCATGTCGCGCGCGAGCAGCCCCAGCGTGTCGTCGCGCGCGCCCATCACCACGATGCGGTCGCCCGCTCGTGCCAGCGCCACCAGCCGCGCGGCGGCGTCGGCGCGGTCGGGGTCGTGATGCGCCTCGCGACCGCCTGCGACGACGCCGGCGACGATCGCCGCGCTGCCCACCTCGCGCGCGACGGTGCCGCCGAAATAGACCGGGTCGGGCATCGCCAGCACGTCGCCGGGCGCGAGCCGTTCGGCGAACATCCGCACCAGCTCGGCCCCCATCACCTTGAGCGGGCCGTAGCCATGCGGCTGGAACAGCACCAGCACCCGCCCGGGAAAGGCGTGCAGCGTGTCGAGCGTCGCGGCGATCTTGTCGGGATTGTGCCCGAAATCATCGATCACCGTCACCCCCGCCGCCGTTCCCACCAGCTCGAACCGGCGCTTGAGCCCCGTGAACCCCGCGATCGCGGCGATCGCCGCGTCCCGGTCGACCCCCGCCGCCGTCGCCGCGCCAATCGCGGCGAGCGCGTTGGCGACATTGTGGCGGCCTGGCACCGCCAGCCGCACGGGCCACCGTTCGCCGCCGCTGACCAGCGTGAAGCCGATCGCGAACGGCTCGGGCCGCAACGCCTCGGCCATCAGGTCGGCGGGCGCCTCGACCGCAAAGGTCACCAGCCCCGCGCGCGGCAGCATCGCCGCCAGCGCCGCCGCCTCCGGGTCGCCGACATTGACCACCGTTGTCGTCGCCCGGCGCGCGAAATCGCCGAACAGCGCGCGCAGCTCGTCCAGCCCCTTGTGGTCGAGCGACACGTTGTTGAGCACCGCCACGCCCGGCCGGTACAGCGCGATCGACCCGTCGCTTTCGTCCACCTCGCTGACGAACGCGTCGCCCGCCCCTGCCAGCGCGCTCGCGAACGGCGCGTCGGGGCTCGCGAAGTTGGTCATCACCGCGCCGTTCATCACCGTCGGGTCGCGTCCGCAGGCATGGAGGATCCAGCCGATCATCCCCGTCACCGTCGACTTGCCGCTGGTCCCCGCCACCCCGATCGACACCGGCGCCGCGTTGAACAGCCCGGCCAGCACTTGCGCGCGCGTCGCCCGGCGACAGCCCAGCCGGTCCGCGGCGACGATGTCGGGGACGCTCGCCTCGACCGCCGCCGACGCCACCACGATCTGGTCGGGCGAGGTCACGCCGCTGCCGTCCTGCGCGAACAGCGCGATCCCCGCCGCCGCCAGGCTCTCGAACTTGGGCGCCAGCCGCCCCTGGTCGAGGCTGCGGTCCGACCCTGCAACCGCGACGCCGCGCGCGCGCAGGATGGTCGCGAGCGGCAGCATCCCCGATCCGCCGATGCCGACCAGAAAGTGCGGATTGCCGTTGTCCATCCCCCCGCGCTAACGAGCCGCCATGACCGGAGCAAGCATGTGAGGATCGGCATCCTGGCCCCCGCCAGCATCGGCAACCCCGCCGCCGAGGCGCCGGTCAGCGCGTTCGCGGCGATCGCCTATCCCGGCGTCGACCTCGTCTTCCACCCGCAATGCTATGAGGTCGCAGGCCATTTCGCCGGCAGCGACGAGCGGCGGGCGGGCGCGTTCCTCGAATATGCCAACGATCCCGCTATCGACGCGATCTGGTTCCTGCGCGGCGGGTACGGCTCCAACCGCATCCTGCCCGCCGTGATCCCGCATCTGGGCGAGGCGGCGCGCGCCAAGACGTATCTGGGCTATTCGGACATGGGGTTCATCCTGGGCGCGCTCTACGCCCGCGGGATCGGCCGTCCCGTCCACGGCCCGATGGCGAGCGACATCCGCCGCAAGGATGGCGACGTCACCGTGGCGCGCTCGCTCGGCTGGCTCGCGCGGCGCGACCGGCAGGGGCTGGAGCCGGGGCTGGACGCCGGTCCGTCCAGAGGGCGGCCCGCGGCGGCGTTCAACCTGTCGATCCTCGCCGCGCTGGTCGGCACCCCCTGGATGCCCGATCTCGCCGACCACGTCCTGCTGATCGAGGAGGTGTCGGAGGCGATGTACGCGGTCGACCGGATGCTGTTCACCATGGCCAACGCGACCCAGCTCGCCGGCATCGCGGGGGTGCGGCTGGGTGCGGTTAGCGATGTCACCCCAAACACCCCCGAATGGGGCGAAACGCTGGAAGCGATGATCGTCCGCTGGTGCCGCGACATGGGCGTGCCCTATCTCGGCCGGGCGGAGATCGGACACACCCAGACCAACCGGGTGGTGCCGTTCGGCGTGGCGTGACGCCGCTTCGCCGATGCGGGGCCTTCTTCGGCGTCGGGCGTCGGGCGTCGGACCTCACCGGGGCATCCGCCCGCGGCGCCCGATACCGGCACCGCCCGGCACGGCGAGGGGGGGTCAGCTGCGGGTGGCGCCGACGGCCGCCTCACCCGGCTTTTCCGACGCGAACGACATCGCGCGTGCCGAGCCGGTCGCGGGCTTCAGGTGGAACCAGGTCTGCCGCTCGATCGCGACCAGAAAGGCGAGCAGGACGACGCCGAAGCCCAGCCAGGCGAGCGCGCTCAGCGCGCGTTGCAGGGGGCGGGCGTCCTGATAATGGATCGGCGGACGCTGGGGGTCGGTGTGCGGCATGGGGCCTCCTTGAATAACCAACCAGTCAAATAGGATCGCGAACCTTACGGAGGATGGACGGCCTGTAAGCGATGTTTGCTGCGGTGCGGCAGCAATGCTTTGCTGCGGATCGGACGCAATCCGTATCGCTTGCATCGGCCGGCGGGCGCCACGATGATGCGTGACGATCAGGGATGCCGGGGTTCGGGACGATGCGGGGACGGGTGCTGGGGGTCGATTCGCGGACGGGCGACGGGGTGGTCGCGGGCGACGATGGCCACCGCTACACCTTTCGTCCGGCCGACTGGGCGGCGCGGGGCGAGCCTGCGGTCGGGATCGAGGTCGATTTCGAAACCGAACGCAACCGGGCGCTCAGCCTGTTCCCGCTGCCGGTCGCGCCGACCGCCGTCGCCGCCGCGGCGTCGCCATCGGTCGGCCACCCGCCGCGCACCGACCGCAACAAGTATCTTGCGGCGCTGCTCGCCTTTGTGCTCGGCCCGTTCGGCGTCCACCGCTTCTACCTCGGGCGGACCGGGTCGGGGATCGCGATGCTGATCCTGTCGATCACGCTGGTGGGCATCCTCGTCAGCGTGCCCTGGGCGGTGATCGACACCTTCCGCCTGCTGTTCATGCCCGACGACGAGTTCGCCCGTCGCTACGCGCATCCCTGATCGGCATCGACGGTCCGGCAAGGCCGGTTCGGCAAGGATGGCTCGGCAGGGACGGGATCGGGGCTGTCCTACACGGGCCGGGAATGCTCTACCGGCGCGATGACCCCACGCCGCCCTTGCCTTCGCCCGCCGATCCGCCGATCGCCCGCGCGTCAAGTGGCGGCCGATTTGTCGTTTTCCCGTTTCCTTTGTCAACTTTGCCGGGGCAAATGGCGCGAAGCGTGACGCGCCCTCCCGCCTCGCCTATACCGCCGCGCGCGGCTCCGGCCGCCCTGTCATCACCAAGGGTTCCCCAATGATCGCCCCCACGGCCGAGCTGTTCCGAATCACGCTGCCCGACGGTTCCGTCCGCGACGTGGCACCCGGAACCACCCCCGCGGACGTCGCCGCCGCGATCGGCCCGGGGCTCGCCAGGGCGGCGATCGCGGCGCGCGTCGATGGCGAGGTGCGGGACCTGTCGCGCGCCTTCACCGGCGACGCGAGCCTGTCGCTGGTGACGATGAAGGACGAAGGCGACGCACTGGCGCTCGCCCGCCACGACTTCGCGCACGTCATGGCGGAGGCAGTGCAGCACCTCCATCCCGGTACCCAGATCACCTTCGGCCCCGCGACCGAGGACGGCTTCTACTACGACTTCGCCCCGGCGACACGACCGTTCACCGACGAAGACCTGCCCGCGATCGAGGCGGAGATGCGCGCCATCATCGCGCGCAACGAGCCTTTCGTCCGCGAGGTGTGGAGCCGCGAGCAGCTGATCGAGACCTGGGCTGAGCAGGGCGAGACCTTCAAGGCCGAATGGGCCGCGGAGCTTCCGCAGGGCGAGGAGCTGACCATCTATCGCCAGGGGCGCTGGCTCGACATGTGCCGTGGCCCGCACATGCCCTCGACCGGCAGGCTCGATCCCGCGGCGTTCAAGCTGACCCGCGTGTCGGGCGCGTACTGGCGCGGCGACCAGAACAACGCGATGCTGAGCCGCATCTACGGCACCGGCTGGCTCAACCGGAAGCAGCTCGACGCCCATCTGACGATGCTGGAGGAAGCCGCCAGGCGCGACCATCGCCGCATCGGGCAGGAAATGGACCTGTTCCACCTCCAGTCCGAGGCGCAGGGGTCGGTGTTCTGGCATCCCAAGGGCTACATGATCTGGCGCCAGCTGGAGGCGTACATGCGCCGCCGGCTCGATGCGGCGGGCTATCACGAGGTCAAGACCCCGCAGCTGATGGACGCGCGCCAGTGGGAACAGTCGGGTCATTGGGGCAAGTATCGCGAGAACATGTTCGTCGTTCCCGACGAGATCCCCTCCGGCGAGGAGGACGGCCCCGTGCTGTCGGGTGACGCCGACCTGATGGCCTTGAAGCCGATGAACTGCCCCGCGCACGTGCTGATCTTCAAGCAGGGGATCACCAGCTATCGCGAGCTGCCGATCCGCATGGCCGAATTCGGCTGCTGTCACCGCAACGAGCCGCACGGGGCGCTCCACGGCATCATGCGGGTGCGCCAGTTCACCCAGGACGACGCCCATATCTTCGTTGCCGAGGATGGCGTGACCGGGGAGGTGCAGGCGTTCTGCGAGCTGCTCGACTCGGTCTATCGCGACCTGGGGTTCGAGGATTACGCGGTGAAGCTGGCGCTGCGTCCCGACAAGCGGTTCGGCGACGATGCGATGTGGGACAAGGCGGAGGAGGAGCTGCGCGTCGCGGTCCGCCGGTCGGGGCTGTCCGATGCGATCAAGGACCGGTTCGAGGAGCTGCCCGGCGAAGGAGCGTTCTACGCCCCCAAGCTCGAATTCCACCTGACCGATGCGATCGGGCGGACGTGGCAGGTCGGCACGATCCAGTCCGACCGGGTGCTGCCCGAGCGGCTCGATGCGGCCTATGTCGGCGCGGACGGCGAGCGCCATCGCCCGGTGATGCTCCACCGCGCGATCCTGGGGACGTTTGAACGCTTCATCGGCATCCTGATCGAACATTTCGCGGGCAGGCTGCCGCTGTGGCTCGCGCCGGTCCAGGCGGTGGTCGCCACCATCGTCTCGGACGCCGACGGCTATGCGGGCGAGGTCGCGGCGGCGCTGAAGGCGGCGGGCATCCGGGTCGAGACCGACCTGCGCAACGAGAAGATCAACTACAAGGTGCGCGAGCACAGCCTCGCCAAGGTCCCCAACCTGCTCGTCGTCGGCAAGCGCGAGGCGGAGGAGGGCAAGGTCGCATTGCGCCGGCTGGGCAGCCAGGCGCAGGCGGTGCTGACGCTCGACGAGGCGGTGGCGATGCTTCGCGCGGAAGCGACCCCGCCCGACCTCCGCTAGGCCGCGGCCAAACCCCGCCCGAACCGCTTCTTTTCCGCTGCCGGACCACGCCTTCCCCCGGCTTTCTCCCTCACCCCGCCACGCCCCTTTCCGGCCCGCGGCGGGGTCAGGCGGCGCGGCGCCGCTCGCCCACCCGGCGGCGCTTGGCGGCGTAGAGCACGACGTCGGCGGCATGGATGAAGTCGCGCAGGCTCGCCATCCCCGGCGACAGCATCGCGGTGCCCACCGTGCCCGCGGTGGCGATGGTCAGCCCGCCTTCCCCCTGGACGGTCTGTGCCAGCGCCTCCTCCAGCCGGTGGGCGAGCCTGTCCGGGTCGGCGGCGAGCGCGGGGTGGTCGACGATCAGCGCGAACTCGTCCCCGCCCAGCCGCGCGGGACAGCTGCCCATCAGCCAGGGCGCGCGCAACCGCCGCCCGACCGCGCGCAGCACGTCGTCCCCGGCGATGTGGCCCAGCGTGTCGTTGATCGCCTTGAACC
>Ga0325401_1004641_pt1 | contig 12988 bp, 4 predicted proteins | sample PopdelMetagenome_FD_205666 | JGI IMG/M metagenome (GOLD analysis project Ga0325401, IMG submission 205666) | Populus deltoides microbial communities from Bellville, Georgia, United States - Xylem-PdKOR-R2 | ecosystem: Host-associated > Plants > Phyllosphere > Stem > Wood/Secondary xylem | place...
AAAAATTATTTTTGACATCAGCACATCAAAATGATTTGAAAACACTAAAAACATATTAATTTGAAGTTAATAAAAAAATAAAAAATTTTCAAATTTTATCAAAAGCGCTTTTGAAACGCAGAAACAATCAGGCCCATGAGCACGTCAATTTAACAAGATCATTAGGTGCGTACTAATGGTCAAAATTGAAAATATTCAATTCCTTCTCTATCTATCAAAATGGGTGGTATTTTCTAAACTCTCTAGAACACTACATATGATAAAAGGACAGCTCTGTCATAATTACATTGTGTTCTTGTTGACTGATCGATCATTTAATATGCAAATTATTGCTTAAAATGTTGAGAATTATAATGTCGAATAAAATCCCTCAGCGCTAGTCCTTGATAATAGGAGATTTGAAGAGAATGATTGAAATAGCTGTAAGGAAAAGGCCTAGAGAATGAATAGAGAAGACAAGAACATGTGAAGTCCTTAATTTGTACAGTGATATTCCTACCAAGATTTTGTTCTTTAGTCAGATGTGTTCATTCTATGAGTGCAGAGTTTTATGCTTTTAGGCACATATTAATTAGGCCAGATATAATGCTCAGTTTGTGAAAAAGTTTCAATTCCTACAATTACTAGATAATACGAGGGGGTCCAACTGATGGTTGTCCTTCTTGAATCACTGCCTGCACAGCTGGTAAGCACCTATAATTAATGAATACATTTTCAAAAATATTCAAAAGTACTACGTAGGTTGTTGATTTGTGGGAGACTCGTTCTCTTATCTCTTTTTTCTTTTTCTTTTTGTTGTTTTTTCATTCAGAAAGGACCAAAACTGAACTACTATACTCTCACTGTAAAGTTGAAAGCTAGTTAGTGTATCCTAATTAATACTGAATCTTCATTGTTCGAAAACTAGCGAGGACATTTAAGAATGGCTATACATAGTTTTCGTTGTTGTGCTACAATGTTCTTGCTGGGACCTTATAAACGTGTTTTTCAGATGCTGCTTGTTTCTGCGAGCTACCCTTTAATTTGTACTTTTCGCCAACCTTGGTTTTGCCGATTGGTATCATTTTAATGCAATCTATGGTTTATCCAAAAATAAATAAATAACAAGTTTGATTTGTGTCAATTAATCCCCTGTATTCTCAATTTTATCATACACTATCGAATTATTTGTCCATAGCAATGAAAGAGAGATACGGTTAAAAAAACCTAATTCGCCACTTAAGGCAATAGATCAACCATTATCTACGTGGTAGGATATAAGATTATTATTTATGTTATGCCGTGGGTTAAATTAAATTATTTTTAATGTAAAAATAATATTTGGATGTTATTGATGTTTTTCTAGCAGAAAGAAAATTTAAACCATACGGGGTTTACTCAATATGATCCGATCAACTTGACGGGTCGAAAAACAACTTGAGGAATTTAAAGAAAACTATCTAGTAGGGAATTTATCTTCCCAAATCTTATAATTAGTTTCGTAAACTAATTAGTTTTCTAAATTTAAAAACTATATATTGACTAAAAACAGGGAATTTATCTTCTAACCTTAAACTTTTCTACCGAGCCTTATATATACTCATCTATTTAAGATGATCTTGAATCTGACTCCATTGAAATAATGGTTCTTCCATCAAATATTTCATCATTGATGTTATCGTACAGGAAACTTTAATATTTGTAAACCTAAAAATCATTTCATCAAAATCATTTTCATTCTCATTAATGAGAAAATTTAAATAACTTAATACAAATCTTCAATGACGATTAAGGAAATAACTTTCATGTTGAGGTTGGTCTTCCATTTAGCAATAATCTTGCCAAAATAAAGTCTTTGGAAAACAAGGTTATAGCTCTGCAACCCGCATTGGACGAGCCTTGGTCGGTAGCATGTGCAGTAGATGTCTCTACATGATTGGCACCTACATGCACAAGAGGTTTATCGACATTACTGCCTGATAAAGTAGTAGTGCTCCTATTCGACTTGGAACCTTTTCTCACCATCTCAAAAATACAATTAACCAACTCACAAGAACATAAATCAAGGATTTAATCACCACTAGTTATCAATAACAACCATAATTATTATAATATACTATAGAGATTTTTAACTAAAGCAAAAGCCAAGCATTAAGGCAAATAAGAACCTTGGTTTATATGTAAATAAACATGTCAGTAAGATTTATTTATCAACCAAGATTATATATAAAAAAAACATGGAAAAAAAAAGTTATCCAAAACATAAACCCCCAAGTTGGCTAAAAGCATAAAAAATGATGGGTTGCAAGCCACTAACGTCAGTTCATAAAATTAACTCACAAACTAAACAATTATAAAGCTCCCAGCTTAGAAGTTGAAATTGAAAAAATTACTTCTCCATAAATTATACAAGAAGATAAAGTAGCCAGACATGGTAAAGAAATTATGCCCTAAACATAAAGAAATCGAATAATAGCGAATAAAAAGAGAGTAGCATAAAATACAATGAATCTTAATAAGTTCATCTTAATTTATCATGAACGACTTCAATACCTTGGCTACTCACTACAAATCCTAGCAGCTTTCTAAATTTCACACTAAATGAGCATTTTACAGGGTTTAGCATCAACGAATACCTTCTCAACCTTTCAAACAGTTTTCTCAGATTTTAACAATGGCCCTCTCCCTCTTTGGATTTAGCAATCATGTCATCGATATATACTTCAATTTCTTTATGCATAATGTCATGGAACAGAATTATCATTGTCTTTTGATAAATAACTCCAGTGTTTCTCTGTCCGAATGGCATCACCTTGTAGGATAAGGTTCCCCACAGAGTAATGAATGTTGTCTTCTCTTTATCGTTGTTGGTCATTTTGATCAAGTTGTACCCAAAGAAACCATCCATGAAGGAGTGCGTTGAGCTTCGAGCTGCATTATCAATCAAAACATTGATGTGTGGCCAAGGAAAATTGTCTTTCGGGCTGGCTTTATTCAAATCCTTGTAATCTTCACATACTTTGATTTTGTCGCCTTTCTTATGAACTATTACTATGTTAACTACCCATTATAAGTACCTAACCACCTCTAAAAAATCAGCACCTCATTGCCTTTTTATTTTGGCTTTCACATTGAATTCCATATCCAAACCAGTTTTTCATAGTTTTTGTTTCAGATGTATATTTCTTTCATTTACTAAATCTTAAAGATATAGATTTAAAAAAAAAAATTGATAGCAAATATTTTACCAAACATCACTTTAAAGAAAAATAATTGACTTATCTAAAAATGAAATAAAAAATAAGTAGGAAAAAATTGCTACGTTTAAAAACGAAACCAGCTTACTTAAATACAACAAAATATAACCTTAACTTCCCAAAAAAAACAAAAGAAGACATTTTGAAAGAAAATAAATAAATTTTATACATAGTATTTACACAAAAAAATATCAAAAATCACATAAAAACTTTCAATTAATACCTAGAAAGCCGTTACAATCCCAGACGTTACTACAAAATCAAACATTACAAACAAGAAAACCGTAGCCTCAATTAATAATGGTTTCTACCTTTTATAAGATCCGTTTAATTACTATGTGCCTCTCTATCGTATAATTGCGCTTTTCGGGACTCGCTTTGGATAGTTGCTATGATCATATGATTATTTTTAAAGATTGAAATAAAATATTTTAGTTGGATTATAACTAAAAGTGGAAGTGAGAAAACGAGACTAGCAGAATTCTGATTTTTCAAAAAAAATATCACAGTTAGTAAAAAAAACATTGTTAGGATAATTTAGTGATAAATAATTTATTTCATTTTTCCTCCAGTATATCTTATCTGGGCACGACTCGAAACCTAACTTAAAAGCCTAAATCCTGGCTGGTCAGTTTCTTACTTTGCCGGAAAAGCCTAAATCCTGGCTGGTCAGTTTCTTACTTTGCCGGAAAAGCCCATCTCTACGGAGTGAATTTACCAACTAAGAGATTCCAAAAACAGAAGCATTATTGATTGCACCATTCTTCTGACTTTCCCCTTTACTTTAAAGTGTGATCCTGTGGTCTAGGCCCCATAGTCAGTACTATAACCTAATTTCTTTTTTATTATTATTATTAAAATTTCAAACCCCATCCCATCATGTATGCAATCAACGTCTACAGCTTTGAGATAAAATATGTTTTTTTTGTTTGGAAAGTTTTTTTTATTGTAAATTATGTTTTTATATATTTTAAATTATTTTGATTTGTTGATATAAAAAATAAAATTTAAAAAATATATTATTTTAATATATTTTAAAATAAAAAAGAAACTTTTCATACCCGAATAAGAGTGAAAATAGAAAAATGATTTCTCTCCATTCGTTTTGGATTTTACGTACACAAGTCTTTTAACATGCTAATTCTATTTATATATAAAATAAAAATGAGAAATAAGTGAATTGTTTGTGTTTATGAAATTCAATTATAGAAAATAAAACAAATTTGAGACCAAATAATGTTTACCACATGGGAGAGGGCAATTTGAACATGCACAACGAGAGATACAGAGGAAAGAAAAGCAGTAGCGGAGCAGAGACTCGCGAAGCTACTCAACCCCCCTCGGGCTATTCTCTACCTCCCGGTGCTACTAGGCCGTACTGTTTGTAGTGCATGACACCCGAGAATGTAAAAAAATAAAATAAAATTATTAAATCATCATTACACTATCATTAATTGACTCGTGGTCTCCCACTTTACACGTGTCAGAATCAAGTCTCATTGTTGTGGACAGTTAAAAGCCCTGCCAACCGTCAGATCTTGCTACCTGCCCGAAGAATATGAAAGGGACTTGTAACGATGATGTTCGTTGTTTTTTTTCCTTTTGTTTCCGTTCACCAATGTCGTTTCATGAATTTTGCAGCTTTCATGAGTAGCTCGAGAAGCTTTATTAGTATTATTATTATTATTATTATTTGAGGGTCGAAAAGGTTGGACTGAGGGTCCTTCTTGAAGGGTGGTATATCCATGCAGCATATTTAAGGCTCTGGTTATGCATGCAGATGCAATTGTATATATAGGACCTGTAAATATTTGTCATTGAAGAGGCTTTTCAAATGTACAAATACTTTTTTTCTTTTTACAGTAATTTATTTGTTTTCAACATCATTCTTTCTAAACTCGCCAATATTGTACAAATGTTTTCCCTTCTGTTTTGGAGAATTTGGTCAACTATGGCTTGCTTTCCTAGATGGGAGGAGCTGGGCTGCTGCTTTGAAAAGGATAAGGTAGGACCACTGTAGTAAAGTCGTGTTTATATATATATATATGGTCTTAATATTTTCTTTTCATATTGGCTGGATAAAATGAGACATTATCAGCCTTGGGGGATCCAATGTAAGGGGGGATTAAAAGGCTTATATCGAAGCCCGTATAATTTATATTATGTAGTAATTACGACGGGTAAAATGATCAGTAACAATTCTTGTCACGTTTCCATCAATCCAAACACATCCAACAAGGAAGACTAATGCATGTAGGATCCATCACAATCGTCACATCTTTTTCTGAAAAATGAAGATTTAAGGAACTGCAGCACCATCAAAGCTTGGTTAATTTGTTTGTCGTTTTACAGAAGCATGCATGGATTGAACACCACCCTATCATGGAAATCACATTGTTATTTTTCAGTTATACATCGCTTTCACTGCTGCGTGGTGCATATGCGCTCATCCTCGACGAGTATGCTGCCACTGAGCCACGAAATTCATTCACAAATAAAGTGTAAAAATATATAGACGAGTAAAGAAAAAGATGCCAAATAAATGACTTTTCAGCACTGCTTGAGATTGTTGTTAACGTCACTTGCGGTGTTCTGCTCCTGGGTGCCGTGATTTATCTGCAAAAACTGCTCCTGAGATTGTTGTTAACGTCACTTGCAAAATACTAGAAAGAACTTGTTTTATATAACATCAGGTAGTGGTCATCTCTGGGATCACTCTTGTAAGACAAATGTATGCAAATTTGTGACATATGCTTCTTTTGGTTGGGTTGCCCAAGGAGAAGGAAAAGATATGGCTTTCATGGGCATTAACCAAATAAAAAAACAGCAAAAGGGACTTGCCATAGCTATTGTTGCAACCTGGAACTTTTGGAGAGGTGATAAAAGATTCGCATTCTTGTCAACCTTCAAACTGAGGAGAGATTTAGTAAAGAATCAGGTCGTTTTAACCTTCTGAAAAATCATGTAAAAAAGATGAGTCGTGCCTTTACATGATATATGATAACCATACATGTGTGTGGTTATTGTTTTCAACGATTTATCTTGAAGTTGTTCAAAAATTCAAGATATATAAATAATATGTTGTTTAGAGTTTAAGATGATAGTTAATTAATATGTTTAATTAGTACTTGGATTTAGATTTATGGTAAAAACTTGAATAACTGCAAAAACAGTCTCAATCAGGGATATTTAAAAATATATTGTGATGAAGTCAGAATATATAGGAAAGAAAACAATTATTTTAAGGCAATAAATGACTTAAAATTACATTAAATTCAAGAAACAAAGATGTTTTTTATTGAGCTTTAAGGAATTTATCAAGCCCGTGCTATCTCGAACTTGATTGACTGTCAAATTCAAACTTTTTTGGTATAATATGCTTATTAGATTCATATTATCTAGTACTCAATTTTTTTTATTTATAAAAATCATAATCAAATATTTAGTAATAATTAGTAAAGGTAGATAATTGTTTCAAGCACCCCCTTCCTCAACAAATGCTCATGCAGAATTTAACTAATGTTTCAGTGATTTGGTTTCGTTTTATAGTTTAATAAAGTAAATTAGAGATCTGGGATTAAATAAAAAAAAATGTGTGTGATAATATATGTTTTTAAATTCAACTTTTCATATGATTTTTTTTTTTTTTTGCCTTGAGGAAATTTTTTTTTTTTACCACTTATTCCATCGGATAAAACAGTAATGTTAAAGAAAAAGAAAAAGAAAAAAGCATTGCAAATTGGATGGATACAAACACAGACCACAAAGTCGTAATATATACACACAAAAGGAAAAAAACAGAGAGAGGAAACAGCCAAAATCCCATACTCACCGTCAACTACTCTACACTTTGTTCTTACAAATACCACGCATGATAAGGCGAGATTCTCGCGGGAACCAGGTGGCATCATGTTTTCTTTTTTCGATTTTTCCATTGGAATCAGTAGAATTTTGCTAACAAAAAGCATATAAAGGAGAGGTAAACTTGTTTTTATCCTACAGTAGAACACACGTGTCAGGAGAGAAGTTGACATGTCAAAGGTAGAGACACGGTCAAAGACACAAGGTCAGTTCGATAGCCCGAGAAGCGAGGCAAATCATTTTGCAATCCATTGCTTTATGATTGACGCCTCGCTGACAGATCTGCAGCATAGCTTGCAGGAGTCAGTGATGGCAGCTTTGTGCTTTCACTATCTTTTACGGGCAACACGGGCAGTGTCCAGTGCGTGTGGGGTTGATAGAGACCATACCTTTTGCCTTGCCTTCCCTCCAGTTTAAGGGCAGTCCTGTGCGGTCCTTGTCTGCCCGGCATTCAAGACGGGCTACAATGTTACGTATGATTTTTAACCATCACAGGACGCAAGATTGTGCACATCTTATATTATTTGTCAGCATTCCTATCTGTACATTACATAGGCTGCCCGTTTTACTAGCATTTTGTCAATTTATATGTATGTGTTTTTTTTGTTTTTTTAACTGTAAATTAATATAATCTGAAGGTCTAAAACAAATCTATGATGAAAAATAAATGCCCAGAACATACTTTTACTCTTGAGATTCAAAAATAAAAAAAAAAGCTCAAATTCACCGAATTAATTAAGATGTCATGTAGAGACTCGCGACGTATAAGATGATAATATTATACCATGCCTGTTTACCATATGTCACGTTGTGTTTGTTCTGCCATGCATCTTGTTTAGTGAATCTCGTTGGTTGATGTAGTGTTTAGTATATGTTTTGAACAACATTTTAACCCTAGTTTTCAAAAAATTTAAAATTATTTTTTTTCTTTAAAATATTTTTTTATATTTTTATATCATTTTGATGTACTAATATTAAAAAATATATTATTTTAATATATTTTTAAATCACTATTTCAAACACCTCCTTATTTCTCTTGTCAAAATAAATATAGGTCAAGTATTTATCCTTTCTTACTATGCAGCCCATTACACTATCACTTCTTTACAATGGGCCTATTGAGCCCAGTCTGGAATTTTTTTAGGAAACCTAGAAAGTATAAAAAAAAAGGGGGATCAAGAAATTTGCCAGAAAATATTAGCTCCAAAATAATATTAAAATTAAACCATTCTATTATTTTGTGAAGAACGTAAGAATACTATTGTCAATATAGGACAATATCAAAGAAGTCGTTCAGAAATTCCTTCCAAGAATAAGAGGGTTGGGCATGAGAAATTTGTGAGTACATATATTGAACTTGAAGGTCCTAAAATTCGATGGTGGTGAATGATGCTAGCTCCCAGGAAACTATTTCTTGGAGGGAAGCTAGGGGCACATCTGATGAATTCTGATTAATTCTCACTCGGAGTTTCTTTCTTTTTTTTTTCTTATCTTATTCATTCACATTTACTAGCTGACTTTTAATGCATGGAGAAACATGCTGGCTACGCCATGAGGACAGCCATGCATGAGAAGAGTCGTTATTAGGTCAGTGAACATCATTAATTTGAAACAGGTTTTAGTGGGACTACCACCAGGACTGTTTCGGATTGTCCTTCAGAAACAGAATCTTAGTTATGGTAGTTAGTGGTTAAAGAGCAATAATTTTGGTCCAGCAGGACTTATTATGGTCGTTAGTGGTTACGAAATTAATAGACGGCAAGCAAGCAGGAGTTCTGTCACGACAGAAATGGGGGGTTCTGTCGTGCTCGTGGACCCAAGATCCTGGCTAAATTAGCAAAAAAAAAAACAAGCCCAGCCTGCGAATCTGGACGAGTGGTGGTTAAGCTAGGCTCAGCCCATATTCTTATTTTACTATCAGAAAATTTTGCTTGGAACGAAAACAACAATCCTAATCTTTTTCAAAATATTTCCTGAAATTACTTTTAACAAGAATCGCAACCACATGATATTCACTGACAGGGTTGAACTTGCGAAGAGGGCGTGTGCTCATCGAAGCATGGAAAACAAATTTTGAACCAGTTCGCATCTGAGAAAGATGTCCTCGATTTGACTTGAGTGTAAGAGTGGTGACCCATTTGACGAATCTCAAAGCTAGCCTCTCATGAACTCGCCTGTCTGAAGCAAGGCTTGTAGATGTGGTATTTTAGCATGAGAAGAAGAAAAACCTGGGGTGTTTTGTTCGTTTTGAATTCTATCGAACATTCGAGATGGCGAATTACGATGATTTTAATGCTAGTTTGCTCCATTTTTTTAGCATCACATTTGAAGTCCCCTGAACATGAGCGCTGAAAGACTTGTCCAGAGGAAACGAAGAAAATGATGGATTTCCCAGTTGGTGGGTTTCATCGATAAGGGACCCTTTTATTCTCAATAAAAAAGAATGGCTATCTGCTTGAAAAATAATAGGCTGGTAAAGACTGGCCACATTCTTTTTTGCAGTCCGCCCATGAGCCAGTTTAATCATGCTACGGTACTCGGCGACCAGCACTTCAACTAGGACAGGAAGGATACAAGCAGGAACTACATGAACGACATGCCTGAATCCAGGGACAACAGATGGCATCATGCGATAACTAGTTGCTTGGCACTGGAAGCAATAACATTCTTCAAGAAAGGACAACAATTTTGTTCTTTTTTAAAAAAAAACTAAAGCCCTTGTCATTTTTTATTTTTTTTTATTATTATTATTATTTTTATGAATAACAACTCTACCAGATGTCGAGAAGATAGAAACCAGAGTAGTCCATATTTCAGGCAATATGCTCTGCCAGAGCAAGGGTTTTGCTTCCTCAGCTCATGTGGAACTGGCCCAAAAACCCTGCTTACCTTTGGCTGGCCTTCCTCATCGATAATCACTACTGCATTGTCATCAAACTTGACCTCAATCCCATCAGAACGGCCACGCTGTATTGCAGCATGCACAACAACACTTCGCACCACCTTGTCTTTCTTCACTTTTCCATTTGGAATAGCTTCCTTTACAGATGCAATTATGGTATCCACCAACCTTGCCCCTTCCCCTTCAAAGGTTGTATGCACATCACCTTTTTTGCCCTGGGGTTATCTACAACCTTGAGAACAGTCCTCATCTGTATGAAAGTCCTTTGTTGCTGTATATGTGCAGCAGGACATTCAGGACATGATCAGAAAGAGGAATAGCAGAGAAGACGTAACTAATCCTAGCAATAACTGATAGAGAAACAACCTTTCCCCCACTGTTTTAAGTTCTTTCCAAGAAAACAAGGCACAAATGTAAATCTCTCAGATTGAAGGCAGGAAAACATGGCTTTTTTCATGAGAACATGTCTCTTCCCAGCCATTCACATAGAAAATAGCAGAACTCCTTCACAATTTTAGAACCTAGCAAAAGCCGATTTACTTGACAGCCTCTTGCACATCTAAATGCAACTTTTTCAAGTATATGGGAAATATACCTCATAATTTCTTAAACTTCCACAATACAAGAATGAGCATTTAATTAAATCAAAGTACACAGAGAAATGATCTAACCTGAGATAAGAAATTGCTCCATGTCATTTTATTGGATGTGCTCAGTAAACTAGTTACATTGTTGTCAAGGCCCCCGAGCAATCGATGGCCTACTATTTTATTTTCCGATGCATCATACAAAAGATCCAGTAAGTGGATAGATAAAATTGTCACTTAATCTTGCAAAACAAACTAAATTCTAGGTTTTGATGAAAAGAAATCAAGGGCTTAGCATCGCCAGGAAGCTAAAAATAATTAAATAAGTAAAAAGAGAAAAAAAAAATGCACAAGGAAGCTAAAAATATCCGTATTTAGCAGATTTTCTCATATATTCAATTTATTTTCATTGCCACTTAGCAAGTAATGACAATCTAAGGAGCAAGCCATCGCTACCCCATACCAAATGAACCAATAATTTTCCACCACTATTGTAACTCAAGAGAATAACCATGTGATGGTTACAGTGACATACAACCTTGGGATGTTATAGAACATAGCAGACTTTTATTGGCCAACTCCGGAGAGGAGATTAGGTGGCTTCCACGCCAACTTTAAGCTGTGTTGCACAAGACATTGTAGCTTGAAATAAATTTTTTTATGTGCAGGGGACATGGTTCTTAAAATTTGCCAAGTGAATACTCTTTGAGCATCTCACACTATTAGGATCCCCCAAATCCAAGTGCTACATGTTCCCGAGGTAATCTAGAACTCAATCATAATTCCTCTAACAGCAACATTCTTTGTAATATAGTAAATTTAGGTCTTCCAAGTGCTTTTTTCTAATACTTTCAACCACCATGAAGAAGTTGAAAAAAGAATTATGTTAATAACTGTGGTTTCATGATTCAACAACTACACTGTACATTGATAACACTATAGCAGCCACAATTCCTAAGCATCTAGTGTTACTTGATCCTCGCTATTGCACTTGCACCTTCACTAAGTAATGGAATTTTACAAAACTAAATGCTAGGGAACAAAATACGCTTAAATTTTTTTACAGTAGTAAGAACAAGATTTCATTTGAAAACTTCTCAAGGCCAACACATAAACAGAAGTTATTGACTTGGAGAAGTCAACACTCAGAAGTGTAGCTGCACGTCAATGAATTGGCGGTGAAACTCAAGCTGCTGCGAGTAAAATAGGTTGCAATGATAATAAAGAAGTGATGGAGCAATGCTGGCACCAGAAACAGCTATGACTGAGGCTCTCATGGTGGGGGTAATTTATAATCACTTTGGTTTACAATCAAAATAGCTCATCCATACCATATCACCAACATAAGCATTGCATGTATTTTAGTTTACCTCAGAGAAATGTTAGCTTCAAAGGCTCTTCATTATCAAAATCTAAAACTCCGACGAAGCCAAATGTCTCCTAAGGATACCTAATTCAACAGGGAAAAAAACAGATTTACAGGCAGACAGGTTATAGTCTCATCAACAAGCTTAAGATGCACACGGCCCAAGCTTGATGAAGAGCCTTTGAGCTGCAAATAACTGCTTTCCTTGAGCATAAATTTGAATATAAGATCCCCAGAATCAAATAACCCAATATCCAACTCGGCTAAAGTAGTTAAAAACCTTATAAAGCCAAGGAATCCTATTACTGTATCGTAATCGTGAACATCCAAGCTCCATAACTAGGAGAGGATTAAAAAGTATGGAGAAAATCAAGATTCTAAAAAAGTGAACAACACAAAAACTCGTAAATGAAAAGGAAAGAAAGGAAACCCAACAGCGTAGCACTGTAATAGGGAATCACGTACCAACAAGAGCATTTAGAAACGAGACTGGCAGCCATTTCTCTACGCAATACAACAAATCTTGGGCTCGAACGAGAAGAGAGTTGGCGAAACTTACAAGTGATGACTACTTGGAATGTACACTGTGCTGTTGAGGTTTTCTCTCTCTTTTATTTTATTTTTCAATATTATGAACTTGGGCTAGGTCCCTCTCTAGAAAGAGCTTGGGCTGGGTCATAGTCTGAATTATATACTGTACTTACGGCCCCAAATTGGACAGATTGAATTTACCCATTTCATGTTTATTTTAAAAAAATATATTAAATTATTATTGTTGTTGTTTTATAGTTTTAATAGGTTAATATCAAAAATAAATAAATAAATAAATAAACTTATTTTAACTTGTTTATTATTATGGTAACGAGTGGTTTAGCTTTTGAAGTTATAAAAAATATATAAAATTATCTAGTTAAACATATGGTTGAAAATATAATTATGATAATATTAACAAAGAAACTAAATTATGTGGTGATATTATTGTTAATGCATATTCATGTATTGTATATTATAATAGTAATTTATAGTGTTTTTTTTT
>Ga0325401_1004644_pt1 | contig 12987 bp, 5 predicted proteins | sample PopdelMetagenome_FD_205666 | JGI IMG/M metagenome (GOLD analysis project Ga0325401, IMG submission 205666) | Populus deltoides microbial communities from Bellville, Georgia, United States - Xylem-PdKOR-R2 | ecosystem: Host-associated > Plants > Phyllosphere > Stem > Wood/Secondary xylem | place...
ACCCTCGGCAAAGAGTTTCCTGTAAGTGCACAATGGTTCATTCATGGGCTTCGTTCAAGTCTGATGGTTCCATGGAATTATTTGCACCTGACAAGAGTCGAACCTGGAATATCTTGAACAGGAGCACGCCGCCAGGTCGCAGCTCTTCTCCTTCAGGCCACCTCCATGGAGTTATTTGTGATTGTAAATGTGCCAGCTTTACTGGGTTCCATCCTTCATAGCACAATACTAACTTCTCTCTCATTACAAATTATATTACAGTTACCTTACAATTACAAATTATAAACAAACCTTATGATTAATATTGAACTATCACAGCTCCCCTCTCATTCTATTGTTCAACTTCAAGCAAACTCTAGGTGCGCTGAATTACAACATGGTCCCCACCATTTTACAATTTTTACATATTTATCCTTGTTTTAAATATTTACATTTCAATTTTCAATTTTGTTTTTATTATGTTACCTCTGGAATGTTGAGAGAGGAGAAACCAGTTGAAAAAGAGAGAATAGATTTTTTTTTTTTATTATTGAGATTACTTTTGAGTTTTTTAATCAATTAGAGGGTGTTTAGAAAATGAAAATAAGTGTTGTAAGTTCCTCCAATAATTTTAGATAAAAAAAGGTTGAAATTTGGATTTTTAAGGTTTAAATTATTTAGACCTGGATTTTCTCGCCATTCAATTCATATATTATAATAATTTTTTTCATGTCTTATTTTTTTTATTTTATATACAACTATATCATCTTCAATTCATATATTATAACAATTTTTTTCATGTCTTATTATTTTTTTATTTTATATACAACTACATCATCTTCAATTCACTTTGGATGAAGGATTCTATCATGATCCAAAAACTCGCATCTCTTCAACATTATTATAATTTCACTCAAATTCTTAATATATATTTTGTTTAATTTTCGTTGGTGATATGTCTAACATAGCATTCAACAACACATTGTTTTTGCTATTGTGAGTGATATTATTGTTTATACGAGAAAAACAAGTATCATCACAATAACATATAAATATGTTATAAAAAATTTTGTAAAAAGAAAAAAACTCATTTTGAACAATTAGACAAATTCCTAAAAAAACAATTGCATCAATCAATATCTAATTTATCTTAATTCCAACAACACCTCTAACTCTAACTCTGTTATTAATTAAAAAAAATTCATCACAAATCCTAATTGATTGATTTCTATATGATTGATGTTATTTACACGCTCAATTGCATAAAATCATATCTAATTGCATTAATACATGCCTAATTTATCTCATTTCGAACAAAATCCTCAATTATATCAATTAATCTCAAAATTCAATATAAATTCTAATTGATCTAATTTCTACTTGATTGATGTTGCATGAAATCATACATAATTGCATCAATCCATACCTAATTTATCTCATATCAAACAAAATCCACAATTATAGCAATTAATCATAAAATTCAATACAAGCACTAACTTATCTAATTTTGACCTACTTGATATTATTTATAACATTAGTTGCATTGAATGTCATACCTAAACTATTTCAAATCAAATAAATTTTTCAATTATAAAAATTAATCTTAAAACTCAATTCAAACCCTGAATGTTCATATCTAATTTATCTCAATTCAAAGAAAAGTTTCAAGAAATCTTAAAATTAAATGCAAATTCTAATTGATGTTATTTACATCATCAATTGTTTATCTCAATTCAAACAATATTTAATATATCACACAAATAATAATCAAACCAAAACTAAAATAAAATAAAATAATCACCAATTAACAATGAAAACCATAAAATTAAAAGTAAATTAAAAGTAAGACAGGTGTTTATCTTGATTTGTTGATAGCTAAGTGGTGGTGGTAGTGGAGGCTTAAGTAAGAGTTTGGGATATCAGTGTATTATGAAAAACACTCGCTGGAGGCTTGGAGATGAGGAGAAGATGTCATCTGAGTTTGGAGGAGGAGATGTCGGCTTTTTGCTGCGATTTCAAGGAGGAGAGGTTGCCTGTTTTTTTTTCTAAAATGAAGTGCGGTGGATACGTGAGGAAGAAGAGGAGAAAATTATATATATATATATTAACTAATATACTAAATCGTGTGGGGAATTTACTGTTTCTCACACACAAAATAATGTGGATTACAACAATAATCCAGTGTTTTTTTTTTTTTGCTTTCCCCTTTTTTCCTTTTTTTTTTCAAATTTTTTTTCCAACTTTCTTATTTTTTCTTTTTTTTTCATTTATTTTTTTTCAAAATTATTTTTGTTGATTTTACCTTTTAAATATTAACCTGGTTAAAATTTTTGCTTTATAATTTTTTTATTTTTCAAAATTATATTTGTCGATTTTTTTTATAATATTGAGCTGATTGAGAATTTGGTTTTGTGATTTTTTTCTTTAAAACATTGTTGATTGCTACAGAGTTTCTCCGTATGATTTTTTCCTCTTCAAAATTATCTTTTTATTTTATTTTATTTTTTAATATTAAGCTGGTTAAAAATTACAGTTACAATATGTAAGGAAAGCACTGTAATTTTTTTTGAAAATTACTATTCATTGCTGCAGTGTTTTTTCCCACGTGGTTTTTTGTATAATTTTTTTCAAATTATCCTTTTTAATTTTATTTTTTTAATATTAAGTTGTTTGTGAATTACAATTACAAGTCATTACAAATAAGGCTAAATCATGTAGGGAAGCACCATAGCTTTCATCACAAAATACTGTGAATTGCTACAGTGTTTTCAACATGATTTTTTTTTCTTTTTTTGGTGTTTGTTTTGTTATTTTTTTTCTAAAATTGTCTATGTCGATTTTTTTTTTTAATATTGAGCTAATTAAGAATTTAGCTTTATAATTTTTTTCTTTAAAACACTGTGAATTGTTACAGTGTTTTTCCATGTGAATTTTTAATGATTTTTTTTAAAATTATCTTTATTGATTTTTTTTAAATATTGAGTTGGTTAAGAATTATAATTACAATAAAACTAAATTATATGAGGAAAGCATTTTATTTTTTCTCACAAAACATTGTGGATTGCTACAATATTTCTCTAAATGGTTTTTTATTTTATTTTATTGAAAAAAGCGTTATAATTTTCCTCACAAAACATTGTCAATTGCTACAACGTTTTTTCTCATGGGTTTTTTTCCTTCCAAAATAATCTTTGTTGGTTTTTTTTTAATATTAAGTTGGTTGAGAATTTAGCTTTGTAATTTTTTTTTTCTTTTTATTAACTGAAAAGCTAAATCATGTGGCGAAAACACTGTATCTTTCCTCACAAAACACTATAAATTACTATAAATCATTTTGTTCAGTCTCTAAGTTTTGGATCACCAACACAACTTTTTTTTTCGTCATGAAATATTTGCTTCATCATACCTTTAATTTCTATTACTGATCTAACACTGATTCATAATTATAACACTATTAAATATATTTGTTTTATAAGCCCGCGACAGCGCACGGGCATGTCATCTCGTGTGTGTCTATATATATATATATATATATATATATATATATATATATATATATGGCGGGGCGGGGCGGGGAGAACGTGATGGGCTGAATTCACTGTCTTTTACGGCATAAAAATTAAAATATATGGAGCGGGGGATCTGGGGTTGATTTTGTAAATGGGATTTGAGAAGGGAGGTGTTGGAGTGTTGGTGTCGTTTTATATATTCCCACACATTCCTTTTTTTTTCCCCTATAAAAAGAAAAAGCCTGTGCTTTCCCCAACAATAAATAAAAAAATTAAAAATTAAAAATTAAAAAAAGGTGAGTTGTATTTAGATTTAAAAATCAAAACTCTTTGTAAATTAAAAAAATAAAATAAAATCTACTATACAATTTCCACTGTCCTTCCTCGGCCTGCACTTTTTTGCAATGTCAAAACACCACCAAATCCGTGGACTCCTGCAATGATGAACAAGGAGTGAAAACGAATGTCTGTGCCTTTCACTCTCTTTAAATAAGAGCCATGCCTCTGCTTTTATTTGACCGTGCTGTCCACGCTCCTTGAGGGACGAGGTTTGGTTGGAAATAAAAAGAGAAGGAATATCCATGTCATATTTATTATACTATAATTATAAAAAGAGACCAAAAGTCACATCATCAGAAAGGGGCGACAGACAAGCCAGTCGATAATCATTCCGCTCATCCCGCCGCATTTTGATTTGAAATACCTATTCTATAATTACACCATGAACCTAGTGGTAATTTGGGAATTTAAAATTATGGGCGACGTTAGCTTATGCTTTAATAACATGCTTTTTAAGGGACTGTTTGGGAGTGAAAAACAACATTTGGTAATTTGCCAAAGAGATTCTTCATTAAAGAATAGTCGGTCCATAATAATAATAATAAAAAAATGCTTTGATTTAAAAGCTATTCTTTATTTTTAAAGTAAATGTATATAATTGATTGCTATGCCATGCCATGCTTATAAATGTTTAAAACAACAAAATTGTATTTGGTTAAATCCAATTGTTGATTTTTTTAAATATAAAATTCCCAATAAGAACTATAACATACTAAAACTATTAGCCTTTAAAAACAAAAAAATATTAAAAAAAACGATTAATAGAGAAAATCATCATTTTAATTAGAAAATATAAAGGATCTTATAGCAAGCAATTGTGCTTTTGGTCAAAGGTACAATTTGCTTTTAAAATAGTTTTCTCTTAAATATCACATGTCTTAATTATAAATCAAAATAAATATTGATCAAATATTACTTTTAAATTAAAAGTATATTAATACTCACCAAGTTGTTTAAGTTAAAAAGATCATTTCCTTCTGTTCGATAGCTTAGAGATTACGTTATTTACATAAAAAAAAATAATGTTTTTTGTTTATTTTTTAGTTCTAAAAATATTTTAAAATTTTATTTTTTATTTTAAATTAATATTTTTTAGTGTTTTTAAATTATTTTAATGTATTGATATTAAGAATAATTTTTTAAAAATAAAAAAATATTATTTTAATAAATTTTTAAATAAAAAAGATTTTAAAAAATAATCAATAAAATACTTCCCACAGTGAAAATAACCCCTCCCTCTGAATAGATATTAGTCGGTGTGGAGGAGCAGTCGTAGGCCAACTCAAAACGAGTACAAATCTGTCCGAGAAAAACTAGCCGGTCAACAGCGAGGTAACAACTGGCACTGGCGTGACACGTCAACACGGATTAAAAGAAAACAAAAGCTTTTCACTGTCAGTGAAATAATATTTTTGACCTTTTGAAAAAAATGTCAAATTATCTTTATGATACATTAGGATTGATCGCAGATAAATTAATCTACACACCTTCTAGAATGTTTTTTTTTTCCTTCTTCTTTAAAAGCGAAAAAAATATTAGCCTTTAGTCCAGGGTTTTTTTTTTCTTCTTAGTATTATGATATTATCTGCAGAGTTGAATTACATTGATACCCTTGAAGTAAAAAAAAAACCATTAAACTTGCACAGAAGGGCTTTTTCATCTTCTTCGTTTTTATGACGCTGAAGTTATGGAATTGTCATTAAAATAATAATAAAAAAATGCATGGTTCGAAGGGTGTTTTTGTTTTTTTACTTACAAATTTTTTTTTGTTGTTATTTTAAGGTTGAATCTACTGGCCATTTAATAATTTTAAAAAATTAAATATTATTTTTTTTAAAATATTGCTCACACATCCATGCGTGGCAGCCCCCGCACCACTCGGGTAGTGCTTGCAGGGCTGTTCAGTTACTAAAATTAGCCATTTACGATGGTGTTTGGAGCCGTGCATCGTTTTCTTTGTATTAGTGTGACACGTGTTTACAATGAAGATATAATTGAGCTTTGACGACTGTTTTTGTTTTCTTTTCCTTTTCATTTTCTTATTTAGAAATTCGTAATATCCCTTTCAAAAATTAGATAAAAATCCTTTAATTTTTATTTTTATCAATTTTAGCTCTCATTTTTTTATTACTATTTATCTTGCTTTAATGCTTTTTAAGTTTAATTTTTTTAGCTTTCATTCCTAGACATTTTATTTGATTTAGTTTTTAATCTAATTTTATCCTTATTCTTTTGATTGCTTTTTTTTTTAATTTTTATTTTTTTTAATTATTTTTATTTTTCAGTTTTATCCCCAATTATTTTATTTCTTTTAATTTTTTATCCATTTTCTGTCTTCATTCTTTTAATTGTTATTTTCTTATATTTTTCTTGATTTATTTTTTCAATTTTATCTCTCAACATTTTATTTCACTTATTTTTTTATTAAATTTTGATCATCGTTCTTTTAATTTTTTTTTATTCATTTTCAATTTAGTCCCTCAACACTTTATTTTATTTATTTATCTAGTTGTGGTCCTCATTTTTTTAATTGATTTTTTATCTTTTTTAATTTTATTCCTCAATATTTTATTTCATTTATTTTTCTAATTCAATTTTGATCCTTGTTTTTTGAATTATTTTTTATTCATTTAATTTCGATTCTTGTTTTAGCTGAGCTGCCACGCTTTCATTTAATTTCATGTATTGGTAGGCAACTCCTTAGCAGTTCACATTCACATATTCATAATTTCATAGAGTAGCTGAGGCTATTCATTATAATCAAACATCAACATAATTAACAACAAGTTGTCTTATCTAACCTATGACTTTTGACACTTTGGTTTTCTTCAAAAAAAAAAAAAACCGCTTTCTTAACTATATTTCACATTTGTTTAATTAAGGTTGTGTTAGATATTGAGTTTATATTTTATTTTGAAAATGCTTTTTAATATATATTTTGAGTCCAAATAGTTATTAATTTAATGTTTTAAAATGGATTTTATGTATTAAAATTAAGATTATTTTATAAACTATCAATTTAAATGTATTTTACAAAAAGCATTGATAAACACGGTATGATGATTCCAATAAATATAAGTTTTTAAATCAAATATACTGAGTTTATCATTAAACTCCTTTTCCTAATTATTTTTATGTTTTAAAAGTATTTTAAAAAAAAATTAATTTTTTTTATTTTTTTCTTTACTTTAAATTAATATTTTTTTGTTGTTTTTAAATTATTTTAATATACTAATATCAAAAATAATTTTTAAAAATAAAAAAATATTATTTTAATATATTTTTAAATAAAAAATACCACAGCTGGATTTTTTAATTATAAATAATATAAAAAGGAAACGAGTAAACATTGGCGACCGATGGATTGGAACTGGACTCAGATAAACGGGCATTCAACTATACATGTGTGACTTTGGAATGCTTTTTTCTTTTTTTCTTTGTGAGTTGTAATTATCTAGATTTTTCACGTGAGATGAGAGATTTGCGCCGTTTAATTCTTCTATGGCTTTCAATTAAAAAAAATCATTAATTTTTTTAAAATCATTTACATCTTATTAATTATGTTAATTTCTTTTTATTAACATAGGGTATCCAAATCAGATTGGACATACCTCGACTAACTCCACGAACCCTAAAATTCATGTTAAATTTTGATTTAGATAGTGACGAGGTAAGATTTTTATAAATATTATTCCTATGAAAAATGAAGTACAGAAAAATATACTCATTAATTTTCTCCTCTCAGTTATGTTATCCATATTCATGTTTAAAACTAAATAGAATTAAATAATTATGCTTCATATTCGATTTTTTCAATCTCTAAAAAAAAACATGTAATACGTAGTTTTTTCTCGTAAAATCCTAAGCACGTGCTGTATCTATCCTCTCATCTTCCCTCTTCGTATTCAGCTTTTCTATTTTAGAGCACACCGCAATGGGCTGAATTAATTTTTAAAAAAAGAAATTGTGTTCAATGCAACGAGTGTATTTTAAAAAAAATCACAAATAAAGCTATAGATATGACTAAATCAAAAAAGCTAATGATATTTTAATTAGATGATAAAAAATTAAAAACAATAGCAAATAGATCAAATAAAAAAATGGTTATGATAACTTGAGAAAAATACCTTTATCTAAAAGAAGAAAAATGATGTAACTCAATTCTTAGCTAATTAATTATAAAATGAGAAAATTAGATAAAAAAAACAAAAAAAATATGGTATGCATTAACTTGAATTAACATGATAAACTTGTAATCTTGATAGTAAGGGTTGAGCCAAACCAAGTTAACCCGTTAAAATCACAACCCAAGTCATGGGATTGAGATATATTAATAGAAAAAAAATGAAGAAAACCACAAAGTTATTTAAAAAAAACAATGTTGAATGATGAAATCATAAAAGAAAATAAGTAAAAAAATAAAAATGATGACAACCTATGTTAAATTTTTAAACCTGTAACCTGGGTCATTAGACTAGAAGCACCTTATCAAGAAAAACCACGAAGCTCAATTCACAACCAATTAAATATCAAAGAATGAGATTGGAAAAAAGAATTATACAGATAGGATCCAAAATAAATAGTAGCAATTGAAAGAATAAGAATCAAAGTTGAAATAAAAAATAAATTAAAGGACAATTGCAAATTTTTTATTGATTGGTAAAATTGAAAAGAAAAATCAATTTAACAAAATGACAAAAAAATAATAAAAAAAAATAAGGACCGAATTGAAAAAAATAACACATCACAAATTGGGATTGAATGGTGAAATTGAAAACAAATTGAATTTTTACAAAAGAAAAAAAAATTAGAAATCAAAAGAATAAGGACCGAAGTTTAAATCTTAATAAATAAGAAGACAATTCTAAAATTTAGAATGTCCAGCATAAATTTCGAATGGAGGAGAGACAAAAAGAGAAAAATAAAGAAACACCATCAATGACAAATCATCTTGCCGTCGCCACCCAACCAAGAAGAAGATGTCACGACAATTCCAATGACATGATGGAATGAAATTTTTGATCGTAGGGAGATGTTGCACGTACTTCCAGGAGGCCGCAGACACTTCCCACATGCTTTTCTTTTAAATAATGTTTTAGATTTATTAAAAAATCAAATTGACCTCATTCAACTTGATAATAACAAAAAAAAATAAGAATTAAAAATCCCTTGAAAGCCAATTTATTTTTTTTATTATAAGGTAATTTAGTTATTTTATTGTGCTTTAAAAAGTAAAAAGACAAAAAGCCCTTAGATACCAATTTGAGATTTTTTATTTATTTTAAGAGTATTTTAGTAATTCCATTATGTTTAAAAAAGGTGGAAAACATACATGTACCCTTATCAATTTGAAAATGACTAATAGGTATTGTAAAAAGACTGAATTACCCAAAACAACAAGGCCATCGATTTTTTTAGAATGACAAAATAGTAATTGTATTATTGTGGTGAATAATGATATCTATCTAGGGGCACAATAAAACTCTCTTTCATTTTATCTTTATTTCTTTCTTTTTGTTATGATACATTCACTAGTTATTTAATCATAAAGAATTAGGCTTGTGGTTAAGAATGTTTATTCATTTTCTTCATTTTCTAGGTAGTGTCTAAGTCTTAATTGTACTAGGTTGATATGAATATACGCCCTTAAATCATATATATTTTGTTTTAAATTAGCATTATAAAAAAAAATTGGCAAAATAGCACAAGCTAAAAAAATATTGATAATAGTAGAGTTTGGTAAAATTAGAGGTAAAAACTATAACTTTTTAAAAGTCGTTGTTGAAAAGTGTGACATTTTAAAATAAATGATTAAATCAAGTTGACACGTATTCTAAGGAGGAGAGATGAAAGAGAAAAAAAAGAAAGAATGAATGAATGAGACCTTAAAGGTGCATTAAAGCTTTAATGAGGACACTTTTGGTACTATAAAAAAAATCTACACGAGATGAATCTAACAACATCAAAAAAGATCATCAATTATTGCCGGAGTGAGTCATACACGCCACCCAAAGGCAAGTGAGTCAATCGTTGCCTTTGGAGTAGTGCTTCGGGACCACTATAGTCATCATTGATGACTTAATGTTGTTGGATTAATCTCGTTGAGATTTTTCTGTTGATACTGAAGGTGTTATCATCGAAGCGTCGATGTGTCTTCAAGATCTTATTTTTTTTCTTTCCTTTTCTTTTCTCCTTTTTTTTTCATTGGAATTGGTGTTAACTTATTTTAACTATTTATTTAAAACATCTCACTTCACAACTATGACTTTTAAAAAAGTCATAGTTACCACTTTTGACTTTTATTAAAAATCTTTTTTAGTTGGTGCTAGTTTGTTAAAATAATCATCTAAGCTATGTTAGAGCATCCATATTATTACTAGCTAAAATCACTTTTTAGTTATAATAACTAGAGGACATAAATTTTGGCAAAGCATTGTTACTAGCTAAGATGCCTTTTATTTTGCCAAAATAAACAACACTTGTTATTTTTAGCGAGTATTGTTGCACTTCTAATTGTGAAGGTGATTCACGATGAAAAAAAAGTGATTCATTGGAGAAATCAATTAAAGGCATTAACACACACCAACAATAAAACATTTCCCTCCCTAGGATCCCTTTGTCTAAGATTTCTTCATATCTCAATACACAACAACTATTTTTATATTCTTCACTCGTTTTTTATCCCAATATCCAAAACATATTTACCAAATTGGTTGTACATACACTGATTTCAATTTACACATACAAACTCAACCTCTTCTTTCACTACCTTTTTCATTGTCTTCTCCTCCTATTAATAATACCAATTCCATTCAGAGATGGAACTCTATGTGCTTATATCACACATAAGCCAAGTGTACTAAGTTGAAGTTTTAGACTTTTCAACTTTTTATTAACAATTACTCCTTTTGCTGATTTCTTGTGTTAATTTTATTGAAAAAATAGCTAGAATTAGAAAAATAAGTGCTCACTTTTATAGGTTTCTGATGTTATTTTTTTTAATTTGTGAAAGGTTTGGACTTTTAAATCGTGATTGGTAATGGAATTTTTGTGATTTATATTCAGATGGATAACCCTATTTATATAGGAAGGTTTAATCATAATTGCTCTAGGGATTTTCAAGTGAGTGCGGTTGATTTTGAGCAAAAAAAGCCTTAAGATTTTGACTTTTCCTTGTGTTTGGTTTAGAAGGGAAAGTCAAGATTATGGAGTTTCCTTAACTAATAATTGATGTAAAAAATATAGATGCTGTATATTTGTTTCACAGGTTAAATACTATTTTCTTTTTATGACAATATTGAATGGTATGTTTTTTTATTGTGAAAGTTAAATCAAAGGTTTTAGATATATATGAAGGGAGTTTCTCTAATACTGTAAATTATTATACTACAAATGTTGCGTTGTTGATTTTGAATGAAACAGGCCTAAAAAAAATGGAAACAAATTGTAGAACATGTTATGAAATGCATCAAATGAAGATATTAGCTAAATGATATAATAATGGTTTTGATTAGTATGCATTGTTTATTTATTTATTTTATTTCTTTAAGTGCGCGCATTTTCTTTTTATTATTTTAAATTTCTACTATAATAAAAGAATTAAATTTCAAAAGTGTCACTAAATAATTAGAAAATTTATTAACATAATTTAAAAGTAATTAATAACATGAAATAACATGTAATTGATTATTCATCTCATATTTAATTTGAATAAAAAAAAATTATGATTCTATGTTTTAGAGAGAATGAATATCATCATATTTTAAAGAGTTAGCTAAAATATTACACTTTGCAACCTTGGTTAAAATAAATTCTAAAAATCAACAAAAAGATAATAATGCCCCCATATATATTACCCTACTCGCAGTCAACCAACCTCATTTGCTCCAAATCAACAGTATACGACAATAATTGTTCTCTCTCTCTCTCTCTCTCTCTCACTCTCACATAACAGTAGACCCAATCACCACCCGTTAAAACCTTCGACCTTCATAGCCACAACAAGTCCCCACTAGAAATCTCACCAGAAGTCAACCAAAAATCTTAACTTTTCTTTTCATTGAAATTGCTATCACAATATCAGTCTACACCCTGAACCATCCACAACATAAACCAGAGAAGAATAGAAAAGCAAAATTAAAAAGAAAATGAGCAAAATCATCATCTCATTTCTTGGTCTCAAAGAGAGAGATTGTTGGTAAAGGTGTATGTGTATGTACATGTATCTCTCTCTCAATCCACATAGATGGGTTTTCATCCTTTTTTATTTATTTATTTATATCGAAACTTTAACGTTCTGCAGAAGAAGCTACCCAAAACCCAATAGGTGGATATAGATAAAATTATTGAAATTCAGTCAACTTGGTTTCAATGGACACTATCAGATCTATAAATTTACATCATCTGTTCAACAAACCAAACCTTCTGTGATGCCCAATATAAATGATGACCATCTGTTTGTATCTATGTTTATTTTGGAATAATTACTAACCAAGTGCTCAATTTAGAAGGAGAGAAATTCTTGAGCAAATAGTCTCCTTCCAGGTACCTTAGAGGGGATTATTTGTTTTTGTCTTGCCAGATTAGGCAATTATGAGGAGTTTAATGGGAAAAATCCACTAGAGAAAATACTCTATAACAACTGATAGTCTGGGATACACAACTTCGACTATGAAGTTTCTAAGCTTCTCACTAGCATAAACCAGCTGCCGATAAAGATTGTCACTATATTGATAAACCCAAAGGTTTCACAATTGAAATATGGGCTGGTTTGTTGGGTCTCATCTTGGTTTCGAATACATTATTTTGAAAATGGTTTCGAAATGCCAAGCTTGTAGGTTGTGGGATAATTGTGGTTGCTATTGTGAGGAGAGCTGACCACCGGGGTTAGCGGTTGTGTAAGAGAGAGAAGGGAAAAAGATGGAAAATAACGAGGGCTAGGGTATTCTAATTTATTTATTTTTGTTTATGTATAACTATGTTTTGAAAAGGAATGAATTTTTAGTTATTATTTTAAATATAATAATAATTTTGTAAAAAAAATATTTTTATTAATTTTTTTTCTGACATAAACTTCTAAGGATATAAAATATTAACCACCTTCAAATCTTAATTTGCAAAACATAATATTTGAAAACTTAAAGTAAAAAAAAAGAAAACC
>Ga0325401_1004646_pt1 | contig 12983 bp, 9 predicted proteins | sample PopdelMetagenome_FD_205666 | JGI IMG/M metagenome (GOLD analysis project Ga0325401, IMG submission 205666) | Populus deltoides microbial communities from Bellville, Georgia, United States - Xylem-PdKOR-R2 | ecosystem: Host-associated > Plants > Phyllosphere > Stem > Wood/Secondary xylem | place...
GGAGCCGTACCAGTTCCTCGCGTCCCGCCTCGACCGCGCCGATGATGACGTCGAAATGCGACGCGATGGCCTGTACGCGCTCCTCGTGCGTGCCGAAGAAGGTCTCGCCGGCCGTTGCCCGCGCGGTGTATCGGCGGAGCAGCTGGGGATGGACGACGTTGCCGTCCTCGTCCCGCGCCAGCCGCTCCACCGCGGCCAGCTGCGCTCGCATCACCGCCTGCTCGGCGGCGAACAGGTCGAGCGGCGGCTCGTCGGCGGCCGTGCGGCGCACCCCCGTCCAGCGGATGACGAGGCCCAGCGTCGTGCCCTGCGCGATCGCCGTGACCAGGATCGCGGCAAAGGCGGCGAGCAGCACGAAGTCGCGGCCCGGGAAACCGGCAGGCAGCGTCAGCGCCGCGGCCAGCGTCACCACACCGCGCATGCCCGCCCATCCCATCACGGCGGCGCAGGCGGGGCCGATCGGCTCCTCGCGCGTCAGGCCCGCCCGGCGCAGCGCGGCCACGGCGGCGTCGGACAGGAACACCCAGGCGAAGCGCGCCAGCACCAGTGCGACCACCACGGACGCGAGCGGACTTGCATACGTGCCCAGCGCCGCCTCCAGCCCGCCGGCGCGCGCTAGTACGTCGCGCAGCGAGAAGCCGATGAGGATGAAGACGGACGCTTCCAGCACGAACACCAGCACCTGCCAGAACGACGTGCCGCGCAGCCGCACGGCCGCCGAGAACACCACGTGCTGCTGCCACCCCAGCACCAGCCCGGCCACCACCGTCGCGATCACGCCCGACACGCCGAGCGCCTCGGCGGAGAGATAGGCGATCCACCCGACCAGCACGGTGGCGACGATCAGCAGCAATTCGTCCGCGAGCCGCCGCGCGACCACCACCCAGGCGGTGCCGATGGCAATTCCCACGGCCCCGCCGCCGACCACCAGCAGGACGAACCGTCCGACGGCCTCGCCCGCCTCGAAGCCCATGCCCGCCGCCGCGGCCACGGCGAAGCGGAAGATGACCAGTCCGGTGGCATCGTTCAGCAGGCTCTCGCCCTCCAGCAGCGCCAGGAGGCGGCGGGGCAGCTCCACGCGCCCCAGCACCGCGCGCGCCGCGATGGCGTCGGGCGGCGACACCACGGCGCCCAGCGCCGCGCACGCCGCCCAGGGCAGGTCCGGCAGCAGCCAGTACGCGGCCAGCGCCACCACCAGCGTCGAGAACACCACCGCGCCGACCGCCAGCGACAGGATGCCCCCCAGGTGGCGGCGGAAGCGCGCCACCTCCGTGTTCCAGGCCCCGTCGATCAGCAGCGGCGGCAGAAACAGCACCAGCACCAGTTCCGGGTCCAGCGTCACCGCCGGCACGCCCGGCACGAAGGCGATGGCGGCCCCGCCGACCAGCAGCGCGGCCGACGGCGGCCAGCCCAGCCGCGCGGCCAGCCAGTAGAGTACCGACACGGCGACCAGCATGGCCAGCACCAGTTCGAACAATTGGGCGGCGTGCATCGGGGGGGGGCCGTCAGGTCAGGTAGCCGCGCCTGGTGGCGACCGTCACGGCGTGCGTCCGGTCGTCCACGCCCAGCTTCTCGAAGATCATCTTCGGGTGCGACTTCACCGTCTCCGCCGACAGGGCCATCTGCCGGGCGATCTGCTTGTTGGCCTGACCGTCCGCCACCAATCGCGGCTCGTCCACCTCCCGCCCGGTCAGCCGCTCCTGCACGGCGTGCAGCGCCAGGTCCTGCGCCACGTCGGCCGAGACAACGCGCCGCCGGGCATGCACCGCGCGTACCGTGTCGACCAGTTCCTTGCGCAGGCATGACTTCGGCAGGTAGCCGGCCACCCCCGCCTGGAACGCACGGTGCGCCTGGGCGTCACCGGGATAGCTGTTCAGGATCGGCACCGCCGCGTCCGGAGCCTCCGCGCGGATGGCCTCCAGCGCCTCGATGCCGCCCAGGCGGGGCATCTGCACGTCGACCAGCGTCACGTCGGGCCGGAGGTTTCGGAACAGCCGCAGCGCCTCGTGGCCGTCGCCCGCCTCGCCGGCCACCGCCATGTCGTCCTGACGCCCGATGACGGCGCACAGCCCCTCGCGCATCATCGGATGGTCGTCCGCGACGAGGACGCGGATACGCACGGGTGCCTCCCCACCCTCATGCTCCGATCTGGACCCGTTCATCGCCGCCCCCGCGCCGCTTCGCCCTTGCCCGCGCCTGGTACACCATCGCGGCGGGCACCGCGACCGCGATGTCGGTGCCGCCGCCCGGCCGCGCCGCTATCGTCAGGACGTCGCGGATCCGGGCCGCGCGCTCGCGCATCCCGGCGAGGCCGTAATGCCCCGGGCGGCCGTCCCGGCTCACCGCGGGGCCGACCCCAACGCCGTCGTCCCGAACGCGCAGCGCTAGGCCGGCGCACGGTACTGCACGTCGATCTCGACGGATCGGGCGCCTTCTACAAATGGAAGGCCGAATATGGCGGCTTGGAGATATCCGAGGCGCGGCGGCTGAAGGCGCCGGAGGACGAGAACGCGCGCCTGAAGCGGCTGCTGGCGGACGCCATGCTCGACAACGCCGCCTTTAGGGAGATCGCGGGGAAAAACTGGTGACGCCCGACGCGAAGCGGCGGGCGGTCCATCTTATCCGCGAGAAGCTGAACCTGAACGAGCGCCGCCCCTGCGACATCGTGTGCGTGGCACGTCGAGTTGTACGGTACGAACCGGCGACTGGAATACCTCCTCGCCCGGCAAGGGCTGGCGCCCCACCACAAGAACTGGCTCGCGGATCTACCGCGAGGAGGGGCTGAAGGTGCGCCGGCGTGGCGGGCGCAAGCGGGCGCTCGACACACGCGTACCGATGACGGTGCCGCAGGAGCCGAACCAGATCCGGAGCCTCGACTTCGTGTCGGACGCCTTCGTCTGCGGGCGGCGTTTCCGCATCCTGGCCGTGGTCGATGACTTCAGCCGGGAATGCCTGGCCCGGCGGCGGACACGTCACTGTCCGGCGCCCGTGTCGCCTGCGAGTTGACGGCGCTGCTGGGTGAGCGCGGCAAGCCGCTGCTGGTGGTCAGCGACGATGGCACGGAGCTCGCCTCGGTTATCATCCTGCGTTGGTCGCAGGAACGGCAGGTCGAGTGGCACTACATCGCGCCCGGCAAGCCGACCCAGAACGCCTTCGTGGAGAGCCTCAACGGCCGCCTGCGCGACGTTGGAACCGCGTACAGTTCAATTTCAACGAGACCTTGTTCACCTCGCTGGCGCACGCCGGGGCGGTGTTGGCTGCCTAGCGCCACGACTGCGACACCGTCAGGCCGCACTCACAACTCGGCGGACGAACTCCCGCCCAGATCGCCGGCCAACGTGATCCCCTCAACCCTCAAGCATGAACCCCACGGACCCTACGTCCGATCGGTAACAAGACGGGGACCACGTCGTCCGCGTCGGCCGCGGACGGCAAACCGCCGTCAGAGCCGTTGAGCATGACCATCGCCGACTGGCCCAGCGCGCCTTCCGCGGCGTGGGAGCGGGCGACCAACCCGTCCTCGCGTACGTCCAGTCGCGGCGCGGCGGGCACCGGCGGGCGCCAGCGGGGTGACGAGCAGGTGGCGGCGGTTCAGCATTGGGGCGGGGCTCCGATAAGACCGGCCCATCCTGTCCATCCCCGTCGGCACCCGGCAGTGACGAAAGTCACCGCCGGTCCGTTCCGGCTATCCGGCCGAGAGATACTGGGCGATCCAGTCCGTGGACGTCGTCACCCAGCCGAGCTCCAAATGGTTGACCGATACGGTCTGGCTGCCGCCGTGTGTCGTCATGCCCGCGGTGTCGCGGCAGCTTTCGATGAACACCACGCCGTCGGACGGCCCGGTATGCTCATTGTGTAGCAGCGCGATGTCCGGGTTCGCGCCGCAGATGTTGTGCATCCGCACGCCCGCGGGCGAGGCGGCGTTGCGGATGGGATCGACGAGGGAACGGCTCATATAGGCCGCGAGGCCCGGACCGTCGCTATAATAGCCGAGGCCGCCGTTGAACGTCGTGTACCAGTCCTGCTCGGCCGTCGACAGGCCGTAGCGCGGGTACCAGCTCTTGAGCAGCTGGGCCGACCCCGGGAAATAAGGCGAGGCGTAGGACCATTCCGATCCGTCGCGCCACGCGCCGTAGCAGATCAGCCGTGTGTGCGGCGTCGGGCCGTTGATGACGCCGCCGCACGCCGGATAGACGGTCAGGCTGTACGTCCAGCCGTGCCGGAAGGACAGATCGATCCCGTTGTTCGCCCCGCCCAACAGGATCAGGCGGCGCACGTCGCCGCGATAGGCCGTCCCCCAGGACCGCCGTATGCCGGCCACGTACATGCGGGCGTTGGACGCCGCCTTGGACCAAGCGACCACGTCGACCTGGGTTGCACCCGTTCGCTGGCGGATCACGTCCACGGCGTTGGCGATCTGCTCGGCCCAGACATAACCGTCACCATTCTTGTGCGCGAGGCCGAGCGCGAACACGCGGTGCCCCGCCCCGGACAGGCGCTGCATCAGCCCCGTGGACGGGCAGGTCTGCCGCCCGCAGCCGTAGCCGCCGGCCTCGTTGGGGTCCGCCCAGGCAAGGTCGGCGTCTTGATTGGCACCATGGACCAGCAGCACGGGGACGCGGCGGCTGCCGGTGTTCCAGCCGGGCGCGTAGTAGAGCAGGAAGCGGCCCGAGTGCGGTCGCGCCGAGCCGAAGAAGGTCGCCCGCTGCCCCGACTGGTCGCCGCGCCCGTCCGGCGGGAACGCCTCCGCGGTGATACCGCCCGTGCCGTCGCGCCAGCGTTCCACCTGCGCCCAGCCGTTCTGGGCCTGCATGAACGTCTGCTCCCACACGGGCGAGCCCGCCCATGCCGACCCGCCCGCGAACAGGCCGACGGACGCCGCGAGCAACGCGGAGAAGCGGCGGATACGACGTGTCATCTTCACTCTCCTGGTGGGGATCGTCAGAGCAGCCGGCGGACCTCGTCGGCGAGCAGGCGGCGCACGCGCCGGCTGGACGCCAGCACGCCGAAGGACAGAAAGGCGTGGATGCTGCCGGCCTCGCAATGGTAGCGGCTGTCGACGCCCGCCCCGATCAGCCGGCGGTGATAGTCTGCCCCCTCGTCGCGCAGCGGGTCGTGACCCGCCGTCACGATCACCGCGGGCGCCAGCCCGTCCGGCACGGGGGCGTCGAGCAAGCTGACGCGCGGGTCGTCGGCCCTTGCTTTCGTGCCGCCCAGATAGGTGTCGCGCGCGAAGTGGATGCCGCCCGTCGCCAGGAAATGCCTTCCTTCGCCGTAGAGCCCGCGCGAAGGAAAGCGGTCGTCGGGCGAGGCCACGTCGGTCATGGGATAGACCAGGAACTGCGCCCGCAGCCGCCTGTCGCCCATCAGCGCCAGTTCGCGCGCCACGCTGGCGGCCAGGTTGCCGCCTGCGCTGTCCCCCATCACGCCCACCCGGGCGGGGTCGGCGCCCCATTCGGCAGCATGGTCGAGCGCGTGGGTGACGGCCGCCACGGCGTCTTCCAGCCCCGCCGGGAAGGGATGCTCGGGCGCCAGCCGATAGTCCACCGCCAGCACCGCGCAGCCGGCGAGCGTCGCCAGCGACCCCGCCGGCCCGTCGTAGCTGTCCAGGCCGCCCAGCGACCAGCCGCCGCCGTGCAGGAACACCAGCAACGGCCAGGGGCCGGAGCCTTCGGGCCGGTAGAGACGCGCGGGAACAAGCCCCTCGGCACCCGGCACGGATAGGTCGAGGACGTGCGCCGGCTCCCCGTCGTACTCCGGCCCGCGGAACCGCGCGAACACGGCGTCGGCGAAGGTGCGGTACTCGGCCATGCCCCCCGCCGCCACGCGCGGGGCCCACTCCACCTGCATCGCGTCATACTCGGCCAGCAGATGCGCAGCGTCCGCGTCCAGCACGACGCCCGGTTCCAGCCCGGTGGGGGGTGCGTCGCCCATGTCAGTAGCGCAGGATCAGGCGGAGGTCGTAGGTGCGCGGCGCGGCGAAGAAGCCGACCTGCACGCCGGGAAACTCCGACAGGTTGAAGCCCTGGACCCGCACCGCCCGGTCGGTGAGGTTCTCCACGCCGGCGCGCAACTCCCACCTTTTCTCCTCGCCGGCGATGGCCACGAAGGCGTTGATCTTCTCGTAGCCGCGCTGGCGCAGCAGCGGGCTGTCGGTGATCTCCGTCGCCAGCGTCGAACGGTAGTTGGCGTCCACGTGAACCACACCGGACAGCCGGTCGCCGAGCCGGCGGGTATAGGTCGCGCCCAGGCTGGCGTTGACGTCGGGCGCGTTGACGACGCGGCGGTCGCTGACGTCCGTCGCGACGCCGCCCACGAGCTGCTCGAACCGGCGATATTTCGCGTCGAGCAGGCCGAGCGAGCCGTTCACGTCCAGTCCGTCCGCCAGCCGCGCCGCCAGCTCCAGCTCCGCACCCCAGGAGCGTGCGGACGCAGCATTGGTGAACAGGCTGACGAACGCGCCCGTCACCGGATCCGACCCGAACGACGTGACCTGCAGGTCGGTATAGTCGTTGTAGAAGACGGCGAGATTGGCCGTCAGCCGCCCGCCTGCCCAAGTCGTCTTGGTCCCGCCCTCGTAAGCCCAGACGTATTCGGGCCGGAAGGCGCGGAAGCCGAAATCGTTGTTGGCGCGCCCGTCGAAGCCGCCGGACTTGAAGCCGCGCGAGGCGGACGCGTAGAAGAGGAGATCGCGGTTCGGCTGCCAAGACACGGACGCGCGCGGCGTGAAGGCGTCGAAGTCCACCTCGCCCGCGATCGGGCGCCCGGCGACGCCCGCGCCCGCCAGAAAGGGCGGCGGGTTGCCGATCACCGACAGGCGGGGATCGAAGAAGAACTCGAACCGCCGGCCCGACCGCCGCTCCTCGTGCGTGTAGCGCAGGCCCGCGGCCAGGCTCAGCTCGGGCGTCAACTGCACGGTGGCGTCGCCGAAGGCGGCGTAGCTGTCCGTGTCCTGGCGCGTGTCGGCCAGGCTGGAGGTGGGGAAGCCGAACGCGGTCACAGGCTGGCCGAACAGCGTGGCGGCGCCGTCGTCGTAGCCCGACAGCGTGTCGTCGCGGTCGCTGAAGTAATAAAGGCCGCCGGTGAAGGTGAAACGGTCCGGCCGGTCGTAGGTGAAGCGCAGCTCCTGGCTGAACTGGCGCTGCCGCTGGCGCAGGTAGATGTCCAGGATCGGCAGCGACGACCCGTCCGTGTCCAGGTTCAGGTCGAACAGGAAGCGGCGGTACGAACTGATCGACTCCAGCGTCACGGCGTCCGACGCGTTCCAGCGCGCGGTCAGCGCGGTGCCCCAGCCGGTCTGGTCGTTCAGTCCGTTGGCGTTGGCATCCACGCGATAAGGATCGGTCGCCGCGGGCAGCGTCACCAGCCGACCGCCCGAAAAGCCGGTGATCGGCGTGGCCCGCGCCGGGCTGCGCGACGTGTCGGGCCGGTCGATCTTCACATCGCCGGTCAGCAGGAACTCCAGATCTGCGGTCGGCTCGAACAGCAGGGAGGCGCGGCCGCTGATGGAGCGGACGTCGCCGTCGTCCCGGCCGGTGAAACCGTTGCGCGCGTAGCCGTTGCGACGCTGCCAGGAATAGGCGAGCTTGCCCTTCAGCGTGTCGGACAGCGGCCCGCTCACCCGCCCCTTGGCGATCAGCTGGTCGTAATTGCCGACCCCGCCCTCGAAATAGCCGGTGAAGCGGTCGGTGGGGCGCGTGGACACGAACTTGATCGCGCCGCCGATGGTGTTGCGGCCGTAGAGCGTGCCCTGCGGCCCGCGCAGCACCTCGATCCGCTCCACGTCGAACACGTCCAGGAACGCCGCCTGGCTGCGCGCGATGAACACGTCGTCCACGTAGACGCCGACGCCTGGGTCGGCGAACGCCAGACTGTCGTTCTGCCCGACGCCGCGGATATAGATCACCGCGTTGCCCGCATCGCCCTGATCCAGGTACAGGTTGGGCGTGGCGTACTGGATGGCCGAAAGGTTGTCCGCCTGGAGGTTGGAAAGCGCGGTGGCGTCGTAGGCGGAAACCGCGATCGGCACGTCCTGAAGGGACTCCGCCCGCCTGCGCGCGGTGACGACGATGTCGCCCGGCTCGCGCTCCTCGGCCGGTTGGGCGTCGGCCGTCGAGGCGGGCGCCACGTCCTGTGCCCAGGCCGCACCCGGCACGCCGGCCGATAGCGCCGCCCCGGCCAGCCAACCGCCAGCAACCCTCCGGCGAAGCGTTCCCATCCCCCGATCCTCTCCTGCCTCTCCGGTCCAGGCCGGCGACGTGCAGGCTAGGCCATAGGGCGCGCGCGTCGAGGACCGCTCCGATCAACCGACAGGGACATATTCGCTCACACCCACGCACGCGCCGGCCCGGAAGCGGGCGGGCGACACGCCGTTCCACGCCTTGAACGCGCGCGCGAAGCTGCGCCCGTCCGCGAAGCCCAGCGCCTCCGCCACGTCCGCCGACGCGTGCCTGAGAGCGAGGAGCCGCATCGCCTGCGCGTTGAGGGCATCGGCCTTGAGCGCGCGAAAGCCGGTGCCGGCCTCGTCCAGCCGCCGCCTCAGCGTCGCGACGCTGAGACCCAGTGATCGCGCCACCGCTTCCTGGTCATTCAGCCCGCGCGCCAGCGCGGCGCGCACCCGCCCCGTCAGGTCGGCGTCGGCCCGCCGTTCCTGCCCGGCCTGCCGGATGGCCTCGTCGAACACCTCCTCCTGACCGAAGCCCGCGAAGCCGGCCGCTACCGGCAGCGCGGCAACGCGGGGATCATAGTCCAGGCGATAAGCGGACGCCCCGCCGCGGACGGCGACGGGCCAGAACTCCGCCCCACCCCGCGGTGCGCGGCTGCTGACGCCCAGCAGCCGGTCTCGCAGGTCGCGTCCGGCCACTAGCGACAGCATTGCGTGCACGAAGACCAGCACCGCTTCCATGGTCGCGCGCATCTCCGCCGCGGAGAGGCGCGCGTCATAGGGGAAGCCCGCGTCCTCGATCCGGTAGCTCAAGCGGTCCGCCCGCTCCTCCACACGATTGAAGTCGCCGCCGTGGATGACGTTGTAGGCGCGCGCGATCCGCCGCATCGCCTCGCCCAGCGAGCCGGCGTCGCGCAGCGTGCCCGCCACGAAAGCCGTGGTACCCCGCGCCAGCGGCCGTCGCGACAGGTGCCACGTCTCGTCGTCTCCCGCCGCCGCTTCCGCCGCCAGTTCCGCCAGTCGCTCGTTCAGGCCGCTGCCACCGCTTTCCGGCATGGTCCCCTCCCGTAGCGATGATGCGGCGGAAGCCACGGCTGGGCAAGGAGGTGGACACCGGAGCGGTTGACGCTTCTTCGCGCAGGCGGAGTGGGGCAAATGTCCTGAGCCAAGATCGAGACGCGGCAGCTTCGGCGTCAGGTCGGACGCTGGCGGCCTTGCTCACGACGACCCATCGCCGGCCACCGGCTTCGGATGGTTGGAAAATCTGGTCCCGCGACGGCATCTTAGCCGTCACGGGGATAGCGGATTGGAATCCTTTCTCCCCGACCAATCGGCGCCGGACACGACGGCGTCAGCTGCGGCGGATGCGCGCGCGGGCCAGGCGGCGGTCCTCCAGCGAGTAATAAAGCCAGATCGCACCGTCCGCCTCCTCCACCGCCGAGGCGGCGAAGGCGATGTCGGTGGCGCCCCGGTCGTCGGCGGGCGGCGGCGTCAGCAGCGGTTCGATGCCGCGCGCGACCACCCGGCGGCAGTCGCGATCGAACGCCACCCAGCCGATCCGCCAGCGCGCGTCGCGCGTGGCGCCGTTGTAGAACATCACGGGCCTGTCCGGATCGCCGGTCAGAAGCGGTCCGGTCGACAAATGCCAGTCGTCCCAGCTGTCCTGGCGCGGCATGAAGGGGGTCGGCTGCTCGGTCCAGGGTCCGGCGGGATCGTCGCCCGTCGCTAGTCCGATCCGCGACGCCTCGTCGGCCGCGTACTCGTAGAACAGCCGCCAGCCACCCTCCGCCGTGCACTCCACCGTCGCTTCCTTGGTGTTGCCCTCCGACTTCGACGACGCCAGCGCCACGCCGCTCTTGGTCAGCCGGTCGAGCGAGGGCCCCGTCGCGTAGGACAGTTCGCCGTGCGCGCGGTCGGCCAGCACGCCCGAATAATAGACCAGATAGCCGTCCGCGCGCCGGACCACCGTCGGGTCCTCCACGCCGCCGGCGTCGTGCGCGTCGGGACCGGGCACGATCGACGGCCGATCCAGCATGGCGAAGCGGCGCCCGTCGTCGCTCCATCCCGCCCAGATCACGCCCGTGTCGGTCGCCGGTGTACCTGGCCGGACCACCGCGCGCACCATGATGCCCCAGCGCCCCTCCGCCTCCCGCCAGACGAAGGGGCTCATCAGGTCGCGTTCCATCAGCGCGGGCGGGCCGGTCAGTTCGACGGCCTCGATCGCCTTGACGTTGAAGTCCAGGTCCGCGGCGCTGGGCGTCACCGAATCCTTGCGATGCGGGTCGGCCACGTCCGCCGCCGGCGTCGGTCCGGTCACGCGCCTAGCGCCTGCATCAGCGACAAACCGCCGTCGATCACCACCCGCGCGCCCGTAATATAGCGCGCGCGGTCCGAGGCCAGGAACACCGCTAGATCGGCCACCTCGCCCGGCAATCCCGCGCGGCCGAGCGGGATGTTGCTTTCCAGCGTGCGGCGATACGTCTCGTCCGCCTCGGCGCGCGCGTTCATGGGGGTCAGGATCATGCCCGGCTCGATGGCGTTTACGCGGATGCCGCGCGGCGCTTCCTCGATCGCCATGGTTTCGATCAGGTTGGATAGCCCACCCTTGGCCGCGCAATAGTCCGCGCCGCCGGCGCGCACCGCATAGGCGTGGATCGACGATATATGCAGCACGGCGGCGTCCCCCACCGTATCGCCCCGCCCGGTCAGGAACCGGCGCGACGTCAGGAACGCGCCCGTCAGGTCGGTGTCGATCAGCCGGCGCCACTGGTCCAGCCGCATGTCGCGAACCGTCACGCCCGTCATGTTGAGCCCGGCCGAGTTGACCAGCACGCCGGCCGGGCCCCAGGCCACCTCCACCCGTCCGAATGCGGCGTCGACGGACACCTCATCGTCGACGTGCGCCTGCACCGTCATCGCCTCGCCGCCATTGGCGCGCACCGAGCCCGCCGTCGCCTCGGCCGCGGCCGCGTCGGCGTAATAGAGAACGGCCACCCGGTCGCGCTCCGCACCGAACGCGGCGGCGCAAGCAGCCCCTATTCCGGACTCGGCCCCGGTCACCACCACCACGCGTCCCGCCATCTGCGTCGTCCCGATCGTTGCAGGCGCCAAACGACGGGCTCGCGTTTTCGCTGCGCCGTACACGCGCGCGGCGACGGCACGTTACGCGTCGATGGCCGTTCCCTGCTGCACGCCCATCAACAGGAACCGCCATGACCGACCCGCGCACCAGCCAGCCGACCCGCTTCCCCGACGAACCGCAGCAACCCCGCCCCGGCCTGGTCGCGAACATGCGGACCAAGCCCGACCATGGCGAGGAGAGCTACGTCGGCAAGGGCCTGCTCAAGGACAAGGTGGCGCTCATCACCGGGGGCGATTCGGGCATCGGCCGCGCGGTCGCCATCGCCTACGCGCGCGAGGGCGCGGACGTCGCCCTGTCCTTCCTGCCCGACGAACAGGAGGATGCCGACGAGACGCGCGGCTGGGTGGAAAAGGCCGGCCGCCGTTGCCTGTTGCTGCCCGGCGACATTCGCAACCGCGACCATTGCACGGCCCTGGTCGAACGCACGGTAGCGGAACTGGGCGGGCTGGACATACTGGTCAACAACGCCGCCGCGCAGACGATGAACGAGGGGCTGGACAGCGTCGACGACGACGAGATGCAGGGCGCGTTCTCCGCCAACGTGTTCGCGATGATCCGCCTCGCCAAGGCGGCGGCACCGCACATGAAGCCGGGGTCCACGATCGTGAACACCACCAGCGAGCAGGCCAAGATCGCCGACCGCAGCATGATCGTCTACGCCGCCACCAAGGGTGCGATTTCCAGCCTGACCGTCGGCCTGTCCAACCTGCTGGCCCCCGACGGCATCCGGGTGAACGCCGTGGCGCCCGGCCCGGTCTGGACGCCCATCCAGCCGATCGCGAAATCCCCGGACGAGTTGGAGACGCTGGGACACAATACGCCGCTGGGCCGCGCGGGTCAGCCGGCGGAGCTGGCGCCGCCCTACGTGCTGCTGGCCTCGGCGGAGGGAAGCTACATGACCGGGGCGATCGTCGCGGTGACGGGCGGCGTGCCGATCGGCTGATCCGGGGCGGAAGGGGCAGCGATGGCCAGGATCCTCATCACCGGGTCCTCGCAGGGACTGGGCCTGATGGCGGGTCAGTGGCTGGGCGCGCGTGGGCATTCGGTGGTGCTGCACGCGCGCGATCCGCAACGCGCGGCGGCGGCGCGGGCGGCGATGCCCGCCGCCGCCGCCGTGCTGGTCGCCGACGTCTCGACGCTGGCGGCGATGCGCTTGCTCGCCGAGCAAGCCGATGCGCTCGGCCTCTTCGACGCGGTAATCCACAACGTCGCGATCGGCTATCGCGAGAAGCGGCGGGTAGAGACGGCGGACGGATTGTCGCAACTCTGGGCAGTTAACGTGCTCGCCCCCTACGTGCTGACCGCGCTGATGCGGCGGCCGGATCGGCTGGTGTATCTGGGGTCCGAACTGCATCGCCGCGCGGCCGTCCACCTGGACGACCTCCAATGGCGACGGCGGCCCTGGCACGGCACGCGTGCTTATTCGGAAACCAAGCTGCACGACGTGCTGCTGGCGATGGCGATCGCGCGGTGGTGGCCCGGTACCTTGTCGAACGCCGTCGAGCCGGGGTGGGTGCCCACGCGCATGGGCGGTCCGCGCGCCACCGGCGACCTGGCGGCGGGTGCCGCGACGCAAGCCTGGCTTGCGGTCGGCGACGAACCGCCCGCGTGCGTAAGCGGTCGGTACTTCTACCACCGGGCGCTGGCACGGATGCACCCTGTCGCGAGCGACCCCGC
>Ga0325401_1004647_pt1 | contig 12982 bp, 4 predicted proteins | sample PopdelMetagenome_FD_205666 | JGI IMG/M metagenome (GOLD analysis project Ga0325401, IMG submission 205666) | Populus deltoides microbial communities from Bellville, Georgia, United States - Xylem-PdKOR-R2 | ecosystem: Host-associated > Plants > Phyllosphere > Stem > Wood/Secondary xylem | place...
CAAAATTGATTTGAATTTATTATAATTCCGAAGGCGTTTAATCTTTTAGGGAAAAAAATACTTTGATCCTTTTATCCTGGTAAGATTGGAATTGGTGAAGGTACATGATGAGGTGACCTTTTTTTTTTATAGGCTTCAAAGCAAGAGGCTCGAGTAAGAACTCGATGTTTTGTTTGAGAAACATTCGTCTTTTTTAGCACTTTCTTTGTCAACATGAATAATTTCTAGTAGCTTTGTTCGCAACGTCATGATTTTTGTATAAACATTCTTTCGTATTTTGAGAACATCATTTATTGGTTTAGTTTGCTTGCTTGATTAGAAAGGGTTTTTAAAATGCTCGCAATGTAGGATATGGTACTAGCTATAAAAAAAAGGACTTGTAAGCTCAAAGAGTGTTTTAAGGTTCTAAAGACTTAGGATCATTGTCATAGTGTCCTTTTCTTTCATCGTGCTTCTTTGATTCGCCCCTTTTAATTGCTTTAGTGAGACATCCTTATTTTGTTTTGACCTTGACTTGATCATTTTTTTTTTGTTTTTTCCATTTAACTATGCCCCTTGTCATTCAGATTTCTCAGGCTAATTGGCTTTTTCATAACCTCTGTCTGGCCTTTGATCTTTAAATTTATGCTTACCTTCCAATGTAGGGTGTGATCTTAGTCAAAATCGATTTTTTACTTTTGGAATTTCTATTTGCCCCTCGGTGTTGGGTGTAATTCTAGTTAGAGCTTTAATGAAAAAAACTTATTTAGGCTCAAATAGGAATGACAAGGGATATATTTTTAGAACATAAAGGGATAACAAATATGGTCTTTCATCATTTCAAGCGCAAGTAATTAAAATCGATAAATTTTATCGTTGTCCGGTGTAATGATTTTGAAACTTTTCTATAAAGACTTTGAGTTTTTATAAATCAATTACTAGCATATGAATTACATGCGATCACGCATACAACTAAAACTATGGTCCAAGAGACATGGGACGTAAGTTTCATATTTCATGTCTTAGTTCAAAATGGTTTAGTCACCTTAAAATAGAAATTACTTGAATGATTCATTTTCCGCCTTACAAGATGACGTTTAAACATTGTTTTAAAAAAATATTGAATTATTTTTGAAATCAAAAAGCAAATTCAATCTTGGTAAATGATTTTTCAGGATTATCTTTGCAAAGGGTTTTTTTTTTTTTTACAAAGTTAATATTGTCAAAATATTTTGAACAAAGCCATGGAATCAATTCTGAGGGTCAATTTTATGAGTTTGATAGAGGTTGCCTTTTAGCATTTCGTATGGCAGAAAATGGGTTCGATAAGTTTTGTCACTATATTTTTCCAATCATGGAAAACAATATGATTCCAAGTTAGTACTTAACAAAAAAAAACATATTTTGATTTCAAAACAAAAAAGAGATAAAAAAAAAAAGGCATGTTTCACTAAAAAGATAAGATACAATCCCAAAACAAAAATGCAGAATAGTAAAGTTCCACAACAAAATGATTGTAAATACAACACTCTTCTTAGATTAGCTTTCCCCAACAATATATGTGTCTCGTCAATGTTTACCAACCACTTGTTATGTTGAATATGATTCGATGAAAATATGATAGATGACATTACCTTTCATAAAATTAACTTGTCTCTTTCTCATCAGTTTATAAACTTGATATTCTGAAATTCTTGTGATTTTAAGTTAAGTGGCTTTGAACAAAGGTAAAGATGTTTGATATATCTGGTTTGCAGCAAATTGTAATTAATTATGAGGTAAGATAACGTGAATCTTTAAAGAACTTAGGGCATTGAAGGAAATAATTTGCGAACTTTAATTAACCAAATAAGTATCAGAAATAATCTTTTGATGAGGGTGTAAAGAAGGACAAGGAGGCATATTCATAGTGAGCTTCTCAGTATTGGCTTTCATGTGTGGGGGGCTTCCTTCTAGAGCGAATAGTTTGTCTTATCATATCATTTAACCAAGCCATCTTCTTTCTCAAGAAATTACCTTGCTTTCGTTCAGGTTGAACTCTCTTATTTGCTTATTGTAGATCTTGGTAGGAGTTGGCGTTTAGGGGTGGACCTATATTTATTCTATAAATGAAAGGCATTTGCAAAGCAAATAAATATGATATGCATGCGGAAAAAAAAGAAGGTAAAATGAATACAAGTTCACCTTTTCAAAGGCGGAAATGGTCGTCACCTAGTGTTCTATTACACCGACGAGGAAATTCATATTCATCTCAGTCAATTTGTAATAATCTAGACTCTTCTGAAATCTATAAGACGACTATTTTCCACCTAAAAGTCCTGAAATTCAAGATACTACATGCCAAGCTTTCCTTTATGAAATTTACAGATAGCACATAGTCACATACCCTAAGGATGAGTTTTAATCTTTAAGTGAACATGGGTAGGTTTTCTATATGATCTCAAAACGGTCTCAGATCTTCCTAGTAATGATCTGCGTAACGACAATATAAGGCGTTTTGAGAAATGGTTAAGGCATGTGTACCTACCATTACCAACCAGACACTCAGATATGAGTTGGGTGTTTCACATATTTTAACCCTAATCAATAGTCATACGGCAGACAGCTAATCCCCCACCTAACCTAGAAACTTATGTGAGCTCTAAAAAAATTAAGTCAAGTGATGCATAAAGGATTAATCTATATTCAATATACAAATGCATATGCAATATAAAAATTTAAAGCATAAAAATAATGCATGTTGATAATAAAAATGTACATAACAATAAGCAAAAAATAATTTGAAGCATAAAATGGTGCACATTAATAATAAAAAGCGCATATCAATAAATATAAAATACATCAATCAGACAATCAACAAAGTTTAGTCCACGGGTCCCAAGTGGAGTCACCATTCTATCGCACGTGTGCAACACCACGGTGAATGTCCTCTCAAACCAGGATCTTTAGGATCTGGGTGGGAAGAACAAGGAATTTTTGTTTTTTATCAATAAAAAAGGTATGAAGTCATCACCTAGTATTTTGGTCACTAGAAACCCTAATTGGTCTCAGAGTCTAGATAAGAGGGTTGATTGTGTATTGAGAGGACATTTTTACCCTAGTATACCTTACCTATGATAAAATGCACTGTTTTTTTTCCGAAATAAACTAAGGTGTTATTGTGTTTTCTAACCGTTGGTCTGTCTAATTGCTAAAATTGGTCTATCCTAGTAGAGTAAACCATAACTTTAAGGGTTAAGTGTAGTCATTCTAGAGTCAAAACATAAAAATAAAAGAAATTGTCTTTTTATTCAATATCGGGAATACATCTTACGTATAAGTTCATAATCTTTTATATTAAAAGAAACAAAAAAAAAACATTTTTTGTATTTTTGAAATGTAGATTAAATTCTCATAGATTTCATAAACTAGTTATTAAATCCAAAAATACAACCAAAGATATCAACAAAACTATTTTTCTTGAATTTTAGGTTTTTTAAATATGCTAAATCATGTCATGTAGTTTTTTTATTATTATTTATAAAAATATTATTTTTATTTTCTTTTTTTACTTTTGAGAGACATGACAATATGCAAATTAAAATAAAAAATGTATTTTTGAAAGAAAGATTTTTGTTGTTTTTTGTGGAATGAAACTGGTTTATTTAACACTGAAAAAGCACATCGCATATAGATCATAATTTCACATATTAAATTGGGGATGACAAAAAAAGTGAGGAACTCAAAATTAATTGCAAGTTAATCTTTCAAAATTTTAAAAATGTATTAAAATTAGACTAAAGCCATGTTTGGCAAAACACAAAAGTACATTTTATTCAAAGCTATTTTAACCATGATATCAATTCAAGATGAATTATTATTCATCAATTCAAAACTAAACAACACCAAAAATCCACACGAATCTTATTAATTTCACGAACTCTGTTCAAGTTTCACGTTAATTCAAATAAATCAATATAAATCCAGACATAATCCATGAATTAACATTTAATGTCCAAAAAGCAATCACAACTCAAAAAAATAAAAAAATGAACTCACAATTCAACACAAATAATCAAATCATTTCACAAAAAAACACACACCAAACCAAATTAATAGTATCCAAACAATCCAAAATCATATATAATAATAAGCATTATGTCCTAAAATTTCATATTTTTTAGCAATTTGTCAATGATTTTAGGTTATAAATCAATCTTTCAAGTATAGGGAATTAATTGGAGAGGCTACAATAACCAAAGAAACAGTGCTAGAAGACTTTGGAAAATAGTGAAACAATGGTTACACGTGGGTTCACGCATCGTCGCTGGTGAAGACAAAAAATAGGTGGATCTAAACCAGCTTTTACTTTTCTTTCTCCTTGTGCCAACGGTGAGCCTAAACAATACCTGTAAACATAGAAAAAACATATATAATGATAACAACATTGTAAAGTTTTCATGTAATTATCTTTAAAAGTGTATTGACCATTATTATCTTTGTCAACTTATCATGTAATATCATTGAGAAAACATACAAAACAAATATTATAAAAAAGTTAAAGATAATGAGATATAAATGTTCGATGACAATGTAATATATGAATGTTATTTTAAAATTATAAATAAGTTTTATTTCATTCATTCTAATAAGAGGAACGAATATGAATCACATATGCATAGGAGGTGATATAATACGTACAAAAATTACATACATATAACATATAAGAAATTAACTAATAACATCAAAGGTTGACCATAATATCTTTTTAAACCTTAATTAATATAGGTGCCCACAATCTCCTAATTTGCTGGCATAGCCCATCTATTTAGATCTCGTGACCCAAATTTTCCACACACGGTCCAAATGGATATAACTAATCAAATTAATCTCATCAATTTTTAACCAATAATATAATTATTTCACCCCAATTAATATGTCAAAATTATTTACCATGCCATTTGTATTTTTCTATGATTTCATTTCACTCGAAACATATTGCAATATGTATAAATGTCTCCTCTCTTTTTAACTAAGTTTGTTACTTTTTTATCTTTCTATTTATTTTATAACTATATAAGAAAGGAAAAGGCATAGTTGTTAAACCCAACTCGAAAAAATTGACCAGGTTAAGAGGTCGGGTCCCTGGTCACATTGGTTGACCCGGGTCAACCCGAGAAAATAGAAAAAATATATATTTAAAGTTTTAGTATTCTACGTGGAAAAATTTTGAAACAATGCATGTTGATATAGATTATATATATATATATATAAGATATGAAGTGCAATATAATTATCCCACTTTGATAGCTATGGGAAAAAGTTGTCTTATTTTAAATGTTAGAAGAAGCCTTGGCGACCATCGTTTTCATCTTTGACCTTTTCTCTTTTTACTATTTGAGTCTAATATATCTATCAATTTTAATTTTAAAATTGCATCAAAAGCTCATTGAAAATTTCAATATATTTACTAATTTTCAATCTTTTTTCAAATAAAGTGAAATTTAGTTCATTTAATTTTCACTTGTTTTACTCTATTGTCGACCCACAAACACTTTAACTTGGATATTTATCTCATTTCTCATGTTATTTAGCTAACTTGGCTTGACTAGAGTTAAGATTTTACTTAAAATATGTAATTTTGAAATTTCTTTAAAAAATAGGTAAATATGACATTAAAGTTTTTTTTTTCAATTCAACCCTTTATTTTTTATTCTTATTTTTAAAAAAATGTCATTGTCAATTTTTTTTATTGGTTGGTCCAGTTACTTTTTGACCGGTCAAGTCAACTAGATCATATGAAGATAAATCTCACATAATTTAATTTTAAAATCGGATTAGATAAGGGGTCGTATTAAAAGGTTTTAAGGCTAACCCGCAATACCAGATTTAATAAAAACAACAAATAATTTTCTATAGCCTAAATTTTTTTAATAAATACAAATCGAGTAATATGATTTGTTTTACAACCACCCTAGGTCCATGGATTAATTTTCTTATATATATATATATATATATATATATATATATATATATATATATATATTTGGAATCCAATTGCACCTTACTACTTTATGGCAATAATATTTTATTTATTTGTTAATAAAAAACTTGAATCTTTTCCTCCATGTGTTGTTGCAATTTTGGGTTCTTTCGTTAAATAATTAGTGGATCATTCAAAGAACATGATGGGGCAGAATGAATTCCTTTTCTGATGTGCCACAAAAGTATAACCATACAATACAATTACATCAGAACAATAGAATTTCCCTTTGCACTCCCTTCATTGCTACCATCCAACACGCAAAACGTTGTCGTTGCTGCCATCCAACACACAAAAAGCTCCTAAAATCGATGGCATGGCTACAGTTAATTGGATGGTTGTTCTAGCTTTCAACAGCTTCATGCCACAACGAAATCATCGACACAATATGAAGAGAATCGACTTCAGTAACGTGAGAGGGAAAGTAACGTCAGAGATTGGAAACACGCCGCGTGCCCGAGTCGGCCGGCCCGGTAGTGTCTTGTCGTCTCTTTATCAGTGTCATCCCTACAAGATTCAAGTAGTCTTTGTTATTGTGACGTGCAGGCACGATGCAAATTGCTACAAAGGTGAAAATACAACTTAAGAGAAAAGGTACTACACGACAATGCTAAATTATAAGGAAGAGAGGGTTATTTAAACTAAACTAATTATAGAGATAAATCAAACCAATTAAGAGAAAGAAAGAAGTATATATTGATATATTCAAACATTTTATAATCATGATATTAAGTATTTTTAATATTTAATAATTAATAGGTTACACGGTGTATCAATATCCAAACAAGAGAGTTGTGATATTATAAGATCATAGAATGTATCAAAGCTATTCTAATCATGATATCAATTCAAAATGAATTATCGTTCATCAACTCGAAACTAAACAACACCAAAAATCCATATGAATTTCACGAACTTCGTTCAAATTTTATGCTAATTCAAATAAATCAACATAAATCAAGATATAATCCATGAATCAACATTTAATGTCCAAAAAGCAATCATAACTTTAAAAAAATAAACTCGCAAATCAATATAAATAATCAAATCATTTCAAAATAAAAAAACACAAACCAAACCAAATTAATATTGTTTAAATAGTCCAAAAATATACACAATAATAAGCATTTTTTCTAAAATATATATTTTAGCAATTTATCAACAAAAATGATTTGAGGTTATAGATCGACCTTCTAAAGACTAAGAGTTAATTATAGAGGTTGTTATAACCAAGGAAACAGTGTTGAAAACTTTAAGAAACAGAGAAACAGTGGTGGCACATGTATCCACTTACCACCGCCACTAGCAGCGCGTGGGTTCACACGTCGTCGCTAGTGAAGATTAAAAAAAGGGTGGATCTGGACTCTTCCTACTTGTGTCGGCAATGAGCCTAAACAATACATGCAAACATAGAAAAAACACACAACAAACTTGCAATTCTCTCTCTCTTTTATTTACAAATCTACATTTATCTTTCTCCATTGATCTTCTCTTCTTCTTCATAGGTGGTTACCGTTGCTAGTACCACAAATGAAAGAGGAAATGGTTGGAGGCATCGAGTTGTGTGCTCATTAATCTAATTTAGTTTTGAGGATAAATGAGGGTTGTGGGGTTGCTTGCGGCATTATTTAGAAAAGCTTGTGGTGCATTATAGTCGTTAATGATAAGTGTTACTGCTTTTATAGGTGAGATGGATGAGAAGGAGGTGTCGATCAGGACTATTATTATAAAGAAAACTCTTGGTCAAAGTGGTCCCATTACTATTGTTCTTACCCAAATCTGATTTGTGGTTCCCGTGACCGAAGAGAAAGAAGCAGATGCCACATGATTGTTGTGAGGTTGTTGACGTGGATTAGTCAGGGTTATAGGTGGTGGTGACAGTAAAGGTAAAGAGGTAAGCAAAGGTTCGAGAGGTGGGCAGAGGTTGAAGACGGAGATGATGGATTGTCCGGTTAGAATGAACGAAAAAAAGTTAAATGGGATTGGTTTGATTTGGGTTTTTTTTTTTTTGTGGCTGAGGTTAAAGATGGGTTATGGCTTTTCTGCCTTTGTTTTTGGTTTCCTTTTCCTTCTAAGATTTAAGTAGTCTTTGTTATTGTGACGTGCAAACACGATGCAAATTGCTACAAAGATGAAAATACAACTTAAGAGGAAAGGGGTATTACATGAATATATTCAAACATTTTAATAATATTGATATATTCAAACAAAAGAAGTATCAATATCCAAACAAAAGAGGAAAGGGGTATACAACAAAAGAAGTATATATTGATATATTCAAACATTTTAATAATTAATAGGTTACACGGTGTATCAATATCCAAACAAGAAAGTTGTGATATTATAAGATCATAGAATATATCAAAGCTATTTTAACTATGATATCAATTCAAAATAAATTATCGTTCATCAACTCGAAACTAAACAACACCAAAAATCCATATGAATTTCACGAACTTCGTTCAAATTTTATGTTAATTCAAATAAATCAACATAAAGCAAGATATAATCCATGAATCAACATTTAATGTCCAAAAAGCAATCATAACTTAAAAAAAATAAACTCGCAAATCAACATAAATAATCAAATCATTTCAAAATAAAAAACACAAACCAAACCAAATTAATAATGTTTAAATAGTCCAAAAATATACACAATAATAAGCATTTTTTCTAAAATATATATTTTAGCAATTTATCAACAAAAATGATTTGAGGTTATAGATCGACCTTCTAAAGATTAAGAGTTAATTGTAGAGGTTGTTATAACCAAGGAAACAGTGTTGAAGACTTTGGGAAACAGAGGAACAGTGGTGGCGCATGTATCCATTTACCATCGCCACTAGCAGCGTGTGGGTTCACATGTCGTCACTAGTGAAGATTAAAAAAAAAGGGTGGATCTGGACTCTTCCTACTTGTGTTGGCAATGAGCCTAAACAATACATGCAAACATAGAAAAAACACACAACAAACTTGCAATTATCTCTCTCTTTTATTTACAAATCTACTTTTATCTCTCTTCACCGATCTTCTCTTCTTCTTCATAGGTGGTTACCGTTGCTAGTACCACAAATGAAAGAGGAAATGGTTGGAGGCATCGAGTTGTGTGCTCATTAATCTAATTTAGTTTTGAGGATAAATGAGGGTTGTGGGGTTGCTTGCGGCATTATTTAGAAAAGCTTGTGGTGCATTATAGTCGTTAATGATAAGTGTTACTGCTTTTATAGGTGAGATGGATGAGAAGGAGGTGTCGATCAGGACTATTATTATAAAGAAAACTCTTGGTCAAAGTGGTCCCATTACTATTGTTCTTACCCAAATCTGATTTGTGGTTCCCGTGACCGAAGAGAAAGAAGCAGATGCCACATGATTGTTGTGAGGTTGTTGACGTGGATTAGTCAGGGTTATAGGTGGTGGTGACAGTAAAGGTAAAGAGGTAAGCAAAGGTTCGAGAGGTGGGCAGAGGTTGAAGACGGAGATGATGGATAATCCGGTCAGAATGAACGAAAAAAGTTAAAGGGAATTGGTTTGATTTGGGGTTTTTTTTTTTGTGGCTGAGGTTGAAGATGGATTATGGCTTTTCTGCCTTTGTTTTTGGTTTCCTTTTCCTTCTAAGATTCAAGTAGTCTTTGTTATTGTGACATGCAGACATGATGCAAATTGCTACAAAGATGAAAATACAACTTAAGAGGAAAGGGATATTACACGAAAAGTTCAAAATTCAAGGTTTTTTTTTAAATGAAAGTTAAATTATAGAAGAGAGAGGGTTACCTGAACTAAACTAATTATAGGAAATAAAATCAAACCACGTAAGAGCAAGAAAGAAATAATTATGATATTAGGTGTTTTTAATATTTTGTAAAAGGTTACACGGTGTGTTGATATCCAAACAAGAAAATTATGTTATTACAAGATCATAGAGTATATCATAACTTTAGGGGTCAAGCCTTGTTATTCTAGAGTTAAAACATAAAAATAAAATAAACTATCTTTTTATTTAATATCAAAAATACAATTTACATATAAGTTTATCGTATATTAAAAGAAACAAAATAATTTTTTTGTAATTTTGAAAAGCAAACCAAATTCTCATAGATTTCATAAACTGGTTATTAAATTCAAAAATACATGCAATGATATCAACAAAACTATTTTTCTGGAATTTTTGGGTTTTTAAAGACGATAAATCATACCATGCACTTTTTCTTATTATTAATTATTCAAATATGATTTTGTTTTATTTATACCAGACTTGGTCATGTGCAAATTAAACTAAAAATTGTATTTTTGAAAGAAATTTTTTTTTTTGTTTTTGTGGAAAGAACTCGATTTATTTAATACCGAAAAAGCATTTCACGTGTAAATCACGATTTCACATATTAAGTTGGGGAGGGCAAAAAAAGTGGTGAATTCAAAATTAATTGCAATATGATCTTTCAAATTTTCAAAATTTATTAAAATTAGACTAAGGTCATGTTTGGAAAAACACAAACATATGTTTTAATCAAAGCTATTTTAACCATGATATCAATTCAAAATGAATTATCGTTCATCAACTCGAAAATAAACAACACCAAAAATCCATATGAATTTCACGAACTTCGTTCAAATTTTATGCTAATTCAAATAAATCAACATAAATCAAGACATAATCCATGAATCAACATTTAATGTCCAAAAAGCAATCATAACTTAAAAAAAATAAACTCGCAAATCAACATAAATAATCAAATCATTTCAAAATAAAAAAACACAAATCAAACCAAATTAATAGTGTTTAAACAATCCAAAAATATACATAATAATAAGCATTTTTCCAAAAATATAGACATTTTTTAGCAATTTATCAAAAACAATATGATTTGAGGTTATAAATCGACCTTCTAAGGACTAGAAGTTAATTATAGAGGTTGTTGTAACCAAGGGAACGGTGTTGAAAGACTTTGGAAAACATAGGAACGGTGGTGGCGCGTGTATCCACGTGTCGTCGCCACTAGCAGCATGTGGGTTCACGCGTCATCGCTAGTGAAGATAAAAAAACAGGTGGATTTAGACCGAATTTTACTCTTCTTTCTACTTATGTCGGAGGTGAGCCTAAACAATACATGCAAACATGGAAAAAACACACAATAAAGTTGCAGTTCTCTCTCTCTTTTTATTTACAAATCTACTTTTATCTCCCTCAATTGATCTTCTCTTCTTCTTCATAAGTGGTTATCGTTGCTACTACCACAAGTGGAAGAGGAAATGGTTGGAGGCATCGAGTTGTGTGGTCATTAATCTAATTTAGTTTTGAGGAGAAATGAGGGTTATGGGGTTGCTTGTGGTATTATTTAGAAAATCTTGTGATGCATTACAATGGCCGTCAATGATAAGGTTTGTTGCTTTTATGGGTGAGATGGATGAGAAGGAGGTGCCGATCAAGACTATTACTGTAAAGGAAACTCTTGGTCGAAGTGGTCCTGTTGCTATTGTTCTTACTCAAAAATGATGTTGTAGTTCTCGTGACTGGAGAGAAAAAAACGGATGCTACATTGTTGTTGTAAAGCTATCAATGTGGATTAGTTAGGGTTGTAGGTGGTGGTGATAGTAGAGGTGAAGAGGTGAGCAAAGGTTAGAGAGGTGGGCAAAGGTCGAAGACGTAGATGATGGATAATTCGGACAAAATAAATGAAATGGGTTAAAGAGGGTTAGTTTGATTTGGGTTTTTGTGGGAGGCCGAGGTTGAAGATGGGTTATGGCTTTTTAAAAATTTTAATTTTTTTATCAATATAATTTTTTATATGTTTTATTATTATTTTGATGTATTTACGTCAAAAATAAATTTCAAAAAAATGATTTTAATACATTTCCAAATGAAAAGTACTTTGAAAAGCAATCGTTACCATAATATCAAACACTACATTAGTGTGATCCTATATGCATAAGAATCCAAATCATGCTTTGTTGAAAGGCATCATGCTTTGTTGAAAGGCAGTAGATAGTTGTAAGATGATTGAAAGGCTAAATATTTTTTAATTGTATATATAGCCTTAAACCTATATGGGTGTGTTCATGTGCTTGTCATTTATAATTTTAAAGTAACATTCATATATTGCATTGTAAGTTATAGCCTAGAGGAGATGGTGCATTCCAAGTTTTTGAACAAATCAACAACAATTTATACAAGGTGGATCTTCTAGGTAAGTATGGTGTTACCATTATTTTTAATATTTTTTGTCCTTTTTTGTTTGATGCAAGTGATAATTTGAAAAAAGTATTGATCTTAAAGTTTATTTAGAATAGGAGAAGAAGGTGGTGTTGATCTTTGAAAAGTTATATCCATTCTAGCTTTTATGTTATTCTTTGTTATCTTTTTGATGTCTATGACAATGTTAAAAATATTTTCAAATACATTCTTCTCGATATGTATAGCATCCAAATAATGGTGAAGGGCATTAGTTTCCAATAAGAAAGCTCCTAAAAAATATTTGGTTTTACTCAATTACATGTTATATTAAACTTTATTTACGGAATAGAAAATCAAATACAATATTCTCTTATTGCGATACTACATCATAGAATTCTTCACTCGACAATATTGATGATGCAACTTTCCTTTTAGCTTTACCTTTTAAGAAGTCATTTCTTTTTCTTTTTTTATATCAATGATGATTTGGCAAGAACCTCCGATAGTAATAAAAAAAAAATTATCATTATTCATTAAAGTGTAGGCTCTATTCTTTTCCATACAATATGGATAGTTTAATTTTTCATGTGTACTCCATCCAGAAACTATCTCATATACAGGAAAATCATTTATAGTTCACATTAAAGTTTCTTCATTTAACTAAATTATTATTTTCAAAATGATTTTTTATTTAACTAATTTTTTTAAAAAAAAATAGATCATACCGTTATGCTGAGATTTTTTTTAATATCAACCTAATATTAAAATATTTTTTTATACTATAATAACTATATAAAGATAAATTAAAATAA
>Ga0325401_1004648_pt1 | contig 12981 bp, 8 predicted proteins | sample PopdelMetagenome_FD_205666 | JGI IMG/M metagenome (GOLD analysis project Ga0325401, IMG submission 205666) | Populus deltoides microbial communities from Bellville, Georgia, United States - Xylem-PdKOR-R2 | ecosystem: Host-associated > Plants > Phyllosphere > Stem > Wood/Secondary xylem | place...
AAGGCAGACATTCACAGAACAACTTTTTCGATAACTTTTTCCTGTCCAATAATTTTTGCGTCATGTTTTTTTGTGGTGAATGGTGGCCAACACCCCATAGTTTGGCGCTGCACATCTTTTTATTCTTGTCTTGTTCTTTTTTCACATTCACAGTCAAATTAAACAACCATTTCCATACATAGTGTCTGGTTCTCTCCCCCTTCTCAAACATTAGAGCATTAAACTAATCAAGGTCCTAATCAGGCTAAAACATAAGCTAACAAGAATCTAGCCATAAATAGGTCCAACTTCTAAAAGGCTGTGCAGTGGCATGCTTTGCCTTCAAAAGCAGGGCACGCCTGTGAGTTGATTTGTTAATTGTCATCTACAATACATGAAGATTCGGACCCACGAAATTTCAATTTTTATATATTTAAACTTAGAAATTGATTTTTTCTCTCTATTTTTCTCTCCTTCTATCTACTTATTTTTTATTACGTGAGTACTGCAGTTATTCTTTTAATATTATAAAAAATTTCATGACTTTTATGGCACAAATAAATGTTCATAAATTCTTGCTTAACATTTTCAATTCTTAGAGAATGTAAATAATTATAAAAATAAAAAGGGATATATATATATATATATAAGCTTTATTGTGAAGTAATATATGTTACCGTGATTTACTATGCAGAAAAATTCCAAGGACCAGCGACAGCTCGGCTCTTGGGGTTCAGCTAAATATAAAGAATCGTCAACGGGTACTCAATCATACATTATTTTGGCTAAATAATTAAGTTACCAATGAACCATTGATGAACATGAAGGCGTCATACTTGTACAATTTTTACTAATTAATTGGGTTTTTTGGCCTTCTCAGGTGGTGATTGATAATGGACTCGTCGAAGTCACATTCTCCAGTCCAGATGGTGATGTTACCGGAATCAAATACAAAGGAATCGACAACGTGCTTGAAATCGGCAACGATGAAGATAATCGAGGGTATGCACGTTTCATTTTAATCGTGTAAAAAACTGCTCAATCTTCTATAGAATCCTTTAATCTGTGTTAGCGAGAGCAATTATACTAATTGCACTTCACGATATTTCGAATACAGATACTGGGACGTCGTCTGGAACAAGCCAGGAGATCCCATCATCTTCGACAAGTAAATCTCTCTCTCTCTCTCTCTATGTTGACATAAGCCAATGCCATGATACTAGAATTAGATCCTCTTATATTCCAAGAAATATGAATGTCCTGACCGGTGCAGAGCGGCAAATTGCACAGTTTTGGGTGCATATGCCATGATACCAAGCTTAAATTGGACTGGAAAGTTGTTTTGTAATTTAAAATTCTTCTACTCTGCAGGTTAGTAGCAACAGATTTTAGAGTGATAATGGAAGATGAAAACCAAGTGGAGGTATCCTTCACCAAAACATGGGATCTTTCAATGGGAAAGTCCACAGTTCCTTTAAATGTAGACAAAAGGTGAAGTCTAAATATTCTACACAATGCTTTAATACCATGAAGAATTAAAATATGCTTACATATTAATTTGATTTCATGTTTGCAGATATATAGTAAGGCGTGGTCAGTCGGGGCTCTACTTGTACACCATATTGGAACGCTTGGAAGGATGGCCCGATGTTGACATGGATCAAATTAGAGTCGTTTTCAAGCTCCAAAAAGACAAGTAAAAACTAAAACAAAATCCATTCAATTTGCTATTAATCGATGAGTTCTACTGTAGTAGTGCTAGCAGTAACCAACGACTGATCTGATTTACTGTACATGTAATGTCTTGAATTTATTTTGTCAGGTTTCACTACATGGCATTATCGGATTCCAGGAAAAGGACCATGCCAATGCCTGAAGACCGCGTAAGTGGCCAGCCTCTGGCTTATCCCGAAGCTGTTCTTCTGACCAAACCGATAAACCCAGAACTTAGAGGAGAGGTAACTCTTATTTCATCTTTAATTTCTCTGATGTGCCAACCATAAATAGTTGAAAAGTGACAGGCATGGTTGTCACTAGCTAGCCTCTGCTAGGGGATTATCATTGCTGGCTCGGTGAATTTTTTCGTCAATCTTGTCCCTTGCGTCCGTTGTCTGAAAGTCCCGTGACAATGTGAGGTGCAGGTGGATGACAAGTACCAGTATTCATGCGAGGACAAAGATAACAAGGTGCACGGGTGGATTGCAGAGGACCCCCCTGTGGGATTTTGGATGATCACACCCAGTAATGAATTCCGCGTTGGTGGACCCAACAAGCAGGATCTTACTTCCCATGTGGGCCCCGTTGTTCTCAATGTAAGCAACCCAACTCTCTACTTTATCCTGATTCTGTGATACATATTCGTGTCTGATTCCTTTAGTGCCTAAACAAGCTGAGGTTGTCACATGTCGGCACAATTTTCTAACTTGCTATGTTCAGCTTTTGTCTAATTCCTTCACTCACATGTAGATGTTCACGAGCACACATTATGCTGGGAAGGACTTGAATACAGAATACAGAAATGGAGAGCCATGGAAAAAGGTCCTTGGCCCGGTACTTGTCTATCTTAATTCTATTTCACCGAAAGAAGATTCCTCGATGCTTTGGGAGGATGCTAAGGAACAGGTTATAAATCTGCTAACTCAGCTACTGATTCTATTGAGACGAATTGCGGATCATACATTTTTATTGACTATAACATGATGTTTCATTGATTAATTTAGATGTCAATAGAAGTCAACCGGTGGCCATACGATTTTCCTCAATCAGAAGATTTCCCTTCTTCAGATCAGCGCGGTGCTGTCACTGGCCAATTACTAGTTCGTGACCGGTAATGCCATGGTGACTCTGGATGATCAACATGGTTGAAGTAAATAACTGCTAATAATTGTTATTTTTTTTCTTTCATTCCAGATACGTCAATGAGAGGTTACTGTATGCCTCCTCTGCTTATGTGGGTTTGGCCGCGCCAGGAGATGTGGGCTCGTGGCAAACAGAATCCAAGGTAACTTCAGTTTGAACTTGAAGAATCTTGATTTGAATTATCCAGAGATTTATCTATCTTCTTCTTCTGAAAAAATTGTTCTTTTTTCAGGGTTATCAATTCTGGATTCGAGCTGACAGACATGGGCATTTTGTGATTAAAAATGTCAGAGCTGGGAACTATAGTTTGTATGCATGGGTTCCTGGTGTCATTGGGGATTACAAGTATGATGCTAATATAACAATTAATCCAGGTATGATAATCTTTCCCTCTCTATTCCTGATCAAGAGTTACCTGTAACAGGATCAAAATGGATTTCCCTTCTGTTGCATACTATGTGTAATGTGTCAAAATGCAGACGTGGTTATATTGAAAACTATGAGACTCTTGCTTCGTTGTCCTCCTCCTTTTTGCTCTGGTTAATAGCTTGATTATCACATCCAAAATGCAGGATCTAGGATCAGATTTGGTCACCTTATATACGAGCCTCCAAGAAATGGTCCTACTCTGTGGGATATAGGCATTCCTGACCGCACAGCTGCAGAGTTCTACGTACCAGACGGATACCCAACACTGATGAATAAATTGTACACCAGTGATCCAGCAGAAAAGTAAGCCCTCGTCAAAACTGCCACGCATTCCGGCTGCAGATTTGTCTTCCCTTCCATATATCTATATAACTCTTTATATGTCCAGGTTTAGGCAATATGGATTGTGGAACCGATACTCCGATTTATATCCCAACGATGATCTCGTTTATACCATTGGTATTAGTAATGTTAAAGACTGGTTCTTTGCCCATGTTACCAGGTATTTGTCTCACTTAATCTTTTAGCAGTAAGCTGGCTATTTAGCTAACTTTTGCCACTGCTAATTCTAACATTTGATCAACAACAGAGATGCAGGAAATAAGACGTACGATCCAACAACATGGCAGATTATCTTTGAACTCCAAAACGTAAACCGAAATGAAAACTACACTCTCCGATTGGCCTTGGCTTCAGCTACTGCATCCGAAATACAGGTATGTAAATTACAACGTGTCCTTCTCATTATCTGCCATTTTACCTGTTGCTAGAATTGCAGTTCTCTTTAATCAAATAATACTAAAAGTTGCTATAATTTGGTCAAAAGGTTCGGTTCAACAATCCAAGTAGCGATCGGCCACTATTCACAACAGGAGCCGTAGGAAAGGATAATGCGATTGCAAGACATGGGATTCATGGGTTGTACTGGTTGTATGGCATTGATGTCCCAGGCTCTCAGCTTGTCGAGGGAAAAAATACAATTTACCTCACTCAGGCTAGAAGTGATGGCCCCTTCCATGGTGTCATGTATGATTACATTCGTTTAGAAGGACCAAGAGGAACTTGAACAGTTGAAAAGGAATCCTATTATTCGTAGGATCCAAATAGATAGATTATATGTTAATTCAATATTGATGGTATAATTCATATTCTTTTATACAGAAGAAAAAATTTGAATTCCAACAATGATAGAGGCCCGCAAATTTCCATTTCCCATGTTTCCTTTTTTCTTTTTATGTCAGTAATAATTCGGCTCTGCCTTTCCATTGTTCTCTCTTTGTTAATGGTCCGATGAGACATCTTTCTCTGCATGGTTACAACTTGTAAAACAAACCCTGTAAGAAAACATCAGTATTTGGTCATTAGCAACAGCAGTGCATAAAACCTGGATTCTTAGACCGACCAATTTCTTGTCTTAAACAAGTTAAGACAACATTTCCTCAGCGATCACGTATTTGTTCCTGTTTTTTCTTAACATTGGTCTTCGTTTTGGATGTTTAAGATGAATGAATTATTGCTTTGGTCACTGTGTTTTGGGTGCATGCCCATCATTGCTAGCTAGTTTATGAGCAATAAACAAATGGTTTTAGTTTATCAGCGCTCTTTGCATATCATGAGTTAGGAATCACAAGAGGGTTTAATCTAACCTAGCACTAATCTTGTCCCAAAACATTCCCTCTCTTCCCCCTCATTAGGGGTGGAGTCGTCTTTGAAGTTCTGCTAAAACCCTCAAGTCTAGATAGGAAATTTGGTTTCGATTTGAATAGCCGGGCAGCGGGGGATTTTTTACTGAAAAACAAAGTTCTCTGACATCGAGCACCGATTTAAAACAGGAAAAGCGCAAGCTTCTCCCACTTTGAAGGTGGGTAAAGTTTGTTCAATTTTAGACCTTGCTAATAACTTGTTAGAAACTCGAAATAAAGTTTAAGACCTTTGCTAATAACCTGCTGGAAACTCAAAATCCTGTATTACGAAGTACAGACCCAGCAGCATTTTACTGGCTTCTAAAGCATTTAGAGACTGTATACCCCTTCATCACTGCTTACACCCCTATAGCATTTTGCTCCCACCCCATTTGAGTGGATGTTTTTCTTCCTTGAATACTTATAGCTTAAAAAATGAAAATAAATAAATAAGCTCTATTCAGTTTGTGGCCGACTCAGGAATCATTTCACAAGTCTGGATTACAACTTCGCAGGCCCTTGGTTTTTTTTTTTTTCCTTTTTTGATAGTATGCCCTGTTTTCTTCTTTCAGTTGTTAAATATGGAAGGTATCCTGACCATTTGTCCTTTGTTGTGTTGGTGGTGCCTACAAAAAAATGAGAAATAGGTCGTGGAATGCATCGTCTGCCATAGTACCGACCCAGATATTCATAATCCCCTGTTCTTCCATCATCTGCGATTAGCTCATGCTCTGGCACTTGGAGAGTTATTAAACTGATTTGCCCTGTTTGTAGTGGCCGCCCAGATGTAGTGCTCAGAAACCAGGTTTTCAGCACTGGTAATAGCAGTGTTCTAAAACTCAGGTTTGACCCTTGGTTGAATGGCTGAACCCTTGATAGTCTCTCGATATTCAACTTCAAACACCGGAGCTGTAGTGAGCAGCTTCCTAGGGCATCCGGAATGTATTCCTCTCAAATTCATCAAATAAAAAACAACTGCAGCCTTTGGTGTAGCACCCTCGAGCACATTATGATGCACTGTTCTTGGAAATCCTAAATCAAGGAGCTCAGCAACAAGGTTGGGTCTAAAAGACTGACTTTTGCAGGTGTATGTTAATAGTGGAGGGCATATATAGGTTTAAATGTTGATATCACCAAATATAATGATCTTCACATTTTACTAGCTGAAGCAACAAATTTCCAGTTCATGCATAAATATTTCTCAAATTTTCTCCTCCTCTTCCTCCCCCTCACTTCCACCCATCTTTCAAATAAAGGAAAATGCCTCGGAACGTGTGATTTCGTCTCTCTTTCCTCCGATTTTAAGAACATGAAGTTCGAGAATTTGTGCAGCTAAACGATTATTTATAAAAGACCTACATCATTAATTATATGAAATGAATCCACGAACAATGAAGAGATTGGTTGCCCAACACAGTAAAGAAAGCATCTGCTTCTCTCAATATAAATTTATTGATTGGCACTGTTGTCATTTACTGTACAACTCGACAGCTGAGGATTCCTATGGAACATTCAAATGGCAAAATTCTCCTAGTATCAAGGTTCTTAACTGGGGCAATGAACCCCAACAAGACCTACACACATTCATGAAACTGTATCATGCTTGAGCAACATTAAATTTTCCACAACAGGCATAAACTCTTCTAGGCTCTCTTCAAACAAAATCTCAAATCGGCCTGGCCTCTAGATGCTGCAGCCAAATTATTCCATATTTTGAAGTTTTGACCTGAGTTTCCTTAGAAAACCTTCATTACAAAAAAAAAGTCTAGAAGAAATCATAAAGTAGCCTTTCTAAGCTGCTTAAATGCTTCTATTAAAATTTGTAAACCATTTCCTCTGTGTATCCAGCTTCCTTTAGTAGGCCAGTGAGCTGCAACAGAGCAAATAGCAAGTATTAACCATACGACAAATTGTTGACTCGTCAGAAATAACAAAAAGATGAATGCACCAGTCCATACCTCCCCCTGTGAACGATCTTTAGCCTTATCACCAGATATATGTTTCATCATCCCAGGGGGTCCACACACCTGAAAGAGCAAACAATATTGAGAGCGGAGGGGTTCAAAATGAGTTACAAACTCTTTCCAATTTCCACGTCAACTATATGGGAAAGCAAAAAAAAGGAGTTTACAGCTGATATGGATGGGTACATTTTCTGTCATGCAAGAACATATCTTTTCACTTAATGGACTAATGAAAGAACAGGGTGACACTGACTGTGAGTTGAAATTTATAGAACTCAATTAAAGAAAATAGAAGTTGAAAACTATCCTAAACAGTGTTAAGTCCTTCGTAGAGTAGCCAGGAAATAGTGATTATTGTTTCATAACTCTATGAATGCTATGTTGGTCAGTGATTTAAAGAAGCTCCTTATAACTCTTGACTTGAGTTTAGAAAAACATAATCTGTTATGTAGGAAAAGGTATCTGTAACACGCAAGAAAGTCCCGACATCAAGAAGCAGTATTTATTTGAACAAGGGTTCATCATATCTGCTACGAAAGAAAAAGTATTGGAAGGGATAATGTCAATCTGAAAGCTCTAATTGACAATGCAAAGACTTTTTAAGTGTTCAGTGAAGAAAACAGTGATGGAGCGAGGATTTTCTTGGGTAGGCAAAAACACATGCAAAACAAATCCAAAATAGTAATACCTGTAAAAGAATATGCTTGCATGAGTATATGTTTGTGTGTTTGAATGTGTAATTACCTACATGCAAATTTAAACTTGCCTTGATATTAATGTGTATATATCGAGTACTCCACGTGATTGGAGAAAAAAGCCAAATCCAGTATACCGTATTAACGAATATATTAGGCTCAGCTTCGGAGCAAGAAACATGGATGACTAAGTATTTAATGAGCTACTAAATAGCATAGATCAAGAAAACAGAAAAGGCTTAATTATCTAGTAATTGTTTCTAGTACAAGTAGGCCATGGCCCCCTCCACCACTGAACTAGCTTATATTTAATGAAGGCTAGAGATGCAGAAGTTACAAATTGACATTTACCAGGATAAGTGTATCATCACTCGGACCAGGTAAGCCTTTCACAACCATATCTTTTGATATGTAACCTGAACCTCCTTTCCAGTTCTTTGATGGATTGTCTACAGTATAGAATATCTGGGATTTTTACCATAAAAAATATCAAGGAGTTTTCATTGGAGAAGAATAACTGTAGTTAAACTGATACAGCAAATTTTCAAATTCAAACAACTGATACCTTTAAATTTGGATGGCTAGCAGCAAGAAAGTCAAGCTTCTGTTTAAGAAGTATGTCATCAGGGGAGACATTGGCATAAAGCAACGATACCTGTTAAGAAAAAATAAAGATCATCAATTTGCTACTACTTTAGGTGAGAAGACTTCATGAAAAAAATAGTGAAAATGATTGATCTACATAAATAAATGATCTTGTAACTTATATTTGTGATATTCTGACATATCCATATAATATTTGATGCTAACAGAAGCATTCATATCATCATTAAGGTATGAGTGAAAATACAAAGTTACATATTAAATGGGCAGAAGCTAATGATCACAGAAAAAAACATTAAGACAGTGTCACCTGAGTGTTGTCATCGGGATTCTTCAGTATAGCCTCAATTACTTGAAGCATTGGAGTAATGCCTGTGCCACCTGAAATCTGAAAGAACATGATAAAATCATCAAACTGGATAGCAATGAACATGTTTGTAAATGGACCTTGAAATAAGAACTAGATAGCACATATGCAAAGTGATGAAAATATAGAACAGAAATTGAGCTAGCAAATCTTTTCCTTCGTGCTACATGTGGAATTGGACTGATAACCCACTATTATTTAATGTAAATATGATAATTGACTCTTCAGAAACACATATTAGCCATGGTTAGAAGAAAGGATGCAGAGCTGGCAATTCCCAACACCAACTTTCCCCTCATACCGCTATTCTTTAATGTAAATATGATAATTGACTCTTCAGAAACACATATAGCCATGGTTAGAAGAAAGGATGCAGAGTTGACAATTCCCAACACCACCTTGCCCCTCATAATTAAGAGGGGTTAACACCCTTCACTACGCTTCAAATCTACATGAGCTCTTACCATGCCAATGTGCTTCTTCATATTGGGAGAATATCTGAGCTTTTCAATGGGCCTGAAACAAGAAAAAGGCATCAGTGATAAAAGACAATGTACAGTAAATATCTGTTAGCTTATGGTTGTGAATAACATACCCTTTCACTTCAACAACATCTCCAGATTTTAAGGTAGCGAAATGCTGACTCATTTTTCCTTCAGGATACACCTGCAACAATTTGAAAGGAATGGGAGAAAAATTCAAGATGAGGAGCATTAAATAGGAATAAAAGGTCATTAATAGTCTAAACTGACGAAGTATGCGAGGAAAAATTAGTTAAACAATTATGTCACTTACCTTGATTAATAAATCAAAATATCCCTTAGAATCTGGGTCTGATATAGGAGTATACCTGAGTAGAGAATAAGTTCCACAAATTAACTTTCAACAATCCAAGAATAAACTAACCATTTTGCCAGTAAAATCATTTCAAGAGAAGAGCCATGGAAACCACATTTTAACATGAAACTGTATATCTTCCTTTTTTTCCAAGGAGGAGAAAAGGGAGGCAGCAGCTTTGATGGTCAAAATTCTGCTTGTCAAGGAGACTATAAATGCCATAGCAAGTACAATTCAGATGGAATTCCATCCTAGGTCAAAATTCTGCATGTCAAGGAGCCTACTAACGCCACAGAAGTATAATTCAAAAGGAATTCCATCCTATGTATTCAAGACATCCAGTTCTAAGAAACAATTTCAGTACTCAAGTATCAAGAACACTGAGATCCAAGAAAAACTTATAAGCAGTCAACTTTTACTCTAAAGAAAACGAGCCTCGCCATGAAAAAGTATGGCTGGAAGAAATCAAGCACCATATTGAGAGAAATAAAATTGGATCAAGCATATTGGAATCTTGAACGGGGAGACTTACGGGCGTACAACATATTTTGTTTTTCCTTCAGCATCTTGTCCTATTGGAGCCCTGCAGTTACAAAAGTACATCAAAGCAATGAAAGAACCAGAACACCTAATTTAAAAAAAAAAATCTACAGAAAATATATGGAAGTATCAGAACAAGCGGCATAAAACACACCTTGTAATAATGCATGAAGCAATATCTAAACCCAACTTTGCAGCAGGATCAAATGAAAACCTGGCATTCCAAAGAAAAGGGCAGGAAAACAAGTCACGATTATAGGCATGGAACACAATTAACAACTACAGTAACATTTGCCTTGAAAATCAGTTTCTCAGAGACATCACATAACGTGCTCCAGAACAACACAAATTCAGTCAAATCCACAACAGGGAGAAAAAAAAGCATACCTGAATAAATGAGTATTATGGCTAACTCTGGCAGTGTCTTGCAGCTTAAATTCAATCCATTTATCTGGATTGAGAGCTGAAAAGAGAGACAACAAGCAAGCAAGCATCAATATTGTTCCCAAAACAGCATAGCCACATCCCATCTTATGAACATAAGGGAGGGGAGAGAAAACCCACTCACCAACTTTTGGGCTGCCTTCTACTTTCACCTCTTCTAAATGAGCCTGGTACATTGTCAAAAATCACAAAGCATTTAAAAAATACTAAAATTGAAGAAGAAAAAAGGAAATACCCATCTCAGAATCAATCAATTATGATGATCATCATCATCATAATATCCATTTAATCAAAAACAAATGAGTGTGATTTGATAGAAAACCCAGATGGGAAATTACCAAATTTGGAGAGTTGTAGTAGTACAAATAAGAAATTCCACCGGTAACTGCAGCGATTGCTCCAAAAGTGGACTTGGGCTGACCTCCGAATGAAACTGGAGTGGCCTTAGATAGTCTCCTGAAGAAGGTAGAAGCCATTTGTGTACACTCAAAATAAATTCCGAGCTGCAAAGCGAAGAAGCAATCTGTTAGCTAGGTAAATATATTCTTAGACAAACACTACAGTGCCGCTGCATTAAAATGCCGTTACTGTGATACTATGCCGACGCTGTCCCTTGGCTGCCACGTGGTGATGAACCTTTGTATTTGTTTTTCACTCTTTCCCTCAAAATATTGAAACTATAATTTCGCCCCACACTTTATGAGATTTTAACGGATTAATGACACATTTCCCCTTATACTCTTACTTTTTTATGGATCTTCCCTTGTATAGAATATTTTATGCATTCTACCATTTTACTATTGTTTTGTTAAAATTTATATCCTTTCATCTAATTTTATTACGTGTCAAGAATATATGTATTAATCTATAAGATTATCACTTGAAAATTAAGCTGAAGTCGGGGATTTCAAACCGCTATTTTCATAGAAGACTGTATAAGCCACAAGCTGTTCGATAAAATGACAAGGAGAAAAAAGACTGAAGTTAAATGGAGGAAATCATTTTTGAATTTATCCATCCCTTGTAACAAGAGAAATACTAGTGAGAAAGAGAGAAAAATTTGCAGTTGGTGGCACTCAAACACTTAGTGCTAACTTTCTGAGTACAGGTGCCGATTAAAATAGAGACAACCAGGTGTGTGCGTGCAAGCAGTAGCAAACTACGGTTGCAACTGAAAAGGGTTTGAAGGAAATTTCTGTAACACACAAGGCCATCCTTGAGGACTGGACTTCTCACACATTGTGGAGTACCAGTATAAAACCCTGAGCATATAATTTCTCTCGCTCTCTTTTAATTTTTGTTTTTACATCTATGCATGGCTCATTGTTTTACCATTTGCTCGTGTGATTGGTCATCCCTTTGTACTATTTAGTCTCTCTTTTCTTGCCCTGAGTAAGTTGTCACAAGTATTGCTTACACATTACTAGCTTATGTACACATTTGTGTTTGAAGTTATCTTTCATACGTCGTTCTATTGCCTACGGCATTGTGTACTGCGTACTGTTTTTTTGCATATCATCTAGTTTTTATTTATTTCTTACAGGGATAAGCCAGAGTCATCAATCAGATCCTCAACAGTGTGGAAGGCAGTTTGGTGCCTGAATGCCCCGGAAAAGATAAGGAAAATGCAATCTCATGCCAATCCAACTGATTTAAGCTCTATTTAGTCCCCTCTTCCCTTTGTAGGCATGCCAAAAAGAGGAAGAAGCTGTGGAGCCCACAATTTTCTTCTACAAGTATGTGGAGACCACATGGTTAGCTAGTTCTAGGGTTATGATCAAGAGCAGGGTTTGGAAATTTTGAGTGAAGGTGGGAGCACTATTAATAAGCTGGGGAATGAATGCAGAAATGACTACATTGCGATTAGTGCTGCGTGTTTGTGTTGACAAATTTGGAAGAGTAGGAATGAAAGTCAAATAGAGTCGTCCTATCAATCCACGTGAAGTAGCAAGAAAGTCATCCCTGCTCACAGCATAGTTCTCTCTCTTGCGGACCATCCTTCCTTCTCCCGCTCCAACATCTTCTCAAAGATAAATATGTAGGGGTTCCACTATGGCAAAGTGGTGGATGGTAGGGGTTCCAAGTGCAAGAGTAGGTATGTCGCTCGAGGATAAGCCATGAAGATTAGGGAAGCTCTCATCTTCGCTACTTCGTTGGGAACTCATGGGATTGTAATCGAATCTGATGCTGTTGCTACTGTGTCCGCCATCAAGGATTCAAGATTGACCCCTGCTTGGAAAGATGGTCTGGTCATAGCAGACACCAAGCATCATTTACCATTTATGCTAATGTGTCCGTAAAGTTTATCAGTATAGAGAGTATAATATGGTCGTTTGAATTCTTTGCCTCCAGAATTCATTAGGGTTTTACAAGTCTCCGCTGCATGTAAATCGGATGCCAGATTACATTGGCGAACACCCAAATGTAGTCTCTCTTTTTTCTTTTCTTTTTTTGACCAGCATAAATCATGTCCTTGCAAATCATAAAGATAAAAGAGAAATGACAAGACATCTTACAAAGGAATGAGAGAAATAAAGGAATCAATGCACCATGAAAACAAAAATGAAAAAAGAAGGAAAATA
>Ga0325401_1004649_pt1 | contig 12980 bp, 8 predicted proteins | sample PopdelMetagenome_FD_205666 | JGI IMG/M metagenome (GOLD analysis project Ga0325401, IMG submission 205666) | Populus deltoides microbial communities from Bellville, Georgia, United States - Xylem-PdKOR-R2 | ecosystem: Host-associated > Plants > Phyllosphere > Stem > Wood/Secondary xylem | place...
CGCCGCGCGCAAGTCGATGGACGAGATCACCGGCGCGCTGGTCGGCATCGCGCTGGTGCTGTCGGCGGTGTTCCTGCCCATGGCGTTCTTCGGTGGGTCGACGGGCGTCATCTTTCGCCAGTTCTCGATCACGATCGTGTCGGCGATGGTGCTGTCGATCCTGGTGGCGCTGATCCTGACCCCCGCATTGTGCGCGACCCTGTTGAAGCCCCACGACCCCGAGCGGCAGGAGGGCAACGGCCCGGTTTCGCAGTTCTTCCGTTGGTTCAACGATCGGTTCGACCGCGGCACCGACAGGTACGAGGGCGGCGTGCGTAGCGTGGCCACCGGCTGGAAGCGGGCGGGGATCGCCTATCTGATCGTGGTCGGTCTGCTGGGCGTGATGTTCTGGCGCCTGCCGTCTGGCTTCCTGCCCGACGAGGACCAGGGCGTGCTGTTCGTGCTGGTCCAGGGGCCGGCGGGGGCGTCCACGGAACGCACCGACCAGGCGCTGGCCACCGTGCGCGACCATTTCCTGAAAAACGAGTCCGCCGCGGTCGAGGGCGTTTACACGGTCAGCGGCTTCTCCTTCACCGGCGGCGGCCAGAACGCCGGCCTGGCCTTCGTCAAGCTCAAGGACTGGGACAAGCGCGACGGCAAGGAGAACCGCGCACCGGCGCTGGTCCAGCGGTCGTTCGGGGCGTTCGGCGGATACCAGGACGCGATGATCTTCGCCCTCCAGCCGCCGGCCGTGCAGGAACTGGGCAACGCCACGGGCTTCGACCTTCAGCTGGTCGACACCGGCGGCATCGGTCACGAGCGGCTGGTGGCCGCGCAGGGCCAGTTGCTGGGGATGGCGGCGGGCGACAAGCGGGTGGCCCAGGTACGCCCCGCCTCGCTGGCCGACGCGCCCCAGCTCGACGTGCGCGTCGACCAGGACAAGGCGCGCGCGCTCGGCCTCGACCTGTCGGCGGTCAACAACACCATCTCCACCGCCTGGGGCGGCGGCTACGTCAACGACTTCATCGATCGCGACCGGGTGAAGCGCGTCTACGTCCAGGCGGACGCGCCCTATCGCTTGGCGCCCGACGACGTGGGCAAGCTGTTCGTGCGCTCCGAAAACGGCGGCATGGCCCCCTTCAACGCCTTCTCCACCCAGTCGTGGAGCAACGCGCCCGTCCAGCTGACACGATACAATGGCCAGCCCGCGCTCAACATTCAGGGCGCGCCGGGCCAGGGGGTCAGCACCGGCCAGGCGCTGGCGGCGATGACCGAGCTGCAAAGCAAGCTGCCGCCCGGCACCACGTTGGAACCGACCGGCCTCAGCTACGAGGAACGGCTTTCGGGCGGCCAGACGCCGCTCCTCTACGGCCTGTCGATGCTGATCGTGTTCCTGTGCCTCGCGGCACTCTACGAGAGCTGGTCGGTGCCGATCGCGGTGATATTGGTCGTGCCGCTGGGCGTGGTCGGCGCGCTGGCCGCCGCCGCGCTGACGGGGCTCAACAACGACATATACCTCCAGGTCGGCCTCATCACCACGATCGGCGTGTCGGCCAAGAACGCCATCCTGATCGTCGAGTTCGCCGAGGAACGGTTGCGCGACGGCATGAACGCCTTCGACGCGGCCGTGGAGGCGGCGCGGCTTCGCCTCCGACCCATCCTGATGACGTCGCTGGCGTTCATCTTCGGCGTGCTGCCGTTGGCGGTCGCCACGGGGGCGGGGGCCGGCGGTCAGAACGCGATCGGGCGCGCGGTGGTGGGCGGCATGCTGACCGCGACCGCGCTGGCGATCTTCTTCGTGCCGATGTTCTTTATCGTCGTCAGTCGCCTGTTCGGGCACGGCAAGACCGACAAGCCGTCCGCCAACAGCGACGCCGAGCCCGATGGCGGCAATCGTTCGTCCGACGGCGGCGAGCCCGGCCACGGCCGCCCGCAAGTCGAGGGAGCATAAAGCGTTGCGCGGTTCGATCCTCCTGGCGCTCGCCGCGACGACGGCGCTGTCGGCGTGCAACATGGCGCCACGCCACGTCCGGCCCGCGGGCGCGGTGCCCGTCACCCTGCCCGAAGGCGGCGCCTATCCCCCCGCCGCCACCGACGCGCCCGATGTGACGCGGATCGGCTGGCGCGACTTCTTCCTGGACGCTCGCCTACGCAGCGTGATCGAACAGGGGCTGGCCAACAACCGCGACCTGCGCGTGGCGGCGGCCAACGTCCTCCAGGCGCGCGCACAGTTCCGCGTCCAGCGCTCGTCGCTGGTGCCGGCGACCAGCGTCAACGGATCGGCGACCTATACCAACAACATCTTCGGCGCGGCCGGCGCCGCGGGGGGTACGGGGGCCGGCACGGGCACGGGCACGGGCACGGGCACGGGCACGGGTGGGACCGGAACGGGCGGTGCCGGTGCGGGCGGCGGCACCGGCGTGGGCGCCGGGGCCGGCATCGGCACGGGCGGCTCCAACATCGAGTTCTACTCGGTCAACGCCGGCTTCTCGAACTTCGAACTCGACCTGTTCGGCCGCGTCCGCAACCTGACGCGCGCCGCCCAGGAACAGTATTTCGCCAGCGAGGAGGCGCAGCGCTCGACGCGGATCACGCTGATCGCGGAGATCGCGACCGCCTGGCTGACCATGGCGTCCGACCAGGAACAGCTTCGCCTGTCGCGCGAAACGCTGCGCGCGTTCCGCCAGACGCTGGACCTGACGACCGCGCAGTTCCGCGTCGGCGTAGGGTCGGAACTGGAGGTCCGTCAGGCGGAGACGAATTACCAAACCGCGCGCGCCAACATCGCCGTCCAGGAAACGCAGGTCGCGCAGGATCAGAACGCCCTAAACCTTCTGGTGGGCGGCACGGTGCCGGCCGACCGGCTGCCGGGCGAACTGGGCACGGTCGTCGTGACGCGCGACGCCCTGCCCGCCGGGCTGTCGTCGGCGGTACTGCTGCGACGGCCCGACGTGCTCCGCGCCGAGCATCTGCTGGTGGCGGAAAATGCGAACATCGGCGCGGCGCGCGCGGCCTTCTTCCCCACCATCTCGCTGACGGCGACGTTGGGCACCATCTCGACGGCGCTGGGCTCGCTCTTCTCGGGCGGCAGTTTCACCTACACGGGTACGCCGGCGGCCGCGCTGCCGCTGTTCGACGGCGGGCGCCGCGCGGGCAATCTCGACTATGCCAAGGCATCGCGCGACGTCGCGGTCGCGACTTACGAACGTGCGGTCCAGGTCGCGTTTCGCGAAGTCGCCGACGCCCTGGCGCAACGCGGCCGGATCGGCGAGCAGGTGTCCGCCCAGCAGTCGCGGGCGGAAGCGGCGCGGGTCGCGGCGCGGTTGTCGGACGCGCGGTTCCGGGCGGGCGTCGACTCGTTCCTCAACACGCTCGACGCGCAGCGAACCAGCTACGCGGCGCAACAGCAGCTGGTGACCACGCGCCTGACCCGCGCGAGCAACCTGGTGGAGCTTTACCGCGCGTTGGGCGGCGGACTGGCGGGCGACGCTGCCGACCCCGCCCCGGTGCCGGTCGAGGGTCGGCGATAAGGCTCAGGCGTCGCGCAACGCCTGGGCCGGCCGGACGCGCAGCACGGGCAGGCTGCCCGCGACGCCGACCGCGACGGTGACGGCCGCCGACGCCAGCAGCGTCCCCGCCACCGCCCAACCGTCCGGCCGGAACGGCAGCTCGAACACCTGCACCACCGCGTACCACGCCGCGCCCAGGCCGGCGGCGGCCGCGATCGCGGCGATCACGGCGCTCAACAGCAGATATTCGATCGCCTGCGCGCCCAACAGCTGCGCCCGCGTCGCCCCCACCAGCCGCAGCACCACGGCGTCGGCGCGCCGCGCGCGACCGGACGCGGCGACCGCGCCCGCCAGCACGGCGATGCCGGCCGCCACCGTCGCGCCCGCCGCCACGCGCACGGCCAGCGCCACTTGGGCCAGCACCTCGCCCAGCCGTCCGATCACGTCGCCCACCCGGATCATCGTCGCTGACGGTACCGCCGCCGCAACGCTCCGCGCCACCACCCCGTCACGCCCCCCCGCCGAATAGACGCCCGCCAGCAGCGCGTGCGGCGCTTCCTCGATCAGTCCGGGCGAGAAGACGATGGCGAAGTTCAACCCCAGCCCGCCCCAGTCGATCCGCCGGAGCGCCGCGACCCTCGCGTCCACGTCGACGCCCAGCACCGACACGGTGACGCGGTCGCCGATCTTAAGCCCCAGGGCCTCGGCCGCGCGGTCCTCGATCGAGACGAGCGGAGGTCCGCGATAGTCGCGCGGCCACCAGCGGCCGGCCACCACCTCGTTGCGCGGCGGCACGGTCGGCGCCCAGGTGACGGTGCGGTCGCCGCGCAGCACCCAGGCACCGGGCGGCAGATCCTTCATGTCGGCGACCCGTCGGCCGTTCAGCGCCACGACGCTGCCGCGCAGCGACGGCGTCGCCTCGATCCGCGCGCCGGGCGACACTCGGCGGACGGCGCGGGCGAAGGCCGGGTAGTCGTCGGGCTGGAGATCGATCGCGAAGAAGCGCGGGGCCTTGGTAGGCGCGGTCTGCTCTATCGCAGCGAAAAGGCTGGTATCAATCGCCGCCAGCGCAGCGAATAGGGAGAAGCCCAGCCCCAACGCCACCACCAGCCGGTCGGTCTGCGCGCCGGGCCGGTGAAGGTTTGCGACCGCCAGACGGATGAGAGGCCGCCGGCTGTGCGGCAGGCGCGCCACCGTCCGGCGGACGCCGATCCCCAACAGCCACAGCACGCCCAACAGCGCGGCCGTCGCCCCCGCGAAGCTCGCTGCCAGCCCCCGGTCGTTCGCGGTCCATATCGCCAGCGCGACCAGCAGCGCCGCCAGCCCCACCACCGCCAGCGTCACGCGAACCGATCGTTCCGCCGGCGCCAGCGCGTCGCGCAGCATCGCCGCCGCCGGCACCGCCCGCGCCCGGGCGAGCGCCGGCAGCGAAAAGGCGAGCGCCGCGATCACCGACAGCGCGGCCGCCAGCAGCAGCGGCCGGGGATAGAGCGCCAGCCGCGGCACGATGGGCAGCGCGTCTCCGGCCACCGCTGCCACGATCCAGGGCACCGCCGCGCCGAGCGCCAGCCCTGCCAGCGTGCCGGCCCCCGCCACGACGGCCAGCTGAGCCAGGAAGACGCCCGCTACGAAACCGGCCCTTGCGCCCAGCACCTTGAGTACGGCGATGGTGCGCGTCTTAGCAGCCAGATAGGCGGCGACCCCACTGCCTACGCCCACACCCGCCACCGCCAGCGCCGCCAGCCCCATCAGCAACAGGAACTGGCCCAGCTGGCCGATGCCGCGGCGCAGGCCCCGGCCCGCTTCCTCGGCCGGGGTGGCAGACCAGCCCGCATCGCGAAACCGCGCGACCCAACGCTCACCCGCCGCCTTGCCGTCCGCCCCGCGCGGCAGGATCAGGTGATAGCGCACCTCGTACAGGCTGCCCGGCTGGACCAGCCCCGCCCGGTCGAGCGTGTCGGCCGACACCAGGACGCGGGGGCCGAGCGCGAAGCCCTCGCCTAGCTGGTCGGGCTCGTCGGCGACGATGCCGGATACGCGGAGCGTCGCGGCGCCCAGGCGAAGGGGGTCGCCGACCTTGAGGCCCAACCGATCGGCCAGGACCGTCGCCACCGCCGCTTGATCCCGGCCCGGGCGGGGCGCGGCGGCGCCGGCCGCCTGGACGTAGCGGCCGACCAGCGGCCAGGCGGCGTCGACCGCTTTCAGGCTCACCAGCACGGGCTCGCCCGACGTTCCGCGCGCCATGGTGCGCATCGTGACCGTCTCGGACCCGGGCCCCAGCCGGGCCATGGCATAGCGTTCGGCGGGCGTGGCGCGACGCTGCGACACACGCAGTTCCAGGTCGCCGCCCAGGATGCGCCGCCCGTCCGCCTCCAGCCCCGCCAGCATCGCCGCCGACAGGCTGCCGATCCCGGCCAGCGCTGCCGTACCCAAGAATAGGCAGAGCGCGAGCAGCGCCAGCCCCCGCCCGCCGCGCCGCAGGTCGCGCAGAGCCAGCCGCAGCGCGAGGTTCACGCGACTTGGTCCGAGACGATCCGCCCGTCCGCCAGCCGCACTACGCGGCCACAACGCCGGGCCAGCTCCTCGTCGTGCGTTATCAGGAACAGCGTGGCGCCCGCGCGCGCCGCGCGGTCGAACAGCAGGTCGGCGACCACCGCGCCGGTGGCCGCGTCCAGGTTGCCGGTCGGCTCGTCGGCGAACAACAGCGCGGGCGCGGGGGCCAGCGCACGGGCGACGGCGGTGCGCTGCTGCTCGCCGCCGGACAATTGCGAGGGATAATGGTGCAGCCGGTGCGACAGACCGACGGCGGCGAGTTCCGCCTCGGCGCGGCCCCACGGGTCGGGTGCGCCGGCCAGTTCGAGCGGCACGGCCACGTTCTCCAGCGCGGTCATCGTCGGCAGCAAGTGGAACGCCTGCAACACTACCCCTACCCGCCCCCGCCGCGCGACGGCCAGCGCGTCCTCGGTGAGTGTTCCGAAATCGAGGCCGGCGACCAGGACCCGGCCCGCGGTGGCGCGTTCCAGACCGGACAGCACCGCCATCAGCGACGACTTGCCTGATCCCGACGGTCCCAGCAGCGCCACCGTCTCCGCCGCCAGCACCGAAAGCGACACGTCGCGCAGCACGTGAACCGCAGCGTCGCCGGTTCCGTACGTCAGGCGGACGTTGCGCGCATCGATGACGGTGGTAGCGGCGGGGGATGAGCTGGTCACTGTTCGCGCGTTACGGGCTGGCGGCCCTGCTTGTCCACGCGGCACCGGCGGCGGCCTCAGGCGAGCGACCGTTGATCTGGGGTTTCGGCGATAGCCTGACCGCAGGCTACGGCCTGTCACCCGCACAGGGCTTCACCGCGCAGCTGCAGGCGGCATTGCGGCGGGCAGGTGTGCCGGCGACGGTGCGCAACGGCGGCGTGTCGGGGGATACCGCGCGCCAGGGGCGGGCGCGGTTGCTCTGGGGCCTGCGCGGCCTGAAGGCAGTGCCCGACTTGGTGATCGTGGAGTTGGGGGCCAACGACATGCTTCGCGGCCTGCCCCCTCAGCAGGCGGAGGCGGAACTGGACCGCATCCTGGTCGAACTGCGCCGACGCCGGATACCGGTTCTGCTGACGGGGATGCGCGCAGCGCCGAATCTAGGGGCGGATTATGCGCACGCGTTCGAGGGCATGTATCCCCGGCTGGCCCGGAAACACGACGTGCCGCTCTACCTGTTCTTCCTCGACGGGTCGGCGGGCGACCGGCGGCTGACGCAGGGGGACGGGCTGCATCCCAATGCGCGCGGGGTGGCGGCGATCGTCGGGCGAATGCTGCCCGCCGTGCGCGCCGCCCTCAGACGGCGACCGGCGCACTGATCGCCGGGTGGGGGTCGTAGCCCTCGACCGCGAAATCCTCGATCCGATATTCGAACAGCGTGGCCGGCCGGCGCGCGATCACCAGGCGCGGAAACGGTCGCGGCGCGCGCGACAGCTGCTCGGCGACTAGATGCCCGTGGTTGAGGTAGACGTGCGCGTCGCCGCCGTTCCACACCAGCTCGCCGGCCCGGAGGTCGCATTGCTGCGCCAGCATCCGCGTGAGCAGCGCGGCCGAGAAAATATTGAACGCGAACCCGAGCCCCAGGTCGCACGACCGTTGCCACAGCATTCCCGACAGCCGGCCGCCGGCGACGTGGAACTGATAGGTCATGTGGCACGGCGGCAACGCCATGCCCGGCAGCTCGGCGACGTTCCAGCCGGTGAACAGCAACCGACGCGAGGTCGGGTTGGTGCGGATCGCGTCGACCAGCTCGGCCAGCTGATTGACGCCGCGCGGGCGGCGGCGGAACAGCCCGTCGCCCGCAGGCTCGTAGACCGGCCAGTCGACCCATTGCTTGCCGTATACGGGGCCCAAGTCGCCCCATTCGGTCGCGAAGGCGTCGTCGGCCAGAATGCGTTCCTCGAACGCGTCACGCCCGATTGCCTCGCCCGTCGCCCGAGCGTAGCGGTCGAGCGGCCAGTCGGTCCAGATGTGCACGCCCTGCGCCACCAGCGCCCGGATGTTGGTGTCGCCGGTCAGGAACCACAGCATCTCGCGCGCAGCCGTCTTCCACGCGACGCGCTTGGTGGTCAGCAGCGGCACGACGTCGTCGCCTAAATCGAAACGCATGGTCGGGCCGAACAGCGAGCGCGTACCCACCCCGGTTCGGTCACGCCGCTCGTCCCCTTGTTCCCAAGTCCGGCGCAACAGGTCGAGATACTGGCGTTCGGGGTGGTAGGCGCTCAAGCGGGCGACATCCGGCACGCGCGGATCGCACTAGGTTGCGGCCGCGGCCCCTTGGGACGAAAAGCGGCGAGATAGCCGCCCGCGGACGGCATGTCGGCGGTATAGACGCGGACGTACCCCACCGCCGCGAACTCGCATTGCAGAAGCTCGGGCGGGGTGCCGTGGTTCTGGGTTGGCCGATCGGCATCGACGACGATCACCAGCCCGTCCGGCTTCACCGACGGGCGCAGTCGCCACAGGAACTCGTAGGGCTGCGCGATCTCGTGGTACATGTGCACCATCAGCACGCGGTCGAATCCATTCTCCGGCAAGCGCGGATCGTCGGGAGTGCCGAGCCGGACCGAGACGTTGCGAAGCCGTTCGCGCGACACACGGTCGGCCAGCCGGTCGCGCACCTCGGGAAAGATGTCTTCGGCCAGCACGCGACCGTCCGGCCCGACGCGGTTGGACAGGCGGATGGTGTAATATCCCTCGCCCGCACCGATGTCCGCCACCGACATGCCGCGACGGATGTCGGCGCGCGCCATCACCGCGCCGGCCTCGTCCACCCGGTCGCGCGCTTCCTCGGTCGACCAGCGCGCCGATACGATAGAGGCGACGGGGCGGTCGGCGGTTGGGAACGGACCGGGCTTGCGCTCCACCTGCTTTATGAGCGGCTTGGCCCCGTCGCACGCGACCAGCAACGCGCATGTCAAGAGCGCACCCCGCCCGGCGACGGCGAGCCCGCGCATCAGTCCACGTCCTCCACTTGCGCGACTTCGCCCGTCACGCGCTGCGACAGGGCGGCGGCCATGAACGGGTCCAACGCGCCGTCCAGTACGTCGGACGGGCTGGTGGAGGTGACGCCGGTGCGCAGGTCCTTCACCATCTGGTACGGTTGCAGGACGTAGGACCGAATCTGGTGGCCCCAGCCGATGTCGGTCTTGGACGCGTTCTCGGCGTTGGCCACCTCCTCGCGCTTGCGCAGCTCATGTTCGTAGAGGCGCGCACGCAGCTGGTTGTACGCCTCCGCCTTGTTCTTGTGCTGCGACCGCTGGTTCTGGCACGCGACGACGATACCGGTGGGCAGGTGGGTGATGCGCACCGCGGAATCGGTGGTGTTGATGTGCTGGCCGCCGGCGCCCGACGCGCGATAGGTGTCGATGCGCAGGTCGGATTCGACGATCTCCACCTCGATCGAATCGTCCACCACCGGATACACCCAGACGCTGGCGAAGCTGGTCTGGCGGCGCGCGTTCGAGTCGAAAGGGCTGATGCGAACCAGCCGGTGCACGCCCGACTCGGTCTTGGCATAGCCGTAGGCGTTCTCGCCCTTGAACAGCAGCGTGGCGGACTTGATGCCCGCCTGTTCGCCCGAATGATAGTCGACCAGCTCGACCTTGTAGCCGTGGCGCTCGGCCCAGCGCGAGTACATACGCTGCAGCATCTCGGCCCAGTCCTGGCTCTCGGTGCCGCCCGCGCCGGCGTTGATCTCGACATAGGTGTCGTTGGCGTCGGCCTCGCCGGCCAGCAACGCCTTGACCTTGTCGGTCTGCGCGCGCGCGCTGAGGTCCGCCAGCGCGCGCGTGCCCTCGTCGGCCAGTTCGGCGTCGCCTTCGGCGTCGGCCAGCTCGATCAGCTCGACCGTGCCTTCCAGCTCGCTCTCGATGGCGCGGGTGGCGCCGATCGCCTCGTCCAAGCGACGACGCTCGCGCATCACCTCCTGCGCGGCCTTGGGGTCGTTCCAGAGCGACTGGTCCTCGACGCGAGCGTTCAGCTCGTCCAGCCGCCGTAGCGCGCGGTCCCAGTCGAGAAAGCGGCGCAGCAGGGCCAGCGCGTCGTTGATGGTGTCGGCATGGGCCTGCGCTTCGGCGCGCATGATGGGTCCTCTCTAGGCTCGAACGGGGCGGCGCGGGTCCGCCGGTAGCGCTCTATATGGGGTCACGCGCTAGTAGATTCCGCCCTGGTCCTGCAAGAAGTCGCTGTCGGTCTTCGGCCGCGCCGCCTCGATTGGCTTCGATGCCGCCGGCGTCACGGCGGTGCGCCGGACGGCGCGGCGCGCCTCCGTCTCGGGCTTGAACGCTTCCCAGATCACTGCGGCGCGCGGATCGTCGTCGGTCGGCCAGGCGCCGTAGACGGGGCGGCCGGAGCGGCGGTCGATGCGGACGAGGCGGATGCCGGGAGGTGCGCGGAAGGGCAACTTTTCAAGCCCGTCATACGCCTTGAGCGCGAACTGCTTGAAGATGGGAGCGGCCACCGTGCCCCCCTCCGCCGCGCCCAGGTTCCGGGGCGTGTCGTAGCCCAGATACAGCCCGCCGATGAACTGCGGCGCGCCGCCGACGAACCACACGTCGGTGGGGCCGGTGGTGGTGCCCGTCTTGCCGAACAGGGGCCGGTCCAGGTCGCGCAGCGTGGTGGCGGTGCCGCGCTGGATCACGCCCTCGGTGATGTGCACCATCTGGAACGCGGTCAGCGGATCGGTGAACTGGCGGCCGGGGCTGGGCGGGCGCGGCATGGCCCGGCCGTTCCAGCGCGCCATGTTGCACCCGTCGCACGCCCGCCACCGTTCGGGCCAGACCACGGCCCCGCGCCGGTCCTGGACGAAGTCGATCAGCGTCGGCTCGCGTCCGCGGCCGTTGTTGGCGAGCGCGGCGTAGGCGTTGGTCATCGCCAGCACGCTCGTCTCACCCGCCCCCAACGCGTAGGCGAGATAGGGCGGGTATCGGCCCAGCCCCATGCGCGCCATGGTCGCGGTCACGTTGCCCATCCCCACCTGGGCCGCGGCGCGCACCGTCATCAGGTTTCGCGACTGCTCGATACCCCAGCGCATCGTCTGCGGCCCGGCGGCGCGCATGTTGGCGAAGTTGCGAAAGCATTTGCGTCCCAGCTGGCCGCCCTGCTCGACGCAGAACGGGCCGTCGACGATGATGCTGGCGGGCGTCATCCCGTGTTCCAGCGCCGCCGAATAGACCACGGGCTTGATCGTCGACCCCGGCTGGCGCTGCGCCTGGGTGGCGCGGTTGAAGGCGTTGAGCCGCTGGTCGAACCCGCCCTGCATCGCCAGCACGCGGCCGGTGGCGGGTTCCTCGACGACGAAGCCGCCCGACACGCGGGGGACGGAGCGCAGCGCCCATTCGCTCCCCGCGGGCGCCACCGCCAGCACGTCGCCCACGGCGATCCGCCGGAACGCCGGCGTGGCGGTGCCGCGCGCCGGCACCTGCGCCGCCCAGGACGGCAACAGGCCCGTGCGCCCGTTCGCGAAACCCAGCCGCCACGCGTCGCCCTCGCGCGCGACCGCCACGCCCAGCCGCCAGTCGCGATAATCCAGCCCGACGCCCGCGTTGGCCAGCGCGCCCTGCCAGCCGGCGCCCCCTTCCCCCAGTTCCAGCCGGCGGACGGGACCGGTCCAGCCGCGCCCGGATTCGAAGCGGACCAGTCCGTCGCGCAGGGCCTCGGCCGCGAAGTCCTGCAACCGCGCATCGAGCGACGTCCGCACCCACAGCCCGCCCGAATAAACGCTGTTGGGTCCGTCGCGCGACGTTTCGCCGAACCGCCCGATCAGGCGGCGGCGCACTTCCTCTATGAAGTAACCGCCCCGCGTCTCGAACCGGGGGGTGCGGCGCGGCACGGTGCCCAGCGGCTCGGCGCTGGCCCGCGACGCCTGGGCCTGGGTTATGAAGCCGTTTCGCACCATCTCTCGCAGCACGTAGTCGCGCCGCGCCATCGCGCGATCGGGGTGGCGGACGGGGTCGTAGTTGCTTGGCCCCTTGGGCAGGATCGCCAGGTAGGCGGCCTCCGCCAGCGTCAGCTGGGGGAGTTCCTTGTCGAAATAGGCATGGGCCGCCGCTTCGACGCCGAACGCGTTGCGACCCAGAGGTATCTGATTCAGATAGAGTTCGAGGATCTGCTCCTTGGTCAGCGTTTCCTCGACGCGGTACGCCAGCAGCGCCTCGCGCACCTTTCGCGTCGGCGAATAGGCGTTGCCGACCAGCAGGTTCTTGACCACCTGTTGCGTGATCGTGGAGCCGCCGCGCGCGCGCCGCCCGCTGCCGATCTTGGACGCGTAATCGACCACCGCGCCCGCCAGGCCGGGAAAGTCGACGCCGTGATGCTCGAAGAAGGTGCGGTCCTCGGCCGCCAGGAACGCCTTGACGACGATGGGCGGATATTCGGCATAGGCCAGCTCGATCCGCCGTTCGCGCGCGTAGCTCTGGACGGGCAGGCCGTCGGCGCCGCGGACGTTGGTGGGCAGCGGCGGCTCATAGGCCTTGAGCGCGTCGACGGACGGCAGGTCGCGCGCGAACACGAACCAGAATAGCCCGAGCCCGAGCGCCAGCAGCAGGGCACCGATGCCCGCGACACGAAGCGCGCGGCGCAGCCGGGGGCGGCCGGTGGCGGGGGGCACGGAAGCCATGCGCGCGCCCTAGCACGCGCGGCCCGCCCGCGTCAGCCGCCCTTACCGCGCCGCTCCCGCCGTCCGCCGCGCGAAGAACAGTTCCACCGCGCGCCGCACGCCGCGGGCGATCTTTTCACGGCCCTCCGTGCTGTTGAGCATCGCCGCTTCCTCCGGGTTGGAGACGTAGCCCGTCTCGAACAGCACGGACGGCATGTCGGGGGCGCGCAGCACCATCAGCGACGCCATGCGGTGGAACACGGATCGCACCGGGATCAGCGGCGTCACCTCGCGCCCCAGCATCCGCGCGAAGGCGGCGGACGCGTTCATGGTCTCGCGCTGCGTCAGGTCGATCAGGATCGAGTT
>Ga0325401_1004651_pt1 | contig 12979 bp, 5 predicted proteins | sample PopdelMetagenome_FD_205666 | JGI IMG/M metagenome (GOLD analysis project Ga0325401, IMG submission 205666) | Populus deltoides microbial communities from Bellville, Georgia, United States - Xylem-PdKOR-R2 | ecosystem: Host-associated > Plants > Phyllosphere > Stem > Wood/Secondary xylem | place...
GTATGTTTCGTATATCCTTAGATTAATTAAAAATATATTTCAAATATTATTTTATTAAATTTCATTTAATTTTTACTTTATTATAAAATAAGATTATTGAATTCTTTTAAAAATATTAACAAACATTTTTTTTATGCCTGTCATTATAATCGATTTTCTTTTGTTTATTTCAATTGATATCATCACGGCTGCATGTTTCTGTTATCATATCATCACGGTTGCATGTTGTTTTAATGAAATGAACTCATTTTATCCATTCGGGTTTATTACTTGATGATTATTCTATTTCTACATTAAAAAACTATTTTCGGTTCGGATAGTGGCACAACGTGGGCCCGCCAATGTAACACCCCAGAATTTTAGTGTGATTTTTTTTTTCTTTCTAGTTGTGGTGTCCATGAAAAATGGTGTAGGTGAAAAATAGGGGATTTCTTTTTCAACACAAGGACAGCTTCAATTTTATTTTTTTTTTGTTAACATATATTTTGACCTTTAAAGATGAAAATAATGATACGAAGATGAGAAGCAACTCAATTTTTGTTATAAGAACGAGATAGAGAGAAGAAGAAGCCATGAGGATAAATACTTGATGGTGGTTTTATTTAAAAATAAATAAATTGTTATTAAATATCAATTAATCCTCAATCTTTCAAGTCCACCTTGATCAAATCCGAACCAGTTCACCTGAGATCGCCCATAAAACTTCCTTTTAAGCTTTAATCATAGTCTACAGGAAAATCAATTACAAACAATATTATTCATGTGCAAGAAAAACATTGGAATTAATCTCATGCCTGCGCATGTCATTCCCCATGAAGAGCCATTCGTTTAAAGTCATGCCATTCTCCATGAAATAGGATTAATTTAAGATTTCGGCTTATGTTTTTTAGCGATAATTCTCTAACATCACATGTGGCTGTATCATTGCTCCGAGTTCTATGTAGCTAAAGATGAATTTATCAGATATTCTGATGTAAAAGATATACTGATGTTAAAGATATAATTTCATCCTTGTAGTGCAACATCACTATATCTTTAATTATTTATCAACTGGGAGAACTCCATCAGTCTGCTGGATATCCTTCTCTAAACTGATCCCAGTGAGGTGGATGGATAGTAACTATTCATATCAAGTTTGTGTGAAATTTTAAAGGATAAATTTGGATTTCAGGCGAGTAATAAATATTGTTCTACTCTATCCAAAACTCCCTGCCATACCTAACTCGAAATTTTTTTGAATATATAGAAAGTTCAAAGAAATTAGATTTCTTCTCTCTTTATTACAATGCCCTCCTTTTATTTTGTTTCTCTCGGTTCTCTGCTCTCTCTTCTCTTGGCATTTTGTTCTCTCTGTGTTTCTCAGCAGCAGCAGCAGGTAAGTGTACGTGCTTGGGTTTTGTTCATTTTAGCGGTTAATTACCTACAATGTCTTATATTGAGTATTCCCTTAAATTTATTTAACTCTTAGGGATTTGGATAATTGATACAGTTAATTGCCTTCACTGGTACAGAGCGCCTAATTGGTGATGCTGCAATGAACCAAGTTGCTACGAATCCCATTAACATCATTTTCGGTTAGTGTTCAATTTTTTATCCTGTTGATTCTAACTAAATAATTTTATTGTACTTGCTTTCGGGCATTTCTTCCTCTCTTTTTTTTTGGGTTTTAGGCATCTATATGTTACAGATGCGAAAATGTTGATTGGGAGGAGATTGCCTCTGCAGAATGCTATCCTACATTGGCCATTCAAAGTCATTGAAAGCCCTCGTGACATGCCCTTGACTGTGATCAACTACAAGGGCGAAGAGAAAACAGTTTACAGCTGAAGAAATATCTTCAATGCTCCTCTTAAAGATGCGTCAAATTGCCAAGGCTTAGCTTGCCACCATTGTGAAGCTTGCGGAACTCACTATCCTTGTCCAGTTCAATGACCCTAACGACAGGCCATTGTTGATGCAAGCAAGATTACCGGTCTCATGTCATGTGCATTATTAGTATAAAGCCCACTTTTGCTGCAATGGCTTACGGTCTTTTAAAGAAGGCAACTAGTGTTGGTGTGAGGTGTGGGCATTTTTTATTGGGTGGTGGTATTTTTGATGTCTCCCTGCTGAAGAGGGTATATTTCAGATGAAAGCCATTCTCATTTCAAATTTGAAACAACTGAAAAGTAAAAAAACAAAAACATTTGTTTTGAATTGAACAATAAAGAGTGATTCATCAGTTTTTCAACAAGCATTATCAACTTACAAGTCTTTTACATGTGAAAGGTAACACAGAATGAAATAAGCTTGAAGTATTGATGCTGCAGGCAATTATGATAATTGATAGTTTATAAAAGCCTCAAAAAGACAATCTCAGCAAGCAATAAAAGCGCAGAGACAAGATCTTAAGTCGCTATGTTTCAATGGAAGGAACAAGGGAAAAATCAAAGATTGTTTCGTCGTATATAATAACAGCAAGAGTCCTAGAATGATCAAAAATAAAAAGCTTAGTGGATGTTCTTGATAAACATTTTTTCTGTTTTTCATGCATGAATATACTTGATGCTATATGAATTTCAAAATCACCTAAAAGCTTTGACTAAAAAGCTGCTTGGGCAACGTTTTAGATTCTTTTTTGTATCTTAACTACTTCAAAATTATTTACAATTAAGGTTTCCAGGTTGCAACCGGAAGAGAGCTAGGCAGAGAGGTATTTTACAAATCAGCGACAGCGTGCTATGTTTACATTTCTACGGGGTAATGGTCTACGGTAGTGTTGAGGATATTTTGTTAAGCCAAGTATGGTTGGAATGGGGTTGAAATCATATTTTAAAAAAAAATTATTAAAATTATTTTCATATATTTTCAGATAGATAATTTTAATATGCTAATTTCAAAAATAATTTTAAAAAAATAAAAAAATATCATTTTAAAATATTTCTGAACGAAAAACATTTTAAATCGTTACCATAATTTTAAATAAACCCTTAAATTTCATGAGTTCAAAAATCCTTAGAAATGAGGTTGAAATGTAAGATAATGGTTAATCTGTTTGTTAGTTAGTTGTTAGGGAGTGATATTTGATAAGTCAAGATTGTTAATATTAGGTATTTATAAAAAGTCTCATTTGATATATATATATATATATATATATATATATATATATATGTTAATAAGAACAGTCAAATTATCATTAAGTTCATGTTTACTTTCTATTTATCATATAGTGATTTTAAAAATTTTGTTATGAAACTTTTTATTTATTCATATTATTGATTTATTGATTTATATTATTTATTTCTCTTATTAATTTTATTTAAATCACTTATTAATTATAATATTATTAATTTATTGTATTAAATTTTAATACAATTTAATTTCTTAACTGGAATTATTAATATATAATTAATTTATAATTTTAACATTCAAGTTTACAATCTAAGTTTATATTATATTTTTCTTTTCCTATAAAAAAAAAAATTATTGACAACCTCGATGTCTGTCAGATTTGTATAATGCTAAATTGTATCAACTCCTCTAAATTATTGGTCGTTCTTAGATATTTTTTTTTTTACCATCAGTTCTTAACAAATTATTTGATGTGATTAGTCACCCATCAATTAAAGTAAAAATGATTGCTGCAACGTGGTATATTTGACGCATTAACTTTTTAACCCTTTGCTGACACATGTCACACAACCTTTGGTTGTTGTTAATTTGAGTTAATAGATGCATTAAATCAAATTAAACAATTCGTAGTCTACTGTTGGTTTCCAAAACTTATCTAATTGCTAGCCAATAATATGTTAGCATGGCACTTAATGCTTGAAGGCAAAGGAACTATGGAACAGGAGGGAACCGGCGGAAGTAAGAAACAGATCACATTTGAGGCTGGTTTATTCGTCAACAGAGTATACATGCAAATAATTTTACTTGGAAAATAATAAGCTGTCACCAATATTGACGGCAAGATGAAATAGAAAGGGGCTTTTCTAAATTTGCTTTAGCAAATATGTGGACAGCTACAGCCATGAACCGTCGACTAATTGTAGGAGACAGGAGGAATCGGGGATGGCTGGAAAATCAAGTCAAAGATGTTGCAGATAAACACTAGCCTTATCTCCACGCTAATTAAGATATGTGTTTAGATTCCGGATCGATATTCTTGTAGCTTTAAGTTAGCCAAGATGTCACTGCGCACTCGTGCAGCTATAAAATTAAGAAGCATGGAGCACTCATTAACTTAATTATTAGCTAATGTCTGCCAGTATGAAACAAGGCAGATGCGATGCAGCCAGTGAAGAAATTAGCCATCGAACACGCTATATTGCGTTTATCGGGAATGTAGGGCATTGTAACTGGACGCATTGACAAGCTTATCAGCATTAATCTATGAATGTATGGCTTTGAGATGCAGGCATCTCTGCAATTAATTAACAAACCAGTGCCTCGTGAATGCTAGCTTGTAGATAATGGTTAGTTTATACACAAAGCAGCTAAGCTCGTGAATTTAGGTTTTAGATATGCTGACGATGGCTATTTTATATGCGTTGTGAATGTTAATTGAGTTCCGTGATCGGTCCAGTACACTGCACGCCATGTATGCATTCTTTAAGCCCAAAACGGGTCATCTTTAATGCTGTTGTTTGGAAACAAGGTTAATATTGTTTGGTTCGGTGCCCCCAACCCTCAAAAATAAAAATAAAAAAACTATCTTCAGTACAATTTACTATAGTAAATTTCATAAACTGATCGAGTACATTCTTACAAGGAAGAAAGCTAGGTGTTACGAATTCGTGACATCATGAATAATGAATATTTAATGATTGCCCGTTAACTTTAAAAAATTCACATTATGACTGTGTCTGTCATGTTACAAAAATATCACAAGCTAAGGTAAATATCTGATGATGACGTTGTAAATAATTAAACATGTTATCTGATGATGACGTTGTAAAATTCCTCATGAATAAGTTTGTTTTGAGTGTTTGGATTATATATAATCATATCTATGGAACAATACTTTTTATGAAGGATTAAAGACATTCAGATAATTCAATTACTTTTAATAATGAATTGTAGTAAATAAATAAAATAAACTTTAAATTATAATTAATAACATGAGTGTTTGTTTTTTTTATCATAAATGCTTCATAATTAAAATATAAATACTTAGAAAATAAAAATTATAATCTTTTTACTTAGGTGGTTTAAAGGATATATGTAGCCCTTGAACATTGTCATGTTGCTTAAATGGAAGGGTTAAAGTGTCATTTCTTCATGATAATATTTATGAATAATAAATATCTCTTATATAACATTAATAAAAAATAAATATCTCTTACACCATATTAACGAAGAATATATATCATTTATAAAATATTATTATTTGACGGAAATATAGGAGGTCTTTGTATACACCTAAAAATGAAGAAAAATAATTATTCTTTAAAAACCATTAAAAAAAAACTAACTAATTCTTATTACTCGACATGGACATATACCCTTTGCCAAACAAATGATGATAGGTGTTCTGATTCTCTCCTACCAGTCTTATTAATCAATATATTAGCAGGTCTTTATCTCTTTTTCTTTTTTTTTTCTTTTTTATTTATTTTAGAGATTTCTATGATCGTTAAGTGTGTGTATATATATAATGCACATATATCATATTTATTTTAAATTTCAGAGAAAAAATTTTAAAAATTTAAAATAATATATTGAAGGTGTTATAAAATCATAAAAGCTTGAGATTAATTACTATTTAAAAAATAATTAAACTAAATAATTTAAAAAACAAGAGAGAGGATATTGTTAAAACAATAAAAAAAATAAAAAAGTTTGGCTTGTGCATCTAATTTTTCTTTTTTTAATAGACGAATGATACATTCTCCATTCAATTTTTTAAAAAAAATTTATCGAATGACATGTCCTCTACTTAGACAAATAACATGTTGTCAATTATCACCTTCAATGATCATTTTTTGTGATTGAAAAATCACGGTTAAAGTTTTGAGGTTTCAAAAACTTATATTTTAATTTTTTTTCTTTTTCTTTTTCTTTTTTTATTTGAATGACCCGCCCCTCCTCTCTTTTTCTTTTTCTTTTTTTATTTATCTTAGAGATTTCTATGATTGTTAAGTACATATAATTTTTTATATATATGCATAATGCACATAAATCATATTTATTTTAAATTTCAGAGAAAAAATTTTAAAAATTTAAAATAATGTATTGAAGGTGTTATAAAATCATAAAAGCCATTCCAAATATTAATTATTATTCAAAAAATAATTAAACTAAATAATTTAAAAAATAAGAGAGAGGATATTGTTAAAACAATAAAAAAAATAAAAATGTCAGGCTTGTGCACCTAATTTTTCTTTTTTAATAGACAAACGATACATTGTCGATTCAATTTCTTTTTAAAAATTTATCGAATGATATGTCCTCTACTTAGGAAAATAACATGTTGTCAATTATCACTTTCTATGATCATTTTTTTATGATTGAAAAATCAGGGTTAAAGTTTTGAGGTTTCAAAAACTTATATTTTAATTTTTTTCTCATAAAAAAACTTAATAAAATTTTAAAAGCCTTAATAAACTCATTTTTAATTTTAAAAACACCTTATAATCACTTTAAAAACTAAAAATAAAACCAAATTTAAATTACTGGAACTCTTGTGAATATTTATTTTAATTATGTTAAGTTTTTATTAAAGGAACCATGCTGTTAAAAAAAAAAGACATCTTTCATAAAAAAAAATGCATAAATTTTGACTTTCTAGATATATTTTTTCTGCATGATTTAAATTTTCAATCTCTTTCAAATATTTGTTTTGATCACAACTGAAATAAATAAATAAATAAAACTAGCTTAAAAATAGACTGGTTGTCTTCATCCTTCCCTATATATATTCCCCGGTTATTGGCATCCATGTTATTGTTAGGTAGCAGAACTTCTTTCAGCAAACACTTATAAAATATTTTCTTGTGTATTTATGTTTCACTTCTTACTAATATGATTAAATTTTTTGTTTTATCCTTTAATTAGCTTTTAAAATGGATTAAGTAAAAACTAGCTTTAAAAATGGACTTGCCGTCTTCATCCCTACCTTATATTCCATAGTTTATTATATTAATGTTACTGTTAGCTACCGGAACTTCTTGTAGCGCACGCTTATAAAATATTTTCCATTGCATCTATGTTTCATTTCTTATTATTAATTTATTATGATCAATTTCCTTTTGTTTTAGCTTTTAATTAGATTTCATTTTTTATAACTTATCAATTTATATACTTTTAAATTCATTGTTTTAAATACAGGCATCAATTTTTTATTTTTCAATTAATAAATTTAACAATACCAAAAATAAATATTAATAGCACTAAATACTCCTCCTTGTTTTGTTTTTTAAAAAATAACTTCTCACACCATCATTTCTAGTACGGGCATGATAACTAAACCAACTTAATCAACTATGAGGATTAATTCCATAACTTTATTTAAACCAATTAACCAAAATATAACACAAATCTCTTTGAGCTTATGTGATATTGTAACAATAATTATTTTTTAAAATATTTTTTATTTAAAAATATATTAAAATAATATTTTATTTTTATTTTTTAATATTTATTTTTGATATCAACATATTAAAATAATTTAAAAATAATTAATATAAAATAAAAATTAAAAAATAATTTTTAAAAACGTAAAAACAAATATATTACAGCTGGAAACTAACTTTAACTTTTACACTGTGAAGAGCAAAAGAAGGTTGGCGTGCGATGCAAACTTTGCTAGCTATGTATTAGCTTGATCCAGCTGGAATGCTGGTTCTTTATTAACAAAAATCACACCCTCTCTTGTTCACGAGCTATGTACCGTTTGAGACCGCGGACCATAAAATTAATAGCAGCAAAGCACTCATATCCACAGCCAGAGCGCGTCAGCTCACGTGCTCATTCGCCTAGGATACCTGACGGGCATTCGCTGATTGCCAGCTGGAAGATAGGCAGCTGATCCCTCCACACTTCCCAATAAGAAAATTAGGGTACCGCTATCTACTCCTCTCCACAGCTTCCAGCCTGTCACTTTAACACACAACCGTTTCCCTTCCATCCTTACCTAGGAGAAAAGTAGAGAGGGGTAATTTGGTCAGTGAATAAAAATGAAAACTGTGCCTAAGCTGTATTCTTTTTTGTCGTGGTTTTAATAGTTACGCGAGTTACATCATGCTTGGCTCTCACGCTCCACAGTCCGGTTTATGCTAGTGGAGCGTGCACGGCAAAGGTTTGTCAAATGAAGGTGGGGATGGCGAGTCTTGTTCCTTCGTTTTGAATTAAGAAACGCGCTTCATTGCACCGTTGAGTCTCTTTTAGCTTACTGGCCTGTAGCCAACAAGTAACTCGAAAATGGCAAAACCCATCTCCAACTTTATTGTCTCTTTCTGAGCAATTTCTCTTACACACACTTGTGTGTTTTTTTTTTTCTTTTCTTTTTTTTACTTTAATTAAACACAAGTGGAAGAACCCCACTCACTGGACCTATATAAACACCCTCCTACTCCAACACAATCCCCACACCAAACAGACCAAACACAAGTATATCTCTGCTCGCTCTTCTAATCCTTATCTACTAGTCTCCTCCAAAAAGATTTATTTTTTTTAAAAAAAAAGAGACATGGCTTCTTTACACTTCCAGTTCGCTTTGAAATCGCTCCTTCTAGTCTGTCTTTTTCATGTCTCTTTTGCTGCTAGGAAGCTTAATGAGCTAGTGCAAGATCAACCTCAACTCTTGCGATACCACGATGGAGCTCTTCTTTATGGTAAAATCTCAGTCAATCTCATTTGGTATGGCAAGTTCAAGCCATCCCAAAGAGCTATTATCTCTGATTTTGTCACCTCACTGTCAGTTTCACCATCATCGCTCAAAGACAGCCAACCTTCGGTAGCCAAGTGGTGGGAAACCACAGAAAAATACTACCATCTCACTTCAAAGAAAAACACCCTTTCCCTAACTCCAGGCACACAAATTCTCGATGCAAAATACTCGCTTGGAAAATCACTCACGGACAAACAGATCGTAGAGTTGGCCTCGAAGGGTGACCAAAAAGATGCTGTTAACATTGTACTCACATCTTCTGATGTTACAGTTGAAGGGTTTTGCTTAAATAGATGCGGCACTCATGGGTCTGCCTTGGGATCTAAAAGTGGCAACATTAAGGGCAAGAACAACAGGTTTGCTTACATGTGGGTTGGTAACTCAGAGACTCAATGTCCAGGTTACTGTGCCTGGCCATTCCACCAGCCGATCTATGGACCACAAAACCCACCATTGGTTGCACCCAACAATGATGTGGGTCTAGACGGTATGGTTATCAATTTGGCAAGCCTTTTGGCTGGCACTGCAACAAATCCCTTTGGAAATGGTTACTACCAGGGTCCTAAGGAGGCACCACTAGAGGCTGCATCAGCTTGCCCTGGCGTTTATGGAAAGGGGGCTTATCCTGGTTATGCTGGTAACTTGTTGGTCGATTCTACTACTGGTGCCAGCTATAATGCACATGGCAATAATGGAAGAAAATACCTGCTCCCTGCTTTGTACGATCCCTCAACATCAACTTGTTCTACTTTGGTCTGAAAATGCGAGGGCAGTGAAAGTAGGATCACCAGGGGATCAGTAGAAAATTATGCATACGCTATAAATAGTGTGAGACTTTGTAATTCATTTATTTGTTGAATTTTTTGGCTTGTGCGGATCGATAATAGAAAAGCAAATCACTTCGGTTTGCGTTTTCGTTTGAAAAGATTCCTTGTCAGCTGCTGACGTATATTTTGCACCTCTTGCTTTGTTTACGGGCTTTCAGATTTCACGATCACGCTCCAAATTTTGTGAATGTGGGCGTTTTCCTAGCATCGTTGTGTGGCGTTCCAGATTTCGATATCACCACGCATATTTATTATTATCTGCCCTCCCTCCATCCTTTTCAATTTGGGTCTGGGAAAATTAATAAACACAACTCATCTTATAAACAAGGGATAGTTTGGTTGCCACTTTCCAATTCTTCCGGGGCTGGCTTTATAGAGAAGTTCGGGCTGTATGAAAAACGGCCATATGACCCCTTCTTATAAATGAATGTAGAACGATATTTCTGCCAATATATTCCCAAACAAAAAATGTTATTATCAATCAGTACATTAAATTCTCAAGGAGGAATTGATGCGATGCCTGCCAATATATTCCCATAACAATTTCCTGCTTGCCAGCCAACCTCTTAGTTAATGCAACCAAACCTGGTTAGATGGTAAACAAAGAGAATAGTGAATCGATATAGTAATCTAGTTCTAGTACACACGTATCCTTGAGAAACTAACAATTTATTTCGTCCAGTTCAAAAATCTCATATCCAATCCGTTGCTTTCAAGTTTGTTTTGCATATGATGATCATATTATCGATTTATGGTTTTCAAAACTAGTCGGATTAAATCATTTATTAATAGAAAACACGGAACATGGAGATTTAAAAATATATTAAAATAATATTTTTAATTAAAACGTTTCATTTCTTAACCTAAAACAATGACACACATGGTTTTTAATTTCTTAAAACATATTTAATTTGAACCCAAGGAAAAAAGATATTCACTGTTCTTTGGGATTAACGTGAATTTTCAGCGCTCGAACTGGAAAAAAAAAAAAATTGTTTCAAGAAACTACTGTTCAAACGGACATGGACATGTAAAATGCATGTAGGACAACAATTAGGATACGATGTGGGGTTTGAAATGACCCGTCTTTACGCGAGCCATTGCTTTTTTCGGGCAAAAAGGAATTGGACAAGCGTTTCATCGAATCTAACGAACCAAACCATATGCAAATGAAACCACATGTCGTCGTGTTTATCTACCATCACTCCCAGCTGTTCTCATTTTATTAGGGCGTTGTCCTAATTTGTGGCTTTTGGACGCATGCCCGTTGGTCTCGGTGCCAATCATTTTTTTTACCAATCTCCACTACGGTGACTCTCTTCTTTTTTGTTTTTCTTAACCACTCCCCTCTCTCTTAATTTCTATCCACAATCACAGCTAAATGAAATCCAAGAGAAAATGAAAACCAAAAAAAAAACACTTAAAATAATCTAGTCCTGTATTGCACCCACCACCACTAACAAGACACTCATTGTTCTCGTTCATCTTTTGTTTTAATAATTTACCAACATGATGATGATATATGAGAAAGGTGGACGTGTAACAACTAGTCCATGGATGACTTTGGAGTCATCCACTCTATTTTATTATTTAATATTATATTTTATTTAAAAATTATGGTTGATATTTTTTTTTTTGTTAGTTTATATACTATACTGATTTTGTGGATTTTTTTAATTTTAATATTTAATATTAAATTTATTAAAAATAGGGTTTCATAATTTTTTTATTTACTTTTTATAAATTCAATTTAACATTAATATCATAACTCAAGTCGTAGTTTAATAGGTTAATTTAGTTGATTCGAGTCATTTTTTATTGTTTTATTTAATTGATTTTTTTTCGATTTTGTTCTTCAACATTGGATTGGTGGAGAATTGAGTTTTATGATTTTTTTTTTTTAATTTGCATTCTAAAGAGTTATTTTGATCTCATGACTCAGATTGCGGGTTTGACAAGTTAACCTAGGTTGATTCCGATCATTTAATTATTATTTTTTAATTATTTTTTTTCAATTTCACCCTTCAACAACCTAATTTTTTTTTGTATTTTTTTAATTTCATCCTTCATTATTAGGTTGTTTGAGAATTGAGTTTTATATTTTTTTTATTTGTTATTTATGAAATTATCCTTGTTTCATGAATTTAGTTTCTATTTCTCTCAGTTTCAACCTTCAACATTACATATGTTGGAAATAGAGCTTCATGACTTTTATTTTCTTTTTATGAAGTTATCTTGGTCTTGTGATACAAGTTGTATGTTTAACAGGTTAGCTCAGACTGACTTCGATTGTTTTTTTTAATTGATTTTTTTTTCTCAATTTCATCCTTCAATATTAAATTACTTGGGAGTTGGGCATCATAATTTCAACATGATGATGATATATAAGAACAGGTAGACGCGTAACAACTAGTCCATGGATGACTTTTTAAGACATGCCCTTCATTTTATTATTCCATATTATGTTTTGTTTGAGAATAGTGGTTGATATATTTTTTTTAGCTTGTAAACCGGTTTTCTGAATTTTTTTCTTGATTTTAATATTCAATATTAAATCTATAAATGAGGTTTTGTAATTTTTTTATTTGTTTTTTATAAATTTAGTTCAATATCGTAACTCAGATCGTGGTTTAATAGGTTAATCCAGATTGACTCAAGTCATTTCTTATTGCTTTTTCTAATTGATTTTTTTTTCAATTTTATTATTCAATTTGAATTGGTTGAGAATTGAGTTTTATAATTTTTTTAAATTTGCATTCTAGAGAGTTATTTTGATTTCATGACTTGACTTGCGGGTTTTGTAAGTTAACATGGGCTGATTCGGATCATTTTTTTGTTATTTTTAATTGATTTTCAATTTCACCCTCCAACAACCCAATTCTCTTTTTTATCTAGTATTTTTTTTTATTTCATCATTCAATATTAGGTTATTTGAGAATTGAGTTTCATATTTTTTTTTCTAAAATTATTTTCTATAAAGTTATCTTAGTTTCTATTTCTCTCGATTTCAACCTTCAACAATGGATATGCTGGAAATAGAGCTTCATGATTTTTTTTTATAAAGTTATCCTGGTTTCATGATACAAGTCGCGGGTTTAATAGGTTAATTCAGATTGACTTAAATTGGTTTTTTTTTCTTTTTTTTAATTGATTTTTTTTTTCAATTTCATCATTTAATATTAAGTTGTTTGAGAATTGGACATCATAATTTTTAGATTTACTTTCTATGAATTCATCATGATCTCATGACCAAATTACAAGTTTAGTAGGTTAACCTGAG
>Ga0325401_1004652_pt1 | contig 12978 bp, 8 predicted proteins | sample PopdelMetagenome_FD_205666 | JGI IMG/M metagenome (GOLD analysis project Ga0325401, IMG submission 205666) | Populus deltoides microbial communities from Bellville, Georgia, United States - Xylem-PdKOR-R2 | ecosystem: Host-associated > Plants > Phyllosphere > Stem > Wood/Secondary xylem | place...
ATCTTTATAATTAACAAATAAAACAACATTAAAATATCGCACAAATTACTGTTATAATTAATGAACAAAAACAATGTTAAAATATTATACCAAATTTCTATTATAATTAACGAATAAAAACAATATCAATTACCGAATTTCTTATTGAATTTCCTCTTACATCGTTTACTTTATTCACCACCATTTACTTTATTCACCACCATATTGTAATATAGGTTTGGGGTTTTAAATCAACACTTATTTGGGTTTAAGTTTGGATTTATGAGTTTAGAGTTTGGATGTTAGAATTTAGAACTTGAGGTTTAGAGTTTTGAATTACATTCATTTAAGGTTTAAGTTTAACGTTTATAGGCCTGGGGTTTGGATATTAGAATTTAAGATTTTAGAATTTGGGGTTTAAGGTTAGGGATTATAGGTTTGGGGTTTGTGATTTTAGAATTTAGGGTTCAATTTCCCCAAATTACTGGATTCTGGTTTTGGATTTTATAATTTTAGGCGTAAGGTTAGGGTTAATGTTTATGGTTAGAGATTGGATTTTAAGGTTTGGAAATTGAGATTAGAGGTTTTGTTTAGGGTTAATTTAAGGTTAAGATAGTGTGTGGGTTTTGTTTGTGGTTAACTTAGGGTTCGGGTACTTTAGAGTTTAAGGTTAAGATAGTGTGTGGGTTTTGTTTGTGGTTAACTTAGGGTTCGGGTACTTTAGAGCTTAATTTAGGATTAATTTAGGCTTTAATTTGGGGTTAAGTTGGAGTTATGGTAGTTTATAGTTTGATTTAGGGATAAATTTGGGGTTAGGGTAGTTTAGGATTTTGGTTAATAACATAGTCATGCTTTCCATTGACTATTTTAAATTAAATGATATTCTCATTTGTGATTATTTATCACAACCAATAATCTCATTCATGGTTATATAAAAGTAACCATATTGAAATTGTTTTTTTTAAAGCCTAATTAACACCACACCATAAGATAATGTTTGAGAATTATTATACTCTTTATATTGCTTCACTGTTTTACATGAATAATGAACCACCTTAACTTTTCTTTTAATTCTTCATTGTTTTTCTTTTTTAATTTATATCTTTCAAAATTTTTCTCCTAATTTTATGCTTTTACCAATCGATCGAGTTGCCTATAAACTTGTCAAGTCAACTAGATCATGTAAAATCAACTCTCATTCGAATTAATTTTAAACTTGGGCTAAACAAGAAGTTGGGTCGGAAGGTTTCAAAGTTAACTTTTTGGATCTAGTTTAATAATAATATCAAATAGTTTTATTTTTTAAAATTTTGTCTTCCATTTTTTTATTATATCTTTTTTGGCTCTATTTTTTTTTCAATTTCAACTTTCAATATTTGGTTAATTTTGAATTTATTTTTGCTTTGCTTTCAATGCGATTATCGTAGTCTAAAACAAATATCCTAATATTTGGTTAATGCTCAATTCTATGAGTATCTATTTTTGTTATCATATTTTTAAGCAAAAAATAGTTAAAAAACAAAAACAAAGTTATGAAACCCAATGAAGTCCATGATCTAGATTACGGGTTTAATGAGTTAAGCCGCAAAGTTTAAGTCAATATATGACATATCAATATTAAAAACAAATGTGTCATCTTGAAAATGTTTTTAAAGTCAAACTATTTTTTTACTAATCATCCGGATTGTCTTTGAACCCGCCAATTCTACTGGATTATATCAAGATAACTCTTATAGGATTAATTTAAAACTAGGGTTGGACAATAAGTTAGGTCAAGAGAATTCAAGGTTAACTTATTGGATTCAATTTAATAACAATACTAAATAGTTTCTTGATGAACATTTTCTTTAGTTAAAAAAATTATAATTCAATTCACAAGCTTAACGGGAGCAAAAAAAAAAAAAACCTAATACACTCACCAAGGAAAAAGAAAATGTGTGTGTTGCTATTAAGAAAAACTCTAATTAACATCACACCAATTTGTTGACTCGGCAGCTTAAGAAGATTTTAGAAAAAAAACTATAATCCCAATCTCATGACATAGATCACGAGTTTAGTGAGTTAACTCGATCGAACTCAAGTTTTTTTGGGTTTTTTTTTTAATTTTTTGGTTTTGACCTTCAACATCGAGTTGGTTTTACAATTAAGCTTCATAGTTTTTTTCTCGTTTTATCTTCTATTAAATTATCTCATTTTTGTCTTCTATTAGATTATCTCATTCACATGATCTGGAGTGCTAGGTTTGGTATGCTTACCTGGGTTTTCTAGGTTTTTTTATTCTTTTTATTAATTGATTTTTTTTTCAATTTCATCATTTTACATTTAATTTATTGGAGACTAAGATTTTGCTTTTTTTATTTGCTTTATATTAAGTTATCCTAACTTCGATTGAAGATTTCATATGTTAACTTGAGTTGACTTGAGTAATTTCTTCTTCTTTTTTTTCATCATTTTACGTTGAATTGGCTAAAAACGTATCTGTCATTTTTCTTTTCTTTTGGTAAGCATTCTTTTTGTTCAAGCTATTATGATAAAGGTTAACCCGGGGTTGATATCTTCTTATTTTTTAAGTTTATTTTTATATATAGTTTTTTTTTTTACATCCGGTCTCATTGTGGGTTTTTTTTTAAATCAGTCTTCATAATTTTTTTGATTTTTTTATAGGGTTATCATTATCTCATGACATAGATCACGAGTTTAGTGAGTTAACTCGATCTAGCTCGAGTTTTTTTAGGTTTTTTTTTAATTTTTAGTTTTGGCCTTCAACATTGGGTTGGTTTTACAATTGAGCTTCATAGTTTTTTCTCGTTTTATCTTCTATTAAATTATCTCATATTTGCCTTTTATTCGATTATCTCATTCACATTATCTGGAGTGCTAGGTTTGGTAGGCTTATCTAGGTTTGATGGTTTTTTTATTCTTTTTATTAATTTTTTTTCAATTTCATCATTTCATCATTTTACATTTGATTTGTTGGGGATTGAGACTTTTCTTTTTTTTTATTTGCTTTTTATTAAGCTATCATAACTTTGATTAAAGATTTCATATGTTAACTTGAATTGAATCGAGTAATTTCTGGTTATTTTTTCATCATTTTACATTAAATTGGCTAAAAATTTATTTGTCATTTTTTTTTCCTTTTCGTAAGCATTCTTTTTGTTCAAGCTATTATGATAAAAAAAAAAAAATTAATTCAATCCATTTAGGTTCATTGTCTTCTCTCTTTTTTTCATCTTCTAATTAAATAATATCAAATTCGATTTATTTAACTTAATCGAGGTCTGCCTTTTCTTCTGTAAAACACATTTACAACGCTAAGTATCTCTTTTTTGTCAAAAAAACAATTTTGGCCCGATAAAGTATAATCTAAACTAGGTCATAGTATTTTAGTTGCTTCCTGCTTGCACATTGACAAGAGACCAGATACTGAAAACTTCAGAAAAGAAGATTTGACTTTTTCTTCCCCTCATGTAGAATGAAGCTAGGCTGTAGCAGAATTAAAGTGCAAGAAAAGTTTTGGGTAACGCCGAAAGAAGGCGGTTCACATGGATCCACGTGGTCAAATTGCCCATTTTCAACTCAATCTGTTGACAGAATAACAGAAATGCCACATATATATATATATATATATATATATATATATATATATATATATATTGTTATAAATGATTATTTTTGTGTTTAAGGTTTTTTATTTTTTGGAATCAATTTAGTTCCAAGCCCTGGTCAATAAATATCAGATATAGTAATTAAATTCTAGTCATAAATATACAACCTGAAATCTATCTCTAGTTAAGTATACTAGTTTTGATATTAGTCTAACCAATCCTATCCTAACCGACTGGACAAGTTAACTCATAACTTGATTTTCCCGCGCTGAGTCGATAAAAACAAATTTTTTAAAGAACAAAATGGTATTGCTTTGACCTGACAATCTAGTAATCCAAATACTATACCAGACCCATATCAGTTCAGACAACTTTGATACCAGATGATCATGGATAATTCTAACGAAGGTTTCGGGTGAGGAGAAAGTGGAAGGAGGGAAAAAAGGAAAGATAACTTTAAAGCTTCAAGCGAAGCCCTTTGCTCTGCGGAAGGAAAAAAAAACTAGTCAATTCAAATCCAGGTTTACTGCATGCAATTATTCATCTACAGCTTCACATTGATGATTGTAGAAAATACACCAAATAAAATGACCATTTCTAGAGACACGGGTAGTACAATGTCAAAAGGGAAACAAGAGAACCAGTCTATCCTAATACAAAAAAACCATGACGATCTAACATTAACGAGAGAAATAAACAATGTGACAACCAGTCAAAAGCAAGTAAATACAGTGCAAAAAAGACTAAGCAACAGAATAACCTGATATAAGGAACGCAACATGATGCCTTAAATCATTACTGATTAGGAGGGGGGGCTGGTATCATTGGGTTCTGGCTGGGCTACCTCATCAACCCTCCTGCTGTTATCATCAACCACCAGAACATCATCCATCAAGTCATCCTCCCCGACATTGATATCCTCCACGTCATCCTCGTCTTCATTGTTGCTTCCACCAGGTATCTTTCTTGTCTTGGGACCATGCTCAAGCCTGTGGGTATCCAGTTCTTTGTCCATTGTTTCTTGCAAGTTCGCATCATTGTTTGCTCTCCTCGCTTTTCTTGCATTTTGCCACCTCTCCAACTCCTTTTCCACATAGCCAAGATGCTGATCCCCAATCTGCTTCTGATATTCAGATAATTCCTCTCTCCTAGCAGCTTTCCATTCTAAAAACGCCTGATGAACAGAGAATTCAGATCAAACAAATCTCGAGGGAATAGTCCATAATTTCAAATCCAAATCTCAACCCCCGGTTTAAGATCTATGGATCACATAAACGTATAATTTGGAGAAGATCATTGTTGGATTTGTAACATTATCATCCAAATCTTTCTCCATAAATCAATAGGCTGAGGGACCGGGAAAGTCGCAGTCAACTCACCTGTTCTCTTTGCTGGTCAAGTAAGGTGGCATCCTTTTCCAACGGTTTTTTAGACAAATAATAAATCGGAGGTTCTGCCTTGGTCCTGAAAAACAGATCCCACAAGCAATCAAAGTGAGTTGAAAGTTATCGGAAAACCACAAAATAATTCCCCTAAGATCCTGCAAAGATGCAGTAAAGATTCGCTGGCCCAGTTCCTTCAATACTATTACTATGCACTTGAACAGAAACTTATCTTCGTCTCAATAAAATTGTGAATATGGACACTTTTGGACCAAAGTTAAAAATAACCTGCAGAAGAAGAAGAATGCACAGGAAAACATTAAAAAAAGAATGATTAACTGGGAGAAGTTTGCAGCAGAGAACAAGAGCTTATGTCAAATGGATGGTGTACCTTATAAAATTGCTAAGTTTTTTGTGGTGCTCACTCCAGCGAAGAAACAGCAATTCCAACTTCTTTTCTTCAGCCTTTGCAGCAATGCGTGCTCTGAGAGTCTGATAAAGTAAAAGTACAATAAAAGAGAGAAAATATCATTTGTTTCTGCATGCGGAGAAAAAGAACAATTAAAGGCTTTGCCTATACAAGTTACAATCTACCAATATAAGAACAAACCAGATCTTTCTTCCTCTGTTCAGCAATTTGTTCACGCTCTTGTTGCCTCAGCCTTTCACTTTCTTCACGTGCTTTTTGTTCAGCCTGAGAAGAGTTTTTAGACATTCAATCATCACACAAAACCAGTTAAATCTCAACATATTAAAAATTGTCTCTAGCAGGGCCAAAAAGGACTTCAAAAAATATAGTTTGAAACACGACAAAAAAAAAAAAGCCTTACCACACTAGAAAAAAAGGGGGAAAAATAAAATGTCATGCATGCATACTTTGGAAACTTCCAGAGTCTCACAGCAACAAAACCATGGACCTATTAGTCATTCTATGAGGTGCCAAAGAGCTGTATCCCATGATACAATCTCTAACTATGAGATCTGCTTTTCTTTATTTGAGCTTCCCTCGAAGAAAGACTTGTACTATGTCAAAAATGACTTTCAGATTTTTTAGTATGAAATTTGATAACAGAGGAAAGTATTCATCTAGCCAGGCAAACAAGTTTGTGATTAAGGTTTAGTTTCCATAAAAATGATTCAAAAAGGAACAGAAATGCTGGATTGATAAGAGCAGATATACTCACTCTTTGCAAGGCATTTGACCTTTGTATAAATGCTTCGGTGCCTGAAAGTTTCATATCTTCTTTCCTGAATTTCTGAAGCCGTTTCAAACAATACCAAAAATAGAGAAGAAAATAAGTAATAATGGACCACACATAAAGAAAGAAGAAAATAATAACAGATATGCTAATCCAAACATTCTAAAAATATATTTTGGCAAAACCTAAAAGAGTATTATAAATCTTGATGACATGGGTAAATAAAAGAGTGTCATTTTTAGAAAAAATTTAAGGTGCAGAGGGTGTAACTAATGGTATCCTATTAGTTACTCTCTAGGGCCCACTTTAAAGAAAGAGATGGATACGAGGAGAGAATAAAATTCATAACCCATTAAAAGTGATAAGAATATCTCCATAAGATTTATCTCTTCTTGTATGTATCTATCTATTTTTTTAAAAGTGGATTACAGGGAGTAACTAATATGATACCACTAGTTACTCCCTAAGCACCATAAAATTACTCTCATTTTTATCTTGTTTTGCTATTCATTACAAGCAAGTTCCTATTTATATTTATTATAAATATTATAGGATTAAATTTCAGGGATTCCTCAATGAGACAACACATTTTTAAGCTAAGAATTTCAGATGTATATCTCCTAATAACTCTTCAAAAGGTTGCTAGCTATGGGAGTTTTAGTTGGTTCTGTCATAAGATTCCCAGGGGATCAAGCTCCCCCGGGAAAACCATGATCTGGATCGATTCATGGTAAATTTGTGTTTGGTATCAACCAAATTGGCTATCTGGATTTCCTTTTTTCTTTTTTTAAGGGCAAGGAGAAATAAATACTGATGGCAGCTTCCACACATTACTTTTGCACTTCCAACAACTAAACACTTGACACACTGCCTTGTGTGTCACACTCAAAGTCTCAAAAAATAAAATCACAAATACATCTGAAAGACCTGTTTAGTATGAAATTCAACACTTCAAAATGAGCCAAATAGCTGCTCCAAAGCTTATCACAATCCAAACCAACATACAAAGTAAGTCTAATGCCCACACACCATAAATTAATGCAAGTGCATACCTCGTCCCCATGCTCATACCACAACACAAAACATCGCACAACATTTTAGTTAACTGTGTGCATAACCCAGCACTCCCTCTACCTTATTCAGCTTCAGGTTTTTTCAAAACCCCAGGTTCCTTCTCTTCTTCCTTTGGTCTAACATTCAACTCATGTGAATCTTATTAAAGGCCAAAGACTTTAGAAACTAGCAGATTGAAGTTTTCAAGAGATCATGTATCAAGATCTACAATTTCCACCACTAACTCAAACTCGACCTTTAATTTTTTAGGGATAGAGTTTATTTAGAAAAACTTTAGGAGCACTTGCTTAGTCTAGCAAATATATGCTGTTCACTAACCTATGGCAACCCCACAAGCAATAAAATTAGCACAATCACAAGTACTGTATAAACACAAAAAACCCTAAATCTCTAGTGTAATCTCTTGTGGGCTATCATCAATCCAATGATGTCTTGCCTTTTATATTGAAAAAACACATCATCCCAAGAGATGCTCCCAGTCCCATAAAGAATGTTATTTTTTTTTTCCTATGCACATACCATAGTGTTTATCTGCTATCAAAAGTTGATTTTTTATTCAAAACCCATATTAATTACTCAAATAGTAAAAAATTACTCACTTTGACCATTAGTTAGATATGAGATCTTTCAGCGGATTAAAGTTTTTATTGATAAATATATATATATATATATATATATATATATGTAACAAAATTCAAGTCACGGAAAAAAAAAACAACGCAATTAAGTTCCACTCTGGTCGTTTCAGTCAAAATCCATGGAAGTAATAGAAGGCAAGGAGCTTGCTTACACATACCTCCAGAGTACCTAAAAGTTGCCCCAGCATTCTTTTGTTTCTGCTAACCAAGCTTGGATCCTGATTCTTGGGTAACACCCTTGGAACAGGCTCAATCACTGGAGTTTCAACCACCTACAACGAAAACAATCATAACAAAAAGAAAGAATTACGAGTCTAACCCACAGAAAACACCCTCCACAACAAGACAAGACTCCACATTTACCCTCTTCACTGCTCTTTGATTGACATCTCTCCTCGACCAACCACTTTGCCTTAACATGGTAGGCTTTCCATCAGCCAGAGTCCCTTTAGCAGGGTCACCATTTCCTTCCTCAGCCAATTGCTGCTTCTTCACATCCTCTGCTCTGGCAGGATCCTCAATGATCTCTCCATCCTCCTCCACCTTCAATCCCGGATTGCAAGAAAGTTTCAATTCTAAGAAAGTTTCGACATGATAGAATCCAAGAACATGACCAAATATATACATAGGCAATGTATATGGTTTCAGGTCTACCTTAACAACAGCAGATAAAAGTCGCCTTTTTGCAGGAGGTTGATCTTCTGCCTCGTTCCTATCAGCCTAAAACCCAACCACTCAAGAAAATAAATAAATAAATAAAACCAACAAATAACAAACTCGTTGAACAGAAAGAACAAGAATACCGGTCGAACAAAGCCGCGATGACGAGCACCGTTAGAAGCGAAGTTTCGAGGGGCGGCGGCGGCGGCAGAGGAAAAGCCTCCCCTTCGAAGTCCCCGAGGATCACGAAGGCGCTCCGAAATCTACAAGATTTTGGGCATGTAATTAGCTGTACATAAAGGTACAAGTGGTTTTAATAAAGGAAAAGGTGAAGGAGATGACCTGGCGTTGCTGGCGATGGAGCTCATCGATCTCTCGTTGGAGCTCGTTCTCCGTTTTCTCTACAGCACTGCTACTACCCATTGAAATTCAAAGAGTAAAGAAGGAGCTGAAGGCTGCCTGCCTCTACAAACCCTTGCTTTGTTTCGCCTTCGGGAGGGTTTTTTTTCCTTCTTTTCATGTAATCTCGTGCCTCTACTATTTATTTTATATACATTTAGTCCCTGTACTATTTTTTTTTTTAATTTATGATTTTAAAAAACCCAAGGGGCTGTCAGCTTTTTCCAAGTTAAAAGGATTTAAAACATTCTCTACAATTATTTTATTTATTTATTTAAAATTCTAAACAACTTAACCATTTTTTCTCCATTTTGTAGAGAAAATGTAATGCTTTTATCCTATAATGGTTCTCATCTAATTTGAAATATAAAACAATGATTTTTTTTATTAGAAGCTTGGTTCTTAATATAGAAACTTATTATGATATATAAAGTAATTTTCGACCAAGAAATAAAAAATAATATCTCTTTGTAATTTTTATTGGATTGTATGAAAAACAAATCAATAATTCAAGTTTTATATATATTTATTCATAAAGTAAATGTTAATATTACTAAAAAAAACTCTAATCTTATTTAAAAATAATGTCATATTCAAATTATTTTTTATATATCATTTTAATGATCTTATTTAAATCACATTTTATTATATTTATAAAAAATAAAAATAAAAAAACAAAAGGTGAAAGGCCATTTCAAAAAAAGGTTAGGCATACCTGAGACTGTAATGATAGGTCTACAGGATTCGTTCGAAAGGAAAAATCATATATGTGAGCATGGAAAACTAGGCTTACACGTCTAACTTTATTTTTTAAAATGAATAGATGACATGTTGTCCGCTTGGGGAAATGACATATCATCCATTAATACATTTTTCTATCATTGTCAGTGATTGAAAAAAACAGATATTGAGTTTTCAGACCTTCTAAACTCAGTTTTTAACTTGTTTTCATATGAAAATGCCCCTAAAAGTTATAATCACTTTAATAACTTCATTTTCAATCTTAAAACACCATTTAACCACTTTAAAAATTGAACATCAAATCAAATAAAAAAACTTTATAGGCCTTGATATATTTTTTATGGCATAGTTAGAGGTCAAATCACCTTAATTGAACTTCCTTATCCAAAACGAATCCATTAACATCGAGATTTATTTTTTTTAGCATGAACGTGGTCGACCAATTCTTTCTCTTTTATCTCCTTTTTCTGTCACCTTTTCTTTTCTCTTTTAATATCTTGTGATTAAAACATGAAGAAAATAAAGTTTTAAGATCAAAATATAAAGATATAAAACAATAAGGATAAAGAAAATGCAAAAATAAAAAACTTTAGGGATCAAATTAAGATTTTATAAAGATTTCAAGGATCAAATTAAAATTTTAAAGATTGTGTTGTAGGAAACAATGCAATCAATAACGATTTATGTCTTTTTAAACAATGTCTGGCTATAACAAAATGTCCATCTCTAAACATTATTTTTTTAAAAAATAAAATTTGGTATATAGCTACCCTTGTAAAGAAATTATTTGTAGTTCGATCTAAAAACACAAAAATAAATAAAATTGACTTATAATTCATTAGTTTATAATTCTAAGTTTGATTAATTTACTTCTATTTAGAGATGACATGTCAAATTTAACAGTCTTATTTTTATGCCTAAATCAAGTGCGTCATTAAAAGGCCTAACATATAAGCTTAGTGGATCATTTTGTTTGAGCATCCTTTACCCAAATAGAAACATATGTTCGGGTATAAAAAGGAGACATGGTCTACAAGAAGGTCCAAAATGACCTAGCAAGCACAACATCCAAGAACACCAATCTATCTAAGCACCTTGTGGCCTTAAAATAAGTTTGAGAGTCTTTTTCTTGTCCATATAGCCTTGTGTCCAAGAATATCTATTCCAATTCCAGCTAAAGGCCACTCATCTTTATGGTCAATACATCATCCCTTCATATGTGAGTCCATGCAATAACGACTGTCATATTAGATATGGTTAGGCTTAGTGGACAATTGTGACAAGGTCTTTTATCCCAAATAGAATATTATCACTCATTAAAGGTTATTATTCCGTATAATTACCCTTAAACTAGGCTAAATATGCCTTATTATATTTTTCCTTCCATTTATGCAAGTTGATTTCTTTTCATGTGTATAAAAACTCACATGAAACACTATATAAGCAAGAGAACTCATTCAATACACAAACTTACATTCTTTCATAACTTTCAAATTTATTGTCTTCTTAAGTTTTTACAAACACACTACAAATAGCCTTCAAAGATATATTCTCCTTACAAATTATCTTATTCAAACATTAGAGGATTCTTATATCTCTACAAATATGCTCGATGATCTATCCTAAAAATTCTAGCTTAATTGCTAGTCTTGGAAAAGCTTGGATCTAGTGCGGTTTTGCCAAGAACCTCGTTAGGAAATTTTAGGAATTGTTTGGTATTATTTATTGGTGTTATTTATGGGTTTTATTTTCTTATTTTATTTTTAAATTTTTAAACAAAAAAAACTTAATTATTGTAAGGTTCTTTTTATTGAAAAAAGCATCACAAACAAATATCATCATAATTTTCAAAAACTAATTTACTTGCTTTTGCAAAACTTTTGATAGCTAGTTGGTAATTATTTATATTTTTGAAAAAAAAACATTTTTTTTAAAATTTGGTTTTTAAGAATTAAAATAAGATTTTTTTCAATTTGTTTTGGTTGGTTTTTATTTTTATTTTTTTTCAAATTCGATACAAATAAACTAATGATTTTCATAGTTGTTTTCAATGAATCATGAAAAATGACACTTTTATTTTTAAAAAGAATTGAAATTAAATTATTGATTAAAGAAAGAGAAATAAAACTTAGAATTAAAAAAAAGGGAGTAAAAAAATCATAAAATAAAAAATAAAGAAGAAGTAAATAAAAAAAGAAACCTTTTATTAGTTTTCCTTTTAGAACAATGTTATATATACCATAAATATTTTTTATAAAGATTGATGTGGCAATTTCTCTCATATAAATAAACTTCATAAACATAATTCCTATCAGGTTTATCAGTTGCTCCAATCTCCAACCACAATTAAAAAACATGAAAAGGATGAGTGGAAGTGTCTTTTCTATATTTTTCAATTATTACGGTGTTATATGTTTCCTAAAAAACCAAAAAACAAGTCAATTATAATTAAAATAATTTAAAAAATTATGAGAATTTAAAAAAATTACAATGTTTCCTCTCTGCTATATTCAAACTTCTTAACCTCTTTCCCCTTATTTGTCTTCCTTATACAAGTTTTCTTATATAACTCTATTATAGTATACTCACATACAAGCTGTAGTCCCTACAAAATAAATAAGTTGTAAAAAATTCTAAAAAAAACAATAAATTAAAAATTAAAGAAAAACAATTCTTACCACATGTTTTGCATGGTTAACAAATAAAAGTGATCCAACAATGTGCTTGCTCATCGAACCTTATGCTCCTTTATTTTAGCTTTACGACCCGAGTCACAAATACCTTTTAAAGTTTTTCGGTGCCATAAATTCTTGAAACTTTACCCAATTATCCTCTATGACATGACTCGATCTATACTTTTTTCATACCAAGATATCATCAAAGCCGACTTTTTTTTATATATTTATAGGCATCATACCACAAATCAGGCAACTTGGTACGCAAAAATTTGTTAAATGTACATAAGATTAGGAAATTTAGGATTACAATTTCAAATATAAAATTTTCTAATTGCTTGATACTTATCTAATTATGTTGTGGTTTTCTCACACTTTCCTGAACACCCCTTCGTTTTCCCTTTCTCACCAAAATTTTCCCAACATTGTCAATTCATACATTTATTAGTTTTTTAAAATAAAAAAAAAACTATATACTAACTCAAAAAATATATTTTATCTTACCTTAAACAGTCTCCACCAAACATCTATCATATTCATCTATTCGGTATGATCTTCAAGCTGACTCCATTAAAATAGTGGTTTTTCAAATGATGATTTCATCACATATGTGGTTTGAACAC